>JADEYI010002287.1_pt1 | contig 10188 bp, 7 predicted proteins | sample 8542331 | NCBI WGS metagenome assembly JADEYI01 (sample SAMN16510988, study PRJNA670497) | mine drainage metagenome | isolation source: biofilm near Copperflume 1 | place: Germany: Marsberg coppermine Kilianstollen | collected 2018-02
GCCAGCGCGCCCTGATGGAGGCGGCCCGCGCCGTCTTCGCCGAGCACGGCTACGACGCCGCTACCACGCGCGAAGTCGCCGAGCGCGCGGGCTGCTCTGAGGGCCTCATCCACCGCTACTTCCAGGGGAAGCGCGGGTTGCTGCTGGCGATCCTCGACCACGACTCGGACGAGTTCGCCGGCCGCATGGCGTCGGAGATGCCGGAGACGGACTCGCTCGAAGACGACCTCCAGCAGATCTTCCTCTGGCCGCTGCAGGCGATGTGGGAGAAGCGCGACTTCATGCGCGTCTCGGTCTCGCGTTCGGCCGTCGACCCCGAGATCGGGCATGTCATCGGCCATCACCTCAACAGCAAGCGCGTGGACCTGATCGCGGCAAAGCTGCGGCGGCACCAGCAGGCGGGCCGCGTGCGCGCGGACGTCGACTGCGAGTCGATCGCCTACGCGATCACTGGCATCAATCTCGCGAGCGGCTTCTTCTGCCAGACGGTGTTCGAGATCGACCGCGACGATGTGCGGCGCATGACCGAAGAGACGGCGCGCGTGGTCGCTCGCGGAATCGCCGGGAAGATGACGGCCCTCTCGCCGGCAGACCGTTGACCGCGCCGTAGACATACCAGCACCCATAACATCAGATCACCAGACTCCGGAGGCCTGAGATGAAGCGCATCGAATACAAGTACATCGTCGGCATCGTGTTCGTCTTCGGGCTCTTTATGGACCTGCTCGATATGACGATCACGAACGTCGCGCTGCCGACGCTGGCGCGCGACTTCCACTCGAGCACGACGACGATCGAGTGGGTGGTCACCGGATACCTCCTCAGCCTCGCGGTGTTCATCCCGGTCAGCGGCTGGGCGGGCGACCGCTTCGGCACGAAGCGCGTGTTCATGTTCGCCCTGACGGTGTTCGTCGCGGGCTCGCTGCTCTGCGGCCTCGCATGGAACATGGAGTCGCTGATCAGCTTCCGCATCCTGCAGGGAGTCGGTGGCGGCATGCTGACGCCGGTGGGCACCGCGATGTTGTTCCGCGCGTTCCCGCCCGCCGAGCGCGCGGCGGCGTCGGCGCTGCTCGCGATCCCGGCCGTCGTCGCTCCCGCGACGGGGCCGGTGCTCGGCGGCTATCTCGTCGAGTTCCAAAGCTGGCGCTGGATCTTCTTCGTCAACATCCCGATCGGCATCGCCGGACTGGTCGTCGCGGGCCTCTTCCTCCGCGAGGACGTGCAGGAGCGCCCAGGGCGCCTCGACGTGCCGGGGTTTCTGCTCTCGGCGTCCGGTCTCGCATCACTGGTGTACGCGCTTTCGGAGGCGGGCTCGCGCACGTTCAACGATCCGCGCGTGATCGCGTTCGGCCTCGCCGGGCTGGTGATCCTCACCCTGTTCGCCGTGGTCGAGTTGCGGACGAAGGAGCCGATGATCGACATCCGGCTCTTCCGCGACAAGCTGTTCACCGCGGCGAACACCGTGCAGCTGGTTGCGCAGGGTGGCCTGCAGGGCGCCCTGTTCCTGCTGCCGTTGTTTCTGCAGTTCGAGCAGGGACTGAGCCCGCTGCAGTCGGGCCTGACGACGTTCCCGCAGGCGATCGGCGTCGTGATGATGGTGCAGCCCGCGCAGCACCTCTACCGGCGCTTCGGCCCGCGGCGGATGATGATGATCGGCATGGCGGGTACGACGGTGACGACGCTCGTGTTCTTCTGGGTCGGGCTGGGGACGGACCAATGGACGATTCGCGCGATCATGCTAGCGCGCGGCTGGTCGTTCGCGTTCGCGCTGATCCCGCTGCAGACGGCGACGTTCGCGACGATCCGCGACGCGGATACGGGGCGTGCGAGCGCGATCTTCAACTCGGGCCGTCAGGTCGCGGCGAGCTTCGGCGTGGCGCTGCTCGGCACCGTGTTGACGACGCGCCTGACGGCGCACCACGCGCAGCTCGGCAGCCCGCTTTCGGCGGTGGGCGCCACGTCGGCGTTCCAGGAAGCGTTCCTCGCGGCCGCAGTGGTCGCCGCGATCGGCATCGTCGCGTCGCTGCTGATCGACGATAAGGCGGCGGCCGGCACGATGGCGCCGGCCCGCGGGCGCAGCGCGGCGAGCGGCGACGGCGCCCCTGCCGAGGAGCGTGTACCGGTCGGCGCGCATTGATGTCGGCGGGTGAAGACATCGGCGCGAAGCTTCACCGCGTCGGTGGACGCGGCCAGCGAAGGCATCGCGACGGAGCTGGTGCTCCGCCGCGACGTAGCGCGACTGGGTGAATTTCGACGCGCTTGTGGACGCAGACAAGCTGCTGCAGGTGGCGGCGGGGTCGACGTGCTGGCGCTGCTACCGTCAGTTATCCGAAGGGCGGCCATCGGCGCCGGCAAGAAGCGGCGCGAGCCGCTCGGCAAGGTCGCGTCGAGCGAGCACCGTGGCCAGCCGTTCGAGTGGCAGACAGTTCTCCTGCCCGTACAGCAGTTATCACTGGTCGTCGTTCGGCGTCCTTCGCACGTGCTAATCGCGCGCATGCCCTAGGACGTCGTGGAGCCATAGCCCGAGCGGCAACATGACGAGCCCGCCTATCAAACCGGCACCGACCCCGATGAGGCCAGCCCAGAGCGTGGTAAGGGACAATCCGACTTCGCCCACGAGCACGGCAACGCAGAGCGCCTCTACGGCGACAAAAGCAACTATGACGCGGCGGAGCTGATATCGCCGTATCTTCATTTGGTCCAGAATCAGACATCGCGCGCTTCGCGAGATAACGTAGCACGTTAGGCGTCGAGATGTGTTTCACACGCCGGCAGACCAGCGCCCGTTCTCACCTCACTTTCAAACTATTGCGGGAGCGTGGGGTTTAGGTCGCCGCCGGCTCGGGTTCGCGCGCGGGCCAGCGGCGGCCGGAGCGGCGGACGGCGTCCTCCATGCGCGACAGCTGCGCGAGCGCCTTGCGCGTGTCCGATGCGACACGCGCCGGCTCCTGGTGCGCCACCCGGTACTTGAACAGCCAGTAGAGAAACTCTCGCAACTCGCCGAGCGAGATCGCGGGTGCATCGGGCAGTTGGAGCTCGTCACGGAAGGTCCGCAACAACTCGGCGCGGCTGCGGTCGTAGATCCGCTCGAAGACCGGATCGCGCGGGACGCCGTCGGAGCCGTCGTCGATGTGGACGCTGCGGTGCTCCTTCGAGAGGTCGAGCTCGACGGCATACTGGAGCGCCTCTTCGACCGTGACGCCGTAGAGGTAGTTGAGATGCGCGCGGTGCTTCGACGTGCCGATCAGGTCGTGGAGCGCGTCGTCGTCCATCTCGCGGGGCGGGTGGCCTTCGAACAACAGGCGCTCGGCGGCGTCGTCAGGCACGCGGCCGTCCGCGTCTTCGAGCAGACGTTCGGCGAGCAGCAGCCAGTCGAATGCTTCGCCGCCGATGAGGTAGTGGTAGGCGCGGCCGTCGACGACCTCCTGCGGCCGTTCCCAGAGCGCGATCGCCTGCATCAGCGCGTCGAACCAGTCGTCGCCGGCTTCCAGCGCAGTGCGGAAGTGCTCGAGCGGCTCGACGCTGCTGGCGTCGTCATCCGGCGCGCCGAATGGGATGCCGCGCAGGTAGCGTGGATAGGCGGGCGACCCAAAGAAGTCGTGGAGCACGTCGCGGTGGTTGTAGGCGATATCGAGCGAGGGAAGCTCGTGCGGCGCGAAGAACCGCAGTTCGACGCCTTCGCCGCACGTCATCTGCTCGGCCGGCGTCTCGCAGGGGGCGTGGAAGAGATAGAGCTCGAAGTCGGCGCGTTTCGCGGCCGAGCGGCCACGGCCTGGCGAAGGCGGTGCCGGCGTGTAGTACGCCCGAAACGCCTCGATCTTGCCGAGGACGAGACCGGTCTCCTCTTCGACCTCGCGGCGCGCGATCTGCTCGGGCGTCTCATCGGCCAAGCCGGCGCCGCCGGTGATGCCCCAGTGGCCGGGGAACATGATCGTCGGGTCATCGTCGCGATGCTGCAGGAGCACGCGCCCCTCGCGGTCGACGAGGATGACGCCGGCGCTGAGCTTCCGCGGCATGGAGCGTGGTTCAGGCATGGTGTGTGGTGTCTCGGTCTGTGGCCAACATGAGATTGTACCTAACCTCCGGCACCACCCCTCGGAGGGAAGGGGAGAGAGCGCGCGGGGTGGCACGGGCGGCGTCGCTGCGGGACAATGGCCGATGTTCCTGATTATCGATGGCAACAACGTCGCGTGGGCGGGGTACTACGGGCTGGAACGGGCGATGAAGCCCGAAACTCCAGAGCGCCATGCGCGCGTCGCGCTACTCGGGCTGGCCGGGATGGCGCTGGGGGCGATCGCGCGCGGGGGCATGCCTCCGGGGGCACCCGCCGCGCCGCTGTCACGCGTCGCACTGTGCTTCGACGAAGGACGGCCGCTGCGGCGGCGGCAGATGTACGCGCGCTACCAGATGACGCGCGAGGAGGACGCGAAGTTCACTGGCAACGAGCCGACGATCCTCGGCGCGATCGCAGAGTTCACGGAGATGGCGATGGCGATGCTGCCGGTCGACGTGCTGCGCATGAAGAACACGGAGGCCGACGACCTCATCGCCGGGCTTGTGGCGAAGAATCCCGGCGTGATGAAGCGCATCGTCTCGGGCGACCGCGACTTCCTGCAGCTGGTTGGCCCGCAGACGACGATCTACTCGCCAATCAAGAAGGTCGTGGTCGACGAGGACAACTTCTTCGAGCAAACGGCGCCGAAGACATCCAGCGGCGAGCGCATCCCGTTCCCGCGCGAGCGATTTCTAGACTATCGCACGCTCGTCGGCGATCCGTCCGATACGCTGCCGGGCGTCCCGGGCGCCGGCGCGCTATCGGCGGCGAAGCTCGTTGCTGCGGCGCCGCTCGATGCGTATTTCGGCGCGGCATCTGCGGTGCGGACGGCGCTCGGGCGGCGGAGCGAGGCGCTGGAGCGCGCGTTCGCCGACGGCAGCGCGGCGGCAGTCGTCGAGCGCAACCGGACGCTGATGGACTTGCAGCTGCCGGCACCGTGCTGGGATGTGCTTGATGCGGCGACCACCCGGGGCACGTGGGATCGGGTGGCGTTCGAGGGGTGGCTGCGCGAGGAGAAGCTCAGCTCCGTCGAGTTGGGTGTCGTGACGGAGCAGATGGAGCGCCTGGCCGCCGGCGGGTAAGTTCCAGCAGTTCTTGCGGGCGCGTCCGCGCGAAACTTGACGCCTGCACATGCGGCGTCACTGTGCGCACCGCGTTTGTGATGCCCGTGTAATCGCACATCTCCGCTGCGTGATGCCGGGACGACGCGCCGTCCTTACGCTGGGTGAAACGAGGGAACGTCACCAGGCGAAAGGAGCCTTGTATGACACGCAGAGGATTGTTCCGGAGAGACGCGCGCGACCAACCGCTGATCGACGAACAGGCACACCCGCGGGATGGCGTCGGGTACGACGAACCGCGCGAGCGGGTCGTGCGCGATGATGCGGATCCCCGTGTTCGGCGCACGTATGCCGACGACACGTACGTGGACGACACCGCGGGCGAACGTGAGTCAGTCGTCGAGCAGCGGCAGACGGCGATGCACTCGCGCTCGCTTCGAAGCATGCTCGATGGGCTGCTGATGCTGGCGCTGCTGGCGCTGGAAGTGCTGCTGGCGGTGCGCTTCGCGCTGATCGCGTTCGGGGCGAACACGAGCAGCAGCTTCACGCACTTCATCATGAACATCTCGGCGCCGATCGTGCGACCGTTCCGGGATACGTTCGCGCTGCATGCCTGGAGCCGCGGCGTGCTGGACTACAACATCCTGCTCGCCATGGCCGTCTGGTTCATCGTGGGCATCCTGCTGATGATGGTGATCAACGCCATCGTCCCGGACACGACCGACGAGTACCGGATGGACCGCAGGCGGCGCGTGACGCACGGGTAACGCTGGTGTGAGGTGGAGGAGGGGAGATAGCGACGCCCGCCACGATGTGTGGCGGGCGTCGTTCCTTGTGTTATCCCTTGACGACGATGTTCAGGAGGCGGTTGGGGACGTAGATGACGCGGACGATCTCTTTGCCCTCGACGTACGGGACGACGCGGGGACTGGCGAGCGCCTGATCGCGCGCGACATCCTCGCTGGCGTCCGGGGGGAGCGACAAGCGCTCGCGCACCTTGCCGTTGACCTGCACTGGCACTTCGACCTGCTCTTCGACCGTGAGCGCCGGATCGAACGACGGCCACCGCTGCGTGTGCACGCTGTAGGGTTCGCCGAGCCGCTGCCAGAGTTCCTCGGCGATGTGCGGCACGGCGGGCGCGAGCAGCAGCACAACGGCGCGCATCGCCTCGCGCCACGCGTCGGCGTCGACAGGCCGGCCGGACTCGCGCAGCTTCGTCAGTTCGTTCGTGAACTCCATCATGGCGGCGAGCATGGTGTTGAAGTGGAATATTTCGATGTCGCGCGTGACGCGCTCGATCGTTCGGTGCGTCCAGCGGCGGAGGTCACGTGTCTCCGGGGCATCGGCGAGCGGGGCGAGCGGCATCTGGGCGGTAACGACGTTCCAAACGCGGTGAAGCCAGCGATAGACGCCGTTGATGCCGCTGGGGTCGTACGGGCCGCCCTGGTCCCACGGCCCCAGGAACATCAGGTAGGCGCGGAAGCAGTCGGCGCCCCAACGCTCGACCTGGTCGTCTGGTGCGATGACGTTGCCGCGTGACTTGCTCATGCGCTGCCCGTCGGGTCCGAGGATCTGGCCCTGCGTGAAGAGCCGCGTGTACGGCTCGCCGAACTCGACGATGCCCATGTCGCGCGCGGCTTTGGTGAAGAAGCGGGCGTACAGCAGGTGCATGACAGCGTGCTCGGCGCCGCCGGTGTACTGGTCGACCGGCAGCCATTCGCGCGCCAGCTCGCGGCTGAACGGCCGCTCGTCGTTGTGGGGGTCGATGTAGCGCATCTGGTACCACGACGAGCACATGAAGGTGTCGAGCGTGTCCGTCTCACGGCGAGCCGGCTCGCCGCCGATCGGGCAGGTCGTATGGAGGAACCGTTCGTGGTACGTCAGCGGTGATTCGCCGGTCGGGCGAAACTCCGCGTCTGCGGGCAGAAGCACCGGCAGGTCCTTCTCGGGTACAGGGACGATGCCGTGCGTGTCGCAGTAGACGACCGGGATCGGTGCGCCCCACATGCGCTGTCGCGAGATGAGCCAGTCGCGCAGCCGGTAGGTGACGCTGCCGCGTCCGAAGCCCTGCTCTTCGGCGTACTTGACGACGGCGGCGATCGCATCTTCGTCCGGCGTGCCGTCGAAGGGGCCGGAGTTGATCATGGTGCCGCCGTGCCCAAGCGCGGCCGTCAGCGGGCCGCCGTCCCAGTCGGGGTGCCGGAAGACAGGGATGATCTGCAGGTTGTACTTCGTCGCGAACTCGAAGTCGCGCTGGTCGTGCGCCGGCACGCCCATGACGGCGCCGGTGCCGTAGGTCGAGAGCACGTAGTCCGCGGTCCAGACGGGGACGCGCTGGCCGTTGAACAGATTCGTGACGTAGGCGCCGGTGAAGACGCCGGTCTTCTCGCGCTCTGTCGATGTGCGCTCGATCTCACTCTGTTTGCGCGCGGCATCGACGTAGGCGCGCACCTCGGCCGCCTGCCCCGGCGTGGTGATCTGGGCGACGAGCGGGTGCTCCGGCGCCAGCACGAAGAACGTGACGCCGTAGACGGTGTCGGGGCGTGTCGTGAAGACGCGGACGTCCTTCGTGTCAACGTCGCGCACGTCGAGGCCGAAGCGCAGTTCGGCGCCCTCGCTGCGGCCGATCCAGTTCCGCTGCATGGATTCGATCTGCGGCGTCCACTGGAGGGCAGAGAAGTCCAGCAGCTCGTCGGCGTAGCGGGTGATGCGGAAGAACCATTGATCGAGGTCGCGCTTCGAGACCGGCGTGCCGCAGCGCTCGCAATGACCGTCGATCACTTGCTCGTTCGCGAGGACGGTCTGATCCTTCGGGCACCACCAGACGGCGGCGTTCTGCTTGTAGGCGAGGCCGTGTTCGAGGAGCTTGAGGAACCACCATTGCGTCCATTTGTAGTATTCGGGCGATGCCGTGATCACTTCGCGACTCCAGTCGAACATCGCACCCATCGACTTGAGCTGGCCGCGCATACGGTCGACGTTCGCGAACGTCCACTGGGCCGGATGCATCTGCTCTTTGATGGCGGCGTTCTCCGCGGGGAGACCGAAGGCGTCGAAGCCCATTGGGAAGAGCACGTTGTAGCCCTGCATACGCTTGTAGCGCGCCTGGGTATCGGAAGGGACCATCGCGAACCAGTGGCCGACGTGAAGGTTGCCGGACGTGTACGGGAACATCGTCAGCGCGTACCACTTGGGGCGCGGGTCGTCATCGGGGGCGAGGTAGAGCTGGTCGGCCTGCCAGCGCTCCTGCCACTTGTGCTCGATGGCCCGCGGGTCGTAGCGCTCGGCGTGCGGTGCCTTCGGTTTAGTCTGAGTTTGTTCGCTCATCGTATGCCTCTTCTTCACGGGACATGGAACGGAGCCGGGAAGCGAGATTCGGGTTCGCGCGCTCTTCTTGCCATTCGCGCTTGTCGCGTCCCCTGTCCCGCCTCTACTTCTCTTCGAGGCCGCGCTCGTCGTCGGGGTCGCCGTTCTCGTGGGACGCCGGCCGAATGTTCTTCGTGACGATCCGGAGCTCGAGTAAGACGACGGCGAACAGCGTGGCAAAGACGGCCACGACGTAGACCTGGGCGCCGACGGCCATCCCGACGGCGGCGGTGGCCCAGATTGTGGCGGCGGTCGTGATGCCGTGTACGCTGCCGCCCTCGCGCACGATCAGCCCCGCGCCGAGGAAGCCAATGCCCGACACGATCTGCGCGGCGACGCGCGACGGGTCGCCGCCGAAAAGGCCGGTGTTGTCCGAAAACAGCGCCGAGCCCATGCACACCAGCGCCATCGTGCGCACGCCGGCCGGGTAGCCGCGATACTCGCGCTCGAGGCCGATGATGCCGCCGAGCACGGCCGCCAGGGCGATGCGGCCGATGATCTCCCACTGGGAGCCGGCGCTCAGTACGGGTGCGAGACCGTTCATTCACTCCTCAAATCGTCGTACCGCGCGAAAACAACAATGCCCGCCGTCCCTACAGGGACGGAGGGCATGCTCCGCGGTACCACCCTGGTTGCCCAAACGGGCCACTAAAGCGGCGCTGTATCGGGCGCACCCGTCGCCGGCTAGCCCGCAGGCTCACCGGCGCCGCTCCCCGGCGAGTTCGGCGCCCCTGCTGCCGGCTTGCACCGCCGCCGGCTCTCTGTCCTGCAGACCCGTCGGGCTGCGCGCCTACTGCTCCGGATCGCTGCGTTCGTCTCTTAGTGTCGCATTATACGAAGATGACGCCGGCTCGCGGCAAGCCGTGAATACCCTCGGAGCTGGTTAGAAGGTCCTTGGGCGGAATCACGCCGGACGATGCCAACTTCGGCTGCCTCGACCAGCTGTCCCGCGACCGCCCGATCAGTCGCCTCGTCATCGATCGCCACCAGCTCGGTTCAGGGCCCTGTAACGGAACGGCAGCGCAATGCATTACGACCGCGTGTCACACAGTGGCGATCGAAGCGTGCGCGTTGGCCGTCAAACCAGATATCGCCCACTGGGCGACGAACCGCATGCCACTCTGTCAACGGCGGGGAGTAATCACGGTGCTCGGCGTGCGTTTTCATCTGTACGTGATCCGAGACGAGTTAGTCGTCGAACGCCGGGGTGGGCGTGAAGGAGCATCGAGATGGGGACGATTCTGGACCAACTTGAAGGCAGGGAGCCGGGCGTGACGACCGTGGTCCCATGCCCGATCTGCGGTGCGGCGAATAGCGCCGGGGCGTACTGCCGGCACGTCCGCTGGACCTTCGACCAGGGCGGGCCGGTGGATTTCGCGCGGTTCGCGGTCGAGACCAGCGCCTACCGGCACCCGCGCGGCTATAAGAGCTGCGATATCCCAAGTACGTGGTGGGGCGCGCAGGAAGAGTGGATCCTCGACCGTGTGCTCCTCCGGTTTGCGGTAAAGGACGGCTACGTGTTCGGCGAATTGGCCGAACTGGACCTGCTGACACTCGACCTATGGCGAAACTTCTTGCCGGAGCCGGGACGAGCGCAGATCACGCGCCAATAGCGGCGCTCGGCGTGCCTCCGTCGCCGCATGACCCCGCGTCACCGTCTCCTGGGCCCTCCGACCACGGGGCGGGTGGTGACAAACCGCCTACCCG
>JADEYI010002289.1_pt1 | contig 10173 bp, 10 predicted proteins | sample 8542331 | NCBI WGS metagenome assembly JADEYI01 (sample SAMN16510988, study PRJNA670497) | mine drainage metagenome | isolation source: biofilm near Copperflume 1 | place: Germany: Marsberg coppermine Kilianstollen | collected 2018-02
GATCACGACCTCGGCGCCGGCTCGCGCCTGGTCGCGCGTCGGGCCGTCCGGGTACCAGATGTCCTCGCAGATGTTGACGCCGATATCGACGCCGGCGATCTCGAACACGGGCGACGACGAGCCATGCTGAAAGTAGCGGTCCTCATCGAAGACGCCGTAGTTCGGCAGAAACTGCTTGTGGTAGCGCGCGACGAGGCGCCCGTCGCTGATCACGGCGGCGGCGTTGTAGATGTCGTCGTCCATGTCGACGAAGCCCACGACGGAGGCGATGCCGGTGGTCGCGGCGACGACGTCATCGAGCGCGCGCAGGTTATCGGCGATGAACGAGCGCCGCAGCACGAGGTCTTCGGGCGGGTAGCCGGTGATCGCCAGCTCGGGGAAGGCGACGATATCGGCGCCGAGCGCGCGGGCCCGCAGCGTCCAGTCGACGATCTTCGCCGAATTTCCGGCAAGGTCGCCGACGGTCGTATCGATTTGCGCCAGGGCGACGCGAAGGGTGCGCACTGTCGTCCTCCCTTCGGAAGTATATCGGCGGCAGGGAGGTCGATGGTCGATGGTCGATGGTCGATGGTCGATGGTCGATGGTCGGCTGAGGATACGCGGGGGCGCGCTATCGTCCGCGGTGACGCGGTTTCGTCGCTCGGGTGGTGTGGTCCGTCGCGAGGACGGGGCGGCTGCGTGCGGCGGCGGTGCCGCGGGTGGGCTTCGGCGCAGGCTTCTTCGAAGCTGCGACTTCGCGGTCTGCTTGCCGGCGCTTCGCCGGGCTGTTCGGTCCGGGCGCGCGGCGCTGCGACGTTGATGCGGTGACTCCGGGTGCAGCCGCTGCGGCCGGCAATGTCCGCAGCTTCTCGAGAATCCACATGCGGGCGAGGGTGGTCGGGCCTACGCCAAGCTCGTGGGCTTCGTGGTAGAGCCGGTACCAGTGCTCCGACGCGAGGCGCACGGGGACGACCTTGTCGAGCGGGCGCTTGAACTCGATCTCGACGACCTCGTCGTCTTCGTTCCAGGCGTCGCCGCCGGCGTCAATCCGGTCGATCTCGCGCTGGATCGCGGCCGGCTTACCGTCTAAACGACCTGTCATAGTTCCTCCGCTCCGATGCCGTCATGTCTCGCGCCGTGACGACCCACCATGTGTCGCGATCGTCGCCCTCGACAAGAATGACCAGCAGGTATCTGCCACTGTCCGTCCGGCCGAACACCTTGTAGAGCTCTCGCATCGCGCGGGCGAATCCGCCGATGTGGCGAGAGCGCTGCTTCCTCACACTCCTCGAACGTAACCCCGTGCTTCGATTCGATCTTGTCGAGGATCGGGACTTCGATATCGATCGCGTCGATGCGCATCCCTGCTCCTCAATCGTATACTATCCGTATACGGATATCAACCGGCCAAGTCGTCCGACGATGGTAACAGAAGGCCCCGGTTGCCCGGGGCCTTCTGCGTCGTTTCGTTGGTCTGCTGCTGCAAACCGCAGCTGCGAGTTACAGCCGCTCGATGATCGTGGCGGTGCCGATGCCGCCGCCGCAGCACATCACTTCGTGGCCGTAGCGGCCGCCGGTGCGCTCGAGTTCGTTGAGCAGCGTCGTCATGAGGCGCGCGCCGGTGCAGCCGAGCGGGTGGCCGAGGGCGATGGCGCCGCCGTTGACGTTGACCTTCGACATGTCGGCGCCGGTCTCCTTCTGCCATGCGAGCACGACGGAAGCGAACGCCTCGTTGATCTCGACGCGGTCGATGTCTTCGAGCTTGAGACCGGCCTTCTTGAGGACGGCCGGCGTCGCGGTGATCGGACCGGTGAGCATGAGGTGTGGGTCGGAGCCGACCACCGCCTGCGCGACGATGCGCGCGCGTGGCTTGAGGCCAAGCTCCTTCGCCTTCTCGGCCGACATCAGCAGCACAGCGGCGGCGCCATCGGTGATCTGGCTGGAGTTGCCGGCGTGGTGGATGCCGTTCTCGCCGAACGACGGCTGCAGCGTCGAGAGTTTCTCGAGCGTGCTGTCGCGGATGCCTTCGTCTGTCTTGAAGACGCCCTTGACGCCCTCGTGCTCAACTTCGACGGGCAGGATTTCCTTCTCGAACTTGCCGGAGTCGCGCGCGGCCTTCGCGCGGTTCTGGCTCTCGAGCGCGAAGCGGTCGGTGTCCTCGCGCGTGACGTTCCACTGGCGCGCGATATTGTCTGCCGCGACGCCCTGCGACGTCAGGTCGTACAACTCGCGCATGTGCTCTGTAAAGGGGAAGCCGGCGACCTTGAAGTTCGAACCCATCGGCACGCGCGACATCACTTCCGTGCCGCCGCCGATGGCGATGTCGACGACGCCGGCGGCGATGAGGTTCGCCGCGAAGTGGATGGCCTGCTGGCCGGAGCCGCACTGGCGGTCGACGGTCGTCCCCGGCACCTGGTACGGGAATCCGGCTTCGAGGACGACGTTGCGGCCGATGTTCGCGGCCTGCTCGCCGACCTGGGAGACGTTACCCCAGACGACATCGCCGACGAGCGCCGGGTCGACGCCGGCGCGGTCGACGACGGCCCGCAAGACCTTGCCGCCGAGCGTGACGGGATGCGTCCCCGAGAGCATGCCGTTCCGGCGTCCCATGGCGGTCCGCACCGCCTCTACGATCACTACTTCCGTGGCCACGCGCGTTTCCTCCTGTGTGCGATGTGTGAATATGCATGCAGTTTACACCCGCGTTGCGCTTTGTGACGAGGATGGACGCAGATCCGTGCGAAAAGCGAAGGAATTGTGCGATCAACCGATCGAATGGGCGTAGCTTGTCCGAACCTCTGGGCGCGATTACCTTGCGCACATGGCTGATCGCACCATGCGCGACCCGGACGGCAATCCTGAGACGCAGCCGGCGCCGATCGATCCGATGGCGTATTACTTCCAGGATGTGCTGCTGTTGAACCGCCCGGATGCGGTGCGGCTGTACCTGATCCGCCATGGCCAGTCGGGTGGAAACGTCGCCCGGCAGGAGGGGCGCGTCGTCAACTTCGACCCGCCGCTGACGGCCGTCGGCGAGGAGCAGGCGCGGCGGCTGGGGGCGCGGATGGCGGAGTACGGCGTGGACGCGATCTACAGCAGCCCGCTCCAGCGCTCGTACAACACCGGCATGGCGATCGCGAAGCTCACGGGCCATACGATCACCGTGCTCGACGACCTGCAGGAGATCAACGAGCCGGCGCGGCAGGCGGGCGTCGATCTGGAGACGGCGACGCTTCCGAACGGCGTCACCCACCAGGAGATCAAGCGCCGTTTCGAGGCGAATCCGACGTGGGACAACCTGCCCGGCTCCGAAGGCAGCCGTGCGTTCCGCGATCGCATCTCGCGCGCCATCAACCAGATCGTCGCGGAGAATCCCGGGAAGAAGGTGGCGATCACCTGCCATGGCGGCGTCATCCAGTCGTATGTCGGGGAAGTGCTGGGCGTGGCGAGCGACTTTCCGTTCTATTGCTTCAACGCATCGATCACTTCGATCCGCGCCGCTGGCGAGCGCCGGTCGCTCTGGCGCCTTAACGACCTTGCGCATCTCGACGGCATGCGGATGACGTAGCGGCCGGTGCCATCGGCGCTCTGTCTCCTTGCCGAGCACTGGAGGGTGGAAGGTAGAGGGTGGGGCGTTCGAGGTCGTGCGGGAGGCTGGATGCTGGACGCGGGAGCATTCGACGCGAAACACCTGCGCCCTTGCGGCGCGGCTCTCGTCATGATGACAATCTTGCCCGGCTGCGCCATCCGTGGTCCCGTCGTGCTCTTATCTGCGTTCATCTGCGTCATCTGCGGATCCGTCACGCGCTATGCCTGAGATCGCCGGGGCGAAGTTGAGCATCGACGTGAGGCTGCTGCCTCGCGGCGGCGGCGCGCGCGTCGTCGACGTCGGCTGCGGCGACGGGCGCCACGTCGCGCAGGGGGCGCGACGCGGCTGCCGGGCGATCGGGCTGGACTACGATGCCGGCGAGCTGCGGCGCGCGCGCGACGCGACGCGCGGGCTCCGCGTCGATTTCATCGCTGCGGATGCGAGCCGGCTACCGTTTCGTACGGGAGTCTTCGACGCGGTGATCTGCACGGAGACGCTGGAGCATCTGCCGGACGACCGAGGCGCCGTGCGGGAGATCGCGCGTGTGCTGCAGCCGGGGGGACTCCTGCTCGGCGCCGTGCCTTCGCACTTCACGGAGCTGCTGTACTGGCGGCTGTCGCGCGGGTACCACGAAACGCCGGGTGGGCATGTGCGCATCTACCGCCCGCGAGCGCTGGCGTCGATGCTGGGGGCTGCCGGACTACGGCTGCAGTCCGTGCGCTATCTGCATTTCGTCGATTCGATCGTCTGGCTGCGGTTTTGCCTGACCGACTTTCTGCGGCCGAGTCGCCAGCGTCCTCACACAGCGTACGAGCAGGCGATCGCACTCGCCGTGGCACAGCAACGGACGACGCCGGCGTGGCGTCGTGGTCTTCGGCGGGCGATTGGCCGCTCGCGCTTCATTGCGGCGATCGACGCAGCGGGTGCGCTGGTGTGGCCGAAGAGCTTCGCCTTCGTCGCGCGGAAGCGTGGGGAAGCGGTGAGCTCTGAGTTGTGAGTGAGAATAGAGGTGGATGATGGCAGGGAAGGCGTCGGCGGCGAAGAAGCGCGGGCTGCTGCCGCCCGCGGTGCGGCGCTACGTGGCGGCAGCGCGCGTCTGCCGCGTGGCGACGGCGAGCCGCATGTCATCCCGGTGTGCCCGGTGTTCGACGGCTTCGACACCGTGTATGTGGACATCGGGCCGAAGTACCGGACGGCCAAGCAGATCGCCGAGAACCCGCGTGCGACGGTGATCATCGACGACTACGCGGACGACTGGGACCAGCTCAAGCGGGTCATCCTTCGCTGCAGCGCGCCGCCGGCGACCGACAGCGAGCGCGCTGCGGCCTGGCGGCGCATCCGTCGCAAGTTCCCGCAGTACCGTGCAATCGGCTGGCAGCCGCGGCTGACCCTCGCGCTGCGGATCGAGGAGGTGCGTCACGAGGGCATCACGGGGTGACCACGGATGCAGCGTGTCCACGCGCGGCAGTCGCTGCGCGGCGCGGCGCGGGCCGCCGATGATCCATGCGTGGGATCGCCTGACGGAGCAGGCGCTATGATGGATTGGGCGTGTAACGGAGTGGCCGGAGGGTGGATATGACGGACGTCGGGCAGCAGTCGGAGGCGTATTTCCGCGAGCGCTACGGCATCGACCAGACGACAGCGGCGGAACTGCTCGGCGTCGCGATGAGCCGCGGCGGCGACCGCGCGGAGCTGTTCTTCGAGCACCGCGAAGGCTCGAACATCAGCTTCGAGCAGCAGGCGGTGAAGTCGGCGAGCCGGAGCATCACGCAGGGCGTCGGTATCCGCGTGCTGCAGGGCGACGCGATCGGCTATGCGTTCACGGAGGACCTCTCGCGCGATGCGATGCGGCGGGCGGCCGACACCGCGGCGCGGATCGCCTCGCGGGGCGACAGTACGCCGCCGGTCGACGTCATGCATTACGAATCCGCGAACTACTACGCACCTTCGGCAAGCACGATTGCCGTCGCGCCGGGCGAGAAGGTCGAACTGATCCGGCGCGCGGACGCCGCCGCGCGAAAGTTCGATCCGAGCATCGCGCGCGTCGACGTGAACTTCATCGACGAACTGAAGCACGTGATGATCGTGACGAGCGACGGCCGCATTGCCGGCGACGTGCAGCCGCTGGTGCGCTTCAATGTGTCCTGCCTCTCGGAGCGCGAGGGCAGCCGGCAGACCGCGCGCTGGGGCGGCGGCGGCCGCATGGGCATGACCTACTTCGATTCGCACACGCCCGAAGCGCTGGCGCAGGAGGCGGCGCGACAGGCCGTCGTGCTGCAGTCGGCGATCGACGCGCCGGCGGGCACGTTCCCGGTAGTGCTGGCGGCCGGCGACAGCGGTATTCTCCTGCACGAGGCGATCGGGCACGGGCTCGAGGCGGACTTCAACCGCAAGAAGACGAGCAACTACACCGACCAGGTGGGCAATGTCGTTGCGTCGGAGTTGTGCACGGTGGTCGACGACGGGACGATCCGCGACAGCCGCGGGTCGATCAACATCGACGATGAGGGCAATCTGCCGGGGTACAACGTCCTGATCGAGGACGGCGTGCTGCGCGGCTACATTCAGGACGCGCTCAGCACGAAGCACTTTGGCGTCGCGCCGACGGGCAACGGCCGCCGGCAGTCCTTCAAGCACTACCCGATGCCGCGGATGACGAACACCTACATGCTCGCCGGCCAGTCGAGCCCGGAAGACATCATCCGCTCCGTCGACCGGGGCATCTACTGCGTCGCCTTCAACGGCGGCCAGGTGAACATCAGCAACGGTGATTTCGTGTTCAGCGTCACCGAGGGCTACATGATCGAAGGTGGGCGCGTGACGGCGCCGATCCGCAACGTCAACCTGATCGGCAACGGGCCGGACGTGCTGCGGAAGGTGACGGCGGTCGGCAGCGACTTCCAGCTGAGCGACGGGCGCTGGACGTGCGGCAAAGACGGCCAGTCGGTGCCGGTCGGCGTCGGCGTACCGACGACGCTGATCAGCGGCATGACGGTCGGCGGCACGGCGATCGGCTAAGGGTGCTCCAACAATGCAGCGCCGGGATTGAGGCAACCGCCCGGCGGGCGTAGGATGCTGGCAACGGGGGACTACGAAAGGAATCGCCATGAAGAAGCTACTCGTGCTGGTACTGGTCGTTGGACTGGCCGCATTCGCGATCTCGCAGCGCCGCGGCGGCGCTTCTTCGGACTGAAGTATTGCCAGATCCCCATCAACGCAGCCGTCGGTCGCGCGGTCAGGGTGCGGTTGGCAACAACCACCCGTTAAGGAGTGAGCCAGGTGATGATGGTGAGCCTGCTGAGCATTAACGGCTCACTGTTTGACTTTGTGAACGACCTTGCGGGCCGCTCGACTCCGCTCGATGACGTGATGAAGTTCTCGGCGAACTACGTGATCTTTCTCATCGCGGCGTTGCTGGTCATGTCGTGGTTTGTGCGTGCGAGCGCCGGAGAGAACCGCCGCATCGCCGTTTACAGCGGCATCGCCTCGGCGGGTCTGGCGGTGATCGTCGCCGTGATCATCGAGCATCTGTACTCGCACCCGCGGCCGTTCTGCCCGGTCGGAGCGCCGAGCGCGGGAGACGTCGCGCAGCTTGTGCACCACGCGTGTGATACGTCGTTCCCATCCGACCATACGACGGCCGCGTTCGGGATGACGGCCGGCGCCGGCATCTTCCGTCCGAAACTCGGCATCGTGCTGCTCATCCTCTCGGTGTTGGTCGGGTTCGCGCGCGTGTTCGTCGGCATCCACTGGCCGGGCGATATCGCCGGCGGCGCCGCGCTCGGCATCGTGGCGGCGTTCGCGGTATGGCTGGCGAAGCCGATCTTCACGTACCTCGACGAGCTCATCGTCGTGCGGCTCGTCCCCGAGTTCCTGCGATGAGTGAAGAGGCTGCGCCGCCGTTCATGCGCGAAGATCTGGCGGCGCTGGCGGGCGACATCGTCGCGAAGGCGCGGCAGATCGGCGCTGACGAGGCTGACGTCTACATCCTGAGCGGGATCGAGTCCTCTGTGAGCGTTCGCCGGGGCGAACTCGAGAAGCTGATCGAGGCCGGCTCGCGCAGCGTTTCGATCCGCGTCATCCGCGAGAAACGCACCGCCGTCTGCAATACGTCGGACCTGACGCCGCGCGCGCTCGACGAGCTGGTGCGGACAGCGGTGGAGCTGGCGAGCATCAGCGAGCCGGACGAGTTCGCGGGTCTGCCGGCGAAAGAGGACCTCGCGACGGACAACGGCGGCGCGCTCGGGCTCTACGACGAATCGATCGAGTCGCTGAGCGTCGATGAGATGAAAGACATCGTCCTGCGCGCGGAGCAGGCGGCGTTCGACTTCGACCCGCGGGTGACGAATTCGGAGGGCGCGGAGTTCGGAGCGGAGCGGGGTCAGCTCGTGCTGGCGAACAGCCTCGGCTTTCTCGGCACATTCCCGTACACGGCGGCAAGCTTCGCGGTCTCGGTGATCGCGGACGACGCGGACGGCAAGAAGCGCAACGACTACTGGTTCACGGCGGAGCGCAGCCTGCACCGCCTTGAGGCGCCCGAGGACGTGGGGCGGCGCGCGGCGGCGCGCGCCGTGCGCAAGCTCGGCGCCGTGAAAGTGACGACGCGCGAGGCGCCGGTCGTCTGGGAGCCGACGATGGCGGCGCGGCTGGCCCGGATGATCGCGGGCGCGGCGAGCGGCGAGGCGATGTTCAAGCGCTCGACGTTCCTCTTCGGTCTCGAAGGCGAAGCGATCGGCTCGGCGCTCTGTACGATCACGGACGACTCGACGCTGCCCGGGCGCGTCGCAAGCCGGCCGTTCGACGGAGAAGGCGTGACGACGCGACGCAATGCGATCGTCGAGGACGGCCGCTTCGGTGCGTTCCTCTTCGACAGCTATTATGCGCGCCGTACCGGCCGCCGCACGACCGGAAGCGCGGCGCGCATGGGCGACGCCATCGGCATCGGCTACGGGAACCTTGTGTGGTCGGCCGGGGCAAGCGCCGCGAAGGATGTGATCGGCGGTGTGAGCGACGGGCTCTACCTCACGGATCTGATGGGGCACAGTGTGAACAGCGTCACGGGCGATGTCTCGCTGGGCGCCGCCGGCATCTGGATCGAACACGGCGAGCTGACGTATCCGGTGAGCGAGATCAACGTCAGCGGCAACCTGAAGCAGATGCTCCTCGATGTCGACGCGGTCGGCGACGACGTACTCTGGGTCGGCGGCGGGGCCGCGCCGACGGTGCGCGTCGCGCGGATGATGATCTCCGGGTTGTAGCAGGGTGCTGAACACGTGTCGAACGGCGTCAATTTGAAGCCGCGGCACGGGCGTTGTGAAGCTAACCGCGCGGGCTGAATGCCGACGCTCGTGATGGAGAGAGTTCTTCAGCATCCTGCTACGCCCGCGTACCGGCGCGGCGAGTTGTGATTAGCGTCGCGCTATCATGTTGAGCATGATTCAGCGCGGCAAAGCACGGCCTGTCAATCTGCTCACGGCGGTGATCTTCGGCGCCGTGCTGGCGGCGGTCATCGCGATCGCGCTCTTCCCGATTTTTCCGCGCCAGTTCAACATCCACGACGGCGACGTGACCTCGCGGACGTTGCGTTCGCCGCGGTCGGTGACGTTCGAGAGCAGCGTCCTGACGCAGCAGCGGCGCGACCAGGCGGCCAGTGCGGTGCCGCCGGCGCTCGTCTTCGATCCCGGGCCGCGGACGAAGCAGCTCCAGGCGTACGACCGGCTGTCGGCGCAGGTGACGCAGATCCGCGCGGAGACGACGGATCCGGCGCGGAAGCGCGACCAGTTACAGCAGCTCCAGCTCTCGACGCGGAGCATCGACACGGCGCTGGCGCTCCCGGACGATCGCTGGAACGCGGTCGTTGCGGAGGGTCGCCGGGTGCTCGGACAGGAGCTGAGCGTCTCGCTCGACGACAACGCGGTCCGCCAGTCGAAGGACAGCGTCGACTCATCGATCGGCGCGAACTTCAACGCGGATGAGGCACTGCTCGCGGCCGAGATGGTGCGGCCGCTGATCGTGACGACGCTGGTCGTGGACAACGAAAAGACGGCAGCGGCGCAGGCGGCGGCGCGGGCGGCCGTACCGCCGGAGCAGATCAGCATCCAGAAAAACGATGTGATCCTCGACGCCGGATCGCGGGTCGACGGCGTCGCGATCGAGAAGCTGCAGCACGTCGGGCTTTTGTCCCGCCGCGTCGACTGGCGGAACGTGGCAGCGGTGCTGCTGCTTTCGGTGATCGCCGCGGGCGCGATCGCCGGCTTCGTCTATCTCATGCAGCCGGGCGGCATCTCGTCGGAGCGGCATTTGATCGCGCTGGCGTTGGTGACAGCGGCGCCGCTGATCGTCGCGAAGTTTTACCTGCCGCTCGTTCTGCCGGATGAACATCGCCAATTTCTGGCGTTCATCCTGCCGGTCGCGGCAGCGCCGATCCTGATCGCGGCGTTGTTGGAAACGGAAGTGGCCGTCGTTGTGGCGGCGATTATCGGCGCGCTGATCGCCTTCATCAGCGTCTTCCTCCCCGATGTCTCGCTGGTCGCTGCCATCAGCTCGACGGATACCGTCCGGCTGCTGCTGGTCTACGCCTTCGGACCGATCGCGGGAATCTACCT
>JADEYI010002290.1_pt1 | contig 10167 bp, 3 predicted proteins | sample 8542331 | NCBI WGS metagenome assembly JADEYI01 (sample SAMN16510988, study PRJNA670497) | mine drainage metagenome | isolation source: biofilm near Copperflume 1 | place: Germany: Marsberg coppermine Kilianstollen | collected 2018-02
TCCGCATCCCGCTCCTGAAGCGCGCCCCGCTCCTGAAGTCCGTAGCCCCGCTGCCACCCTCATTCCGCCTCCGGTGATGATGGGCGACAACCCCCGCATGGCCGAGATACGCGACATCATTGAAAAAGTCTCCGGCACCGATGTCACCGTGCTGGTGCGCGGCGAAAGCGGCGTGGGAAAAGAGGTCGTCGCGCGCCTCCTGTTTGAACATTCCCGCCGCCGGCAAAGACCGTTCGTCAAGGTCAACTGCGCCGCCATCCCCCACGATCTGCTGGAAAGCGAGTTGTTCGGTTACGAGACGGGCGCGTTCACCGGCGCGGTGCGCGGCAAGCCCGGCAAGTTTGAACTGGCCGACCACGGAACTCTATTCCTCGACGAAATCGCCGAGATGCACCCCAGCCTCCAGGCCAAGCTGCTCCATGTCTTGCAGGACGGAAAATTCTCCCGCCTCGGCGCCAAGCGCGATGTTTCCGTCGATGTCCGCATCGTCTGCGCCACCAACAAGCATCTGGAGGAGCGCGTCCGCGAGGGCCTCTTCCGCGAAGACCTGCTCTATCGCATCAATGTGGTCACCATCTTTCTCCCGCCCCTGCGCGAACGCCGCGATGAAATTCCCGTCCTCACCGGCTACCTGCTTCAGAAGTACGCCGTCGAATATGATCGCAAGCTCCTTCCCCTCAGCGCAGAGGTCACCCAGCGCATGATGGAGTACGACTGGCCCGGGAATATCCGCGAGCTCGAAAATCTCTGCAAGCGCTTCGTCCTGGTTGGAAGCGAGACCCAGATCCTGCGGGAGTTGACCCACCGGCGCATCTCTCCGGTTTCCGTGCCCGATCCTCAGGACTCCATCGTGCCGCGGCCAGCCTTGACCGTCCCGGCCAGTACCGCTTTGTCGCCGGCTTCCTCCCTGTTGGAGATAGGCCGCCGCGCGGCCTGGGAAGCCGAACGCCGTGCCATCCTCGACACCCTGGAGGCGACCCGGTGGAATCGACGCGAGGCATCTCGCCGCCTCCACGTCAGCTATAAGGCACTCCTGAATAAAATCAAACAGATGCAGTTGGATGAGAGGGTATTTCCAAATGACGATCAGGGAAATATTGGGTAAATACCTAGCCAATAGTGGTATCCGGATGCCCACATTGACGCTGCAATTTTGCGCTTATCTTGCGCCCGGCAGGCTGGAAACGCGGCCTTAGGATGGCCGGTCTCTAATTCGTAACCATCTGAAACCTGAATGGATTCAGTAGGATAGTTGCATCGCCCGGGGGGACCACACCCCGGCTCCACGCCCAGGGCAACTTTGGTATACAGCGTGCATCTTACTTAGGCAAGTATGAGGCGTCCAACTTTTAGTCCTCTTTTTGAAGTTCTCGCATAATTGTGTCGTTCCGCTTCGGCGGAATGGCTCCCTCCGATCAAACCCTCTTCGCCATCCAACCTAGTCAGCCTCGATGCAAAGGGCCCGCAAACAGCGGGCCTTCAGCGTCCTCCTTCCCGCTTTTTCATCTCCGTTAAAATTCAATCTGTGAACCCTCGCCAAACGCCCGCCTCCGTCCGCTCCCGATTGCAGGAAATCGACGCCATGCTCGCCCTTGGTGGCTTGCAGCACAGCCGTCGCCAAAGAAATGAATGGAAGGCGCCCGCGTCCAGGGCGGTGCCCACAGGCACCGTATCGCGCGGAAGTCACCCGGATCGCCGTGCGCGCCCTGCCGCCCGCAGCCGGGGGCCGCTTCTGGTTCGCGTGCCGCAGTGGGAGGAAGCGTACCCCTGGCTGGCGCATGGCTTCAGCACGCGCTCCGGTGGCGTCTCCAGCGTCTACCGTCCCGCGGCCCGCATCGGCGAGCTGAACCTCGGCCTCACCTCGCAGGACTCACGCGAAAACGTTTTGAAAAATCGAGAGATGTTTTTACATGCCCTGCTCGCCGGCAAACGCGGCCCCGGTTCGCAGTCGTCAAAGTCGCAGCCGTCCACGGCGCAACTGGTGTTGCTGCGGCAGGTCCATTCCGGCCTGGTGCATCGCTTTGCCCGCCGGGCGGCCGGCGGCTGCGCCAGCCTGCCCCCCGGCGCCAGCCCCGTCCCGCGCGGCGACGGCGCCATCACCGCCGATCGCGGTCTCATGCTGGGCATCCAGACCGCCGACTGTCTGCCGATTCTGGTCGCCGATGTGCGGCAGCGGATCGTGGCCGCCTTTCATGCCGGCTGGCGCGGAACGCTGGCGCGGATCGCGGAACGCGGCGTGGGCCGCATGCGCGCCGAATTTGGCAGCCGGCCCGGCGATCTCGTCGCCGCCATCGGCCCTGGCATCGGCCACTGCTGCTACGCCGTCGGGGAGGAAGTGCGCGCCCAGTTCAGCTCGCAGTTCACCTACGCCGACGCCCTCTTTGAGGAGGTCTTCGATCTCGATCCCATCAAACAGAAATATCCCATGCTGTTTCTCACCGCGCGCGCTCCCGGCCACAGCAATCTCGGCCCCGGCATTCACCTCAACCTGGCCGAGGCCAACCGCCGCCAGCTGCTGGCCGCCGGTCTGCCTGCGAAAAATATCCACGCCACCGGCCTGTGCACGGCCTGCGACACAAAGCACTTTTTCTCGCACCGCTGTGAGCAGGGCTTCACCGGCAGAATGCTGGGCGCGATCGGCCTTCGATAAAGCGCATTTCTGCCGCTATAGGTTGCCGGCGTCTCAACTTGGCAACCGCTGCTCGGGCAAGTCTACTGCGACACCAGCAGCACCTGCGGCGAACTCCCCGGTGCATACGGGCTTCCGGCGCCAGGCTGGAAAATCGCATAACCGTAGTAGTTGCCCACCGGTATTCCGGCGCCCAGCGACTTGGTAAATGTCGTCACCCCTCCGGTACCCGCTACCCCCACTGGATTGGGCCCATCGACGGTGACCTGACCCCCATTCACGAACGCATACAGCGTCACCGTCCCCACCGGGTTCGGCTGTCCCGGGGCTGCGGTTCCTATCGTCACCGAGTAGGAGACCGGCGTCGTCGGAGTGATCGGGTTTGGCTGGAAACTCAGCGTCACCGGCGTGCCCGTCACCGTCAGGGTGAAGTTAGGATTGCTCACCGTGCGCGGCTGGTACAGCGTATCGCCCGAATAGAGCACGGTGAACCGGTGCGTGCCCGCCGAAAGTAGACTCGTGGTCACTGAAGCCGACCCGCCGTTCAACGGAACTGCCGCGGACTGGCCGCCATCCGTGTCTTCAAAGATCACACTGCCTGTGGGTGTCGTGCTGCCCAGGGTCGGTGTCACCGTCGCCGTCACCGTCACCGCCGTTCCCACCTGCACCGTGCCGCCGGGCGAAATGCTCAGTGTGATGTTGGTCCCTGAACTGTTCAGCGAAACATTCAGGCTGGGATGTCCATTCGGCACCGCCGGAAATTCCTTCATGTACATCTGCTGATACGCGGGGATCGTCAGGTTGACGCGGTTGAACGTGTTCGCCGTGGCAATGTCCAGCTTGCCGTCCAGGTTAAAGTCCGCCAGCGCCACCGCCCAGGGCTGCTGGCCCGATGCGAATTCCGCCCGCTGCTGAAACGTGCCGTCCCCGTTGCCCAGCAGGACCGCGACCTGGTTGTAATTCGGCGCCACCGTGGCCAGATCGAGAATCCCGTCTCCATTCAGGTCGCCCGCCGCAATCGAGTCCGGGAAGTTCAGCGCGAAGCTGTTCACCGTGCCCTTGAACGTGCCATCCCCATTGCCTGCAAAAAAGGAAACGCTGTTCGCAATCGAGTTGCCGGTCACGATGTCCAGATTCCCGTCGCGGTTGAAGTCTCCCACCACCAGCGATGTCGGAAAAATGTCCGTCGAAAGAATCTCCGGCGACTGGAACGTCGTCTGCGCCGGCGGCGGAGTCTGCGAGTAGGGAAGCATTCCGTTGTTCAGAAATACATCCAGTTGCGCGGTGTGGAAGCAGGTCACCGCCACATCGTTTTGCCCGCTGTGGCGGAAGTCGCCAATGACCACCCCATAGGGGTTCGTGCATGTCGCCAGCGTCTGCCCGGAGGTGAAGCTGCCGCCCGGCTGGCCGTAAAGAATCGAGACCGTGTTGTCGCCGTAGTTGGTGGCCGCAATGTCCGGAATGCCGTCGCCGTTCAGGTCCCCGATGGCCACCTGATACGGCAGATGTCCAACCGGATAGCTCACTGCCGCCGCGAAGGTTCCGCTGCCGTCGGCATGGTTCATCAGCACGCTCACCGTGTTGTCGCCGGTGTTGGCCGTCACCAGGTCCGCGTAGCCGTCATTGTTCAGGTCGCCGCTCGCCACCCAGTACGGCTGCTTGCCCACCGGATACACGTCCGCCGGCGTCCGGAAGTTTCCTCCGCCGACTCCCGTCAGCACCCGCACCGAGTTGTCTTCCAGGTACGTCGCCGCCAGGTCCGGATAGCCGTCATGGTTAAAGTCCGCCGCGACAATTCCGTCCGCCATGTTGCCATGTCCGTTGGTCAGGGTGTGCGGCGTAAAGAAGTTTCGTCCGCCCGGCTCCGGCGTCGGCAGCGTGTTGTTGATCAGCACCGACAGCGTGCCGCCGGTGGACTGCGTGACCGCCAGGTCCGGCTTGCCGTCCCGGTTGAAATCCGCTGCCGCCAGGTATGCCGGCCCATTGGGCATGGCATAGTCCTGCACCGCCTGAAAGGTCCCGTTGCCGTTACCGATCAACACTCCGACCGTGTTTGTCAGCGTATTGCCCGCGATCAGATCCAGTATCCCGTGGCCCTGAATGTCCACTGCGATCAGCGCGCTGCCGCCATTGCCCGTGTTCGGCCCGACCCGGTACCGCTTCTGCGCCTTGAACGTGCCATTGCCATTGCCCAGCAGCACCCCCACCACGCCTCTGCCCGAATTGAGCACGGCCAGATCCGTCACTCCGTCGTTGTTAAAATCTCCCGCCGCGATCGCCGTCGGTGTCACTCCCGTCGCCGGCGACGATCCCACCGTAAAGTTGCCCGTTCCATCTCCCGTCAGGATGTGTATGGCCCGGCCCGCCTGGTCCACCACCGCCAGGTCCATGTTTCCCGTCCTGCTGGTGAAGCGCCCCGCCGTGATCGCCACCGGCGTCCCCAGCCCCAGCCCGCTCAGCGTTTTCACAATGTAGTACGTAAAGTTGTTCGCCGCATTGCTCAGGAACAGCGTCACCGTTCCATCGCCCTGGTTGGCAACAGCCAGGTCCGGGTGGCCGTCGTTGTTAAAATCCCCGGAAACGATCGACACCGGCGCGATGCCCGTTCCCAGCACCACGTTGGTGATGCCATCCACCGATGGGTTGAACGTCCCGTTGCCCAGGTTCAGCCACACTTGAATCACGTTGGATGTCGGCCCCTGGCAGGTGACGGCGATGTCCGGCAGCCCGGTCAGGTCCAGGTCTTCGGCCAGAATCGCGGTCGGTTCGCTGCACGTCGGATACGATGTCGGGGCCGCGAAGGTGCCCGTTCCCGTCGATAGATACACGCTGATCGTGTTGGACGTGTAGTTCGCCACCACCATGTCCGGATATCCATCGTGGTTGAAGTCGGCGACCGCGACCCCATACGGCTTGGTGCCCGCCGTCAGCGTGAAACTCTTCGATCCCGGCGCCGTCAGCGGCTGGAACAATGTTTGCGCGTGCGCGGATGCCAGTGCAACGGTGACGACAGCGGCTGCGGAAGCGGTGCGGAGAAGAGTGCGAAGTGTGCGGTGCATCATGGCCATGACCCTCAAAATTGAAGTGTTCAAAATATGCGTGCGGAAAACCGGCTGCGACGGAACGAAGGACACTCCGGGGCAGCGCGGCGACCGGGTCGATCGGGGGAAATCAGGATAAACCCAAAATAGACCCAAACCATTACGAAAGTGTTGAATTTTGCATTTACCGCTCAAAATATTCTTTTTGCTGCGGTAAAATGCCGTGCTTGCCTTGGATGCTCGGTTGCCCCGGCGGGTTAGCCCGTCCTCCTGGCTCCCTTGAAAGGGACATTTCCCTCCCTCCCCAAATGCCTGCTGCTTCCCCTGAATCGCACAAAAAAGAAGAGGGCCGCGCAATTCGCGCGGCCCTCTTCTTTTTTGAAGCGCTTCGAGACTAGAACAAGGTGAACGGCACGTTTCTGCCGCGGTTGCGGTCTGCCGGCCGGGCGAAGAAGTTGCCGCCCGCCTCCAGCCCGGTGAAGGATGTCAGCGCGATCGACGGAGCGCGGCGAATAAAGCAAATGAAGATGCACCCACCCGAATAGCTGGCCGTCGGTGAGGCGAGATAATTGCTCTGCTGCGGGAAGGTGGCCGTCACGGTAAAGAAGCCAATCACCTCATTAAAGCTGTAGGTCGCCTTTCCATTCGCTCCCACCGTCGATGCGGCATTTCCTCCCGGCCCGGTGAAGTTCACGATCGTCCCGGAGGGGACCGGCGTGTTCGTCGTGGCCGCATCCACGGTTGCCGTGCAGGTGGAGCTGAGTAGGCCCAGTGCGCAGTTCAGTGAGATGTTCGTCGGTTCGCCGGTCACCGTCAACAGAACGTTCGATGACGAGCCCGGCTGATAGGTGCCGTTGGAAGGCGTGAAGTAGCCGTAGATCTGATAATTGCCGACATTCAGGTTCGGGCCGGTTGCGGTGTACGTGGCCGTCCCGGTACCGTTGTTGCCGAGTGCCGTCAGGGTAATCGTGCCCAGCGTGAACGTGTTCGTTCCATTCACACCATAGATTGTCACCGTGCCCTGCGGTGCGCCCAGGCCGGTCGTGCCCGTTACTGTGGTCGAAACCGAAAAGGTGTTGGCGTACTGCACCGTGGACGGGTTCAAGGTCAGCGTTACCGGCGTCCCGGAAACCGTCACCGCAAAGGCCGCGCCCGATGCCGTAGTCGGCTGGTAGTTGCCGTCCCCGGAGTAGAGCGTCGTAAACAGGTATTGCCCGCTTCCCAGCCGTCCCGTGTTTGCCGTGGCCGTTCCACCCGACAGGGTGTAGGGGCCGGTGCCATACGGCGTACCCGAGGCGTCCTCGAAGATCACCGATCCCGTCGGCGTCCCTCCGCTGTATGCGGGCTGCACCGTGGCCGTAAGCGTCGCTCCGCTATTGTTGGCCGACAGCGGAGAGGAAGGAGATACGGCCAGGCTGATCGTCGCCGCCGAGGTGTTCGTCAGCACGTCGATGCTCGGGTTTCCCGCTGGAATGGCCGGGTATTCCGCCATGTACCGCGCCTGCCCCGCGGGGCTGGCGATGTTCACCTGGCTGTACGTGTTCGCCGTCACGATGTCGAGCTGGCCGTCGTTGTTGAAGTCGCCCAGCGCCACCGCCCACGGTTGCTTGGCCGCGCCGAACTCACCGGCGGAGCGCTGCTGGAAGCTGCCGAAAGTCCCGTCTCCCTTGCCCAGCGTCACCACCACATCGTTGAAGTTCGGGGCCACGCCCACGATGTCCAGAATGCCGTCGCCGTTCACGTCTCCGGCGGCAATCGAGTCAGGGAAGTTGAGCGATGGGCTTTCCACGCCGGCAGCGAAGGAATTGGCCCCGTTGCCTGCGTAAAAATAAACGTCGTTCGCCGTGGTGTTGCCTACCACGATGTCCAGATTGCCGTCACGATTGAAGTCGCCCACCACCAGAGAGGACGGGTTCTTGTCCGTCGCCGTCATGAACGGCGTGCCGAACGTTCCGTTCCCGTTGTTCGGGAAGACCTCCAGTTGCGCCGAGCTGTAGCAGGTGACCGCCACCGAGGGGTACCCGTTGTGGGCAAAATCTCCAATGCCCACGCCGTATGGATTGGCGCAGGTGGAAAGGGTCGGCTGTGCCGTGAACGTCCCCGCCTTCGATCCGAAAAGGATGGTCACCGTGTTCGCGCCATAGTTCGTGACCGCCAGGTCCGGATAGCCGTCGTTGTTCACGTCGCCGATGGCCACCTGATACGGCTGCTTCCCGACCGTGTACGTCGCCGCCGCGCCAAAGGTGCCGTTGCCGCTCTTGCCGCTGTTCAACAGCACGCTGATCGTTCCGTCCGTGGTGTTCGCCGTTACCAGGTCCGGATACCCGTCTCCGTTCAGGTCGCCAGAGGCCACCCAGTACGGCTGTTTGCCCGTGGAATATGCGGTCGCCGGGCTAAAGCCGTTGCCGTTGTTCAGCAGCACCCGCACCACATTGTCCGAGAGATAGGACACGGCGATGTCCAGCAGTCCGTCCTTGTTGAAGTCGCCCACCGCTACCCCATCGGCCATGTTGCCGTAACCGTTCGTCAGCTTGCGGATGGAGGCATAACTGCGCCCGTCCGGATATTGCGTCGGCAGCGTGTTGTTCAGCAGCAGTGAAACCTTGTTTGCCGTCTGCTGCGTCAACGCCAGGTCCGGCTTGCCGTCGCGGTTGAAGTCCGCGACCGCCGCCAGCGTGCCCGGCGCAAAACTCTGGCTTGCCAACTGCGCCGTTTGCAGCGAGCCGTCGCCATTGCCCAGCAACACCGCCACCGCACCGGTCGAGGCCGTCGGCGAGTCGAACGCGACCACGTCCGGGTAGCCGTCGCTGTTCACGTCGGTCACTGAAATCGCAATCGGGTTGGTGCCGGTCGCCTGCGCGGCCTGCGCCGTCAGCGCGCCGCTCGCGCTTCCCAGCAGGACGGTCGCCGTGTTGGTGCCCGCATTCGTCGTCGCCACGTCCAGGTTGCCGTCGTTATTGAAGTCTGCCGCCGCGATGCCGCTCGGCTTGCTTCCTGCGCCCGTCGAATAGCTGCCCGCCAGCCCAAAGTCGCCGGCGCCATCGCCCGTCAGCAAATGCACGTTGCTGTTGGCGCTGTCGGACACGGCCAGGTCAAGATTGCCGTCGTGGTTGAAGTCGCCCGTGACGATGCCGGTCAGCGTGCCCGTCACCGTCGCCGTCTTGGTCACCAGGTTTCCCGCCACATCCAGATAAATCGTCAGGCCGCCGGTGCCGCTCGCCACCGCCAGGTCCACCTTGCCGTCATTGTTGAAGTCGCCCGTCACCATGCCGACTGGATCGGTGGCCGTGCCGAGAGTATTGCCACCAAAAGTTCCCGGACCGCTCGCCCCATTGTTCAGAAACAACTCCACCCCATTCGAACTCGGGCACGCCACGATGATGTCGGGATATCCATCCTGGTTTACGTCTTCGGCAATCACCGAGACCGGGTTCGTGCAGGTGTGGTACGTCGTCGCCGACCCGAAGGCGGCAGCTCCCGTCGCCAGGTACACCTTCATGTTGGAGTTCGTGCTGTCCGTCACCACCAGGCTCTCAAAGCCGGAACGGGCAAAATCCGCCGCCGCGACTCCCTGCGGCACTGTGCCGGTCGCAAGCGTCGGTGCGGGAGCCTGATACAGCCCCTGGCCAAGCGCCGAACCGGCGCCAAACAGGACACCTGCGATGCAGGCCAGATTGCTGAAACTGCGAACGATACTGCGGGGGGCAAGGGGGGCGAAGGATCGGGACATAATGGGGACCTCGGTAGAAATAAAATACGAATTGCAAGCTGGCTCCGGATTCGTCCGGTGAGCCGTTTGCACAACTCTCACAACATTGCAGGAAAGGCGACAGCGCACGGCCAGGTTCCTGTACAGCCATCGCGGCGGGAGAAATGACAGGCTGGGGAGTACCGCAGTACCGGCCCGTGCCGCGAGAGTCAAACTTCGGAATTCTCAATCCCGGCGCCTGCTCTGCACCCAGCTATCCATCCGCGGGAAACAGGTGCCAACTGGAATCCAAGCCGCAAGACAGTCCTTCTATTACGACCCGGATCCGGAACTGCATACTGCGCGAAGCAGGGCCGGGATCGTCAGAACAATCTGTAACTTGCAGGGAAATGCTGACTGAGTCTATCCCATTTCAGGAAATATGACGATGAAAAAAACTAACGTAATCTGGACAAATTATCGAAATAGTAATAACTATTTTCCGCGAATGAAGGCGCGAAATTCCCGCGGATCGGAAGGAAAACTCTACCTGTAGTAGTTATTTATGCAGTAGGTACTGCATGTAGATTGGACGCAGCTTTTTTACGGAAAACATTCCGCCCCGACCCGTTGCCGGAATCGTCAATCCCCGCCCTATCCCGTCAATTTCCGCTTGGGAGGCCTCGCCGCTGGGTGCGGCAACGCTTTCGTTTCAGCCGTTTGGCAGCTCGCTCTGGTCAAACGCCGTGCCCGCGGCGTCCTTGCTCGAAACCACCGGCTCCCCCGTCAGCGGCCACGCAATGCCGATC
>JADEYI010002291.1_pt1 | contig 10157 bp, 8 predicted proteins | sample 8542331 | NCBI WGS metagenome assembly JADEYI01 (sample SAMN16510988, study PRJNA670497) | mine drainage metagenome | isolation source: biofilm near Copperflume 1 | place: Germany: Marsberg coppermine Kilianstollen | collected 2018-02
CAAATGGGCGAAGCCGGGAGAGCGCAATTGGAAATACAGGCCGTACAGGAAACACCTGGTGTTGTGGCGTGCGCAAGTTTCAGCTTCGCTGCGTACCACATCCATCATCTTCCCGCTTTCAAAGCTTTCACTCCAGGCGATACGCCCCTTGGGATGGGTCAGAAGCTCTAGCCAGGTTGCGAGAGAGGGGAGCGTGAGCAAGTCGCGCTGGAGCACGCCCATGACGGTACGCACCAAACGCTCCTCCTCATCATAGAGGTAGACATGCGCGACGGGAGCGGTGATCTTTTCCGCGAGCGCATCCATGATGCGCGAAAGGTCAGACGTTGCGACATCACGATGCTGTGCTAAGACGAACAAAAGATCCGCCGCATGAGCAATGGCATGCATCCACCCCTTCTCAGTATCATAGCCGCGCAGATCTTGCTCGGCTTCGAAATAGGCCAGCACCTGCTCTAGCACTTGCCGCACCTCGCTCTCCAAGAGTATAGGATGGGTCAAATCATGATAGATGATCTCCGTCAGGATCAGCAAGGAGAAGGAACGCCAGAAGATCGTATCGCTCTGCTGCTCGCCCAGGCCAATGGTGAGATGGCGCAGCAACTGAGTTGCCATCTTCCACAAATCTGCATGGGAATAGCAGTCACGGTGAATCCAGGCGTCTAAGATAGCGTAAGTTGTTTCCTCACGTAACTCCGAGTCAACTGACCCCAGATACGAGAGCAATTCAGACGTGAGTACCTCAATCGAAGCACCCGGCGGGATAGCATACTCGTTGTCTATGATGCTCTGCCAGAACGTTTTGTCCATGGTTGTCTCCTCCCCAAAGAAAATACACATGATGGCTCAACCAACGTGAATATCTTCATCCTACCATAATTGTTAATTGGAACCATGAAATCTCGTTCAATCCCGAAAAATTAGTTGGCCAAAACGGTTTGGCGTTTGTTCCTTCTCGCTCATTGTTGGGTCACTGTGATGGTATAAGAACCGGTATTATCGCTCGTAATAGTATCACAGACGCCAAAGGTTAACGTTCCTCCTGGTGCATTTATAGTGAAGGAGTAGCTATGGGAAGATTGGTAGGCAGGTATAGTTGTAAAATTGTCAACGGGCTTATCGTTGATGTAGAGCACCCAACAAGAAGAGTGCTTGGGAGTAATAGCATTGCCATTGTTGTCTGTGTAAATGTAAAGCGCATCACTATATTGGGTTTGCGAGGCTTGTCCTGTACCACTAACCGCAATACTCACTGTTCCACTGTATGAGTAGGTGGTGGTCACGGCATACGGGCCGGCAGTAAAATCAGCTACCACAGTTTCAGGAGTGGGAGTGGAAGTGGGATCAGCCGTTGGAGACGGATCGGGAGTGGGGTCAGGCGTGGCCGTAGCGGTAGTGGCGGTGGCCGTAGCCGCATTGGTAGAAGTAGCGGTTACTCCTTGAGCGGTAGTGGCGGTTCCTCCTGGTGTTTGTTTAGAGGTAGGAGTTGAAACATGCGTAATCACAGTGTGGTGTGGTGTCCCTGTGGCAATGGGCGACAACCCGGAAGGTGTGTTTCCGCCCTGGGTTATGCCGGTCGTTGGTACGTTCAGACTAAGACCAGGAGTGGTAGTTGTGGGCTTAGGGGGAAAGACAAAGAAAAATATGCCTGGCAGGCTGGCGACAACAAGCAAAGCCGCAACGGCGATCAGTAGCCAGTAGCTTCTCCCTTTATATGGCTTTACCGGGTAAGAAGCAGGTGTCATACCATAAGCGTTGATTGTGCCTGCAGCAGGCCACGATTCCGCAAAAGGTGAGTTTTGCCATGCAAGGGGCAAAGTATTCTTGTTTGGCAGAAGGGTGGCGTTTTCTCTGGCAGGTTGCAGCGTGCCTGTCCCCGGGGGAAGCGGAGTGACAGGGTCTTGCGAATATGGGTTATGGCTATGTGTTGGTGTTGTGCTCGAAAATGCGGAATTTACAGGAGGAAGTGGAGTTTCAGGTACTTGCTGGTAGGGAGCCGCCTGTGAGCCGTTGGCATCCAGGCCAACGGAATCTTGCTGAGCGAGATACTTGTCTGAATTTTGTTCCGTACTCAACTGAAAAGTGCTAAAAGCGTCAGTGGGATTGGCGACCGCTCTCTTTGAGATAGATACAGTGGGTAGCATAGAGATTAGTGGCTGTGCTTGTGCATTCACAGGAGTATGTAAGGCGATAATGAAAGCATTGATATCAACGTGGCGTGCATGGCGTTGTTTCGCCATAGCCTTGAGAATGGCGTTTTCAATGTGTATGGGAAGGGCGGGATTGAGTTGGGTTGGTGGTAGCGGCGACTTTTCCATATGCTGGAAGCCTATAGAAAAGAAGTCGATAGCGTTGAAGGGAAGCTTTCCGGTGATGAGTTCATAGGCAATACAGGCCAATCCATACTGGTCGCTCTCCTTAGAGATGGTACTCTTAAACTGTTCGGGTGCCATGTACGCAGGTGTGCCAACAACGTTTACATATTTGATGCTGGTTGTTGACAGGGTGGTGGCAATGCCAAAATCAGCGAGGAGAGCCTCTCTCTCGACGTTAAAGAGGATATTCTCAGGCTTGAGATCACGATGGATAATATTCTGCTGATGGGCATAGGAAAGGGCTTGCCCAATTTGAGTAAGGATGTTTAAGGCGATATCGGTAGGTACAGGGTGGGGAGCATACTCTTTGATCAGGGCACGCAGGGAGCCGTGAGGTGCATACTCGGCGACGATGTAAGGAAAGCCTTCGTGGATGCCGACATCAAAGATACGTAAAATGTTGGGATGTTTTAAGCGTTCAAGAAGGCGAGCCTCCTGGAGAAACCGTTCGCGTTCTTCCAACTCACCTAAATGAGCATGGAGTAGTTTGATCGCAACAGTGCGTTCAGTGAGAATAGAATGTGTGCCTTGATAGACTTTACCGAATCCCCCACTACCAATTTCGGCTGTAACATGATAGTTGCCAAAAGCTGTGCCGATATAGCTTCTTTCGCCTGACATACTCCACCTCGATTAATACAAGAAGATAAATTCATATATGTGCCTCTTCTGATCTATAGAACGTACTACTAACGATATAGCAACTGAGAAATATGTGTCATTGCATATCAATAATTTAGCTACTCATGATTTCGCTGATTTTCGTGACTTGACAACACCCTCTGCTAAATTTTACAATACACTAAGAGCACTCCTTGTTTGTAGATCAAGTAAGTCAACTTTAATGGGCTTGAACCTATTATTATTCTTTAGCGGGACAACGGCGTCCTACTGTTGTTTCGGACGGAGACAAAAAGTATGGAAAACGTTTCCTCATCTTCGCAGAAGACGTTGCGGGTTGATACACACCTCGCCAAATTTTCACAGGCAGCTACGGTTGTACTGGCAGGGCTGGCTTTTCTTTTCAACCAGCCAATCATTGTCGTCATTACAGCTATTATCATGGTTTTAAGCGCAGTGGCACCGGATGTCAGCCCGTACCGATTGATATATAAAGGGGTAGTATTGCCTCTGCACCTGTGGCGACCGCGCATCGTCGAGGACGATCCCGCGCCGCATCGCTTCGCGCAGGGCGTGGGAGCAGCTTTTCTCATTGTGTCAAGTCTTGTTCTCCTCCTCACTCATGCCACAGTGCTTGGATGGACGCTTGATTTGATTGTCTTTGTGCTGGCAGCCATCAACCTGACAGTGGGGTTCTGTGCCGGCTGCTTTGTCTACTACCACCTGGGACGCCTGGGCCTTTTGCCACGCGTACGCTATAGTGGTGGTTTCCACTGGCGAGGTGTATGAGCAACATGAGTGATATTCCTGTACGCCTGGCAATTCTTCTCCTGGTAGGCCTCTGTACGTGGCTGGTGATATGGTTGGGACAGCACTATGTGCAAGAGCAACGTCGCAGTGTACTGACGGCGTCGCTTCCTATGGCATTATCGACGGCTCCAACAATGCCCACAACGCGAGAAGCTGGCATACCGCAGAACCATATTCGTATCCTGGCTTTCAGCAGTGAAGATTGCCACCAATGCCACCAATTGCAGACCCCTGCGCTGCAACGAGTGCGAGCGACACGCGGCGATGCCGTTGCTATCGTGGACATTGATGCCACACGGGAGACCGAGCTGACAGAGCGATACCATGTGTTGACGGTGCCAACCACCGTGGTTCTGGATCAGGCAGGTCGCGTCCACGCCGTGAACTACGGCTTCGCCAACACAAAGAAGTTGCTGGATCAGGTGGATGAGGTGCTGACAATAAAAAAGTAATAAAAACGAGCTATGGCTTCTCACTGTCTTCGGCAGTAAGAAGCCATAGCTCGTTTTTATTACTTCCTCACTTCAGGAATGCCAATGCCGCTCGTGTCAAAACCTCCACGCCGATGGGCATGGCATCTTCATCGACGTTGAAACGGGGATGGTGGTGGGGATAGCTCGCACCTTTCTCCGCGTTGTTCGCGCCAACGATAAAGTAGCAGCCGGGAACGGCTTGCAAGAAGTAAGCCATATCGTCGCTGCCGGTGGTCATGACCTCTTCGCCTTCATCGACGTTGTCCGCGCCCACCGCTTCAACCGCGACTTTTTGAACCAATTTGGTCATAGTAGCATCGTTGGTGCAGGGGAGGCAGCCATCAAAGAAGTTGATCTCGCAGGTGGCTCCCATCGCACTGGCGACGCCCGTGGCAACTTCGGTGATGCGGCGAATCATTTTTTCACGATGTTCGCGGCTGAATGCACGCATGGTGCCATGTAGTTCCGCCGTCTCAGGGATGATATTGAAGGCGGTACCGGACTGCAACTTGCCAATGGTGATCACCGTTGGACTAAATGGCGAAGTCTCGCGGCTAATGAGGGTCTGTAGCGCGGTAATAATGTAGGCCGAGATGACAATGGGATCGACTGCCGTTTCGGGCATGGCGGCGTGTCCACCTTTGCCGCGCACGGTGGCGACAAATTTGTCGGCACTGGCGAAGACGGTACCCACACGGACACCGACGCGACCAACGGCATAATCGCTAATCAGGTGCAGCCCGATGACGCCATCCACGCCATCCATGGCCCCTGCTTTGACCATTGGTTCGGCCCCGCCGATGACCTCTTCGGCTGGTTGGAAGATAAATTTCACGTTGCCGTTCAATTCGGCACGTCGTTTGCTTAAAATATCGGCCACAGCGAGGGCAATGGTGGTATGTCCATCGTGTCCACAGGCGTGCATCTTGCCATCAACTTTGGAACGGTAGTCAATATCGTTCATCTCAAAAATGGGAAGGGCATCCATATCGGCACGGATAGCGATAGTTTTTGCTCCTGGTTGGCTGGCTCCTCCCTTCAATAGGCCCACAACGCCTGTCTTGGCGACGCCTGTTTGCACTTCTAAGCCCAGCGCACGAAGACGTTGCGCGACTATACCAGAGGTGCGCACCTCTTCAAAGGCCAGTTCAGGATGTTCATGCAGGTCGCGACGCAGAGCTACCATATCAGGCACTCGTTCGTCGATGTCAGATTTCAATTGGTCAATCGTGGTCATAGCCCCTCCTGGACAGAAAAAAGGTAAACGAGATTCTCGCAAGTGAGTTTGAGCGCAAGAATCAGATAGATTTCACTACCATAATATCCTATCATACATACAGAGCGAAAGAGAGTGAGCCAACAGAGCATAATAAGGAACACAGAATATGCAAGAGGAACAATATTGGCAGGCGGTGCAGACGCGAGATACGAGCGCGGACGGAACGTTTGTCTATGCCGTGCGCTCGACGGGCATTTATTGCAACCCATCGTGTCCTTCACGGCGGCCCAGGCGGCAACAGGTAGTCTTCTTTGCACAGCCGGAGGCGGCTGAAGAGGCAGGTTTTCGAGCATGTCGGCGCTGCTATCCTGATGAAATCTCTTTACAGGAGACACAGGTAGCGGTGGTGCAACAAGCTTGTCGCTATATCGAGACCCATCTGCACGAGGCACTGACGCTGGAGGCACTGGGTGAGCAGGTGCATATGAGTGCCTTTCATTTGCAACGCGTATTCAAACGCGTGATGGGTATTACGCCGCGCCAGTACGTGGAAGCGTGTCGCCTGGGGCAACTTAAAGAACAATTGCGGGAGGGCGATGCGGTGACAAAGGCACTATATGATGTTGGCTATAGTTCTAGCAGTCGTTTGTATGAGCGCACACAGGCGCAGCTTGGCATGACGCCAACAGCATATCGTCGGGGAGGAAAAGATATGTCTATCACCTATACTATCGTAAGCTGTCCACTGGGTCGCTTGCTGGTCGGAGCCACAGAGAAGGGTATCTGTGCCGTCAGCCTGGGCAATGCCGATAGCGAACTTGAAACTGCCCTGGCAAGCGAATATCCAGCGGCAGAGCGGCGGCGTGCCAGCAGCGTTGATGATGGGGTCAGTGGAGATAGTGATCTTGCCCACTGGGTTAATGCGCTGTTAGAGCATCTCAATGGTCAGCAACCACACCTGCGGTTACCAGTGGATGTCCAGGCCACAGCTTTTCAGTGGCGCGTCTGGTCTGAGTTGCAAACCATCTCGTATGGTAGTACGCGCTCGTATAGCGAGGTCGCCAGGGCGGTAGGCAATCCCAGGGCCGCGCGCGCAGTCGCACATGCCTGTGCTACCAATCCTGTGGCCATTGTGATTCCGTGCCATCGCGTGGTGCGCGAGGATGGTGATCTGGGTGGTTATCGCTGGGGTCTGAAGCGCAAAGAGCGTTTGTTGGAGCAGGAACAAAAAGTCCCTGTTGTCTGAGCCATGAGCCAATTTGGCTCGTTTTAGAGGGAGTTGGCTGAGGCCAGGACGTGCATTTCATGGTACTATAGTTTGTATAGTATTGGATATTGTCAATTGTAAGAGGAAATGTGTATGGGCATGGGCATTGATCGTATGATCAGAGGAGGACGTGATGGAAATCGCTATTGTTTTATTAGTCGGCATTTTATTACTCGATGTTGTAGCACTGCGATGGGGGTTTGATAGCCGGGACAAGCTAAATAGCCCTGAATGGGAGCGACGTCGGTGGTGGGGAATGTCTCTTTAAAGTTTTATTATCAGTGAATGAGTTAATTGCCGCTGTATTGCCAAAGGCAATACAGCGGCAATTAACTCATTCACTGATATAGAAGCCATTTTATAGGCCGTAAGCACGCTGGAAACTGGAATGGACACGTCTGATGAAAAGCAGGTATGAAACGAATATTGAGCATGCACGATCGCTAAATGAGCACCAGGTCAAGGGCAAAGATGGGCAACTATCGCCAGAAACGCTAACGGCACCCACGAGTAATCGCCTTCTTATCTTACTCTCTCTGGTGGCACTCTACTTTATCTGGGGCTCTACTTACCTCGCGATGGGCATAGCTTTGAAAGGCTTCCCGCCATTTCTGATGGCGTCTGTGCGTTTTCTGGTGGCGGGCGGTTTACTGTATCCCATCATGCGCCTGCGCGGCACTCCGGCCCCGACCCGTAAGGAGTGGATAGGGGCGATTATCATTGGCATCTTGCTATTGGTCGGTGGTAATGGCGGCGTGGCGTTTGCAGAGCAATGGGTTGCTACGGGGCTGGCCGCGGTAGGACTGGCCGCTATTCCGCTATGGACAGCTCTGTTTGCTGGACTGTGGGGTCGGTGGCCCACTCGTTTGGAATGGCTCGGCCTGGCCGTTGGCTTTACCGGAGTACTACTGTTGAACGTGGGCAATGGCGTCTGGGCTAATCCAATCGGGGCGGTCGCGCTGCTCCTCGCGCCTATTGCATGGGCTTTGGGGTCAGCGTGGAGTCGGCACATCGCGTTGCCCGGCGGCTTGATGTCCAGCGCATCCCAGATGCTGGCTGGCGGTGCGGTGTTGCTCATACTCAGCCTGTCCCTGCGTGAGCACGCGCCCAATCTGGCGATTGGGCAATCGCTGTGGGCCATTGGGTTCTTGATCGTCTTTGGCTCGCTGATCGCTTTCAGTGCCTATGGCTACCTCTTGCGCCATGTGCGTCCCGCGCTGGCAACCAGCTACGCTTATGTGAATCCCATGGTCGCTGTCGGATTGGGCGTCTTATTGGGTGGTGAGCACCTCACGCCTTTAGAGGTAGTGGCTATCATGATTACGCTCGTAGGCGTTGTGTTGGTATCGTTGGGACGTACATCTTCCTGATAAAAATAATAGGTAATGTGGGGTGCAGAAACGCCCATCCGGCCCCGCCCCAGGGTACGCGCAAGGGCTTACACGGGTAGGTTTTGCAACGCCTGGTTCCCCGTCTGTCATTCTGAGCCGCAGCGAAGAATCTCTCGTGGCAGGGAGATTCTTCGCTGCGGCTCAGAATGACAGGTTCTGGAACTGGGTATTGAAAAAAATCTACCCGTGTAAGCTTAGAGCGGGGTGGATTAAGCATATCCATCTGCACCCCACATGACATTTTATTTACTCACATTGAAGCGGAAATGGGCGATATCTCCGTCTTGCACCACGTACTCTTTGCCTTCCAGGCGCAACAATCCCTTTTTTGTGGCCGCTGCGAAGGAACCGCAGGCCATGAAATCTTCATAGCGCGTCACCTCCGCACGAATGAAGCCGCGCTCGATATCGGAGTGAATCTTGCCAGCCGCTTCTGGAGCCTTTGCTCCCCTGGTGACAGTCCAGGCACGTACCTCGTCTTCACCAGCCGTAAGGAAGGTGATCAGGTTGAGCAGGCGATAGCCGACTTGAATGACGCGATCGGTACCCAGTTGAGGCAGGCCCAGAGCTTCCAGGTACTCGTTGGCATCCTCTTCCGGCAGTTCGGTCAGTTCGGCTTCGAGCCGGGCGGAGACGGCTACTGCTTCCGCCTCCTCCGCTTTGGCACGTAAGGCAATGGTCGCGATACCTTTCAGTTCACCTTCCAGCGTGCTGAGATCCACCTCCTCATTGGCGGCGATACGTGCTAGCAAGATGTTGGCCGCTCCCAGGACATCTTCGCTGACATTTAATACATACATGCGCGGCTTCAAGGTCAGGAGAAAAAGTTCATCCAGAACGGCGCGATCCTGGGCGAGCAGTTCGACCTGACTGACCATTTTCAGTTCGTTAAGGGCGTCTTGTACGAACCGCAACACCTCTAACTCCTGGACATACTTTTTGTCGCCCGATTTCGCGGCCTTGATTGTGCGCTCGATGCGCTTCTCAACAGTCGTCAGGTCGGTTAAGGCCAGTTCCGCGTTCAGGCTATCAAGGTCGCGGTTGGGGTCGATATCGTCGTAGATATGGGGGACGTTGTTGTTGGCAAAGGTACGTAGGACGATGGCCAGGGCATCGGCGTTGCGGATATGTCCCAGAAATTCCGCGCTCAAGCCTTCACGCTTCTCTTTTTGCGTCTGTGATCCCTGTCCCATGCCAGCTACATCCACAAATTCGACGGTGGTGGGCGTGACTTTCTTAGGATGGAAGATATCGGCCAGGGGTTGCAGCCGCGCATCTGGCACCTTTACAACGGCCAGGTTGGCCTGCACAGTACTGGTGGCATAGCCGCTAATGGGAGCACCGGCCCTGGTGAGTGCATTAAAAAGAGTTGTTTTCCCACTCTGCGGTAACCCGATAATACCTATAGTAAGAGCCATATATATGAATTCCTTTTCTCTCGTGCAGTGATAGTTTTTAGTGTCTTTCCCTATTCTACTACGAATTACGTTTTATAGCACTCTTTCCCCATTCCCCACATATATCAGGGCTTTTTGCTGTAACCGTTTATCCCTTAATGATCGCAGGGCTACGCCCTGCTCGAAGAGAGGAAGATATGCTGCTGTGGTCGCGCAGCGGCCACAGCAGCATATCTTCCTCTCTTCGAGCGACCCACTTGTGGGTCGCGAGAATAGCGAGCTTCACAGGCAAAACGGGTAAAGCGAATGGCCTTGCGACATATATTGAGCCTCGTGTTCAGATGGATACTATGAGGTATAATAAACACACAGAAAACCCCATTCAACACAGCGAGATGAACGAAAGGAGATAAGAACAAAATGCAAGCCGAGGGTCATGATGTTCATATCGATGAAGACGTATTAGAAGTCTCTCTCACCGGTAAGATGCTGCTGGAAAATCCTTTGTTGAATAAAGGAAGTTTCTTCCCGGAAGATGAACGACGCGAGTTCCACCTCTTGGGACTGCTCCCACCGCATATTACCCCGCTGGAAATGCAGTTAG
>JADEYI010002292.1_pt1 | contig 10146 bp, 7 predicted proteins | sample 8542331 | NCBI WGS metagenome assembly JADEYI01 (sample SAMN16510988, study PRJNA670497) | mine drainage metagenome | isolation source: biofilm near Copperflume 1 | place: Germany: Marsberg coppermine Kilianstollen | collected 2018-02
GGGTGAGCAGCTGGAAGTAGTCGGCGATATCGCGCCGGGTGCCGATGCCGCGCGCCGCGGCTGTGACCTTCACGAGATAGGCGTAGCACTCGGCGGCGGACGCTTCGCGACGGAGGACATCGTGGGGCAGCACGCGCTCCGGCAGGTCGTAGACGCGCTTCCAGTTGCGGCGCGTCACGCAGACGGCCTCGCCGCGATCGTAGAGCCATTCGAGCGCGTGCTTCGCCTCGGACCAGTTCCACCAGCCGGGGCCGCTGCGGGCGCCACCGAGGGCGCTTGCGGTCACTGGGCCGTCGCGAAGGCGGGCACGCACCTCGGCGATCACGTTCTGCGATGCCTGCGCCCAGTGGCGTCCGCCCATTTGATTGCGGCGGAACGCGAAGTAGGGCCAGGATTCGACCGGGAGGATGCAATTGGCGTGCGCGTAGTACTCGAAGGCACGCGCCGGCTCACCCCAGTACGCATCTTCGACAGCAGTGCGGCCCACCGGGCCGAGCCGCGCGTAGGCGACGAGTTCGTGCGACCGCGCGAGCACGGAAATTGTGTCGAGCTGCACGGCGCCGACGCGCGCGAGCACGTCCGCGACGGTGCGCGGCCGATCGGTGGTGAGGGCGAGGCACTGCGCGTGAATCGCGATGCGGCGTGCATCTTCGGCAGTGAGGCTGATGGCGGCCGGCACGTGGTTGGTCTTCTCTGTCATCACGCCGGCATTGTATTCGGGGCACGTGTCGGCAACGCACAGCGGAGGGCGGCTGTGCCACATTGTGGGACGAGCACAGCCGAGGGTCGGCCGTGCCACATTGTGGGAGCAATGCAAGCTCAAACTTCCAACATCCAAGTCTGCAGTTTGACCGCCTTGATCCGGCCCCCGTAGAATGCCGCGGGCGGCGGTGGACGGAAGGATCCGGTGATGCGGAACACGCCACGACGAATCCTCAGAGGACTGCGCGCATTACGCCTGCCAGCGCTGGCGGCGGTGGTCCTCTCGCTCTCCGCGCTGGCTTCCGCCGGCATTCCCTCGCTCGGGCACGAACGCGCGACGCCCGCTGACGCGAGCACGACGATGTCGTTCACGTTCGGCACCGAGAACTCGTGGGTGCGCGTGCAGAACATCGGCAGCACGGACGCGACGGTGACGGTCACGTACTACAGCGAGTCGGGGCAGCAACTGGCGCAGGACGGCTGCCCGTCTCTGCTGTGCCCGCCGATCGGGCCCGGGCAGGGCTGGACGTTCTTTCAGGCCGACCAGCCGCAGCTGCCGAGCGGCTATCGCGGGTCGGCGGTGATCGAGAGCGACCAGCCGATCGTCGCGCTGCAGGCAAAGGACGTGCGGCGTAACGGCGCCTTCATGGTCGATGGCGACACGACGACGCTGAACGCGGGTTCGAGCAAGATGTACCTGCCGCTGATCGCGAAGCAGGACGGCGCGCAGCACGACTGGAACGGCCGCTTCGCCGTCCAGAACCTGAGCGACAGCGTGACTGCGTGCGTGACCATCACCTACCTCAGCAACTACACGGACGGCGAGATCGCGTGGGATCCCTACAAGCTCGGGACGAATGGCCCGAAGCAGCCGGGCTGTCCGAACGGCGGCCGACCCGTGGCGCCGCACTCGACGCTGTTTCGGGACCCCGATACCTTCGGCGTGCCGGCGGGCTTCACGGGCTCGGTGCGCATCGAGACGTCGACGAACGGGTCGGGCATCAGCGCGGACAAGCAGCTTCTGACGGCGACCGCGGACACGTGGAACAGCATCTACAACCCGTTCAGCTCGTACCGCGCGCTCGATGACAGCGAGATGAGCACGACGGTGCTGCTGCCGCTGGTCGACCGGCAGGTGGGTCCGTTCAACGGCTTCAGCACACACTTCCAAATCGAGAACAAGGACCCGAGCAAGCCGGCGCAGGTACACATCCGCTTCGAGGGCTTCGACCTCGACCACGGCAATGCGTTCGTGGCGAAGGACAACACGATCACGGTCGCGGGCGCGCGGCTGTGCTTCCAGGAGCGCGACGACTTCGCGAACTGCCTGGCGCCCGGCGATGCGCTGCCGCACAACTTTGTCGGCACCGGGCGCATCACGTCGACGCAGCCGATCGGCGTCATCGTCAGCCGCAACACGGCGTTCGCGGACACGTTCACGAACTACGCCGGATTCACGCCACAGGACGGCGCGAACCGCGTGCTGCTGCCGGTGCTGAACAAGAACTATGGTCCGTACCAGGGTCATAACGGCTGGAACTCGTGGTTCCGGGTGCTGGTCGCGGACGGCGGCGACGCGAACGTGACGATCCGCTATCTCGGCCTCGACCTGCCCGGCGGCCAGGTGTCGTACACGGTGCACGCATCGCGCGAGTTCACGGTGTTCCAGAACGCTGAGAACATTTTGCCGGACGGGTTCGCGGGGACGGCGATCCTGGAGTCCGACCGGCCGATCGTCGCGCTGGCGAACCTGACGACGGACGTGTTTACCGGCGACGACGACCTGCTGTACAACGGGATCCCGCTGCGGTGATTGCCTTCACTATTAACGGAGAACGCGCCCGAGTGCGTTCATTGTCCTCGGCGCGCACACAGATCGACGGCTTGCCTGCCACCCTGTGCGTATCATAACCGACGGATCGCCACCCAGATGGCTTGACGCACCACCGGACATGCGGGCACGATGGCCTATAGATGCTCAAGATATTCTCTATCTCAGTTCTGGTCGTCGTGATCGCCGTAGGGTCGCTGGCCGGCGGCTTCGCTCTCGGGCGCTCGTCGACGAGTGCATCGGCGCGGGTTGCCCCCACCCCCGCCGCGTCGCTCCTGTGCAACGCGCTGCGGCAGGAGTCTGACGAGGCAGCACGGGGAGCCGTCGATGACGCATTCAGCGCGGCAGCGGCGGCTGGAGCATTCACTTCTCTGTCTGGAACCCCTGATACCCGCCGCCCCGCCTGGGAAACGGCAGTTTCTGGCGGTGACCTCTCGCCCTTGTTCGCAGACACATACGCGAACGGTGCTTTCCAGTCGGCCATCAAGAGCGCGCTTCCCATCGCTGCCGCACAACGGGCCGCGTGCGGTTCTTAGGTTCCCTTGACCGAGGCGCACAGGCGTGAGAGTCGTGTATCTCGCGGATGCGCCGTACATCCACACGCGGCGCTGGGTCGAGCATTTCGCGGCGGCGGGGTGGGATGCGCAGGTCATCTCGTTTCGGCCGGCGGAGATTGCCGGCGCGACCGTGCATTACATCGAAGGGCACGAACGCTTCGGGAAGTTGCGGTACCTGCTGCAGGCGCGACGGGTGCGTGCGCTTGTGCGTGAGCTGCGGCCTGATCTGCTGCACGCGCTGCATCTGACGAGTTACGGATTCCTGGCGGGCTGCTCCGGCTTTCAGCCATCGATTGTCTCAGTGTGGGGGACGGACGTGCTGGAGGCGCCGCATCTTACGCCGATGCACCGCTGGATCACGCGGTACGCATTGGCGCACGCGGGCACGGTGACGGCGACGGGCGCGCGTCTCGCGGAGGCGACGCTGCCGTACATGCCGGCGGGCAAGCGCGTTATCGTCGTGCCGTACGGCGTCGACCTCGCCCAGTTCTGCCCACAACCCCGCGAAGAACGCACGCCCGTGGTGACCGGCGCTGTGTCCCGGCTGTCGCCGGAGAAGGGGTTCGAGCACCTGCTGCGGGCCGTCGCAATGCTCCGCGAGCGCAACATCGACGTCACGCTCGTGCTTGGCGGCGAAGGGCCGTCGCGGAACGCACTCGAACGGCTGGCGTCGGAGCTGCGCATCACGTCGCGTGTGCGGTTCCTCGGCGATCTTGCGCACGAAGACGTACCGGCGGCGCTGCAGGGGATGGACATCTTCGCGATGCCGTCAACCTGGGAGGGGTTCGGGGTTTCGGCCGTCGAAGCGAGCGCGATGGAGCTGCCGGTCGTGGCATCGAACATTCACGGCATCCCGGACGTCGTCGTGAACGGCGAGACCGGCATTCTGGTGCCTGCGCGCGAACCAGCCGCGCTGGCCGATGCGCTCGAACGGCTGGCGCGCGATGCGGCCCTGCGCCGCACGATGGGGACGGCGGGGCGTGCGTTCGTCAGCGCGCACTATCGGTGGGAGGACAACGCGGCGCAGATGGAAGAGCTGTACGCGCGGGCGGTTGGAGGTGGGAGGTGAGAGGTGGGGCGGGGTAGGGCCACAGGTCGCGCACGGTGTGAGGCGATGTTGGATGTTCGATGTTGGATGTTCGAGAGAGGCGGAGCGTCGGGCGCCTCTAACTTCCAACATCTAACATCCAACATCGCCTCATACGAGCCGAATCGCGGACGCTTCGCCCCACGTCCCAGTTGTCACCTCCCAGTGACCGCCGCAGGGTCACCGGCCCGGAGCGGGGTGGTGAACTGCAGGCCGATGTTGGTGAGGTCGCCGCTGAGGTCGTCGCCGGCGGGCTTCTTGCCCTGCGTGACCCAGGCGACGAGGTCGTTGAAGGACTGTTCGCGCTCCTGCTCGGTGTAGTTGCAGTGACCGGCGCTTCTGATCGCGCGCTGCACCAGCAGGTCGCCCTTGCCGGCGGCATCGACGAGCTTACGATACGACTGCTCCTCGCTGATCGGGACGAAGAGGTCGCCGGTGCCGTGGATGGTCAGCAGCGGGCGCTGGATCTTGCCGGTCTCGGGCGCGAATTCCGGGAAGGTCTTCGCGTCGCGGTACGTGGGGTTGGCGCCGATGCGGGCGATCTGCTGGTTGAGCTGCGTGCTCGTAAGGCCGAAGCCATCGTCGATGCGGTAGGCCGTCGTCGTGTTATCGGCGGCAGCGCTCGAAGGGCCGGCGTTGCCGGCGGCATCGACGAGCACGAGGAAGTTCAGCGCGTACTGCTGCGCGAAGCCCTGCGCGAAGAACGGCCGCGGGCCGCCGGTCAGGTTCTGGATGACGTCGGCGAAGGCCTTGCCCTGCGGCGTCGGATTGTCGGGGGAGCCGAGCGCGGGCGCGACGACGTTGTGCAGGCGGGCACCGAGCGCGTTGGCGTCGGTGCTGATGCCGACGAGGCTGGTCTGGCTGAAATACGCGGCGAGCGTCCCCCAACTGAGGAAGTAGTCGAGGATCTCATGGCCGGCGACGACGCCGCACTCGCTCAGAGCGCCGTCGTACGCCGTCGGATATTGCTCCAGCGAGAGCGTGACAACGTGGCCGCCCATCGACTGGCCGTAGATGTACTGGTGCTTCGGCGCGCCGACCTTCTGGGCGAAGACGTCGCGCAGGGCGAACGTATCGCGGGCGCCGGCACCCGGCTCGTAGCCGTTCTGCGAGTAGCTCGACGCCGCCCAGGCGTAGCCGTGGTCGATGAGGTACTGGCGAATGGGCGGCGGATCGACCGTGAGAAACGGCGAGCTGCCGCGGAACCCATGCGCGAAGTAGACGACGTCGCCGTTCCAGTGCGCCGGCGCCTCGATCTTGTATGAGCCGCCGGAGTAGTTGCCGAAGATCGCCCGCGCGCCGGGCAGCGCGTCGAACCTGGGGTCGGCGACCATGTACTTCGCCGTGACCGGCGTCACCGGCAGTGTCTGCGGCGTGGCGATGCCGGCAAGCACGCCGGAGGCCGGCGTCGCCGAGGCGGCGGCGGATGGCGTCAGTTGTGCCGCCTGCGCGTTCGATGTGCCCTTCGAGCCGCTGCTGCCGGAGCAGGCGGCGATCGGCAGTGTCAGCAGCGCCAGAACGGCGATGGTGCCGGCGACGACACGGCGGCTGCGTCGTCGTCGTGGCGCAGCGGCGTGATCTGGGGAATTGTCGGCGGAGGCTGATGGGTGGGGAATCGGGATTGATCCTCGCTGCGTTTGCGTTCTCGGACTTGCGGGCGCGACGAGCGTGTTATGACAAGAGCCAGTGTAGCGTGACGCAGCATCCCTCGGCACGGCGGTCGTCGAGGCGCATATCGCGTCCGTGGCCGCTCACGTCGTATCGACGAGCCGGTAGACGCGCACGGGTTTGTCACGGCCCTTGACTGCCACGTCCCGGGCATCTTCGACGGCGAGTCCATCAGCCGTCGCGGCAGCAACATCACTCGATACGAGCGTCTCTCCGCCGTGCGCGAGCGACTGGATGCGCTGCGCGACGTTGACGGTATCGCCGATGATGGTGAAGTCGAGGCGCTCGCGGTGGCCGATATTGCCGCAGACGACATCGCCGCATTGCAGACCAATGGATACGCGGATGCGCTCGTCCTCGGGGACGGTGACCTGGGCGGCCCTGATGTTCGCGTGGATCTCCAGCGCGGCGACCGCGGCGCGCTGCACGTCGTCGGGCCGCTGCCGGTGCACGCCGAATGCGGCGAGGACGCCATCGCCGAGGAACTTGAGGACGGCGCCGTCGTAGCGGAAGATCGTATCGACGACGACCGCGAGGTTCCGGTTCAGGATTTGCATGACCTCTTCGGGTTCGCGCCGCTCAGCGAGATGCGTAAAGCCGGTGATGTCGACGAACATGACCGTCGCAAAGGTCCGCTCGCCGCCGAAGACGCCACGTTGCGAAGCGTCCATCACGCGGGAGACGAGGCGCTGGCAGACGTACTTCGAGAGCAGCGCGCCTTGTTCGTCGCCGGCGTCGGGGACAACGTCTTCGACGGCCACGGGCGCGTCGCCGAAGGACGCCCAACCGACGGCAAAGAGCGGCCGGCGAGGGATCACGAAGTCGCCGAGCCGCGATGTGCGGCCGCTGGGCAGGAACTTCCCCAGTGGCGCCCCATTGAGGCGGGCGGATGACTGCACCACCGGAGCCATCCAGGTCGGACGGAGCATGAATCGCTGGCCATTGGGCGAGCGGCCGGTGGCGGCGAACCCACCCATGCCGAGCAAGACGTCGGCGCAGCGCGCCATGGCGTCCAGCACGGTTGGATTCGTGGCGGCGCCGGGGGGCAGCAGGCGCGATGCGGCGTTGAGCAGGGAGACGCTCGGCGAAGAGCCGAGCGCGACGGTCCACTCGACATCGACAAGGTGGCGGCGGAACGCCCGAACACGAAGCTCGCGGGGGCCGATCCACGTGAGGTCGATCGACGCGCGCTCCACGTCGAAGAGCGCGTCTCCGAAGTACCGCGGGCAGGCGCGATCGGGGTGTGGCGCATCGAAGTACATGCGCCAGACGCCGTCAACGGTTCGGTGCCACACGGTCGAATAGGCGCCGAGCGTGCCATGGGGGAAGTGACGGAGCGCGAGGAGGTCGCCGGAAGCAAATTCGACCCCCAGCACGCCGTACCCGGCTGCCCATTCTGTGGCGCGGATATGCTCGGGGATTGCGCCGTGGACGGCGTCGACGCGTCTCTCGATTGTGCCGTCTCCCCGCGATGGCTGGCGCACCGTCTGCATGAGACCTCCGTTATGGCGAAGCATAGCGCCACCGATAGGGGCACCGCAGATTTCGCAGATGTACGGCGGCGGGGTGCGTCGAAGCAAGGTACCCGGCCGGTCTCACCGATTCGGGAGACAGCGCAGCGTCCGCACCGTACGACGCCGCGCTCGTCGGAAGGCGACGCGGACGGGCGGCTCATCGATGCCGGGGAACCGCACAGCTGTCCATGTCGTCCACGGAGCCTCCGGTTCACATAGGCTTCAAGCTGTGAATTCCGTCACCTACGTTTGGCCCTAGGCCGTCGCGAGGTACCCTGATCGGCGGGGAAACTGCGCATATCCGCACTGCCGAGGGACGATGGAATCACTCGCGTACCACTTCTTCATCGCCGGCTATGTGCTGGCGCTCGCGGCAGCGGCAGCGTACGTCGTGATGCCGCTGTGGCCGCGGGTGGCGTTTCGCAGCGCGATGGCGGCGACGACGGCGGGCGGCGCGAACATGACGATCGCATCGAAGACGGAGCCGCCGGCGTTTCTGGCGCCGTTCGCGACGGGCTGCAGCTGGCTAATGTTCGTCGCGCTGACGTTCTCGCTGGCGTTCCGCTGGGCGGCGGCGGGGCACCCGCCCTACGCGAACATGTACGAATACACGATCGCGCTGGGCTGGGGCTGTTCGCTGTTCTACGTGATCTTCGAGCGCGTGTACGGGCAGCGCGCGCTTGGCGCCGTGCTCTTCCCGGGCATGGCGGCGCTGTTCACGATTTCGCTGATCTTCTTCCCTTCGACGATCGTGCCGCTGATCCCGGCGCTGCAGGCGAACCGCATCCTGGCGATCCACGTCGGGACGATGATGATGGCGTACAGCGCGCTGTCGGTGTCGTTCGGGGCGGCGGTGCTCTACCTCGTGCAGGACGGCGGGCGGCGGTACGCGCGGCTGCCTTCGGGCAAGAAGCTGGAAGAGATCGCGCACAAGTCGGTGCTGGTGGGCTTTCCGATGTTGGCGCTCGGCATCGCGCTCGGCGCCTGGTGGGCGAGTTATGCGTGGGGCCGCTACTGGGGGTGGGACCCCAAGGAGACGTCGGCGCTGGTGACGTGGCTGATCTACGCCGGCTACCTGCACGCACGCGGGTTGAAGAGCTGGCGCGGCAAGCCGGCGGCGGGGATCCTCATCGTCGGCTACGTCGGCGTAATGTTCACGTACTTCGCGGTGAACCTCTGGGTGAGCGGGCTGCACTCGTACGCGGGCGTGTGACCTGGTCGATGGTCGATGGTCGATGGTCGATGGTCGATGTATATGACCCGGCCGCCGACTCGGGAGCAAGGTGCACACACTTGGAGTTTCTGGTGCGCCGCGTTCGCGCTCGGTAGCGCACCGGCAAACACGATACCTTACCGATCATGCGACGCCACCAGTTGTTCGCCACGCTCCTGTTCGTCCTGCCGCTCGCGCTCGGCGCCTGCAGCCGCTCGGCAACTTCGTCTTCGATCAGGATTGGTCGCTCGAGACGCAGCAAGGCGCGATGCTGGATGTCACCCGTGACCGGCACGCATGTCACGTCTACGCAGTACACGCCGGTGCACATCTACGAACAGTACCAGCCGCGTCTCGCGCCGGCGGCCGAAGCGGCGTCGATCATGCAGCGCGTCGATGCGGCAAGCGCGACGCTGCGGTTGCGTTAACCTGTCTGTTCATCAGGCGGCAATCGCGATCTATTCCTGTTCCCCCGTCCTGCCTGCATAGCGCTTAGGTGCCTGCACCCAGGCGCCGGGTGGCGGCGGCGCAACTTCAGACGCGGCGGGCCGACCATTCCTGTACGGGTGTAACGGCGTGCGTGCGGGCGTTCATGCCGGTGAAACGCACCGCGGTTACGATGGTAAACAGCATGCTGGAAGACCGCATCGAAGAGCTGAAGGCCGTGATCGCCGGCAACGACGGCCACAACGCCGCCGACTTCCGCTTCGCGCGCGCGGTCGATGAGCTGATGAGCGCCGTGTACGACGACATCGGCGCGGTGAAGGCGATCAGCACGCGGGCGCTCTTCGACCTGTTCCTGATCAAGGTGCTGTATGTCGGCCGGCGTAGCAGCGACGCGCGCGTGCTCGACTATCTCGGGGAGCTGCTCGAACGCTACCTCGACGCGCGCGAGATGTACGCGCCGACGTCATCGCCCGACGCGAAGCCGCAGACGCTGTACTTCTCTGGCGTGCTCGGCGAGCCGCAGCACTCCGGCGAGCCGGTCGCGGACCGCTTCGATGCGTACCGGCGCTACGCCGATACGGCGCTGTTCGTTTCGGGCGTCTTTCCGGCGCAGGTCGCGGCGCCGAACGCACCGCACAAGGGCGTGATGATGCAGCAGCGTCCACGGGGCGTCGACGGCGCGTACTACGTGAGCACGGGAAAGACGATGTATCGGATGGCGGCGCACGAAGACGCGGCGGAGCGGGCGCAACAGCGCGAGACGCTGCTGAAGCTGGCGGAGTACTTCGAGTTGTACGTCGATGCGCTGAATGAGATGAGCGGGCGCTACATCCTCGGCTTCGACCTGGAGCTCATGGCCGACAAGATGCTCGACAACTTCAACCGCTATCGCGAGACGGGCGACGAGCGAGCGCTCGACAACGCGCGGCGCTGCGCATCGATCCTGCGGCTCGACCGGTCGCGGTTCCCGGCGCTGTTCGGGGGGCGCAGCTGATTGTCAGGCGTCGGTGCTCAGTAGTCACGGTGCGCCCAACGTTTCTCGAAGGGCGCAGTTCGTGCTAACGCGGGCATAGTCGACGTATGAGCGCAAGGTAGGCTCGCCGGGCGCGGGCTGCTCACCGGCTGGG
>JADEYI010002293.1_pt1 | contig 10142 bp, 10 predicted proteins | sample 8542331 | NCBI WGS metagenome assembly JADEYI01 (sample SAMN16510988, study PRJNA670497) | mine drainage metagenome | isolation source: biofilm near Copperflume 1 | place: Germany: Marsberg coppermine Kilianstollen | collected 2018-02
TGATCACGGCAGCAATCGCTCTTTGCATCTGAAGATAAGCTCCCGGCCGGGATTCTCAACTCACAGGCTCACAGGGAGCGATTTACTCTTTATACGCCTTACATTGGGCGTAAGCATATGCAAGCCGAGGCCGAGGAGCACCATCAGCAAGAGGGTGCCTATGGCTATCTGATAAGCGAAGCGCCCATATATGTTGGGGTCAAGCAAGAGCAGAGTAGTGCCCCACAACGCCGGGCCAAGCACCGCAGAGAACTTGCCCGTCAAGTTGTAAATCCCCAGGAACTCTCCAAGTCGTGCGGGTGGGCTTAGCTCGATCATCATGGTGCGGGCGGCGGTCCAGGTGCTGCCGAGGGCGACCCCGGCGGTGGGTGCAATCACCCATTGGAAGATAAGCTTGTCGGTAACGAAGATAGCCGCTAAAAAGACCCCGACCCATAGCACAAGGCTGATAATAAGCGCCTGCTTGGAGGTAAGGGTGTCGGTTACGAAGCCGAAAATCCAGGAGCCGATAACCGCCGCCACGATTGCGGGAGCCAGCACATCGAGAGCGCTGGCAAAGCCTATGACCTTGGTGGCATAGACACCCATCGCGATAATCACTGTGTTGAGGGCATCAGAGTAGAAGAAGTTTGCTAGCAGGAATATAAAGAGGCCGGGGGTCTGGCGGGTCTCTTGCAGAGTGCGCCAGGTGTGAGTAAGGCTCCCACGCCATGTTACTTCGCGCTCAACCTCCATCTCACGCTCTATTTTATTGCGGCGCTCGCGCACGAATAAAAAGCAAGGCAAGGCAAAGAGAAGAAAGAGCAGGGCCGTCGGCACGAATGCATCCTTATTAGTGAAATCTACTCTACTCTTCTTTGTGCCTATCAGGAAGGTGACCGCGTAACCACCGGCAAGAGCGCCGACGTAGCCGAGGCCCACACCCAGGCCCGAGATCTTACCCCAGTTGAGGGTGTTGCTGACAGAAGGGAGCAAGGCGTCGTAAAAGATGAGGGTGGTCTGGTAGCCCACATTCGCCAGCAGCAAAGCGGCTATCACCATCCAGAGGTCCGGCAGCAGGCCCATCAAAGCAGTCATGGCGACGCAAAGCGCGGTAGTTCCGATAAGCCAGGGCATCCGCCTGCCACCTGAGCGGTCGGAGATGGAGCCGAGCAGCGGCGAAATGAGGGCCACGACAAGGAGCGACGCCGACATTGGATAGGCGTAAAGTGCGTCATTATAGCCAAGCTCTATAATGAAGGCCGGAAAGAAGGTGCTGATAATATTGAGGGAGAAGATAGTGTTAGCGAAGTCGTATAAAGCCCATGAGCCAACAGCGAGGGGCGATACACGCTCCTCGGCAGTCGAGGCCTGGATAATGACGACCTGCGAGGAGGCTGGAGGGGCAGCATCCCAGGGTGTAGCCATCTATGTCGCTCCGGGATTGGTCAGAATACCAGGCGATTATAGCATAATAGCAGCTGTAGATAGCTGAGCAAGCAGAGGGGTAACTGTTCAGATTCGGGGAGGAGCAATTCTTCTTGGGGTATCTGTACGCCCTCACCCGCCCTCACCCCATGCCCCTCTCCCATGAAGGGAGAGGGGGCTGTAATCACCCTTGTAACCCCGTCAGGGGCGGGCCCCTGTGCACTTAGCAGGAGCAAAGCCCCCTCTCCCCTTGTGGGAGAGGGGCATGGGGTGAGGGGAGGGACGCCCCTGCACCCCATGCCCCTCTAAAAATGCGAACGGTAGTAGTAGGGGCGGTGAAGAATCGCTCGTATTTTCATTCGTAATGGTGGCCCGCAGGGTCATGGCTTACTCTGAACGCTTACACAGAGGGAGACGGCGGAATATACAAGGCGTTGCGACAGAATGGAAGCAGGAGAGTTATCCCTGCGGCCTTACTATGTACAACAGCGCCCGCAGAGCGAGCAAGTAGCTGTTAGGGCCGAAGCCCGATATCTGGCCTTTGCAAAGAGGAGCGATCACCGAATGGCGGCGGAACTCTTCGCGCGCGTAGATGTTGGAGAGATGCACCTCTACGGTTGGTAAGCCAACGGCTGCGATGGCATCGCGCAGAGCATAACTTGTGTGGGTATAAGCGCCTGCATTGATCAAGATGCCGCTCGCCCATTCTCCTGCCTCATGTATCAGGTCAATAAGCACACCTTCGTGGTTGGATTGCACGATGCGAAGCTCTATAGCCAACTCTGCTGCCTCTCGCTGGAGCATAACGTCAATCTCTGCCAGGGTAAAGGTACCGTAAATCTGAGGCTCCCGCTGCCCCAGCAAGTTGAGGTTCGGGCCATGCAGCACAAGCAGCCGTAGCTGGGGGCCCTGTTTGTCCGGGTTAATCTCTGTTTCCGGTGTCATTGTAGCTCTGCCAGCACGCTCTTTACAGTAGCCTCTGGAATGTCGTTCACGATACGAACTTTGCCAATAACCTCTGGCAGCACGAAGCGCAGCTGCCCATCCTGGCGCTTCTTGTCGGTGGACATGGCGCTCCATACTTGTTCGATTGCTTCCGGGTACGCCAGGTCGGGCGCACCCCAACGCGTAGGAAGCGCCCACCTCTCAAGCATATGCTCAAGTCGCGCCCTCTCTGCCATGTGGCACAGGCCGAGCTTCTCGGCCAGCCGGAACGCCACTACAGTGCCTTGAGCTACCGCGAGCCCGTGCAATCTGTTATACCATGTACATTTCTCAAATGCGTGCCCGAATGTATGGCCCAGATTGAGGTACGCACGCACACCTTTTTCGTATGGGTCTTGCTCTACTATCCGGCGCTTGACGAGGATCGCGTTATAGAGCGCACGCCTGTAATCAAGCGAGCTGAGATCGCACTCTTCGATAAGGGCGAAAAGGGGGGGGTCATCGATAATGCCCGCCTTGATTATCTCGGCCATGCCACAGGCTAGCTGCTCGGCAGGCAATGTTGCCAGAGTATCCAGGTCAGCGATCACCAGGCGTGGCTGCTTGAAGAGACCGAGGAGATTCTTGCCGTTGGGATGGTCCACGCCCACCTTGCCCCCGATGCTGGAGTCGGCCATAGCGAGCAGGGTGGTAGGGACCTGCACGAGAGGGAGACCGCGCATGTAGATAGCAGCGGCGAACCCCGCCGTGTCGCCCACTACACCGCCCCCCAGGGCGATGATCCAGCCGCTACGATCAACTCCTGCGCTCAGGAAGTGGTTTATGAAGACGTTCACCGAATCGGAGTTTTTGTGCGCTTCGCCGGCCTGCATCAACGCTAAAGAAGGCTCAAAGCCCGCATTCGCCAGCGAGGATAAGACTACATCGGCGTATAGAGGAGCAACGTTGGTATCGGTCGCCACCACCACCTTGCGCCCCAGGCCCTCTTTGCCTGCTAGCTCTCCTAATCGTTCCAGTAAAGCGTGACCAAGCACAACAATATACTCTCCGTCGGGCGCAGAGACAGTAAGGCGAGTTTCAGACGGCGCCGGCTTCAGATTGTGCATGCCTGTCTCCTATCTTGAGATGCTTGCATGTAAAGGTTCAGCACGAGGTCTGCAACTCCCTCGGGAGCAAGGCGAGTGGTATCTACTTGCAAAGGGATAGAAGAATAGAGCGGCTCTCGCGCCTTGAGTAGTTCATCTATTCTTTGGGTGAACCTCTCTGCTAACATCGGTCTCTCACCGCGCAAAGCAGAGCCTTGCAATCTTGCGGCCAGCAGATCACTCTCACAGGAGAGCAGTACTATCACCGCGCTACCTTCAAGAGCAACTCTGCTCTCCATATCCAGCAGCGCTCCGCCGCCGGTGCTGATTACGACACAGCTTTGGCGGGCGGCGTAGAGGCAGGCCCGTCGCTCGAGTAAGCGAAATGCCGCTTCGCCCTGTGTGGCAAAGATCTCACTGATAGAGATACCCGCCTGGCGCTCGACGAGCGCATCGGTGTCTACAAATCTCCAATTCATACGCCGGGCGAGGAGCGCGCCCACGGTGCTTTTGCCTGTGCCCATGAAGCCCGCGAGCGCCAGGTTAGGGGGTATACGCTCGCTCATAGCCGCATCTTCGCTACGGTGGAGAGGAGTGGGAAGCGCTCGCGCATTTCATCAAGACTGTCGCCGCCCAGCTTTTCGTGCAGGGCATCAGCCAGCACCCAGGCTACCATAGCCTCACCGACCACAGCGGCAGCAGGCACAGCACAAAAGTCGGAACGCTGGTACTGCGTGGTGGTCTGCTCACCCGTTGCCATGTCTACCGTTTGCAGCGGGTTAATAGTAGTGGAGATCGGCTTCATAGCTGCACGCACTATGAGCGGCTGCCCATTAGTTACGCCACCCTCAAGGCCACCCGCGCGGTTAGTGTGCCTCTCAGGGCCATTGTCTCCGGTGTATATCTGGTCGTGAACATCTCGGCCATTCATGCGGGCGTTCTCAAATGCCTCACCTATCTCTACCCCCTTGATAGCCTGGATGCTCATCACCGCCTGAGCCAGCAGACCATCAAGGCGGCGGTCCCAGTGCACGTAGCTGCCCAGGCCCACAGGCAGCCCCGTTGCCCAGACAACAAAGACCCCTCCCAGGGTGTCTCCTCTGCGTCGAGCGTTGTCAATAAGCGCCTTCATTGCCTCGGTAGCCTGGGGGTCGGGGCAGCGAACGGGTGACTCCTCTGCGGCTTCGGATAGTTGTCCGGGCGATAAAAGGTCTGGCACGTCTGCCATTACGCCGCCAATCTCAGTGACGAAGCTGCCGACCCGCACGTTGAAGTGGGACAGCAGCTGCTTTGCCAGAGCGCCGGCAGCAGTGCGGGCCGCGGTTTCGCGGGCGCTGGACCGCTCCAGGGCAGTGCGCATATCGTTGAGCCTGTACTTTACCGCCCCCACCAGGTCGGCGTGCCCCGGTCGGGGAGAGGTCATGCGGGGGCGCTCCTTTTTTATGAAGTTCGCGTAATCGCGGTTGGCTATCTGCATCACGATAGGCCCACCGGTAGTCAGCCCCGCTTCGACCCCACCTGAAAAGTGGGCTTCGTCGCGCTCGATGTGCTGGCGACCGCTACGCCCGTAGCCGCCCTGCCTGCGCGCCAGGTCGGGGTTGACTTCGTCGGGGGATAACGGCAGCCCTGACGGAAAGCCCTCCACTATTAACGTCAAACAAGGCCCATGGGACTCCCCGCCCGTTAGAAATCTATGTGCCATTCTTCGTCTCCTATCTTCTTCCTGCGGCGAGTGCTGAGCAACACGCCTCTCGCATCGTGTCAAGGGGCGCTTCTCCGCCTGTCCATAGCCGAAACGCTGCCGCGCCCTGGTGGACGAGCATGGCAAGGCCATCCTGCGTGCGACATCCTGAGGCTACCGCCTGCTGAAGGAGGCGCGTTGGCCTCGGCCTGTAAACCAGGTCGTACACCAACAGCCGCTGCGGCAGAAGTATGCCGTCGGGCAAGGGACTCTGCTCGACATGGGGCCACATACCGGCGGGGGTGCAGTTTACAAGTAGAGCAGCATCGGGGAGCGCGCTAGCCAATGCTGCTCTATCGAGCGTGCCGTACGCAATTTGAGCGTGCTGGGTCACATTCAACCCCCGGCCAATGGAGGTCGCCTGCGCCACCATGCGTGAGAGTATATGCACTTCGTGGCCGCCGCTCGTCAGAGCTTTCACCACCGAGCGTGCCGCACCGCCGGCGCCCAATACTACCGTTTTGGACCCATCAGGTATGCCGCCAGCCTCCTCAAGTCCCTGCATGAAGCCGGCTATGTCGGTGTTGAAGCCGAGCAGCCTGCCAGCCTCAACACGAACTGTGTTGCATGCGCCCGTAGCTACAACTTCATTGCTGGCCTCGTCGAGGAAGGAGATCATCCGCTCTTTATGTGGAACCGTCACATTCCACCCGACGAAGCCGTGGGCGATACAGCTCTGCACAACAGCCGGAAACTCCTCCGGCGCGGCGGGCAGAAGCAGATAGCGGTAGTCGAGTGCACACTTCGCGAAGGCGGCGTTGTGCATGGCGGGCGACAGGCTATGCTCCACCGGATAGCCTATCAAGCCGACTGGTTTCGTCGCCTGAGTGACCTCTCTCTCTGCTTCAGTCATCTGTGACGCCCTCGCAGCAAGGTGGTTAGTGCCGCCTCAAAGCCGGGGAAGCTGTCGTCTATGCAGGCGGTATTCTCAATTGTTGTCGCACCTTCCGCCACCAGCGCTGCTATGGCAAGAGAGATGGCAAGGCGGTGATCTCCCTGGCTACTCACCCGCGCACCATGTAGCTGTGTGGGGCCCTGGACGATGAGGCCGTCGTGCAGCGCCTCGATGCTCGCACCCATGCGCCGCAGCTCGCTTACTGTTGTGGCTATCCGGTCGGTCTCTTTCACCCGCAATTCCGCCGCGCCCCTTATCTCAGTAATACCCTCTGCTTGTGTGGCGACTACTGATAAGACGGGCAACTCATCAATCATGCTGGGCACGTCTTCAGGGAGTATGTTAACGCTCTTTAGCGGGGTGTACGTAAGCGTCAGGTCAGCGACCGGCTCCCCATTGTCCAGCCGCTCATTATGCAAGCGCAGGTCGGCCCCCATCCGCCGTAGCGCATGGAGAATACCAGTCCTGCCGGGGTTCACTCCTACACCCGGTATCGTTATTTCAGAGCCGGGCACAACAGCGGCAGCCGCGAGCAAGAAGGCTGCGGACGACAGATCGCCCGGCACGCGAATATCCAGGGGATGAAGAGCTTCTGAGGGTTGGATTTCAACCTGGTTACCTTCTGTACGCAGCACAGCGCCCATCGCGGCCAGGATGCGCTCGGTGTGGTCTCGGCTGGGCACAGGCTCCACTATAGTTGTAACGCCTTGCGCGAATAACCCCGCCAGCAGGATCGCTGACTTCACCTGGGCGCTCGCTACAGGCATCTCATATCTGATGGATTCGAGGTCCCCACCCATGAGAGAGAGAGGCGCATATCTGCCCTGCTCTCTCCCCAGTATAGTAGCCCCCATCCGGCGCAATGGCATGGTCACCCTATCCATTGGCCTGCGGCTCAGCTGGTTGTTTCCCGCAAGGATGCTGTAGAAGGGCTGACCCGCAAGTAGACCTGCCAGGAGGCGCATAGTTGTGCCCGACCCGCCGCAATCCAAAGGTCCTGACGGTTCCCGAAGGCCGCGCAAACCAACCCCATGCACAAGCACGGTCTCAGGGCTGTATTCTACCTGCACGCCAAGAGCGCGTATCGCCTCCAAAGTGGCGAGGCAGTCGTTAGCAGGTAGGAAGTTGCGAATAGATGTTGAGCCTTCGGCTATCGCCCCGAATATGGCGGCGCGATGGGAGACAGACTTGTCACCCGGCACCTCTACCAGGCCGCGCAGCCCACCTTGCGCACTATGCATGGTGAGGGTATTTGGCGCCTGCGCTATCGTCACGTAAACATCCCCCTTCTCTGGCGTTGCGCGTCTGTCAGAAAGCCACGTAAGGCGTCCGGGCTGTCCAATAGGCTTCTTACCTGGGCAAGCTTCTCGTCAAAAAGGGTCAGGGCTGCCTCAACCGGCATCCTGTTGGCTAGCAGAGTATCGAGGATCATATCCACCTGGCTGGCGGCGAGCCTAGTGGTGTCGCGGAAGCCGCTCGCCGCCAGCATACCGACCGCAGGGTCGTGGCTGTTCGCCTCTTTTTCGGCATGTACAAGCGAAGCGGCCAGAAGATAGGGGAGGTGGCTTACTACGGCGGCGGCGCGGTCATGCTGCTCGGCACGGAGGGCCAGAGGGCGTGCGCCAGTTGCGGCTACAAGCTCATGAGCCAGCGACAGCGCGGCGCCTGTGGTGCGCTTGGTCGGCGTGAGGACGAAGGTCGCACCGCAAAAGAGGGAAGGATCGGCGCTTTCCAGCCCTCCGATCTCTTTGCCGCACATCGGGTGGCCACCGACGGCGGCTATCGCCACTGGAATAGCGTTCATAGCTTCGACCACCTGTGCCTTGGCGCTGCCCAGGTCCATAAGGAGCGAGCCTGGCCGCATGAAGGCGGCGGCCTCCGGTATGGAGGAGAGTATATGCAACAGGGGCGTCGCCAGCACCACTAAATCGGCTTGCGCTGCGGCAGAGCGCAAATCGCAGTAAGCGGCGTCAACCACACCGGTTTTTACTGCAAGCTCCGCGAGCTCGGGCCTGCGGGCGACGCCAAGCACCATAGCGCATTTACCCCGCAGAGCAAGGGCAAGGGAGCCGCCCATAAGCCCCAGCCCCACTATTGTGACAGTTGCCTCGCTAAGCAGCATTGACCTTTACCCCAACGGCGTTAGCCAGCGCCGGCGCTGACACCCCATCTGCCAGGTCAACCCTTCTGCCCACAGCTGCCGCTACTCTACTGAGGTCTTCAAGGAGTTGGCGGCATTTGTCAGGGCGCAACGACTGTCCCCCGTCTGACATTGCGTGCTCCGGGTGGCTATGTACTTCGATAAGCAGGCCATCACCACCGGCCGCGATAGCTCCAAGGGAGACGGGCGTCACCAGGTCCCAACGTCCGGTGCCGTGACTGGGATCGGCGATCACCGGCAAGTGGGTAAGCGACTTGAGGACAGGTATGGCGTTTATGTCGAAGGTAGAGCGTGTAGCCTTTTCAAAAGTGCGAATCCCGCGCTCGCAAAGCATTACCTGAGTGTTGCCCTGGGAAAGGACATACTCAGCGGCCAAGAGTAGCTCCTCTATTGTGGAACTCATGCCGCGCTTGATAAGCACGGGCTTGCTTTGCCGCCCTACCTCCTCCAGCAGACGGTAGTTTTGCATGTTGCGCGTGCCTATCTGCAATATGTCGGCGTAGTGTGCCACCAGCGCCACCTCATCAGGAGCCATTACCTCTGTGATAATGGAGATGCCCAACTCTTCGCGCACGTCGGCGAGGATATGCAGAGCCTCCTCACCGAGCCCCTGAAAGCTGTATGGAGAGGTTCGCGGCTTGAAGGCGCCCCCACGCATGATCTTGACGCCCATCTCTTTGAGCTGCCGGGCGACCTCGAAGGTCTGTTCTCTACTCTCTACCGAGCACGGCCCGGCCATGAAGGTTATCCCTTTGCCGCCTATCAGCGCGTCGTTTACACGTATAACCGTGTCGGTAGGCTGGAAATCTCGGCTCGCCAGCTTGTACGGCTGTAGTATTGGCACTACCTTCTCCACCCCCGCCAGCGAAATAAAGTGCTCCGGGTCGAGCGGGCGATCATTGCCGATAACACCGATAATCACCCTTTCAGCGCCACTGGATACGTGGGGTTTGTATCCAAGCTCGCATATTCGCTCTATCACGCCACCGACCTCGGCAGCGCCGCTCCCCATCCGCATAACTACTATCATCCGATTTACTTCCTTTCTTCACTACCACGCTTTGCCCGTCTCAGCGTAGCGTTTTGGCCTGCGCAGTATCATCAGCGCGTAAAGACTCGGTGCCTCTGAGGTAAATATGCCTTATCTCCTTTTGCCCCTTGGTGGTGTTCCAATGAAGCAGCGCTCTTATGCAACGGGTAAGCGCGCCCGGCTTATCCATCTCGGTAGCTCCGATCATCGGCACGTACTCCCAGCCTGCCATGTGCCTTGCCGCCTCCGCTGGGAAGGCTGAGTGCAAGTCAGGGGTTGTGGTGAAAAATGCGCTTGCCAGGTCGTCCGGGTGGATGCCATTTGTGGCGAGTATAGCCTCGATTAGCTCGGTGGTGGCCGAGTGTATCTCCTCACGGCTGTCCGCCAGCGCCAGAGTAGCTCCGCGCACGCCGCGGCAGATAATCTGCGCCTGTCGGTTGTTCGCTTCTCTATCCATCTGGCCTCCTTCCTGTGCCAAACAAAAAGAGCGTGGGCTTTTGCCACGCTCTTTATAGTCCAATGCTAATCTTTATTCGGTTAGAGTGCTAGGGGAGTTTTCCTGGTGCGTGGCAACGGCTGGTTGATACAGGATAATACCACCAGTAATAGCGGTTGCCATATTCGCAGGTAGATGTGCAGGTGCCACAGCACAAGTCTGTGCTACAGGCACTGCCCCTCTGAACATCTCTCTTCCGTTGTGCTGCGAACGTCGCCATTCCGGCTCCTCGTAGTTATTTGCTCTATTGTAGCAAATAGTTCTGCCAATATCAAGAGCGGATCAGGATGTGGGTGTTCGGGATAGGGGTGGAGCAATTGTCAAGGGGTGTATACCACCTATCCTCACCCCCAACGCACCCTCACCCCCAACCCCCTCTCCC
>JADEYI010002294.1_pt1 | contig 10139 bp, 8 predicted proteins | sample 8542331 | NCBI WGS metagenome assembly JADEYI01 (sample SAMN16510988, study PRJNA670497) | mine drainage metagenome | isolation source: biofilm near Copperflume 1 | place: Germany: Marsberg coppermine Kilianstollen | collected 2018-02
TAGGGGCTGTGTTGCAACAATCACTCCGGATCAGCCTTCGCTACTATATATGGCTTTTGCCAACATTGACGTACTACATATGGCACCTGCTATAGTTGTTGCAACAGAGCCTTCCTATTTGACATCCATCAATCTTCTGGGCTTCCTCACGCATCCCCTTCATCTCACGTGGCCGCTAAAGTCCGCCGCTTTTGATTCATTATCTCTTCATCTTGCCCTGTTACCATACTTGTACAACCTGGACCGCGCAGCACATCGCGCTCGGCCCGGCCGAACAGCTAATCACGTCAACAGGAGAACGTAATGCAACAGGTGGTCACCACAGCCACGGTGCGACTTGCACGCCGCCATTTCAGAGTAACCCTTGCACTTGCTGTTCTTGGCATACTGGGAGCTATCGTGCTGACCTTCCTGCTCCCGATGTCCTACCGGGTGCCGGTGACGTTGGGGGTAGTGCAGGGTCTGAGTGAGTTCCTGCCTATCTCTTCCTCAGCACACCTCATCATCGTGCCTAGGCTCCTCGGCTGGCCCGACCCCGGCCTTGCCTTTGACGTGGCGCTACATGTGGGCACCCTGCTGGCCGTTCTCGGCTACTTCTGGCGCGACTGGCTGCGCTTTCTGCGTAGTGCTTATCATCCCTCGACCGCAGATGGTCGCCTCTTTTGGTGCCTGGTGCTGGCTACTCTGCCAGGGGGTTTGGTGGGTATCGCGCTGGATAAGCTCGCTGAAGAGCAGCTGCGCTCCCTGCTGCTGATAGCCGCAACTTCCGCCACTCTGGGCGTGCTCCTGTGGCTCGCCGATCGCTATGCGCCACCCCGGAAGGAGTTGGACCAGGTATCATGGACCGATGCCCTGCTCGTGGGCGCGGCGCAGGCCCTCGCTATCGTACCTGGCGTCTCCCGCTCAGGCATCACTATCTGCGTGGCTCGGGCGAGGGAAATGACGAGAGAGACAGCAGCTCGCTTCTCTTTTCTGCTCTCCACGCCCATAATCGCGGGGGCCGCTATCTTCAAGCTGCGCGACCTTCAACTGCGCGATCTGTCAGGACCTTTCTTCGCGGGCGTACTATCCGCCGCGCTGGCGGGCGCGCTTACCATTGGTTTGCTCTTGCGCTACTTGCAGCGCTCAGGCTTCGGCATATTCGCAGCCTACCGGTTGGCGCTCGCCGTAGGGCTGGTTCTCTTCGTCCTGCTGCATGGATAAGATGAGTTCAGCGCATGCATGCACGTACCGACCACATGTACTGAACAAACAAGATGAACGACCTGCACGGCAACAGATATGACAACAGGTACATGGATTACTACAGCTACTTATCGAATGGAGAAAGATATGAACATGAAACGACTGCCGGCTATATCGCTCCTGGCCATCACCGTCGCAATTGCCCTGGCCGCGTGCGACACCGGCCCCACGGCACCGGCCAGCCGAAACTTGCCTACACCGACCACTTCGCAGAGCAGTAAAAGCACTGCGGCCACGGCGGGCACAGGAGGGCCTACACCCTCGGCAACGATATCGAACTCAACAACTTCGGCCACCCCTGAGCAGCCTGTTGCCCCTGAGCAGAACCCGGTGGGCGACATCCCGGACACTCAGGCGTTCGTGAAATATAGCTCGGCGGTGGGGGCTTACGAGCTTGACGCGCCTGAAGGCTGGGCGCGTACCGAGAATAGACCTAACGTTAGCTTCATAGATAAGCTGGATGGGGTGATGGTCAACGTCACCGACGCGACATCGCCCCCGACCGTTGATAGCGCTCGCGCAAACGAAGTAGCCGCTCTACAGAAATCTGGGCGGGCAGTGCAGATCACAAGTGTGAAGGCGGTAACTCTTCCCGGTGGTCCAGCGATCCTGGTCGACTATACCTCAAACTCCGAGCCGAACCCCGTCACGGGCAAGCAGGTGCGCCTGGAAAACAACGCGTACCTGCTCTTTAAGGCAGATAGTAGCGGTCAGGGAAAGCTGGCTACCATCACTTTGTGGGCTCCGGTGGGCGCGGACAACGTGGACCAGTGGCAGCGCATGTCTCAAAGCTTCAGGTGGCGCTAATTGCACCCCGGACACCCATAACATTGATAAAGCATCTATAACCACGATAACAGCCTGTGGACCCAACGACGTCGGAACCAGTCGTGAATAGCCCCAGTAACAGATCCAGCAGCTTAAGCAGCAACCACACCGAGATGTCATACCTCGAAAGGACCATAGGATTGAAAACGATTAGCACACTTGATGGAGAAGCCACAATGGCTGGTAAGAAAGTTCTCCAGGCATTCGACCTTTATCGCTTTTACCACGCAGGCGAAGACGAAACGCTGGCGCTACGCGGTGTAAGCATGCACGTGGACGAGGGAGAGATAGTGGCGGTCATGGGGCCGTCCGGCAGCGGTAAGTCAACGCTTCTTGCCTGCCTGTCGGGCCTCGATGAGCCGGACGGCGGCCACGTGGAAGTGCTGGGACGTCGCCTGACGCGGCGCTCTGAACCCGAGCGTGCCGCCATGCGGGCCGCCAACATCGGCGTCCTGCTCCAATCCGGCAACCTGTTTGACCACCTCACGGTGGAAGAGAACATCCTGCTGCAGATGAACCTGGCGCACAAGCTCGACCGTCGCAGGCTCGAGGGGCTGCTGGATCTTGTGGATCTGGTGGAGCGCTGCCATGCGAAGCCATCACAACTTTCGGGCGGGGAGGCCGCGCGTGCGGGGCTGGCCGTGGCCCTTGCCGCCTCGCCCAAAGTGCTCCTGGCCGACGAGCCTACGGGCGAGGTAGACGCGGCCACCGAAGAACACCTGCTACTGATATTCGAGGCTCGACGTAAGGCAGGTGACGCCACGCTTATCGCTACTCACAGCGACGCGCTCGCGGCCCGGGCTGACCGGATCGTGCGCCTCAAGGACGGGAGGGTCACCAATGATTAAGACTGACGGGACGGCGCGCATTGACAATGGTGCTACAACCACTGCAATGATTGATGCATCTGGCGCGGCAGGCGTGGCGGAAATCGGATTGGGCGCTCTAGTGCAAGCCCACAATGCGGGCCGAGTATATAAATGGGGAGATACGACGGCAGTGGCGCTCTCCTCCGCTACCTGTGTGGTCAGGCCTGGGGATCGCATTGCGCTCATCGGCCCCTCAGGTAGCGGCAAGTCCACGCTGCTGCATCTCATGGGCGGGCTGGACACTCCTACCTCCGGCACCCTGGAGTGGCCCTTGCTTGGCGCGCGGGACACGTTGCGCCCTTCGCAGGTGGCCCTGGTTTTCCAGATGCCAAGCCTCTTGGCCCCCCTCACCGCTGTCGAGAACGTAGAGCTACCCCTCCTGTTGGGAGGAGCTAGCGAAAAGGAAGCGCGCACGGCGGCGCTGGATGCCCTCGGTCGAATAGAGCTTGAAGAGATAGCCGATAAACTACCTGAGGAGTTATCGGGCGGCCAGGCGCAGCGAGTGGCTGTGGCTCGCGCCCTGGCATACAAGCCGAAACTTATCCTGGCTGACGAGCCTACAGGCCAGCTCGACCACGCTACCGCCGGGCACCTGTTCGATGTGTGGCTGGGGGCGCTCGAGGGTACGGACACCGCACTCGTGGTGGCGACCCACGATCTGTTGGTAGCAAATCGCATGCACGTCTCATGGCATATGCAGCATGGAACGTTGGAGGTAAATAACTAAAATGCTTACCCTACTTTGGCTGAAAGGACTGCTCTCCCGCCGTTCTGGCCGCCTGCTCGGAGCGATATTGGGCGTCGCCGTGACCGTGGCCCTCCTCACATCTCTGGGGGCGTTCATCGCCTCAAGCTCCTCCTCCATGACCAGGAGGGCGGTGGCATCCGTGCCGGTAGACTGGCAGGTGCAACTCTCCCCTGGCGCTGACCCGACCCTGGTGGTCGATGCGCTGAGCAAGAGCACCCGCTACACGGCGCTGGAGCAGGTAGGTTACGCCGACTCCTCCGGTTTTTCCGCAAACACGGGCGGTACGGTCCAGACTACAGGCCCTGGCAAGGTATTGGGTATAGGTGAGGGGTACAAGACCAACTTCTCCGCAGAATTGCGCGCCCTCATAGGCTCGCTCAATACCAATGACGGCGCACTGGTGGCCCAGCAGACCGCCGCCAATCTGCACGTAACGGTGGGCGACACCGTCACCATCGGTCGTCTGGGCCTGCCCCCAGCAACTGTAAAGGTAGCAGGTGTGGTGGACCTGCCTTTTGCCGACTCCCTTTTCCAGGCTGTGGGGATGCCACCCGGAACAGCCCCACAGGCACCACCCGACAACGTGCTCATCTTGCCTGCAGGCGTATGGCACGGGCTGTTCGACCAGCAAGCGGCGGTTCGTCCCGACTCGGTTCACACGCAATTGCATGTGCGCCTGGCTAATACCCTTCCGTCCAACCCCGGCTCCGCCTACGCGGCGGTGCAGTCGATGGCGCGCAACCTGGAAGCGCGCATCGCGGGCAGTGGCGTTGTGGGAGACAACCTGTCCGCCCGGCTCGATGGAGCGCGCCAGGATGCCCTGTATGCGCAGGTACTCTTCCTCTTCCTGGGGTTACCGGGTGCGGTGTTGGCGATATTGCTCACCCTGGCTGTGGCCGCATCGGGCGCGGAGCGCCGTCGTCGGGAGCAGGCACTACTGCGTGTGCGGGGCGCGTCCACCGGGCAGATTCTGCGACTTGAGAGCTTAGAGGCTGTTGTCTCGGGCCTGGGTGGAGTAGCGCTGGGCCTTGGTTTCGCTCTCGTGGTGAGCCAGTTGCTCAGTATAGAGGCGGGGATCTTCGGCAGGGAGGCTCTCCCCTGGACTGCAACTTCGGTGCTCCTCGGTCTGCTTCTTGCGGCTTTCGCGGTGCTATATCCCGCCTGGGTGCAGGCGCGCCGCTCTACTGTGGCAGCTGCTCGTGCGACCGTGGGCCGGGAACGCAAGCCCCTGTGGCAAGTCGTCTACCTCGATTTGATATTGCTGGCAGTCTCAGCTATCGCCATGTGGCAGACAGCAAGCACCGGCTACCAGGTGGTGCTCGCCCCCGAGGGAGTACCCCAGTCGTCGGTGGCTTACGAGACCTTCATAGCGCCCGTCTTCCTGTGGCTCGGGGTGGGCCTGCTGACGATGCGCTTGTGGGGCGGCATCCTGGGGCGGGGACGGCGCGCGGTGACCGCGAGTTTGCGCCCCCTCAGCGGAAGATTGTCGGGAGTGGTGGCGGCATCACTCGGCAGGCAGCGCTCGCTCGTAGTTAGGGGTCTGGTGCTAGTGGCGCTGGCCTTCTCCTTCGCCACGTCCACCGCCGTCTTCAATACTACCTATAACGCCCAGTCCCGTGTGGACGCCGAGCTCACAAATGGTGCTGACGTGACAATCATCGGCTCGACCACATCGCCTCCGAGCAGCAAGCTGGCACAACTGAGTGCGCTGCCGGGTGTGGCGGGCATAACTGCCATGCAGCACCGCTTTGCTTATGTGGGCAACGACCTGCAGGACCTGTACGGCATAGACCCGGCGCACATCGGTGAGGCCACCAACATGTCCAACGCCTTCTTTGCAGGGGGCGATGCGCGCTCCACCTTGGCTGCACTTGCAGCCCACCGCGATGGGGTGCTGGTCTCCGAGGAGACAGTCAAGGACTTTCAACTGAACCCGGGCGACCAAATAAACTTGCGGCTGCAAAATGCCTCCGACAACCAGTACCACGTTGTGACGTTCCACCTGGTGGGGGTGGTGCGCGAGTTCCCGACAGCGCCCAAAGACTCGTTCCTTATCACCAACTCCAGCTACATCGCCGAGCAGACGGGCATAGGGGCCGCCGAGATCGTGTTGATGCGCACACAGGGCAACCCTGGCGACCTGGCTGCCAGTGTACACCCGATCATCGCGCAACTGCCGCAAGCGCAGGTGAACGACATCGGCTCGACCCAGCGCGTGATCAGTTCCAGCCTGACCGCCGTTGACCTGCGTGGCCTGACCACGCTGGAACTGGCCTTCGCTGTATTGATGCTCGCGGGAGCGACGGGCCTGGTGCTTGCCCTGGGACTAGCTGAGCGGCGGCGCACTTTCTCAATCCTGACCGCGCTTGGGGCAAAGAGCAGCCAGCTTGGGGCATTCCTGTGGAGCGAGGGGTTGCTGATACTGGTCGGAGGCGCGGTCATGGGAGTATTGCTCGGCTTCGGGGTGGCGCAGATGCTGGTGAAGATACTAACCGGTGTGTTCGACCCGCCGCCTGAGGCGATGTCGGTGCCGTGGCTGTATTTGGTGCTCCTGGGGGTGGCGGGTGTTACCTCTACGGTGGCTGCGGTCACCGGGGCGCTCCTCGCGTCACGTCGCGCCGTGGTAGAATCTCTGCGGGATATCTAAATGCGACACGTTTTAAGAGTTCCTCGGTATGGTGCTAATAATCGGGCACCATCCATGCTTATCTGAGACTGAAGAAGCCAGCCACGAGGGATACAGGCTTACCTCGCCTGCTGGCGGACACGCAAACTAATGAAAATATGGAAGCGGGCGTAGAAGAGCTATTAGGCGAATAAACGAGGGAAGCAGGGGAAGGGATGACCGCCTCCCTTGCTTATTCCCGAAGTCGTCACCTGAACATGTGCAAGTGAGAGGGGGTAGCGAACAGTGAATGCGGCCACTACCGCGAGAATGAACGAGCAACGCCGCCAGTGGGCTCAACGACAGCAGCAGTTCCGCCGTTTGTTGGCAACAAAGGGGCAAGACAACGCGGCCATAAGTCTCTTCCTTAAGCAGCATGCGGTGGTGCACTCGGCTGCTATGTCGCGATCCGGTGAATGGTCGTTCCAGGACGACGTTCTTGCTGGCCTATCCGATGATCAACTTCGATTCCGACCTGTGAAGGGAGCAGATCCCCCAGGCAATTCCATAATTTGGATTATCTGGCATATAGCCAGGATCGAAGACGCAACAATGAACATTCTGGTCGCGGGACGCTCGCAGGTCTTGAGTGAAGATATGTGGCTGGGCCGGTTCGGGTTAGAACGCACAGACGTCGGCACCGGTATGGCTGATGCTGAAGTTAGCGAGTTGAGCGAGCATCTGGCAATGGAACCATTAAGAGCGTACCGCATCGCGGTGGGCCGCAGGACACGTGAGATAGTGACGGCGCTCCGTCCAGGCGAGCTGGCGGATAAGATTGATCCAGACAGGGTACGGATACTTATGGAGCAAGGAGCGCTGGCTGGGGCTGCATACGGGCTTGCTCAAGCGTGGGCTAGGAGGAGAAAAGAGGGCATGCTGACGATGCCCGCTACACGGCACAGCTTTACTCACCTCAACGAAGCCAGGTCAGTACGAGAAAAGTTGCTACGTATGCATCCCTCACCCACTGCTGGGTCTCCCGCCCGGTAATTTGCCGAGAGTTGTATCGGTGGCCCCATGCAAGAAACACAACTGCTACTCGTCGCCTTAGTCAAAAGGTGGGCCGCCCCAGACTGAGACCTGGGGCGGCTCTTGTGCATTAGTTTGTGGGTGGCCAGCTTTCCGGTTGGAGTGGCCGAGATGCTGGTGAAGATACTCTCACCGGCGTGTTCGATCCGCCGCCTGAGGCGATGTCGGTGCCGTGGTCTTATCTTGTGGTGCTGGGGGTGGCTTGTGTGATCTCTACTACGGTTGCCTTGACCGAGGCACGTATAGCCTCGCGCCACTCGGTGGACTGACGGCTTCCTGTGTTGTGAGTTAGGTCCTGGGTGTCGCAGTCGCCGCGTTGCTGGTGCCCTGGAAGATGCCCCCGGCGACGAATGCCGCTAGTACCAGCAGCGCTGTTGCGCCTGCCCCCGCAATTAATCTCTTAACTTGCATTCTGGTTTCTCCTTTGTGTCTCAAGGTGTGACCTCCCTGATGAGGCCTATCTGAGAGCGCTGATTCGCCACGCAACCCCAGTATAGGAGGGACGTATGACAGAACCATGAACTGGACATTAACTTTGCCGCCGTTCGTGTTGTGGCTGTGCGCTATATGAACGGATATTTCATGCACTTTTCATGGCAGCTTCATGTAGCGATAGCATAATTGTTTTTGAATGAAGTGGTCTCTCTACAGAAGATTCCTACCATTTGTGCGGCCTTACCGCCGCCAGTTGGTTGTGGTGCTCATCGCCACCCTGGTGCGCCCGATTCTCAACACAGCCAAGGTCTGGCTGTTGAAGCTGGTCATCGACAACGTCATCCGCCAGGGACAGATGGACGTACTTGCATGGGTGTCCGCAGGCTACTTGGGCATAGCAATCGGAAAGGGCTTCTCTTCTTTTGTTGACGATTACCTGGGAGGGTGGGTGGGCACCCGTGTTGTACGCGACCTGCGCGCCGCCCTCTACGACCGGCTCCAGTCGCTCTCCCTGCGCTTCTACCACGGGCAGCGCTTGGGCGACATGCTGACCCGCCTCATTAGTGACATAGGGGCTATCGAAGACCTGCTCGTCTCCGGGATTGTAGACCTGCTTGCTCGCACCCTGACCATCCTGCTCTTCGTAGGGATGCTCTTCTATCTGAACAGCTCCCTGGCGCTGATAGCACTGGTGGTGACCCCGGCCCTTGCGCTGACGAGCGTCGGTTACGCCCGACGGATGCGCACAGCGCAGAGCGCGATCCGGGAGCGACTGAGTGCGCTCACATCCAGAGCCGAGGAAGGGCTATCAGCGATCGCCCTGGTGAAGGCCTTCGCCCGCGAAGGCTTCGAGCAAGGGCGCTTCGTTGAGGCGGCAACTGCAAGCTCCGATGCGCGCCTGAAAGGGCTGCGTGTGCAGGCTCTCTTTACGCCCGCTGTCGAGTTGATGTCCACCGTAGGCACCGTACTGGTGGTCTGGCTCGGCAGCGAGCAGGTGATGTCTGGTCAGTTCACATTGGGCGGGTTGGTCATATTCCTCGGCTACATGGGTTCGCTGTACACACCGATCCAGGGCCTCAGCCACCAGGGTGCGGGCATTCAGCGCGCTTTCGTTGGCGCCGGGCGAGTGGCCGAAATACTGGATGCCTCCCCTGATGTGCGCGAGCGGCGACACCACCCCGACTTGCCCTCCATCGGTGGTCTGGTGGAGTTTCGAGACGTCTCCTTCGGCTACACTCCCGATCGTCTGGTGCTCGACGGCTTCAATCTGAGCATCCACCCCGGTGAGATGGTGGCCCTGGTGGGGGCGAGCGGGGCTGGCAAGACTACAGTGGTGAGCCTTCTGCTATCCTATTACGACGTGCAGGGCGGGGCTATGGAGATTGACGGGCACGACCTGCGCTGCTATAACCCATCTTCGGTACGCCGGCAGATCGCCGCAGTGTTACAGGAGCCAATGCTCTTTCAGGCCACGATACGCGAGAACCTCCGATATGGCTGGCTTGACGCTACGGATGCGGAGATAGAGGAAGCAGCACGGGCAGCGTGTGCCGAGGGGTTCATACAGAACCTGCCCGACGGCTACGATACCTTGCTCGGCCCGCGTGGAGTGGGCCTCTCGGGAGGTCAGCGCCAGCGCCTCGCTATAGCGCGCGCCCTACTCAAAGATGCGCCGGTAATGATACTCGACGAGGCGACCTCGGCGCTCGATGCAGCAACAGAGGCCAACGTCCTCTGCGCGGTTCGCGAGCGCATGGCCGGGTGCTCTGCGCTGGTTGTCGCGCACAGGCTTTCAACGGTGAGGTACGCCGACCGCATAGCGGTGCTCTCGGAGGGGCGAATCGCAGAGTTGGGCATGCACGAGGAGCTGTTGGGGCTAGGCGGGCTGTATGCCAGCTTTTGCGCCACTCAAGCAAGGGCCTAGACCGGGAAACAGAGCAAGGTCCGGTGCCAGAGACTACCCTCGCCACGCGTACCAGTCAGGGTTGCGGTCTGAGTGAGTACGCGGCTATAGCGTGCGACAGGCGGCGTGACGAATCATCGGGGACTTCGACTCCCCCACTCCGCAAGATTCAGGCAAATGTCATTTCCAGTTCACAGACGTGTCATCTGTGCGGGTTAGACTGGTAATGAAGGCTGATACAGTTCAGCCAGATAGACAGGTACAAAAGCAGTACAGAAAGGAGGTGAGTACGATGGAAGAGGCTATTGGTCTAGAGACCGAAGCTGGGACCGAGGCCGCGGGCGAACCGGTATCTAACGAGCCGGACACCGGAGCGGACGTCCAGCAAGAGGGCGATTTTCAGGGCGATTACTA
>JADEYI010002295.1_pt1 | contig 10126 bp, 9 predicted proteins | sample 8542331 | NCBI WGS metagenome assembly JADEYI01 (sample SAMN16510988, study PRJNA670497) | mine drainage metagenome | isolation source: biofilm near Copperflume 1 | place: Germany: Marsberg coppermine Kilianstollen | collected 2018-02
CGATCTTGCGGGTGATTGTAGGGACGCGATTCATCGCGTCCGCTCCGTGCAGCGCCGATCTGGGGCGGACGCGATGAATCGCGTCCCTACAGCCTTTCCGGTACACATTATCCTCCAACAGCCATAAACCCTTGGGGCGGACGCGATGAATCGCGTCCCTACAGTCTTTCCGGTGATTCGCCGCGTTCCGCCAGTTGTACGATCTCCGCTGCGACTGCCCGCAACGCTCCGTGAAGTTCGTCTGGCTCGCGCACAACCAGGGGGCAGCGCAAGCTCACCAGGAAATGCGCCATCCAGTCGAGCGATTGCGTATAGGTGCTCATTATCACACCGTTGGGAGACTGTTCAAGCATTGCCATGGTTGGCGGTATTTGCCGCTCGGCCTCTTCCATAGGTATCTCCAGCAACACCTCCACCTTCCAGGTATCCGGCATAGTCGCGATAGAGCGCCGCAGGTAATCCAGGGCGTCGAAGCCGGGCGGGCGCGTAAAGCTTTCCTCGCGCGGTTCGACGTGCAGCACGCGATCCAGGCGGAATATCCGCACATCTTGCCTCAGGTGGCAGTAGCCTATGGTATACCAGAGTCCTGCCTGGAAGATCAGCCCGTAAGGATCGACGGCTCGCTCTGTTTCATTTGCCTGGCTGGCGCGGTAGCGCATCCAGACGCGCTTTTCCTGCTGCGTTGCCATGCTAAAGGTGAGCACCACCGAGCTTCCGGGCGCTGATCGTGTAAGTTGCGACGATGAGATATTGAGCACCAGTGTTTCCTGCACCGCCTGCACCTGCTCGCGTACAACTTCGGGCAGTACCCGCTCGATCTTTGCCAGCGCCCCCTCGACCGAAGGAGTGGTCATGGCTATCCCCACTCGTTTCGCCGTCAGGAGTCCCAGCGTGAGGGCCAGCGCCTCCTCTTCCGTAAACATCAAAGGAGGCATTTTGAAGCCGCGCCGCAGGCGATAATTGCCATACCGCCCGCGCTCCCCCTCGATAGGTATGCCCAATTCCTGTAACATCAGAATATAGCGGCGCACGCTGCGCACATCTACCTCCAACCGTTCAGCCAGTTTCGGCCCGCTCATTTGCCGGTGCGATTGCAGCAATTCAAGCACCGTCAGCACGCGCGTCGTTGGATGATACATAGCAATTTTCCCTTTTTGCCAAAAATTCATCTTAATCAGGACTGATTATATCCTCTTATCAGAGTATACTTGAAATAGATGAAAGAAACAAACCAGTAGCAAAAAGGAGCAAGCGCAATGTCAAACAACCCGTACCTCTATGAAAAGCTGGTCGCTACCCGTCAAGCTGAGATCCGTCACGCTTTGCAGCAGAGCCGCAAGCCGGTTCAAACTGAAAAGTCGCCAACCTTCGTAGAAAATGCCGCGGATAAATTCGGCACCTTGCTGGTAGAACTGGGTTCGCGCCTGCAACGGACGAACCACCGGCACGAAGCTTCTCTCTCGTAGTGAGTGTTATAGAAATGAGGCGGATGGAGAAACCATCCGCCTCATTTCTATAATTGTGGTATCATGCCTCCGGGCTTCATGGAAGCCTCTTGTTCATCAGAACACACGAACCTACCGAAAGCGAAAAATGCTCATGTCCTCTGGCAAAATGCATATCGACGAGGTGGACATCGATGCCGCTCTGGTGCGCCGCTTGCTCACGGCGCAGTTTCCACAGTGGGCAGACCTTCCCATCGCGCCGGTCCGCTCCGCTGGCACCGACAACGCGATCTATCGGGTAGGCTCCGACATGGCCGTGCGATTCCCCCGCATCGAAGGTGCCACCGGGCAAGCGGACAAAGAGCGCCAGTGGCTGCCGAGGCTTGCCCCGCGCCTCCCGCTTGCCATTCCTGTCCCACTCGCGAAGGGGACACCTGGTGATGGCTATCCCTGGCAGTGGTCCGTCTACCGGTGGCTGAAGGGCGAGAACGCGACTAACGAGCGCATCGCCGATCCAGCCCAGGCGGCGCGTGATCTGGCACATTTCATAACGGTCTTGCAGCGGATCGATCCCACGGATGGGCCGTCCCCTAGGTCGCACAACTCCTTCCGCGGCCTGCCTCTGGCAACGCGAGACGTTGAGACCCGCGCTGCAATCGCCTCCCTGGACAGCATACTTGATACCGGCGCTGTGAGCGCGGCGTGGGACACAGCCCTCCAGTCACCAGCGTGGAGCGGCCCGCCCGTCTGGATTCATGGGGACCTGTCACCTCTTAACCTGCTGGTCCAACATGGTCGGCTCAGCGCTGTCATCGACTTCGGGTGTATGGGCGTGGGTGATCCTGCTTGCGACTTGCAAGTTGCGTGGAATCTCCTCTCCGCTCAAACCCGTGACGTTTTCCGCGCAGCGCTAGTGGTCGATGACGCGACATGGGCACGAGGTCGCGGCTGGGCGCTGTCCGTCGGGCTGATCGCCCTCCCCTACTACCAGAGTACCAACCCCGTCCTCGCAGGCATCGCTCGCCGCGCCATCGATGAAGTCCTGGCTGATCATACGCTCGCTGCATGACGCGGTGGGCGATTTTAGAATGAGAAGAGGTTGCCAGATTTCTACGTTAGAAACTTTTCGTGTTTTCTTTCCTGCTCTTCCAGGCTTGCCTGCGCGCTGCGCCTGCTCATGGCGCTGATCGAGACTCCCCTCGCTACCTCGCCGGCGAGCGGGTGGGTCGCTTCACCCATGCGCACTGTCAGAATATCTCCATAGGGGGTGCGCGCCTCGACAGTGATCCAGGCCCCCGGAATCAGGCCGAGCGTAGCGAGGTAGCGCAATAGGGCAGGGTCTTCATCAGGAACTCGCACTACCTTTGCCTGCATTCCCACTTCGAGCGCGCTTAGCGGCATATCGTCGGTGAGGTCAACGATGCCCTCGCGGCTGGGAATCGGGTCGCCATGCTGGTCGCGCGCGGGATGACCAAGCCTGGCCGCGATACGTTCTTCCAGGTCCTCCGAGATGAAAGGCGCGAGATGCTCGGCCTCATCATGCACCTGCTCCCAGGACATATCCAGGGTGGTAGCCAGGAACAATTCGAGCAGGCGCTGGTGACGCAGCAGTTCCATCGCCACCTTCTCCCCCCGCCGGGTCAATGTCACCCCCTGATATGGTGTATGCATCACATACGCTCCCTGCGCGTCCTCGTCCTGAGCCAGGCGCCGGATCATGGCCGAAACGGAAGCCGGTTTGATCTCCATTCTCGCCGCCAGCGCCTGTATGGTGACATGGCCTGTTTTCTGCTGCACAAGTAGAACGGTCTTCAGATATTCTTGTTCAGAAGCAGAAAGACACTCTTGCATAAAATGTGACCTTCATACTAGTAGCCAACTCTAAGTTAGGCTCACCTAATACTATAATAAATCCAGGCTAATTGTCAAGTTGATACGAATGAAAATAAAAGTTAGAATATGGTATAATGGAGGAGGATCGCTAGTAATCAGAGGAGATGAAGGAATGGCAAAAAATTGGAGTAAAGGAACGCACCCGCTCGATTCAGAGCAACAACATAGAACGACACCACCTCAGGAGAGTTCTCAGCAGGAGGCTGCCACACCGGTTTCAGAGACGGTCGCATCGATCAAAGATGCGGCGAGCGGTGACGATGCGTCGCGCCGTTTTCTCCTGCGGGTAGTGCAGCCGGGATTGGCGGGGCTAATGGACGGCTCGGTCTCCACACTGGCCCCTATTTTCGCAACGGCCTTTGCCACACATCGCCCGTTTACGGCCTTTCTGATAGGCATGGCGGCAGCTACCGGAGCGGGAATTAGCATGGCCTTTTCGGAAGCGCTTTCCGACAACGGTGAACTGACCGGGCGTGGTAGCCCGGTGCTGCGCGGCTTAATTACGGGCGGCATGACCTTTTTAGGAGGCTCATTACATACCCTGCCTTTCCTCGTGCAGAATTTACGTATCGCGTTGTTGATCGCCTACGTTGTAGTAGCCGTGGAACTGCTCGCGATCGCGGTGATACGTTACCGCTTCTTTGGCACAAAGTGGTGGCTGTCGATGGTGCAGGTGGTCGGTGGAGGCGCGCTGGTCTTTACAGCTGCGCTCATCTTCGGAAACGCTTGAACTGGCGACGACCACATAGTGTATGCCAGCGACATAATATGGCGTCCGATGCCAGCGCGATCAAGACTCCCATCTTATCCTGCTGGTTTTTTTCGTCATAATTCACAAACATGGAGCAGGTGGAACTAACATTGTCCTCAGCGCGTCTCTCTGACAGAGGTATTTTGTTCTTTATTGCGAGGCCTGGAAGAAAGCAGCCATAGAGATGAAAAACAGTTTGACGCTCGTATCTTGCCTCTCGCTTGTGGGATTTCTAGTCTTCCTCAGTGGGTGTGGCACAAATTCAGGCACAGGAAACGTGCCACCGGGCAAACCTGATAGTGTGAGCATCCAGATCAATGACGTAGTTAGCGGAAAGAAGACCCTGACCCTGCCTGTCGCGAGCATGGCGCAGCAGCTTTACGCGACTATTTACGGGCTGCCCCAGATGCCCGATAACCAGCCCTGTACCGCTGATGGTGGGCCGTACTATACGCTGACGTTTAATCAAGTCGGCAAGCCACTGGTGACGGTCACTGCAGCGCGATACGGGTGTAAGCCGGTCTCGATCAAGGGAGAGCCACGTGACCGGGTGGCAAGCTCAGATTTCTGGGCGCAACTCGACCAGGCTATCTACCACGCATCGCCCGCTGCCAGCGTGCAGTGGCTGGCCGTCATGCGCGTGCCTCCAACAGGCCAAACGCCTCTCACCACGCGCGTTACCTCTATCGAGACTGCTCAACGCCTCTATGACGCGATCCTGGCGCTGCCACTTGCTTCCCCAAACACAGCATACCTGCAAGGTCCTCCCGCATATCAAATCGTCTTCCATGCGGCTAACCAGGAGATACCTTCTGCCATCGACTTGCAGCGCAACCTCATATCGCTCAATGGCAACCGGCAATCACGTACCGGTCTCTACACATTGAACGACCAGTTCAAGCGCCTGCTGAATGAGACCCTGGCCGGAGCCACCTTCGCGCCGGCGCGTCCTGATGCCACCACGCTCAGTATACAGAAGAGCGGTTCTTCAAGCTCGCAGGTTTTGAAGAACATGACCTTCATAGAGCAATTCTATATAAAGTTCAACACGCTTCAACCGGCGCAAACGCCGCGAGATTGCCCTTCAGAAGCAGATAAAGTGGCAGGGAAGGGTACCCTCTACAACTTTCATTTCTCGCAGTGGAGCCTGCCAATTCTCCAGGCCGAGGTGTACGAAGGAAGCTGCCAGCTTATCCAGAACACCTCGACAGGCCAGTCTTATCAAGGCGACCAGGAGTTCTGGAACCTTGTTCACCGCGCTCCCGGCCAATAATCGGTTGGTACAGGGTAGGGGCGCGCGGCTCTGTCCCCGCCCTGGCTGCTATACTTATAGTATCGTAGCGCTAGTGAAGATTCACCAACCCGAAAGGAGCATACTATGGACGTGTATCGCGCACTCAATGCTGATGTGCCTCAATTGCTTTTTACTGTGCTGCACCAGGCTGGCCCGACCATTACTGACTCGGATTTTACACGTACTGTGACGGCCCTGCACCAGGATATACGCGAACAGGTGCGGGCGGTCGGTCAGGAGTTGCAGCAATGGTTGCAACAACAGGCGCGGCAGGAGGCCGAAGAGACCGCGCGCAAATTACAGCGTCTTGGATTGCTGGCGGAAACGGCCAGTATAGAGGCGGTTCAGCAGGCGGTAGAGCGCGATTTGCGCCACTTCGCGGGTCGCGTCGGGTCGGAGTCGCTGCTGGGTATGCAGGGTTCGGGCGAGGAGGTCTTTTTCGAGACAATGCCGCTTGATGCCGACCTGGCAAAGCGCGTGGTCGATGGGCGCGAATACATGGCCTCGCTGGGATTTACACCCGGACAGGGGCCGCTGCACGAGGCCTGGCTGCTCTTTCGCGGCTCGCTGCATTACGACGTGATGGAACATGTTGTGCGCGACCGCATGGGCATCTATAAAGGCAGTCATGGTGATCATATTGAATATGTGGGACGCACCTCCTTTGGTACCTACAATCTGAACTACCAGCTTGGTGAGAGCCTGACCTCCGATCTAGTTAGTGACGCGCTCGCGCAGGAAGTGACCTTCGCCTTCAGTAAAGGCCCTGTCCGCTACAGCGACTTCCGGCGTGATGTATCAGCATTGATGGAACACGTCGGCAAGCAAATAAACCTGATCCATGCTTCTTTCTGGCAGCGTAAGCTCGGCCTTGGAACAGGCAAGGAATTTGTTTTGCGCCTGCGTATTCCGGCGGGAGAAGATGCTTTGCGCGAAGTAGTTGGAGTGATTGCAGATGCTGGACGAGTAGGCAAAGAAACAATCGTCAAACGCGGCAAGATGTTGCTGGGGAGACGGGTGTTGTAGATACCAGTATGGTGATTTTTTTCACGTGACATGGTACACTGGGGGCCATTAGAGAACGTATATATGAAGGAAGAGGTGTTTTTATGGCGCGAGAAGAATTTCCGCTGGAACGACTATTAAGAAAAGATATACAGGATGCCCAGCGCGCGCGCGATCAACTGAAGTTGGACACGCTGCGTATGGCTCTGGGAGCTATTCACAATCTTGAAGTGGCGCGCACCGACCGCAAAAATCCGGAATATGGGCGGCCACTCACCGAGGGCGATACGCTCAAAGTGCTCGAACAGGAGATAAAGAAGCGCAGTCAGGCCATACCTTTCTACCAGCAGGGCGGGCGCACCGAACTGGTCGAAAAAGAACAGCGCGAGATGGCGATCTTGCAGGGCTACGTGCAAGGCACTCAATTGAGCGAGGACGATCTGCGCGCGATCGTCGCGAAACTGATCGACGAAAACGGCAAAGAGTTTCGCAAAGTGATGCCCCTGGCAGCGAAGGAGACGAAGGGACGAGCCGGGGGCGCGCGCGTGCAGCAAATTGTGCGGGAAATGACGGCGTAAAATAAAATCGGGTATCCATCATGGATACCCGACACTCTGTAGAGGGTTAATGGCTTTGCCTTCGCTTGCGCTGCGCTTCCTTCTCTCTTTTTGCTACCAGCAGATCGCCGAAAGTGATCGACGGATCAGCTAAAGCCTTGTATTCTGCCATACGCATGTAAAAGTCAGCCTGTTGGGCCGTTAATGGCACATCGTATGCCCTGCCATTGCTTGCTACTACATGGACAATTCTATGCATGTTCATCTCCTTTAACTTTTTCTAAGCGGGATGTTCTCGCTCAAACCGGTACACTCAATGGAGACTCGCATGGGGAAGAATCAACGTTGGTTCACGTATCCTCACCTCTTCATCGCCCGCATCCCTTCGGGGTCGAGGTTATCACCTCTGATAACATGAAAGTTCGATGTTTCAATCGTACATTCCTATTATACCACATTGAGGGCAAGAGTGCTTTCTATTGCCTCGAGCAGTATTACCAGTTCTAATCTTCTGGCGCGTCGAGAGTATGTATATCTCATCCAAAATTGTTGATGTAACGTATCATAGTAAGGCGAGGCGCTCAGTGCTTTGCCTTGACAAAGAATGACACAGGCTCGTACCATATCAGTTGAATGTGTGATTTGAACAACTAACCTATGTGCAAGTTTTCTTGCCGCCTGCGGCGGGCTGAGAACAGGTGTCTGCGGGCTGCTTGCCGCAGGCGAGCAGCCCGCAGACACCTGTTCACTTCTAGAGAACCGTGAAGCGGCGAGGAGGATACATACAGCATTATGAAGATTTATAACACCCTGACGCGCCGCCTTGAAGAGATTATCCCACGAGAAACGGGCAAGTTAGGCATGTATTCGTGCGGCCCGACCGTGTATCGCTACATCCATATTGGCAACCTGCGCACCTTTACCATGGCTGACTGGATTCGGCGCGCCTTTGAGTATCGTGGTTACGACGTGTTGCAAGTGAAAAATATCACCGATGTCGGTCATATGCGGCAGGAGATGGTGGATCGCGGCGAGGATAAGATACTGGCCCAGGCGCGAAAAGAGGGCAAGACCTCGCTGCAAATCGCGCAATACTATACCGCTGCGTTTCACCAGGACGAGGCGAAGCTGAATATTCAACCCGCCAGGGTCTTTCCCCGCGCTACCGAACATATAGCGGAAATGATTACCATTATTCAGGGTTTGCAAGAAAAAGGTTTTGCTTACGAGACCAATGGCAACGTCTATTTTGACATCCAACGATTCCCCGGCTACGGCAAGCTCTCCGGCAACCAGCTTGAAAATATGCTGGCGGGTGTGCGCGAAGGCCTGGTTGAAGATCGCCATAACCCGGAAGACTTCCCGCTGTGGAAGGTGGCAGAGCCGGGCCGCGAAATGGCCTGGGATAGCCCCTGGGGGCGCGGCTTCCCCGGCTGGCATATCGAGTGCAGCGCCATGTCGATGAAGTACCTCGGCTCGCAGTTCGACCTGCACACGGGCGGCGTCGATAATATCTTTCCCCACCACGAAGACGAGATCGCGCAGAGCGAAGCCTTCACCGGTAAGCCGTTCGCCAACTACTGGGTACACGCGCAACACCTGCTGGCCGATGGGCAGAAGATGGCGAAATCGACAGGCAACGCCTACACCTGTTCCGAAATTGAGGCGCGTGGCTTCGATGCCCTCTCCCTGCGCTACTTTTACACGACCGCGCTCTACCGCAGCCGCCTGAACTTCACCTTTCGCGCATTGCAGGCGGCCCAGACTTCGCTCGAACGCCTGCGCAACCGGGCATACCTCCTGTACTCGCAATCCGATCAGGCTCTGATCTTGAGCGACGAGCCACTGGAAGCGAACTACTGGCAGGAACGTTTCCTGGCTGAGGTTGAAAACGACTTGAACATGTCGCGTGCCATGTCGGTTGTATGGGCCATGCTGCGCGCCGGCGATTGTGATGCCACCACCCGCGTGCGCCTTCTGCTCGACTGTGATCGCATCCTCGGCTTCGGACTCAAAGACTACTTGTTGAGCGATCTGCCACGCAAAAAGACTGAACCTCTGACCTATCTCGCCCGCTTGCCCGTAGAGGTTGCGCAACAGGCGCAGGCACGTTCTGCGCTGCGGCAACAGGGTCTCTATTCCCAGGCCGATAGCGTGCGCGAAGAACTGACCTCCAAAGGGTACTCACTGAGGGATACTGCGCAAGGCTCGCTGGTGCTTCCTCGCCGCCTGGAAGACGAATTTACCGTCCTGTCCAGTTCTACCGACGCACCGGATAATACGCAAGCCGCCGACGTGTATGAATTTTCGATCAACCTGCTGGCGCACAATAGCCGCGCCGACCTGGAACGGGCCATTCAGAGCATTGTGCGTCATGCCGGAAGCTACTCGATTGAACTGGTGATTGTCGAGAACGGCTCGACCGATGACACACTGACCTATCTTCAACACCTCGCACGCAGCGGCGATATAGTCACGGACGACGGCCAACGCATCGCGTTGCAGGTACTCTTCGCCGATCATAATACCGGTTTTGCTGCCGGGCGCAATGCCACCATGCGCGCCAGCCGGGGCCGCTATATTGTGTTGATGGATACCTCCATCGAAATCAATGGCGATATCTGGGAGCCATTGGCGCAAACGCTGGCCGACCACACCAGTGGCGTCGTTGGCCCCTATGGTTTGGTGACAGACGATCTGCGCGAATTTAGCGAAGCCGCCGGTCCCGATGTGGACGCTATCGAGGGCTACCTGATGGCATTTCGCAGAGCAGTATTGCCCGAAGTTGGTCGCATCGATGAGCGTTTCCGTTTCTACCGGCTTATGGATATCTACTACAGTTTTTTCTTCAAGACCTCTGGCTATCGCGTATTGACCACGCCCCTGGTGTCTGAACGCATCATCAAGCACCCGCACCGCGAATGGTATAGTTTGAGTGAGGAAGAACGCGCCACCAAAAGCAAGAAGAACTATGATATCTTCCGCGCTCGCTGGCATCATGGCGAAAGTTTGCTCGTTGCCAACTACCGGCCGGATAACGTATGGCGCGGCCACGAGCATCCCCATCACCTCGAGGGTACGCATCCCCATTCAGATGAGGAGCTGCCACCCGTCGGTGCCGTGCATACGCACGCGCATCACCACTGGCTCGACCATTTGCATGAACATCCCCATCATCACA
>JADEYI010002296.1_pt1 | contig 10126 bp, 8 predicted proteins | sample 8542331 | NCBI WGS metagenome assembly JADEYI01 (sample SAMN16510988, study PRJNA670497) | mine drainage metagenome | isolation source: biofilm near Copperflume 1 | place: Germany: Marsberg coppermine Kilianstollen | collected 2018-02
CGCCTCGCTCATGCCCCATGGCCAGCAGTCGGCGGATCGCTTCCTTGCCGTCTTCGCCATAATCGAGCGTGCGCTCGTTCACATACATTCCGACGAAGCGATTGGCCGAAGGCGTATCCAAGTCGCGGGCGTATTGCATGGCATGTGCAAGCGCCTCTTCGCGGTGGTGGAGCGCATAATTCACACTGTCTCGCAATGCCTGATTCATCATGCGATGGACCGGCGCGCCGAGATCGCGGCGAATTGCGTTGCCGCCCAGCGGCAGCGGCAAGCCTGTCTGCTCCCGCCACCATGTACCCATGTCGAGCAAGCAGGTGAGGCCGTCGCGCAGATAGGTCAACTGGCCTTCGTGGATGATGAGACCGGCCTCAAATTTCCCCGCCAGCACTTGAGGGATGATCTGATCGAACGGCACAATCTCCGTCGTCACACCGGGCAGCGCCATCTGCAAAACCAGATTGGCCGTTGTCAACTGGCCTGGGATCGCAATCCGCAGTCGGCGCACTTCCTCCAGCGAATAGGCGCGCTTGGAGACGATCATCGGGCCATAGCCCTCTCCGACGCTACCGCCACACGGCATCAGCGCGTATTTTTCCTGTACGTAGGGATAGGCGTGGAAGGAAATTGCGGTGACATCGTAATAGGCCTCGTGCATGGCCTTCTGGTTCAGCGTTTCGATGTCCGTCAACGTGTGGGTGAAACGATAGCCCGGAACTTGAACTTTATCCTTGGCCAACCCATAAAACATAAAAGCATCGTCCGAGTCCGGACTGTGCGCGATCTTGATTTCCCGTACTGCCGTTTGCGTCTCCGCTGCCATGTCTGCTCCAGCTTTTAGATTAAAGCAGGGAGAGCGGGGAATGCATCTGCCCGAAATTGCGCGCGCTAGAATCCGGTCACTGCGGAATTCCGTCGATGCTGCTTAGGCGACCCTATGCTGGGAAGACTCTAACGCACGATTTCGCGAGTTGCTCCGCTGCGTTTTGACCAGCACTACCAGCGACACTCCCAGGAGCAAGCATTCGAGGACGTAGCTGTACGAATGCGGGAGTTGCTTGCGCACTCGAACAGACTTCTTCCCACGTCGTGCTCCGATCGGCTGCTCGGCAACTTCCTCCGCAACGCTCGCTGTCTCCGGATGGACCGTATGTGCCATCGCATGGTCTTCTTTCGCCGATTCCGAGGCGACACTACTCGTCATCCCAGGTTTTTTAGCGCCCGACTCAGCCACAGAGTTTTCGGTCTCAAAATCGTGAGAACTGCGCGGTTCCGCAAAGGAACTCTCAGCGACGAGGGTTTCAGAAATGAGGGGCGCGGTCATCCAGGATTCCACTGCGCCAACCTTTTCCGCAGCGTGCGTGGTCAGGGCAAAATCCGATCGCGGGTCTTCGGATTCTGTTACTTCTTCTGGGCTGAACGTAGCGGAGTCGTTCTCCGGCGTCCGCATGTCGTACATGCGTGAAAGAGAAAGTTCACCGCTCGACAGTGGAGACGAGCGTAAAATCCTGCGGGCGGTTGAAAGCAGAGCCAGACACAGCACAAAGATTGCAATCATGGTGGTTACATACAGGGTTTCCATGGCTATCACCTGAAACTGGGGAAATGAAAGGCTAAAGTGGAGCAATCATAGCAAGTTTGTCCCATTTTGGAAGGGGAAAATGAATCATTTATTTGTAATAGGGGAGCCAGATGGGTAACATCGGGAACATTAACGATACGGATAAGGGTCTTATTTTGCCTCGTCGTGGCAGCCCGCCAGCAGCCAATCAAGGTAAGGGCCGCTGCCGTCGGTTACCTCCAGAACGACCAGCTCAGGAAGCTCATAGGGATGAAGCTGGCCCATTTTTTCCTTCAACATAGGGATGGTATCCACCGTCGTTTTGATGACGAGCAGCACCTCGTCTGCGGCTTCCACTTCGCCCTTCCACCTGTATATGGAATGCACGCGCTCAATCAGATTGACGCAAGCGGCCAAATGCAGTTCCACGAGTTTACGCGCCAGCAGGTTTGCTTGCTCTATATCGGCCAGCGTGGTGAAAACAATGCGCGCGTCGGTCATCGTAAGCATTTTCCTCGATCTACAGATCGTAAACCTCTCGACTGGCGACGGCTTTCTCCAATGCATCCAACATTCGGTATTCTTATTTTTCAGGAAAATTGAGGAAGCATGCCAACGCAAATTCACTTTGGGACCTCGGGCTGGCGCGCCATTGTTGCGGATGAATTCACGTTGCCCAACATTCGCCGTGCCGTGGTTGGCATCGCCCGCTATGTTGCGAAGCAGCCTGGCAAGCACCGCATTTTAGTGGGTCGCGATCCGCGCTTTATGGGCGAGATTTTTGTGGAGGAGGCTGCGCGCCTGTTGATGGAGAACGGTGTCGTCCCGGAAGTAATCACAGAAGCCGCGCCGACCCCGGCGATTTCGTATGCCGTGCGTCAGCGAAAAACCAGCGGAGCGATCAACTTTACGGCATCTCACAATCCGCCCGAGTATAACGGCATCAAATTTTCCACTCCGGATGGCGCACCTGCTCTGCCGGATGTGACCAGGAAGATTGAAGCCGAGATTGCCGCTTTGGGAGATGCGGAGATGCGCGCCGGCACGGATAACAAGAAGTTCGATCAGGTGGATGTCAAGCCGGACTATCTGAAGCGGCTGGGCGAATTGATCGATCTGAAGGCAATTGCGGATGCACAGCTCCGCGTCGTCGTCGATCCATTCTGGGGTGCCGGCCGCGGCTATGCACAGCAGGTCCTTAGAGACTACGGCGTTTCCGCGGTCAGTGTGCATGATTATCGCGATGTTCTCTTCGGCGGCCATGCGCCCGAACCCGACGATCCTTTGCTGGGGGATTGCAAAGCAAAGATGCGCGAAACCAACGCAGCGCTCGGCATCGCTTCCGATGGCGATGCGGACCGCTTCGGCATTGTCGATCGCGACGGAACCTTTATCCAGCCGAACTACATTATCGCGCTGCTGTTCGACTATCTGGTGGAGTCGCGCGGATGGCGCAACGGAGTGGCGAAGAGTGTCGCAACGACGAACCTCATCAATGCGCTGGCGGAACACCATCGCATCCAGCTATACGAAACGCCGGTAGGGTTCAAATACATAGGCGAACTCATCGACCAGGACAAGATCGCCATCGGCGGAGAAGAGAGCGCGGGTCTGACCATTCGCGGCCACGTTCCGGAGAAAGACGGCATCCTGGCCGGCCTGCTGGTGGCTGAGATGGTTGCAGTGCGGGGCAGCAGTCTTCGAGAACAATTGCAGTCCCTTTTTGGCAAAGTGGGTTCCTATTATCCGGTCCGCGAAAATTTTCACTTGACTGCGGAGGCCAAAGACACATTCACTGAGAAGTTGAAGTCCGATCCGACGGAACTTGCCGGCCGCAAAGTCGCAAGCATTGTACGAACGGATGGGTTGAAACTGATCTTCGACGACAGATCGTGGGTTTGTTATCGCTTATCTGGCACGGAGCCGGTAGTACGGGCCTATACGGAAGCGCGTTCCGAGGAAGATTCGGCAAAACTGACCGCCGCCGCCAAGAATTGGGTTACCGAAAAAAAGCGATCTGCATTAGCATGAAAAAAACGAGGACACTGCCGAAGGTATGCTGAGATGAATCCACGGCCACAAAAACATTCGCAGCGCCAGTTGATTCCGAGTCATCTGCAATCGGATGCCTTGACAGAACCCCAGGGCAGCCGCATGCGGCGGTTCTCGGAGCGCGTTGTCGGCATGCGACGCAAGGCCGCGACGGCGTTGCTCATTCTCCTGTCCGTTTCGCTCGGTACATATGCGATCTTTGGACATGACGGGATCGTCGCATATCAGCAAAAACAGCATCAGGCGCAGCAACTGCATCGGCAGATTTTAAGTTTGCAGAAGGAAAACCAGCGCATGGCGCTGCATGACCAGCGTCTGCAAAACGATCGCGACACGATTGAATACGAAGCGCGAGAGCAGATGCATTACACACGGCCTGGGGAAATCATCTACACCCTGCCCGAAGCGCCCGGAAGCACACACCGCAAATAAATTGTCTCCAACAATGTTTGTCGTTGTGGCGCGCGCAAGACGCGAGATCCTTCGCTCAGGATGACAAATCATCCGCCGATAGCGATTCTGAAAACTTTCTAAAACTCCAAATGCATGCGCACGCTTTGTACGTCCACAGGGCCGCGATCCTGGTTGTAACCGGGATGCTCAATGAAGGTGTTGCCCACCGCGAAGTAAAGCCCACGCCATGCGTGCGCGTTGTAATACGCTTCCAGAATGTCCTCTCTGGCGTAGTTCAATCGGCCATCTCCGAGCAAAAATCCCAGACCGCCCAGTTTGAGATAGTTCTGGTGGTCCTTTTTGATTGCGTTGGTCACGAACGCCACTCCAATTTTGTCCTGCTTGCGATGCCATGCCGATCCCGCGTAATCTCCGCCGAATGTAAAGGTCTGGTCGTCTTCGGTGTACGCGAACGATTCGTGCTGGCCTTCGTTCCAGCCAAAGCGTGCACCGAGACGGAGATTGTCGGTGATGTTCTGCTTCAAGTTGACATCGACACCATACTTCAGCGCGCCGAAATGTTCGACGGATGTGATCTCCGGCGTGGGCGTGAGCCCCTCCAGATAATGGTTCACAGCCTCGCGATAATCCCCCATGTGCGCGTTGTTGCCGTAGACGAGCAAACGGACCGTGCCTTCGTGGCCGGGGAGAAGGCCCTTGCGGATTTCCAGTTCCATGTTTTGTCCGCGCGCACGCCGCAGTGCCCAGTCCAGCGTTATTCCGTTGGCAACGGTAGGCATCAGGGCCAGCACATATCGCAATCCCCAGTTGCGGTCCTGATATTCGATGTCTGTGCCATAGGTGTAGCCGCGTGTATCCGCGGCGTAGTCCCATGCGCCATTGTTGTCGATGGTCCAGCCCATGAATTGCTGGTGGCTGTCGCTTAGAACGGCATTCAGGTCCAGTATGTCGGGCAGTGTGAATTTACCGACACGGAATTCGATGCGTCGCGCGGGTATGGCGGTCGCCAGCGCCAGATACCCGCGCTGCTGCCGAACAGTTTCACTGGTGAGGCCGATGGTCTGATGCAGTTCCACGCGCGCTGTGTAAGGGACGAGGCCCAGGTTCGGGTTGCGCACCACATCGAGGTTGGTGAATCCAGCCAGGCCAAACGCCTGACTTAGTCCCCGGCCTCCTGCGCTTTCTTCGTTGTAGAAGACCTCCGTCTCATATCGCGGATTCGTGTTGAGTTGATAACCCAACTCCAGCGTACCGACGACGGATGCTTTGTATTCAAACGGCGCGATAAAACTGTTTTTCCCTTGATAAGGGGAATGGAAGTTGCCATGCATTTGATAGATTGTGTTTTCCTGGCCACTGATCCAATAGCGAGTATTGTCCGGGTGAGGGAAGAATGTGAACTGACTTTCATCCGGCAGCGGCGAAAGTTTCTGCGGGAGAGTCCGACTATCGGCGCTTTCAGAGGATTGTGGATCGAGCCATACGTAATTCGCAGAGACTGCTGCGGGACCATTTTCGATAGAGGAGAGACAGTTATTTCGCGAAACGTCATTCAATCTCCATGCAGTTGGACGCAGAACTGCCTTTTGGATGAGGTTGGCCGGCGGCTTGCCAATTCGCAGGGACAGCATGCAAACGGCAATAAAAAAACAGCAGGACTGCATAAATCCTTTCAGAGCGCGGGAACAGCAGAGGTAGAAGACACAGTCTCAATATCTGTATTTAACCAGAGTTAATATGAAGAATGTCTTATGGTTAGTTTGAAGGCTCTTCTGTATCGGACTGGCGCGGCTCCAGATACCAGGGAACATTGGCCACGACAATTCGTTGCGCTCCGTGCAGATAGAGCATCGCTTTCAGCAGTGCCGCCCGCTGGTTGTGCAGAAGGTAGTAATACCAGCGGTTCTCTACCAACTCGGGCAGCAAGACCATCAGTTGACGATCGGGGTTGTCTTTCTCCAGCACATCGATTTGGTCGAGAATTGGGCCAAGGACACGGCGTGTTGGCGATTCCACCTGGATCAATTTCGGCTCCGGCAAGCCGGCCTGCTGTAGCGGGTCCGCGACGTTCTTCTTCCATAGCGGTTCTAGAGGCTCTTCGCCTTCATCGTTTTTCACATGCACGCAATAAACGTCTGTAGAAAGCGACAGAGCAAAGCGCAGAGCTTTCGCCGTGATGCGATTCCATCCGGGAATCGGCAACACGACGATAGGCTGGACCAACTTGCCGGTGTCCAGTATTTCCCTGGCTGCAATCTCGCGAGCTACCCTGCGGTAATGGCGATGAACAGCCAGCATTAACAGAATAATCAGCGGGATAACAATGGCGGTGATCCACGCGCCGGACATGAACTTCGTAGCCAGCACAACGCAAACCGTGATTCCGGTTGCCAGAGCGCCAATTCCGTTCACCGCCATGCTGAACCGCCAGCCCTTACCCCGCGTGCGCCGCCAGTGCTGGACCATCCCCGCCTGAGAAAGGGTAAAGGCGAGGAATGCGCCAATGGCGAAAAGCGGGATAAGACGATCTGTGACGCCACGAAACGCGATCAGCAGTAGCGCGGCGAGTACGGCGAGGACATATACGCCGCTGGAGTAAATCAAGCGTCGTCCGCGCAAAGTGAATAAAAAGGGCAAATATCGATCTCTCGCAATGTTGTGGCAAAGCCGGGGAAAGTCGGCAAATCCTGTGTTGGCGGAAAGCGACAGCACCACCAGGATGGAAGCAATGGTGACGTAATAAAAGACGCCACGTCCACCGACTGCGGCAGTCAGTTGCGACAACACGCTTTGATAGCCGGAAACGGAGGGGTCGGCCGCACCGATATGATAGGCCGAGACCAGAAACGCAATTCCAAGCAACAGAATGCCGAGCAGCACGATGATGATGGTAAGAGTGAGTTGCGCGGATTTGTCACGAGGTTCCTTAAACGCGGCGACGCCATTGCTGACAGCCTCGACGCCGGTCATCGCTGTACAACCGCTGGAGAATGCTTTCAGCAACACCCACAGACTGAGTACCTCGGTTGCATGGCCTAACTGGAGTGGGGCAACAACTGGATGTGGATGGCCGCCGGAGAGAATCACCTTCACCACTCCCCAGCCAATGACTGTCAGCAGGCAGACGATGAACAGAAACGTCGGAGCCATAAATACCGCGCCCGTAGAGCGTGCCCCGCGAAGATTCATCAATGTAAGAATGGCAAGGATCCCCAGGCAGAGAGCGAGCGTGTGCGGCTGTAGCTTAGGGAGAGCCGAAACCAGGGCGCCAACACCAGCCGCGATGCCCACTGCAACTTCGAGAACATAGTCGACCATCAATGCGGATCCCGCCAGCAAACCGAGTACAGGCCCAAGATTTTCGCCCGCTACTGTGTAGGAGCCGCCGCCATTGGGATAGGCGGCAATCGTTTGCCGGTAGGAGAAATACAGAATTGTCAGGAGTGCCAGAATGGCTATCGTGATTGGCAGCACGAAATGGACGCCCGCCATGCCCAGCGGAATTAACAGCGCCAGCGCTGCTTCCGGACCGTACGCGGCTGAGCTGAGAGCGTCGAGGCCAAAGATCGGAATGCCCTTGGCTGCACCGATTTTCTCTGCGCGTTCTTCCCACGTGGCAAGGGGACGGCCAAATAAAATGTCGATGATTTTCATAGCAGTCGTCCCATGGTAACTGGCGCGCCATGGATTTGCAGGAAGATGTCTGGCTTATCCGAGTAGGGAACTCTGCATCAGAAGTGCCGCACGATCTCTTCCTCCGGCGCAGATTTCTGGCGCTCCTTTTCCAATGAACGGCTGACCAGGTCGCGCGAGCCGAGGCCAACGGCCAATGCCAGGGCCAGCACGATGCCGCCGAAGAGGATACCGAATCCAAGATCGACGATGCTGCGCGCGATCCCGAGGTGATCGAGGACCATGGCTGCTGTAAATACCAGCACCAGCCATTTGACGCCGAGGCTGAGCAGGCGCGCGTGCTGCAGGTTCATATTGACGCTGTTGATGAGGACGCTTCTGGAAAGAAAGCGGGCAATGACAATGCCGACGAGCAGGACCACGACCGCCGCGACAATTTTTGATAGATATGCGAGAAGGAATGCAGACAGCCCGGCGGCAGAGGAGGCATCGAAGGCCGCGATACCGACAAATAGGCCAACGATGACCGTCGCCCAGAACACGATACGGGCCGTTAGAAACGTTGGACTGGTGGAGGAAGACCATTCCGAGACGTTGCCAAACCCCCATTTTTCAACCCGCGTGTCGAACCTAATGGCCATCAGGACACGTCGTATCAGCAGAGCTAGCAGCCATCCGACGACGATAGCGATGAGCAATGCCAGCACCAGGGCCAACACTCCCGGCAAAAGAGTGGCGACCTTGACGACGGCGCGGTGGAGAGATCCTTGCAGCGCCTGATGCACCTGTTCCCACATGACGTGCTCCTGTTCTAACCGTTAAGGATGGAAGCGGTCTGGCCAGCGCCAACGGGAAAGGAGATACGGCTTCTCCGACTCGTAGGTGCGGGCCAGTTGTTCCACTCGTTCCTCGGCTGTCGCAATACCGGTCTTGTTGATTTCCACCGCATAGGACGCGACCCACCCCAGATACAGCGGCGTAAACGCGCCAAATAAATGGGCGCGATGGATGTTCCGCAATCTGTGGGCCAGCGCAAAGTCATACACGATGCGGGTCCAAAGGGTATCCGGCATACGAAATTCATCCGGCGTCAGCAGGGAGAGCTTTTTCAGTTCCAACAAAGTTACGGGAGGCAGTATCAGCGACCAGATTTCCCGCAAGTTGCGCACTCCCAACTGGAATGCCTCCACCATACGTCGCACATCGACAGCATCGATGGGAACAGAAGATGTATCTGCTCTGCCGAAGGTCGGAACGTCGTGAGAACCGCGGATGTGCTGCCAGAAAGCGGCATTGTCCTCCATATTCACGAAAAGTGGACTGGCCAACTGCGCTAAAGCGTCGCTCAGTTCTATGCCATCGGCACTTGGCGGCCGGCGAATTCCCAAATGCACCTGGCAGATTTTCAGGTTGAGACTGGCCGCAATCGTGGCCACCCAGGGAAGCCGTCCCTGTTGTCGCGCCGAATCCTTCGCGGTATCGGAAGAAAGAGTCGGCAGTAGCTTGGAGGACATCTGGAATTCGTTGCCCAATGGATTGTGGACTCGATGCCCGTAGAGCGTGCGCGTCAGCGGATAGAGGATGCTCTTATTGACGAGGCCGTCGAATGCCTCGGTTGTGTAAAGCGGCATTACCAAGTCGAAGGTGCCTTCCACCGCCGGGTCGAGCAGCAGGGTCAATCTTTCAGAGGTCAGCGATTCGCGATTCAATCCCAGATCGGATCCGAGGATTGTGCAGGCACGTGCGCCAAGTTGGCTCGCGAGTGAGGAAATACTTTGATATGCGCTGGCATTTGCAAGCCAGGGAATTGCCCCCGGATCGACAGGCGGTAAGGCATAATTTGCGAAGCGCAATGGATGAGCGGGTTGGTCTTTACCGATCAACGCCGAGGCTTCTTCCTGCGTGGTTTCACCGGGCAGCGCCAATACCGCTTGATATCGGTTCGAAAGCAGTCGGCAGGCTTCCGCAAGCTTTGCAATTGTCGGCGACAGGAGGCTGCTGCTCAAGGGGGTTGCGATGGCGATCAGAAGATCGGTCTGGTTGACCCCGGTGTCTTCCTGTTTCGATTCCTGCAGCATTTCCAATTCAGCCATAAGTGTCGATTCAATCCGTCGCGCGACAATTGTTTTTACGTCAGATTTCCTAACCCAACAGCGATGCAATTCCCATCAACGGTATCTTTACCCAATCGGGGCGGCTGTTCAATTCATACACAAGTTCATAGAAAGCCTTCTCCAGCAAATATAGATCGAGCAAAGTCCGGAAGGCGGAGGGATTCGACGGAACCAGTCCGCTGTCTCTCACAGTTTCGAGATACGCATGCAGAAACTCCGTCGATACACCATTGTCCCAGAGCCGCGCCCACGGTTCCAGCCGCGCTTCATCTTCCGGTCTGCGCGATGAATATTTCATCAGCGCGGCCCATGCCGCGTAATTGAACGACCGCAACATTCCCGCGACATCTTTCAA
>JADEYI010002297.1_pt1 | contig 10125 bp, 9 predicted proteins | sample 8542331 | NCBI WGS metagenome assembly JADEYI01 (sample SAMN16510988, study PRJNA670497) | mine drainage metagenome | isolation source: biofilm near Copperflume 1 | place: Germany: Marsberg coppermine Kilianstollen | collected 2018-02
CCGCACAACATCACTATTCTCGCCATGGACGCAACATCCGCACAACTTCCGGATTTTTCCGCAAGGCTTGCACCGCTCTAAACTTCCGTATATAGACCTCTTGCACTGGTACACCTAAGGCATGCGCCAACTCCTTCTCTTCCATTCCTGCCAGATAAAGAGAAAAGAGTACCTGCCGATACAACGGATTGCGCAATGCTAGAATAGCATGGATGAGAACGTGTTGCAATTGTTGAGCAATGACGCCTTCTTCTGGATTATGATTACACTCATCAAGGAACTGTTCCCCATAGATTTCTTTTCCCTCTTCTAACGACTCATAGCGTTTATTCCTCAACCCATAGACAAATGCACGCGCATGATGAATAGCAGCAACTTGCGTCCATCGAATAAAAGCTGTCGGGTCCTTGGGGCGAGCCGAAGGATTACGTTCAAGGTTATGGAAGAGTTCAAAGAGCGTTTGATTGAGAATCTCATCTATTGCATCACTGCACTGCGTTAGCTTTTGAGCATAACGGCTACTATACAAAGTACGTTCTAGATACCGCCTCATGTTCTCATAGGCCCGATTGCGTAGTTCGGACTCTCGTGAACTCCAGGCAGCATACAAAGCTCGGCTACAAATCCGCAAAGCTACACTCACTAGCACATCGTAACGCGCCTGCACTTTCTCGCACACGTTCTCCTGTGTCAACAGCTTATCTTGCCTCTCCCTCAACTCATGCATTATTTGCGCTTTCAACACATCTACAGTGAGTAACCCTTGTCCGTAACCTTGAATAATCTGCTCAGCCGCTTTTTTGATTTGTGACATCAAATCACCGCCTTGTTCAATCATTTCCTTGCCTCTCATGTATAACCAAAGCTTGTATTACTTATTTATAAAATTCAGTATAATATAGTAGAGGAAAATTTACAAGTATATTAGTATGAATATTTTTATCATATGTAAAACTACCTCTTTATTTGGAAAGTTTTTTTGAACTTCTCCACACCTACTATTTAGATGGGTAATTGAGTCTATCTGAAAACGAGTGGAAAGATATTTACTCGATAAGTTGTGGAAGGAGCTTATCCATGGTCGCTACATTTAAAAGAGGGTATGTCATCGTAGTATTGGCTTTTGTCTTATTGACGGGTTTGTTCGGATGGACAATGAAAACGGAGTTGGCTGCACCTCTGCACCATACTTCAGTCATCCAGACTACTCAGCAGTCCATGGCCTTCAAACCTCGTATCGAATGTCCTCCACCACCATACCGTTGCTAAGTCGCTGATGTAGAGGTTTTCACTCAGCTTAGCGGCGCATTATCAACGACGAACCAGGCCAATCTTCCGAAGATTGGCCTGGTTATTTATGCAGAGAAACGCCCAATCTCTTTTAAACCTCCCCTGCATATGATATGATGATGATGAAGACATTTTGACGGAGTGAGAAGCGTGAGTAAAGCAAAAGAACCGATACCACCACAAGTGACGTTCTATACCAAGGTTGGTTGTCACTTGTGTGAAGAGGCGCGTGATATGCTTGATGACATCGCGGCACAGACCACTTACGAACTCACTGAGATTGATATTCGTAGTAACACCGTGCTATTTGAGCAGTATCGCTATCGTATACCCGTTATTATCATTGATAATGAGGCTGTGATTGAAGGACGTATCGAGTTTCGAGACCTGGCAAAAGCCTTTCACTTACGCTAACCTTTCTTGAAAGGCATTGTCTGTTCAAAAAATAAGGGAAAATTTTATGGCACAACAACAGGTCAGACAGAGTCAGCAAACATGGGCAGTTTTTTCTCCCACCACAAAGCAAGCATTTGAGCGAGCTATCCAGTTTTCCGGCGAATTTTTGCTTAAGCACTGGGCTACCATCATTATGGTTGTGCTTGGCTCTATTGTTGCCACTGCCATCGCCATTCCATTTCTTTCGTACTTTGGCCTTGATGTCATTGCCAAACCGCTCTTCTTTTCGCTGCATTTTATCTGTGCGCAAGTACCTTCTCATTCTTTCTATATCTTGGGCCACCAGCTTGGTTTATGTCAGCGCAATCTCGCAATCTACACTTCGATGTTTCTGGGTAGCTTCGTCTTTGTCATGAGCAAGAAACGCTTGCCGGGGTTGCCATGGTGGCTCTGGATTCTCTTCCTCCTGCCCATGGCATGGGATGGTATCACACAAATGTTTGGCTGGCGCGAGAGCACCATGGAATTACGCTTGCTGACAGGCAGCCTTTTTGGCCTTGCCAATATCTGGTTTGTGCTTCCGCTCATTCAGAAAACCCTCGACGAAACCCCTGGTGTGACGCGGCACTAGAACAGAGTGCCATAATACACTATAATCATGCGGGTAAGCGTGAAACACAACCACCATTGTAGCAGAAAACGATAGAATTTTATGCACGATCAAGCAGAGGTAAAAACGACGTTCGCCCTCACTACCCTGGGCTGCAAAGTTAATCAGGCCGATACCGATGCCATCAGCGAACAGATGAGCCTTGCTGGCTTTGAACAACGCGACTTTAACGCGGTTGCCGACGTCTATATCGTCAACACCTGTACGGTAACTCACCTGGGCGACCGCAGCTCGCGCAACCTTATTAGCCAGGCCCATCGCCGCCATCCCGCCGCGCTTCTTGTCGTTACCGGGTGCTATGCAGAGATGAACCCTACGGCGGTAGCTGCATTGCCGGGCGTTGATCTGGTAGTGGGCAATCGCGGCAAAGATACCCTGGTTGATACTATTAAAGAACAATACCAAACGGGCAAACAGCAGCAACCACTGGCCCAAGCCCTTTCAGAACACCAACCACTGGCACCTGAAGAACAGCAGAATCAAGTGCTTGCCGAACCAACACCCTTTGTTCATAGAGTGAGCACATTGCCGCTCTTGCCATTGGATACACAACATATTGGTAGTGACAGTGAACTGGCAATTGACGCGATAGAGGAAGAACCACAGTCTGATAACCCTGCACGACTCTCGCCATTTACGCCACCAGCACATATAACTGTGCCCTCTTCATTAACTGCCAGCGCAAAATTACAGTCACGCACGCGTGTACAGATGAAGGTGCAGGATGGCTGCGATAATCGCTGCACCTATTGCATCGTTCCTTATGTGCGTGGCGGTTCTCGCAGTCGTAGCATTGCCTCTGTGGTCGAACACGTGCAGCGTAAGGCTCGCGTTGGCTTCCAGGAAATTGTGCTGACAGGTATCCACCTGGGCGACTATCATCCAGAAGGAGACAAAAAGCGCGATCTTGGCGACCTCATCACGGCATTATTGCACGAAAGCGACATGCCACGCATCCGTGTCTCATCGCTGGAGCCAGAAGATTTTCGCTTAGAGTGGCTCGAATTGTGGCAAAATCCACGCCTGTGTCGCCACTTCCACCTGCCGATGCAAAGTGGCTCAGATGCCATCTTACGGCGCATGGCCCGTCGCTACAGCAGTGCGCGTTATCACACCATCATCACCACCGCCAAACAGCTCATTCCGGGAGTCGCCATCAGCACCGATATCATCACGGGTTTCCCTGGCGAGAGCGACGATGATTTTGAGCAAACATACCAACTTGCCAATAGCCTGCAATTCGCTAAAGCTCATATCTTCCGCTTTTCCCCACGCCAGGGAACAGCGGCTGCACGCATGAAAGGGCAAATAAAGGAAGAGATCAAAAAAGCACGCAGCGCACGTTTACTCACCCTGAACGATGAACACAGCCGCCTCTTCCGTCAGCAATTTTCAGGTGTTTCCACACAGGTGCTGATCGAAGATTATAAGCACGATCATTGGGAAGGGTTAACCGACAATTATCTGCGCGTTGAAGTAGATGGTTTGCCTGAGGCAGAAACGCGTAACTGGCAAAATACACTGATAAACGTCCGCTTGTCACACCTGGTCGATGACGGTATCGCCGGCATCGTGGTAGATTGAGTTGAAATGAACTGACCGCAAAACAATGCCTCTGCCTTTCATTATTCGCACTACTCACATAACCTACTGTAAATACTTATCAAACCAACGTTTGATGTGGTGCAAGCGTTCAAGACGCGAATGGGGATGTCCACCACGCGAAAGCCCATGGCTCTGTCCCTCAAAGCGCACAAACAGCACCTCGCGCCCCATATACTTCAAGGCGGCGAAGAGCTGTTCCGCCTGTTCAATATTACAGCGCAAATCACTCTCACTATGGATCAGTAACAGTGGGGTATGCATCTGCTTCACATAGTGGAGCGGCGACAGGCGCATATAACGTTCTGGGTCTTCCCACGGCGTTGTCTCCATATCATCATCGGCAAAATCCCAGCCAATATCACTGCTACCAAAGAACGAGATACGATTGATGACACTGCGATCAGCCACTGCCGCCTTGAAACGGTCAGTATGACCGATGAGCCAACTTGTCATGAAACCGCCATAGCTGCCGCCGATCACACCCATACGCTGTTCATCAATGTAGCCCTTCTGGAGTAAGGCGTCCACTCCGGCCATAATATCCAGAGAGTCCTTGACACCCCATTCTCCGCGCACGGCCACGGCGAATTCATGTCCATAGCCGCTACTACCACGGGGATTGGTATAGAGAACGACATAACCGGAAGCTGCCAGCATCTGCATTTCATGAAAGAAGCCATAGCCATACTGAGTATTTGGACCGCCATGAATTTCAAGAATCAACGGATATTTTTTTGTCGGGTCAAAATCGGGTGGCTTGAGCACCCAGCCATCCATCGGCCAACCTCCCTCGCCTTTATAGGGTAGATATTCAGGAGTCGAGAGCGTGAGTTCGTCCAACAAGGCATCGTTAAAGCTAGTAATGCGGCGGAGTTCCCCAGGCGCGGAGGTTGAGCCAACGAAGATTTCCGCGAGGTGAGTGGTATCTTCAATGAGCAGAGCCACCTTATCCCTTGATTGATTCATGCCAAAATCGAAAACATGGATGTTGCCAGGGGTGAGCGTTGCAGGTTGCATACCAGCTCCACCCACTGGAACTGCATACACTCGCGTACTGCCCCTCTGCGCCGCCAGAACATAGAGCGTTTTACCATCTGGCGACCAGGGTGGAGCGGGTAGCATATGCTCATCGCTCATATCGCTATTCGTCCAGTCCGAACAACTTCCTTCAAATTCACCCGTCAAGCAAGTAGGTGCTGCCAGTGCATCATCCGCGGCAATGGTAAAGAGGGACATATGATTGGCCGACCCCAATATAGGTCTGGCCAGAAAAGCGATCGTTTTGCCATCTGGCGACCAGGATGGAGAGTGGCAACCTCTTGAACCATCGGTCAAGCAGCGTAATTCTCCCACTGCACCATCTGAAAGAGAGAGAACATAGAGATCAGAGCCAAAATACCGCCAGCGTTCCTCACTACGATCAGAACTAAAGGCGATACGTGAACCATCAGGTGACCACGCAGCATCATTATCATCCCAATCTCCATCGGTAAGCTGCAATGGTTCGCCGCCGACAATATCCATGAGAAAGAGATGCTGGCGTCGCTCATAAATATACCCAACGCCATCGAGGCGATACATCAGACGATCTATCACACGCACCTTGGGTAAGGGCTTGCCATCTTCGTTCTCTTCATCCGCTGGCCCAACTAATGCATTAAAAATCACCCGCTTGCTATCGGGTGACCAGACAGGATTGGAGGCTCCATGTTGCATAAAGGTGAGTTGGTGTGCCTCACCACCATCGGCGGGAAGCAACCAGATCTGGGCTTTCCCTTTCCCCTGTTCTTTTTGCTTCGCAGTATCCTTACTCTGTGCTTCTCCCTCACGCTTGGAGACGAAAGCCAACCACTTACCATCAGGCGACCAGCTAGGGCTGTGTGCATCCGCCGTACCCATGGTGAGACGTCTCGCCTCACCACCCTCGAACGGTACAACCCAGAGGGAGGAGCGATATTCATGTTTGCCCGCATCTATCGTTTTCACGGTAAATACGACTCGCTTCCCGTCCGGTGCAATACGTGGGGTACCTGAGAATTGGACTCGGTACAGGTCTTCAATAGTTATCGTTCGTGGATTGGATGCCATCGTTCTATCCTTTGTTCTGTTTGTTTGTTTTTTGCTCATTTGATAACCTATTTGCGACGGCGACTGCGACGCTCATGTTCCAGGGAAATATCCAGCGTCTCATGCAAACGCTCAAAATCATCCACATCAAGCTGTAGTTCGACCGCTGGCATGTCGTCTGGCCGAGCACGTCCTTCCTCGAACAGTTGCAGTACCATTACCAACTCAACCTCCAACTCCAGGACACTTTCTTCGCTTTCCGCGGCTACCGCATGCCCGTGTTCATGCTCTTCCTCATCCTCATCGTCGTCATCAGACACAGCCTGAATAAATTCAATATTGGTACGAGCGCAACGGAAACGACCCGATAATTTCAGGGCATCAGTTGAAAGTTCCTCGGCCAACTCGCGTACCACCTCCATCATTTGCACAAAGGCATCTTGCAATTGTTCCAGGGCATCCTCTTCATCTGACACGGTTTCGCCATCTGCCGATAACTCTCCGCCAGGCAATGATACATCGCCTCCCACAGTGCCAGTACCACTATCCGGTAAACGCTGACGGGCAAGATCATTCAGTCGTTCCAGTGCTTGTGCAAAGGCGGGAGAAAAACTGCCGCCCTCGCGATCACTGGCCTTGTCATCGTCATTTCCTCCATCAACTTCGTCACCATTGCTGTCATCTTCGCTTTCATCATCATCGTCATCCTCGTCCAACCCAACTGCCGCCTCTACAATCAATATCTGCTGATGCAGTTGTTCGGCTATATCTTTCGTCATATATGCTGAAATACGTGCCTGCCGTGAGGCTGCAAGCAGTTGAAATGAGGGCCAGTCCCGGTAACGCTCTCGGTTCCGTAGATAGCGCATCTCTACCATGCCAAGGGTATCCAGACGCAGCGAAAGTTCCATAAGTCCCTCCTAAAAAGTGAGCAGCTACTATCTTTTCAATCATTCAGGTCATGATTCAGTCGTATAAGCCATAATAGTAGTTCTATTCGCATTGAGTCAGGGTCTGGGAATAGAAGGATCATAGAAGATAGTTTGCTCCAAATTTGACCCATCAGGTATATGTCATCATCATACCACAAGCGGTAGCGCAAAATACAATCGCTTCTATCATCTCCTCTTTTTTTCGTTGCGAGTGCCCTCTATAGCAAAATCGCCACTCTTGACAACCATATAGCCAGTGTTTATACTCCATAGTATGGAAAGTATTTTTCTATCTATCAAAAACAACTCCCCCAAATAAGTAACAAGCCTACCACTGTTTTTGGACAGTGTTTCTAAAAATCTGAGGTGGATTGCTGCTCCATCTGCTCATTTCACCCTGACTATTCCTATTTACCAAAGGATTAGACCATGACTATCAACGCATCTGCCCGCTCTGTTATGGAGCGATGTGACATACTGGGCAGCTACAGCGAAGAGCCTGACCGCCTTACTCGCCCTTTCGCGTCGTCTGCGATGCGCAAGGCAAACGAGGCTGTGGCAACATGGATGCAGGCCGCTGGTATGGCCGTCCAGCAAGACAGGGTTGGTAATCTCATCGGACGATACGAGGCGAACCAGGCTGGCGCGAAAACCTTGCTGCTCGGCTCGCATCTTGACTCAGTACGCGATGCGGGCAAGTACGATGGCCCTCTCGGCGTAATGGTTGCGCTAGCTTCCATTGAGCGATTGCATGCTCGCAGTGAGCACCTACCTTTTGCCATCGAGATACTCGGTTTTGCCGATGAGGAAGGTTTACGCTATAATAGTTCCTACATTGGGAGCAAAGTGGTAACGGGTACATTCAATCCAGAATATTTGCACTTAACCGATGCTGAAGGTATCACCATGGCCGAGGCGATTCGTGCATTTGGCGGCGATCCTGATCCTGACGCCCTACAAACCGCTCATTGGCATCGCGATGAACTGCTGGGCTACTGCGAAGTCCACATTGAGCAAGGACCGGTTCTTGAAGCACGAAATCTCCCCGTCGCTGTAGTCTCGGCTATCGCTGGACAGAATCGCATCAGTGTACGCTTTGTAGGCGAAGCTGGGCATGCCGGTACCGTCCCGATATCGCTCCGCCGCGACGCGCTCTGTGCAGCGGCTGAGTTTGTGCTGGCCGTTGAGACAATGGCCCAGGCCCAACCAGGCCTGGTCGCGACGGTGGGGCAAATCAGTGTGCATCCAGGGGCAAGCAATGTGATACCGGGACAGGTGACGCTAAGCCTGGATGTCCGGCATCAGGACGACATGGTATGCGACCAGGCCTGCCGCCAGTTAGAAGAACGGGCTCAAGAGATTGCCACTGCACGGCGCATTTCAGTCAATTGGCAAATGGGGAAAAGGCATCGTGCAGTGCCATGTACAGCGCAGCTTAGCAAACAAATGGCGCAGGCAATAGAGGAGGTGGGGTACCCGCCACTTTCCCTTCCCAGTGGGGCGGGACACGACGCAGTGACTCTGAGCGAACTCACTGCTATAGCCATGCTCTTTGTGCGCTGTCGAGGGGGCATCAGCCACAATCCAGCCGAGTCAGTGACGACGGAGGATGTAGAAGTAGCGATTCAGGTGCTGGAGCGGTTTTTGCACCTTCTGAGTCAAGGTGGAGGTGTCCTATAAGCCGGTATGATAAGCAATCATACAAATGAAGGAAGAGGAAAAACAATATGCTGCGCTTCGATCTGAATATCTCGATTCTCTTGAAAGAAGTGCCGTTTTTAGAGCGGTTTGCACGCGCCGCCGAGCTGGGTTTTGGAGCCGTTGAGTTCTGGTGGCCTGGAGACGAATACCTTTCTGCAATTGTTGAGCAGATACAAAGAACAGGGCTCAAAGTGGCACTGATGAATTTTGATGCCGGAAACATGGCTGCTGGTGAGCGTGGCTTTCTCAACAACGTTGAGCGGCAACAGTGGTTCCGTGACCATGTACCAAGAGCGATTGAATTTGCCCTACAGATCGGCTGTCCCCGCTTAAACGCATTGGTAGGAAATGTCTCTGCACAAGCTCTCACAGGAAGGAGCAATGAGGCCCAGCTGGAACTGGTCCGTGAGAACCTGGCCTTTGCTGCCGACTATGCCGCAACTGTCGGTCTAGCTGTGGTTTTCGAAACGCTGAACAGCTTCGAAAATCCACGCTATCTCCTCACAAGTACACATCAGGCACTCACATTGCTTGCCGAAGTAAACCGCCCAAACCTCAAGTACCAGTATGATATGTATCACATGCAGCGCATGGAAGGTAATTTGATTGCAACGTTGCGCGAACATATTGGGCAGATTGGACACATCCAGGTGGCAGACTCTCCCGAACGTCATGAGCCAGGTACGGGAGAGATCCATTATCCCCATGTGCTAGCAGCCCTTGATGCTCTTGAGTACGAAGGCTACATCGGTCTAGAATACAACCCATCAACCAGTTCTGAGGCCAGTTTTGCCTGGCTACCCGATGACCGCCGAGGGGCAGTTGCAGTGAGTGGCCTGCATCTGTAGTAGATTTTATGTTCTGAAGCGTATCTGAACCGCTCAATACACTGGAAAGAAGTGCCGTGAATACAACGACATCGCTACTCATTCAACATGCCGCATTAATCGTGTCGATGGATGATGCCGATACACACTGGACAGATGCAGGCATCTATGTCGAGGACAACGTGATCCGGCAGATCGGTCCGACAGCGCAACTCCCACAACAGGCGGATCAAACCATTGACGCACGGAACATGATTCTCCTCCCTGGACTGGTGAATACCCACCATCACTTCTACCAGACCTTGACACGCAACATTCCCGCGGCACAGAATGCCAATCTATTTCACTGGTTGCGCATCCATTACCCGCTCTGGGCGGGTCTCACTCCTGAAGCTATTTATGTCAGTACCAAAACTGCCATCGCTGAGCTAATGCTTTCGGGCTGTACGACATCGAGCGACCACTGTTATATTTGGCCTAACGGTGCCCGCCTTGATGATCAGATTTCAGCAGCAACCGAGATGGGCTTCCGCTTTCATGCCGCCCGTGGCTCCATGTCGGTCGGCGAAACGCAAGGCGGTCTACCACCAGATAGTGTCGTTGAGGAAGAGGAAGTGATCCTCCGTGACTCGCAACG
>JADEYI010002298.1_pt1 | contig 10119 bp, 9 predicted proteins | sample 8542331 | NCBI WGS metagenome assembly JADEYI01 (sample SAMN16510988, study PRJNA670497) | mine drainage metagenome | isolation source: biofilm near Copperflume 1 | place: Germany: Marsberg coppermine Kilianstollen | collected 2018-02
GAGGCCCTGCTGCTGCGCGAAAAGCTTGACACCTGGATTGCGCGCCTGGGCCTGTCACAGACCGACATTGTAGGTCCCGCCCCCGCGCTGATGGAGCGCGTCAACAGTAAGTATCGCTGGCAGATGATCGCGCGCGGCCCCGACCTGCACCCGCTCCTGCGCGTAATCGATACGCCCGGTTGGGAAGTCGATATCGACCCCGTAAGCTCGATGTAGAAGCAAAGATGTCAGATGGTTGAGCCTATATGTCTCGTCTTCAGATCAGCCAGTTCTAAACAAATTAAGATAAGCGGGAGTAGCTGAAATGAAAGCGAGCAAGAAATGTGGTATGCTGTAATGCATAGCTCCGGGTAGTATCGTGTAATAGTAAGCGAAACGCATGGCAGATCAAACATCGCTCTTCGGGTCAGAAAATTCTTCACTGGCCCGTAAAAACACCTCTCCTGGCGGCGCGGTAGAGGAACCTCTGGCGGCGCGTATGCGCCCGCGCGCGCTGGACGAAATTGTGGGACAGGAACACCTGCTGGGGCCTGGCAGGTTATTGCGTCGCAGTATCGAGGGCGATGCCATCTCGTCAATGATCCTGTGGGGGCCGCCGGGCAGTGGCAAAACGACGCTGGCCGACGTTATTGCGCGTGTCACACGCGCGCATTTCGTGCGCCTCAGCGCGGTTTCGGCTGGTGTAGCCGATCTGCGCAAAGTTGTTGAGGATGCCAGAAAACTTCAGCAGTTTAGCGGGCAGCGCACGATTATGTTTATCGATGAGATTCATCGTTTTAACAAGGCGCAGCAAGATGCCATCCTTCCCCATGTAGAGCATGGCGTGGTCACGCTGATTGGCGCGACGACCGAGAACCCCAGCTTTGAGGTAAACGGCGCGCTCTTGTCGCGCTCGCGTGTCTTCGTACTCAAAGCGTTGAGCGAGGCACAGATTCTCGATTTGTTGCAACGCGCGCTTCACGACAAAGAGCGCGGCCTGGGCCAATTTTCTATCAGCGTCGATGAGGACGCCATGCAGCAGATCGCCATTTTCGCCAATGGCGATGCGCGCGTGGCTCTCAATGTGCTTGAACTGGCGGCGCAAAGCAACCAGAATAAGGGCGGTCGGGTCACGCTGGCGGTGGTCGAGGACGCCATGCAGCACCGCGCCCTGCTTTATGATAAGGGTGGCGACCAGCACTATGATACGATCTCCGCGCTGCATAAATCGTTGCGCGGCTCTGACCCCGACGCCTCGCTGTACTGGCTGGGTCGCATGATCGAAGCGGGTGAAGACCCTTTATACATTGTGCGCCGCCTGATTCGCTTTGCCTCGGAAGATGTGGGCATGGCCGACCCACAGGCGCTGCTGGTGTGTGTAGCTGCGCAACAGGCGGTGCATTTTGTGGGCCTCCCGGAAGCCAACCTGGCCCTCGCGCAGGCGGTTGTTCACCTTGCAACAGCGCCCAAAAGCAACGCGCTGTATGAAGCGTATAGCCGCGTGCAAGAAGACGTGCAGCAAACCCGCAACGACCCCGTTCCCTTGCAGATTCGCAATTCGCCCACGCAGTTGATGAAAGACCTGGACTACGGCAAAGATTATAAGTACGCCCACGACTACTATAAAGAAATGCAGATTGACGATACTGAAAGACCCCCGGCCAGACAGCTTCAAGAGTATTTGCCGGAGAGTTTGAAAGGTCGCCACTACTACGAGCCTGGACACCAGGGTAGAGAAGCCGGTATCAAGAAGTGGCTTGAGAAGCGACGAGAACAGACAGGGTAGGGGCGACCCTTGCGGTCGCCCTGGCTCCCCAACAGGCGGCGCGAGCAAATTTGAAAGAGCGACAAATTGACAATATACAGTACATACGTCTATATAAACGTCAAAATGATACATTTTGACATACCTATGCTACAATGGTATTATCATGCTCGCTAATACGCGGGGAATGTGAAAGATTGCTGAGAAAGAAAGGAAGCGCCAATGGCGACGAATAGCAGGCAACATCAGCGGAAACAGAGCAGCGATACGAAACGTACCGATCTCAATCCGTTAAAGTTGTCGCCCGATACGCGGAAGCAGCAGGAGGGATGGACAGATAGCGATGGACCGGTAGAGGGTGAGGACCTACCAGAGGAGATGCCGCGCACGCCAGGTAGCGCTATCCGCTACAGGCAGCCATCGGAAAATTTACGCGGAATACGCGAGCAAGATGATGATCCAGATAGAACGCGCCAGCACATACCCGGTTCGACGCGACGCACAAGCCAGGCGTATGGCGGAGTTCCCGGCCAGATGAGAGTGCGCGCCGGACGTAATACGACGATCGATATCCCACAGCCCCAGAAAGCGCCAACGAGTCATTCCAGGCACTGGTTATTGTACGTGGGCGTGGGCATGATCGTCGCGCTAGCCCTGTGGTTGACGTTTTCCTCGCTCCTGGCATGGGGTATCGGAAAATACAATGATGTCGTGTATGGTTATCCACGGATTTACCAGACAGATGCGGTAGTGGGACATAACGACAGCCAGGCGCGCCCCAGTCATTTTGTCGCAATGAACCTGCGCGGGCAGGTCGTTGTGATTGAGCTAGCCGGCGGCAACCCCAACAGGTCCTTCGATTATGTCGGCCCCACTATGATTGCTAAAGGGGATGACCTCATACCCATCACCCTCACTTTCAGTGACGCGCATCGTAACGGCAAGCCGAATATGGTGATCCATATTCAGGATCGCGAGTTTATCTTCTGCAACGATGGAACCAAATTTGTGACATGCACCTCCCCGTAGCATGTAATGGAAGAGGTGAATTGAAGCCAGTAGCGACACCTGATGACTATTCACAAGCAAGATCGGGAGTGACCTGTCATCCCTTCGCTGCGCTCAAGGGCAAGCTCTGAGCGCAGCGAAGGATCTCGGCGTGGCGAGCGAGATCCTTCGCTGCGCTCAGGATGACAGTCCCGCATGTGGGTGTGTATATTCATCAGGGACTATCGTTACTGGCTTCAATTCACCTCTTTATCAAAGTGGGTAAAAGAAGTAGCGCGGCATAGATGAGGTGCCAGAGGATGAGGCCCAGGGTGACAAAAACGAGCAAGACGTGTAGCTTACGCCAGTAGAGAATGACATAGCGGTAGAAGCTTTCGCGCTGCATCGCCTGTTCAACTTCCTGTAACTCGGCGATATGCTCCCTGGCTCCGGGCATGAGGGCACCCGGACGAGTAAGTTCGCTCTTTTTATCAGGGACGAAGCGGTATTGCCCGGCTTCGCGGCTCAATTCCTGCGGGGTTGCTTCCAGTGAGATATAGGCTAAATCCCAGGGAGTATGCAACGGTTGGTTGTGATATTCAAAGGGGAAATGATTCGTGAGCGGCCCACCGGAGAGCGAGACGGGCGATGATGTGATGGTCTTGCTGTCTTCAGGAGCGGCGAAGCCCTGCACGTTTTCGCTATTATGTACCACTATGGCCTGTAACTTCTGCGAAATCGACTCTACCCGGTCATCACCTCGCGCCGTCAACGCCTTATGCGCCTCCCCGGCGATCAGACGCGGGGCCAGGCGATCCAGCAGACGGCCAATCACCCCGCTGATTACCAGCGCGATCAAGCCATAGAGCGCGAATGTGCCAGAGCGGGGATTGAAGTTGCCAAAAGAGTGCAGGAAGAGAAAAAACAGTGACAGTATGGCGAAGCACATGTGCCATTGCAGCGAGGCATGAAGCTTACCAACAACGCGCTGCTTATGCGAGCGGCGGTGGCGACTATAGAGTATACCTGCGAACGTGGCGAACAGCGTGCCAACTATGGCAAAAGCAAAGCCCGCGATACTATCGGGAGAAGCATCGGGGATAAGGCGCGGATACCACACATAAAAAGTAATACCCACTCCCATCAGCGCAAGCGTAATAATTACGCGCAACACTTGCCCCGCGCCTGGAGAAAAGTGCAGCCAGGAGTAGCCAGTTTCTTCATCTGTTTCATCGAACTGGTAATTGTTTCTCACGATCCCTCCTATCCAGTGCGCAGCAAGCGAACTTTGAGCCACATCATCATGGCTTCGCGGCTCAACCCTACCGGGCAGGGCGCGACGCACGCGCCACACTGGAAACATGAACGCGCAAAATGCGCTACCGGCGTTGAGATTGGCCCGGACAATGTTTCCCGGTTGAGCACATCGATTGTAATAGCTTCGTCCAACGCAGGACAGGCCAGCAGGCATTCATTGCAGCCGATACAGGCCACCAATTCCTGCGCCACCTGGGGGCCAGTTTTATGTAAAGTTACCGTCTTTTTCCCGTGTTTTGATAACCCTGCTCGAAACATTTAGTGGCCCTTCTTACGCTTTTTCTCGCTATACGACCACAGGCTACTCGATGGATAGATACCAGGCTGGCGTTGTTTGCCATTCTCCAACGAGGCGGAAGGAGCCATAAACTGACTTTTGCGCCCGCGCCGGTTGGTATCTAAAACATCATTGCCAGCAGGTGTGCCCGGCGTTTCCACGGAATTGACATTGACCGATGGTAAAGGACGGCTGTACGACCACAGGCTGCCTGAAGGACTGCGGCCAGTTCGCGTTACCCGCGGCGCTTTGAGCAGCGTAGACTCTATGATATGCGACGGTGTTAGCGGGCGCTTATCATCAGTAGCGAATCCTCTCTCCGCTAGCCTATTTGCGTTCGCTCCCATAGTGGCCCTCATCCCGGCATCTGTGCTTGCATTGTCATGCTGGCCGCGAGAGCGATGTAGTTCGATAGGCGCGGTCACAAACGGACTGGCAAAAAGTTGCAGGTCTTCGTCTGTATTGCGCTCGATGATATCAGCTCTTAACAATGGGTCTGTCCCCGGCAAGGCGCGCGTCACAGGTAGCTGCTCGTCTTGTCTGCTTGCCTGGGGTGATCTGTTTCTTATAGCTTGCATTCGCTTTTCAAGCCCATCGGCGACGGGCAATTTGCCGGTTGTCACCATACGCTGGGCGCTGTGCGTGCGCCTGCGCGACAAATAGCTGCGCGCGTCGAATGTGCCTTTGAGCAAAGATTTCTTGATATCGCGAATGGACAGACCTTCTTCTATTATGCATTTGATAGCCAGGCCATCAGGCTGGGAAGGTCCAAGCGACAGGTAGCCGACCAGCCGGTCATCTATCACAGCCATGCGCCGGTAGCTGCTCCTGCTGCTATCGGCCAGGGTGGTAGTCGTGTCTTGCCATTGCAAGACATTGCCGACGGTGAGCATGGAAAGATTGCCCAGGCGTGTAGCGTGCCAGGGGACGCCGAGTTCTTCAGTTGGCGACGAGCTGGTCATCAAGGAGGCCACCATGCGTCCCTGCGAAACAGCCGCGTACCATTGCGCTCTTGGGGCATACAGCCCCGTCTGCGGGTCTTTGATGGCCGCCACATCACCGGCGGCGTAGATATGCGGTACGCTGGTGCGTAGTTGTTCATCAACCAGAATACCCTGCTTATGCTTCATCTTGAGATCGCAATGCCTGGCAAGGGATGTTACGGCAGTGGTGCCCGTGCAGACCAGCACAAGCTGGCAGGGGAGCAACTGCTGTTGATTCGTGACAACTCCAGCTACCATGCCCACTCTCCCGACAATGCCCAATGCCTCGGTTTCGGTGTAAACGAGCGCGCCCGCGCGCTCGATTGAATCGAGCACCATTTCGGATGCCGGGCGATCAAGCATACGCGGGAGGAAGGTATCGCCGCGTATCAGCCAGTGTACGCGAATGCCCCAGTAAAGCAGGCCCATCACCGTCTCAATAGCGTGCGCTCCACCGCCAATCACCACCGCCTCCTCTACTTCTGCCAGTCGCCTTCGCAGGTCGAGATAATCGTACAGGCGATGCAATGTAAGGACGCCGTCAAAATCTCTGCCGGGCAGCGTAGGAGGAAGTCCGGTGGGCGCGCTGCCAGTTGCAATGAGCAGCTCGCTATAGCCGAAGCCGCGCCCTCCCTTGAGCGTAATGTATCTATCTTGCGCGTGAATCTCTTCGGCGCGCGCATTAATCACATGAATAAATCGCGCCTGTTCGGTGCCTGCCGGATAGGTCAGCAACTGCTCGTGGTTGAGCTTACCAATAGCAAACTGTTTCAGCGCGGGTGTATTGATAGTCGGGTGGCTCTGCTCGGTAATGATGACAATGCGACTGTCGGGTGCCAGACGCCGCGCCTCAACTGCGGCAGTCAACCCGGCAATGCCGTTGCCAATAATTACAAGGTCTGCGCTATCGATATTCTTTGCTACGAGTTCTGTCATTACACCATTATTTCTAGCCAGCGCGCTCTAGCGCGCCCGGCGCATAATCAATCGGCATCCAGTACTATCAGAGCATTTCCTGGCCCCTGGATATAATACACGTCGGTTTCGGCGCGTTCTCGTAAGTGTCGCTGCAAATGCCACAGAGAGGCGCGACACCGCGTCGCGCACTTGAACGACATACTCTTTCCAGTGAACGTTTTCAAGTTAAAGTTTCTTCCGGGCCCGACTTCGACAACTAGACCCAGCGCGTGTTGGGTGTTATACCCGTGCGCCAGTGCGGGGCCAAACAGCGCAACCGCGCCAATGCTTGCCATTCCTATGCTGCCAATCAACAGCGCCACGCAGACAAGGGCAGCGAAGCGCGGCATAAACGACGCTGGTAAACCTGTGTCTTCCACGTTATTCCCCAACCTTTGATACTGAAACATATAGACACAACATGGTACTTCGATATTGTATCTCTATATATTGCGCTTTATGCATATCTATCTATAAATTAGCCAGAATGTCTTAGCATGAGGTTGAGGTGGCAGCGTCACCAGGGCGGGTACTTGTCCCTGGGCGTTCCCTTCGCGTCCCGCTGTCACCCTTCGCATCCAGCTGTCATCCTGAGCGCAGCGAAGGATCTGCGCGCTGCCGACGAGAGATCCTTCGCTACGCTCAGGATGACAGCCTCTGGCGACCGGCGCGTTTCAAGAAACCTACCAGTGAAAGGGCTTGACACCGCCCTGGGAGCTACTGGCTTGTGAGGGTAATCAGGCCTTTTTGAGCTGCGAGCGAGACGGCTTCGGTGCGGTTGGTTGCGCCCAGTTTGCCCATGATCGAGCTGACGTGGAACTTGGCGGTGCGCTCGCTAATAATCAGGCGGGCCGCTATTTCTTTATTGGGCATACCCTGGGCCAGTAATGCCAGCACTTCCAGTTCGCGTTCGGTAAGGGCCTCTAACAAGGGGGGTGAATTGGTTGAGCCGCGCCTGCCATACTGTGAACCCACGTGGCGCAAAAGTTTGGAAGCGATTACCGGCTGGAGCAGCGAACCGCCCTGCATGGTGACGCGAATAGCGTTGAATATTTCTTCGCGCGGCGCGCCCTTGAGCAGATAGCCATTCGCTCCGGCTTCCAGGGCCGCGATGATGCGTTCGTCGTTATCAAAAGCGGTGAACACGATAATACGGGGTTGCCTGTCGCGCGATACGCCCGGTTGTGCGTGCTGTCGCAGGTGACGAATCGTTTCGACTCCATCCATAATGGGCATTTCCAGATCAAGCAAAAGGATATCCGGCAGCAATTGCCGGGCCAGGCGCAGCGCTTCATTCCCATCAGCAGCCTGCTGCGGCGTGCCGACTACCTCAAAATCGGGCTGTGTTTCCAGTACGGCTCGCAGCCCTTCGCGCACGATGGGGTGATCATCGGCCAGTAAGATGCGGATCATGCGTTCGCTCCCCTTTCTTCCAGGGGAATGCAGACGTAAAGACAGGTACCCGTGCCTGGTTCGCTTTGGATGCACAATTCGCCGCCCAGCAACCTGGCGCGCTCGCTGATGCCTATCAGACCAAAATGACCTGAGCCATACTCTCCCATGGCCTCCTTTGTTACCTCGTCAGGTTGGAACCCGCTCCCGTCGTCCTGCACGGTGAGACAGAGTTCGCTATCCTCAATTTCGAGAGTGAGCGCGATATGATCGGGGTTAGCGTGTTTGCAGGCATTCGCCAGGGCTTCCTGCGCGATACGGTAGATGGCCGTTTCCAGACGCTGTTGTAATACAGGGAAATTCGCGGTTGGTGTGTAATGAAATTCGATCTCAATCGTTTCCTGGGCCATATCGCGCACGAGAGTTGCCAGGGCTTCGGGCAGTGTGCGGTTGTGCAGGTAGGCCGCGCGCAAGTCCACCATCGAGCGGCGCGCTTCTTCAAGATTGCCGCGCGCGAGGCTGAGGGCGCGGCGCACGGCATCCTGGGCGCGCTCCGGGCGTGTCATGACCAGCGCATCTGCCGTTTCCAGTTGCAGAGTAATGGCCGCTAATCCCTGCGACAGCGTATCGTGAATCTCGCGTGCCAGCCGGTTACGTTCTTCAATGGTAGCCAGTCGCGCCGCCGCCCGTGTATGTTCGGCTGAGAGCCGGGCGCGTTGAATAGCCAGGCCGATCTGATCTCCAATGATGCGCAGCAGTTGCAGTTCTTCCTCGACAAGCTCGCGCCAATCTTCGCTGGCGACATTCAGCACGCCAATGGGGGTTTCTCCGGCATTGATAGGTACACTGGCATGAAAGCGCAGACCGAGCGAGGTGGGGTCTTTGTCGCGTTCGGCATTCTTCAACCGGCTGCAACGCAACACATTGATGTTAGCCGCTCCTGCCAGGTCGCCCTGTAAGAAAGTATCCAGGCAGAGGCAACTGCCCGTCATACGTTCTGGATAATCCGCCAGATAGGGCGGTAAAGACTGGGCAGCGGCCAGGTAGGGCTTTTCGTGTTCGTCCAGCAACCAGACCCAGCCCGTTTGCAATTCCAGCAGCCGGGTAACGTGTACAAGCACTTCCTGCAACGCTTCATGCACATCGATTTTACGGTTCAAATGACCCGCGATGATAGAGAGAATCGCCACATCGCGGTTCAAGCGCGAGAGTGAAGCCGTTTCCGGTTGAGTGTGTAAGATCGCCGCTTCATCCGTAGCAGGCGTTTCGGGTTGCGTTTCCATATGTGTATTGTATAACGAGGCGGGTTATTATGCCATTGCAGGTCAATGTCTGTTGCACTCTGTAATTGTCAGTGTATGTTACCTGGCAGCGTGTGATGCCAACTCGTGTTGCATGACACCGTTTTCTTGCATGGAATCGATACCGCACGCTTGCACAAAACTGGCGAAGAGACGGGCGCTGGCGGATTCCTTCGTGTAGATTTCTTCGGGATGGAATTGCGCGGCTATGACGAAACGGTGACCTGGAACTTCGAGCATTTCAGCGATGCCATCATCGGCCTTCCCGCTAATTACCACGTTCCGGCCAGGCGTATGCACAGACTGGTGATGGAGACTATTCACCATAAAGGGGCCTGGGCCGAGCAGTTGCTCCACGCGACTGCCGGGCAAGATATTGACGCGATGCGCCAGGTAATCACGCGACATGTGGCGATGGGAATGATGCAAGGTGTCCGGACACAGATCATGAATATCCTGGTAGAGCGTGCCGCCCAGCGCAACGTTCAAGACCTGCATACCGCGACATACTCCCAGCGTGGGGATGTCCTCTTGTATGGCCCAGGATGCCAGCTTCAATTCAATTTCATCAAGCTCTTTGTCAGGCTGATCGGAGAGTGGATGGGGCGTTTCTCCATAGATGAAAGGATCAATATCGACACCGCCGGAAAGCATGAGACCATCCAGGCGAGGAAGTAGTGTATCGAACATACTAAAATCGTGAAGGAATGGAATAAGGATAGGAACGCCGCCGGCGTGCTCGATAGCATGAACATAGGCCCGGTTATTGCAATAAATGGGGCGTTTTGACCCATCTGCGTAATCTGCGTGGCAGGGTATGCCAATAAGTGGACGCATTTCAGATTCTCCTCTACCATAGATGATTTCAAGCGATGTATATATTTTGGACGTTTGAACCGGTAATTATTTGAATCCAAAATAAAAAAAGTGGAACGCATCAAGGGCGTTCCACTTAGAAAAAGGTTGCTTTAGAAAACGAAACGCACCCACCCGCGTCCAACCACTGTAAGCTCCAGCCAATACTGGAGCCGGGTAATCACGAGAGCGTGCATACTATGTTGCGTGTATTCGTTCACGTTGTATTTCCTGATACCGACCAAATGTCACAAAATCATCACACTTTTATCATACGCCTGGCTGTCAAGTATCACACTGTTCAGC
>JADEYI010002299.1_pt1 | contig 10115 bp, 9 predicted proteins | sample 8542331 | NCBI WGS metagenome assembly JADEYI01 (sample SAMN16510988, study PRJNA670497) | mine drainage metagenome | isolation source: biofilm near Copperflume 1 | place: Germany: Marsberg coppermine Kilianstollen | collected 2018-02
TCAGGTGGATCACATTGCCGAACATGGGTGGATCAGATCGGCCGGCTCTTGACACCAGTCCAAATACCGCTTGCCAGGAAAGACCGGGCAGACGTCGCCGCAACCCATCGTGATGACCACATCAGCAGCAAGGACGACGTCGTCGGTCAGGGGCTTGGGGAACTCGTGAGAGAGGTCCATCCCAAGCTCCGCCATTGCGTCGACGACTCTCTGGTTGATCTCGTTCGCTGGCTCAGAGCCTGCGGAGCGAACATGAACGTTCCCGCCGCTGAGCTCGTTCGTGAGCACGGCAGCCATCTGCGACCGGCCGGCATTGTGCACGCAGACAAAAAGGACCTCGGGGTGTTCCCTCGACATCGTTCCCTCCACTTGGGCCCGTGCCCTCAGCCTCTCTCGCGCGAACCGGTATGTGAACGACGGTACGAAGTCGATCACGGTAGCGTTCTTCAGGCTGTCGAGCGATTCATAGGCGCAGCGGCCCACGGTTTCCGGACTGAAGATGCCCGTAAATTCCTCGGCAAGCTTGGCGATAACGCCCTGGATGCGCTGATGGAGCAGGTCGGGCGGCATGCGGTCGGACCGAGGCACTTTTTGTTCCAAGGCATCATCTCTTTCTGCATCGCAGCACCCGGTATTCGGCAAAAGACGATGAACGGGCGATGTTATCAGAGCGTTAACCCGCCGGGGCAACGGCCGGAGTGCGGACGAGGCCTGCCAGCGCTTCTGGCCCGGTCAACGGTTCGCTTTGCCAGGCGACGATGGCGAGCTGGTCGTGGTGCGAGCGGATCTCGGCGAGCCAGCGGGCCTCGTGGCGGGCGCGTGCGGCCAGGATGGGATCATGGGTGGCGGTCGCCAGCAGGCTCTGGTTTGCAATCCACGCTGCTGGACGGATGCCGGCCCGTTCGAGATCGGTTTGCAGGGCGAGGGCTTCGTGGACCGGCGTGGGCTCCGGGAGGGTGACCACGAGCACGTGCGTGTAGCCGGGATCGGCGAGGCGATCGAGGAGATTGGCCACCTCGTCCGAAATGGCACCGGTTTGCCGGCTGACCTCGCGGTGGTAGCTGCGGGCCGCATCGAGCAGCAGGAGAGTGTGGCCAGTCGGGGCCGTATCGAGCACGACGATGCGGTCGGCGGCCGTAGCGACGGTGGCGGCGAAGGCCTGAAACACCGCGATCTCGGCGGTGCAGGGAGAGCGAAGGTCTTCTTCGAGTAGGGCGCGGGCGTCAGGGGCGAGTCCAGCGCCGGTGCTAACGAGCACACCGCTGGTGTACGCCGCCGTGGCGGCCTCCGGATCAATACGCTCCACTGTCAGTGTCGGCGGGAGGGTACCGCGAGTGCCGAGGGCAAAGGCGAGGTGGGCGGCGGGATCGGTCGTCGAGAGCGTCACAAGTTTGCCTCGGCGTGCGAGGTCGACTGCGAGCGCGGCTGCGATTGTGGTCTTCCCGACGCCGCCCTTGCCCATCGTCATCACCAGGCCGCGGCCTTCGTCAGCGAGCCGGTCAGCGATTACAGCGAGACTGGTCGTCGCAAGGGAGCCCGCATCTGCGGTGCCGGTCGCGTCATCGCGCGCCTGCCCCTTCAGCAGGTCGCGGAGCGCCTCCGGCCCAATTGGAGGCGAGGCGAGTAAGGGGAGCGTATCGCGCGGGAGGACGGCGAGGCTGGCGGGAAGCGCCTCGAGCGCTCGCGCGTGGCTTACAGCGAGTGCATGAGCTGTGGGATCATCGGGATCGGACGCGGTGAAGACGCCGTTGATGACGAGGTGTTGGTTCGTCAGGCCGAGCAGAGCCAACTCTGCTCGAGCGCGGTCGGCTTCGGCTATCGCCGCGGCATCGGGGCGCGCGACGAGCACGAGCGTCGTGCGCTCGGGATTGGCGAGGGTATCCAACGCGAGGCGGTACTGCTCGTGCTGATGGGTGAGGCCGGATGCCGGGCCGATGCAGGTGGTCCCGCTGGTGTTCGTATCGAGAAAGCCGGTCCACGCCGCCGGCAGTGCCAGCAGCCGGAGTGTGTGACCGGTAGGTGCGGTGTCGAACACCACCTGGTCGTAGTCGAACGTGGCCGCGGGATCGGCGAGCAACGCCGTGAATTCGTCAAATGCGGCGATCTCGACCGTGCAGGCCCCCGCCAGCTGCTCTTCGATGCCAGCGATCACGCTCTCCGGCAGTACGCCCCGATAGGGGCCCACGACTCGATCGCGGTATGCGGCTGCCGCGGCGGTTGGGTCGATCTCGAGCGCCGAGAGGCCTTCCACTCCCGCCACCGGGTGGGCGGTGCGACCAAGCGGCGTGCCAAGCACCTCTGCAAGGTTGGAGGCAGGGTCGGTGCTCACCAGCAGCACCCGCCGGCCCTGTTCGGCCAGCGCCACGGCGGCCGCCGATGATAGAGATGTCTTGCCGACACCACCCTTGCCCGTGAAGAACAAGAAGCGGCCAGGCGCAGCCAGAAGTCTGTCGAGCATCGAGAAAGTCCTCCTACAAGGGCCCGTCCGGTCTAGTCGTCAGGAATCCTGGTGCCCGCATCAAGGGCGCGAGGAGGCCGCGGCCCGAGGGCCGTCTGCGATTCCGTGAGATTGGTCACGAACCGTGAGCGGCCCCTCACGGCGGGCTCTTAACAGCAGCGGTCGGCTGTCGCGTGACCGGCGGCCGCTTTGACGTTCTCAGCTTCGCCGCAGCACGGCGCGGCCGCGTCACCACCGCAGCAAGCTCCGGCATCAGCCGGCCTGACGTCCGTGATATCCTCGATGGCGACGATTGACGAAGCGGCGGTTCCTTTCGCGGCATCACTGTCGAGGAGCTTGCCGGCGAGCTCAATCATCTTCCTCGCTGGAACATCCTTGACCGTTTGGGCCGCACCCACCGCCATTTCGAGGTCGCCCCTGGTGAGGCCGAGCTCCAGAGCTTTGTTGTAGTGGTACTCCAGGCAGGGCTCGCAGTTCGCACCCACAGCCGCGCCAATGGAGGCCAGTTCCGCAATCAGTGCGGCGGAGATCATCGGCGTAGCCGCGAGGCCGAGCCAGCCGCCCAACTCGGACCGGCTCGGGTAGCGTCCGGTCGATCGCACGGCGCCATTGGCCATCACGATCGGCAGCGCCGCCTCACCCTGGTCCTGCAGCAACTTTTTCACCGCCTCATGCTCCACGAATGCGCCGGGCTCCTGTCCCAGGTTGTAGCGGCGCACCGCGATCCCCTGCGCGGCGACCCAGTCGAGATCCGCAGCGAAGGGCGCAAGGGCGGGATTCGGGTTCGGGCCACACACCCCCGTCGAGCAGCACATCGCCGGGTCGAACACTTCCAGTTTCATGTCAGAACTCCTTCCAAATCGTAGATTTCCGATGACCCACGGCCAAAACCAGTTCATCCCGTCGTCAATTTGTTCGGCGCTCGGCGCCTACTATTCGTCCACGAAGCCGCAGAACTCGCAAGCTTCGGCCTTGCAGGTGCTGCCGCCGCGGTCACTCTTGCCAAGGTTGTCGCGAAGCCCCCCTAGTTCGGTTTTCAGCGCCTCGAGGTCGGCCATAGTGCGCTCGATCTCGACCAGGCGCTGACCGATTACTTCGCTCAGCCGGTCCTCGAACGCCCCGCAGCTTTCCTCGAAAGCAACGTCCGCAAGCTCCTTGATTTCCTTCAAGGGGAGGCCGAGGATCTTGGCCCGCCGCACCAGGCGCAGCCGCCGAACGTCCGTAGCGGTGTAGAGCCGGTAGCCGCTCTCAGTGCGTTGAGGCCCAGGCAGCACGCCTGTCTCCTCGTAGAAGCGCACCGACTTCGGCGAAAGCCCGGCCGCTTCCGCAGCTTTGCCAATCGTCAGCAGTTCAGTCATAGAACGAGGGTAAACCTTCCTGTCGCTGGAAGGTCAAGACCTAACTGGAAGTTTCCGCGTGAACTCATTTCGATCACGAGCGTGTCGTGGCTTGGCCCACACCCCGTGGCCGGATACCGCCCCGCGAAAGGCTCGCGCATCGTCCGGACCCTCTGCCAAACCTTCCAGTGACGGTAAGGACCGCCAAGCGTGAACCCTCGGCCCTCGCAGGGGCGGCACAGGCCCGGCAGGATCGAAGGAGAACAACAAGCCGAGGCGACGTATGCATCCACTCCCATCAAGAACCGATACCGAAAGGGGCCTGACCACAGCCGATGCGGCGGAACGGTTTGCCCGCTACGGTCCCAACGCGGTTCCCGAGATGCGCCAGTCCACAGTGACGATGCTCCTCCATCGGTTCTGGGGTGTCATTCCGTGGATGCTGGAGGCGGCCATCGTCCTCGACCTCATCCTTCAACGCTGGACCGAGGCGGCGGTCATTACCGGACTCCTGGTCTTCCAGGCCGCGATGGGGTTCTACCAGGAGCGGCGGGCGAAGCGAGCCGTCTCGTTGCTCCGCCAGCACCTCTCCGTGACTGCGCGCGTCCTGCGCGATGGGCTGTGGGAGACTCTGCCGGCAGCCGAACTTGTCCCGGATGACGTCGCGCATCTGCGCGTGGGAGACATCGTTCCCGCCGATATGTCGCTCACCAACGGTGCGATCAGCGTGGACCAGTCGCAGCTGACCGGCGAGTCGCTGCCGGTCGAAGGCGGCCCAGGACACGCGGTCTACTCCGGGTCGCTGGTCAGCCGTGGCGAGGCGACAGGTGTCGTCACCGCGACCGGCAAATCCACGTACTTCGGCAAGACCGCCGAGTTGGTGCAGTTGGCCAAGGCACCAGCGCGCCTCCAAAGTCTGACCGTCGAGATCGCCAAGTATCTCCTCGTCCTCGATACCGCACTCATTCTCATCGTGGTCGCCGCCGCGGCAATCCGCGGTACTTCGCTGTGGGACACCGTGCCGTTCGTCTTGATGCTGCTCGTAGCCTCTGTCCCCGTGGCACTGCCGACGATGTTCACGATGTCCGCCGCCCTTGGGGCGCGTGCGCTAGCCGCGAACGGTGTGCTGGCGACGCGGCTGTCGGCAGTCGAGGACGCCGCGGTCATGGATGTGCTCTGCCTGGACAAGACGGGAACGATCACGGAGAACCATCTCGCCGTTGAGAAGATCGAGGCATTCGACTCGGCGTCGGCCGACGAGGTGCTACGCCTCGCCGCGCTCGCCTCAGACGAGGCCACGCAGGATCCGATCGACCTCGCCGTCGTCGAAACTGCCCGCAAGCAGGGTCTCCTCGAGCAGCCACCGCCGCGTCTCAGCTTCGAGCCGTTCGACCCGATGACGAAGCGGTCGGAGGTAACGGTCGAGCAGGATAGCAAGGTCATCCGCGTCATCAAGGGCGAACCCTCGACGGTGGCGGGGCTGGTGCAGGTTCCCTGGGCCGACCTCGCCGGCAAGGTTGCCGAGTTGTCGTCGGGCGGCTCGCGGGTCCTGGCCGTGGCCTCGGGAGCCGGCGGAGAATTGGTCTTGCGTGGCCTGGTCGCCTTCGCCGATTCGCCACGTGCGGACTCCGCTATGTTGATCAGCGAACTCACCAACCAGGGAGTGCGCGTCATACTTGTGACCGGGGATGGCGAAGCTACAGCACGCGCCGTGGCGGCGAAGGTTGGCATCCGCGGCGAAGTGGCGCCGCCCGGCGCGATCCACGAAGGATTCGACCCCCGTGTAGCTGCGCGCTACAGCGTGTTCCCGAACGTCTTCCCCCAGGACAAGTATCTCCTCGTCAAGGCACTGCAAGACGCCGGGCACGTAGTCGGTATGACGGGTGACGGCGTCAATGACGCTCCAGCGCTCAGCCAGGCTGACGTGGGGATTGCCGTTGCAAGTGCGACCGACGTCGCGAAGGCCGCGGCGAGCCTCGTGCTGACGAAGCCCGGCCTGGGCGAGATCCTCCTGGCGGTCAAGGCCAGCCGAAGCATCTACCAGCGCATGCAGACCTGGGTTCTCGCGATGATCACGCGGAAGGCGAGCATCCCGCCGTTCCTGGCTCTTGGCCTGCTCGTTTTTGGGGCGTTCGTGCTCAACCCCCTGCTCATCGTCCTGATGATGCTTCTCGGCGACATCGCCACGTTCGCTCTCGCGTGGGACCGGGTCATTCCCTCACCTAACCCCAACCGCTGGATCGTCGGCTCGCTCGCCATCACCGGCTCCGGCCTTGCAGTCTTGCTCCTCCTCATGAACGGCGTTGTGTTCTGGTTCGCGAGGCACCCGCTCGACATGAGCGTCGGCGAAGCGCAAACCTTCGCATTTGTGTGGCTGGTTTTCGGCGCCGCCCAGGCCGCGCTCTATTCGACGCGCGCTCGTGGGGCCTTCTGGGCGAAGCCATTCCCGGGCCGTGGGCTCCTCCTGGCTTCCGCCTTCGACATGGTCCTTACGGCCATCATGGCCACGCAGGGATGGCTTATGACAGCAATTTCGTTCGCGGACGTTGCCGGTCTCCTGGGGTTCTCAATCGCGTTCCTCGTGCTTGGCGATCTCGTGAAGGCTGCAACGTTCCAGCTGACGGGCGCAGTGCGAACACGCGGCGCAGAAAGACCTGGCACAACGCCGCCTGCCAGCCGAATCGCCCACGTCTAACTCTAACTAAGTGGAACTGGCGCGAATTCGGTTCGGGGCCCAAGCCCCAGCAAAGGAGAGAATCATGGGACGCATCGAGAGCAAGATCGCCATCGTAACGGGCGCTGGATCGGGCATTGGCCGTGCCACAGCCCTTCGCTTCGCCGCTGAAGGCGCGAAGGTCATCGTCGCCGACGTCACCGGCGCTGAGGACGAGACTGCCAAGGCGATCGGCGCCAGTGCGATCGCCTTGGCAGTCGACGTCTCGAAGTCCGCGGACGTACGCGCCATGATCGATGCGGCCCGCACGCGCTTCGGCCGCCTCGACGTCATCTTCAACAACGCGGGGATCGAAGGCGAGCTGACGCCGACCGCGGATTGCTCCGAAGACAACTTTGACCGGGTCATCTCCATCAATCTCCGCGGCGTGTTCCTCGGCATGAAGTACGCCATCCCTCTCATGATCGAGGGTGGAGGCGGCTCGATCATCAACGCTGCCTCGGTGGCAGGGCTTGTGGGCTTTCCCGGAATCCCGGCCTACTGCGCCTCGAAAGGCGGCGTCATCCAGCTGACGAAGACCGCAGCGCTCGAGTACGCCACGCAGATCATTCGCGTGAATGCGATCTGCCCCGGCGTCATCTGGACGCCAATGGTGCAGCGGTTGGCTGTCAGCGCGGAGGCAGAGGCCGCATTCCGCGAGATGGAACCTGTCGGACGTTTCGGCACACCCGACGACGTCGCCTCGATGGCCCTCTTCCTCGCCAGCGACGAGTCGTCCTTCGTGACCGGCGCGGCACTGCCCGTTGATGGGGGATTCATCGCTCGCTAGCCGATCCGCCGCACGGCGGGTGGAGCTGGCGAGAAACCATTGCTGGACGGTCGGGGCCTTGCTGGAACATGCAAGCCCGACCGGTCCGACTGGAAGGAGACCGTGCATGCCCAACCCACAGTTCACCAAGCCCTGGCACGGAGTCGCGCGACTGGTCTCCGATCGTGTCGAGCGACGCCTGCATCGGGTGCGGGACGTGTGTCACCGGCTGCAGCCGGCTCGTCTATCGCTACGACTTCGAGAACCGCAAGGCGGTGGTGGCTGATCCCCTTAACTGCATGGTCGGCTGTACCACCTGCGCGAACACATGCCCGACCCAGGCTATCTCCTTCCCGCCGCTCGCTTCGGTGTTCGCGCTGGCGGCACGTCCGGAGGTGCGGCATGCGATCGAGGACGACCTCATCGCGCGAAAGGAAGACCTTGCACGGCGCGGAGTGCTACCACATGCGGACCGGGTAGTGCGGCTCCAGGTCGTGAACATGGACCGGTCGGCACCCGACATCCTGATCCTCACGCTCCAACCCCAGTCGCCCGCGGACGCTCTTCGCCAGTTCATGCCCGGCCAGTATCTCGAACTGGTCGCGCCAGGCGCCTCATGGCTCCCCCGGGCCTATTCCATCGGGAATGCTCCTCGAGACGACGGCTCGGTGGAGGTGCAGGTCCGCCGCGTCGTCGGTGGACGGATGACGGAGTGGCTGTTCGAAGGGCTGCACTTCGGTAGTACGGTCGAAGCGCGTGGACCTCTCGGGCGCTTCCCTATACACTCCGAGCCGGACACGCCTCTCGTCTTCGTGGGCGGTGGCACCGGCTTCGCACCGATCAAGGCGATGATGGAGCAGCAGCTGACATTGGACCCGCATCGAGACATGGTCCTGTTCTGGGAGCGGCCACGCGCGAGGAATTCTACGAGATTGCGGAGATCGCTAACTGGGGCCAACGTGACGACAGGTTCTCCTGCGTCCTTGCCGTCGAACGCGGCCCGTTGCAAGGAATGCAGGCCGAGCGAATCGACGTGGTCCAAGGATTGGTCGCTGAAGCGATCGAGCGGACAAGCGCGGTCCTAGCGGGGCGAGCCGCGTACGTGGCCATGGCCGGCCCACCAGCCATGATGCTATCGGTCGCGGCTGCGCTGCGGGCACGGGGCGTGGAACAGCAGCGTCTGACCGTTGACCAGCATCGCCCCAGCGTCAATCCGATTGTTTCCTCTTCTCGGCTTTCGCGCTTCACGCGAACCAACGCTATGACCGCATCGTGGCGATGTTCCGGCGCACCTGTGGTGCTGAGATTGTAAGCTGTGGTGCGCGGCACCCGGAGGAAAATATTGAAGCAACGGCTACGGGCGTTCTGGCGCGACGGCGAGTGGAGCGTCAAGGATAGCGGACCGCAAACGTGGATACCGCAGCATGACAGTCGCCTTCGGAAAGCGATCCGCATCGCAGAGGACGTAATCGCCGTTGGCCTGATTTTCCTCTTGATCAGCCCATTCGCCCCGTTTGGATGGACGGCTATGAATGAAGTCCTTCCCGCTGTCGTGAAGTACTTTGCACTCGGTTGGCTCGGGTTGGCCGTCTCAGTGCTCCTCTTCGCGATGGTCTTTGCCGCGATCGTGAGCGTTTTGCTCGGGCGAGCATGGCCATCTTGGGCCGGCCGCATCGACTGGGGTGAAGGCACCGGCGACTGGCGCGACTAGAGTTGACGGAAAGCCAAGCGCCCTGCTCCGCCAATGTAACTATTTGGAAGAGGCCTGCTGGGCAAGCGACGGCTGTGACGGCCCCACTTGAGAAGCGTCCGGCGAGACGAGCGTGGATTGCAGGAGGAGCAGAACGGCCACAAATACCGCCGCGCCGGCACCGATTGAGAGACCCTTCCTAGCGGCTCGCCAGCCGTTGCGCCGATTGGCAGCCACGCCAATCGTCCGCCCCCGCAAATGATGAAGACAAGGACTCCCGCGCCGCCGAACTCTCTCTCTACGAAGCCGAAGACGCCTGCGCCCACGATAACGAGCACGATGGGGGCCCATGTCTTCCAGTGCCAAAACGGTTTCAATGCCTCTCTCCAATTTCGAACCACATCCTACATCTATGCTCAGAGCAACGGACGAGACGTGCGGCGGACTGGGCAGGGTGCCACGCGCCGGGCACGAGAAAGCCGCCCCGGAAGGCGGCTCTCATGATTCGAGGTAGGAGCCTCAGCGGCGGGCCACCGCCCACGCGTCCTTGCTCCCGTAGCGCTCCTGCTCGCCCTCCACGATGAAGACGTCGTTGCCGGCCAGCCCGTCCGCGTACTCGCCATCGTCTTCGGCGGCGCAGCCCTCCTCGTGGGACTCGCCGATGCCGTGGTCACAGTCGCACTCCTCGCCCCCAAACTCCTCCCGCACGGCGACCCCGGCGATGCCGTTCTCAAACGGCCAGCCCTCCTGGCTCATGATGCGCACCTCCGCTTCCGGGTCGCAGTCCTGCAAGAGTCCGATCAGCTCGTTCACGGTCATGGTCTTCTCCTTCCCTTCCGGGGGCGTCTGCCCCGCGTTGGTGGACATCAGTCACTCGGACCGGGGAGTGAAGTCAACTGCCGCCGCGCAGCTCCTCCGCCAGCCGCGCCTCCAGCGCTTCGAGCTGCTCCTGCATGCCTGGCGGCAGCCAGCGCGACGGCTCCGCGGCCTGGCCGGGAACGGCAGGCTCCTTCAGGTCGTCCCAGCGCACCCAGGCACGATAGAGGGCAATGCGCTCCTCATCCCGCTCCGGCAGGGGAAAACGCTCGCCCCTGCGGCAGAGCCCTTCGTAGAGCTCCAGCACCTTCGCCTCGATCTGGTCGAGGATG
>JADEYI010002300.1_pt1 | contig 10107 bp, 7 predicted proteins | sample 8542331 | NCBI WGS metagenome assembly JADEYI01 (sample SAMN16510988, study PRJNA670497) | mine drainage metagenome | isolation source: biofilm near Copperflume 1 | place: Germany: Marsberg coppermine Kilianstollen | collected 2018-02
TTCAGAGTTGAGGTGGAGCAATCTTCAAGGAGTAGCTGTGGAGGCGTACCCTTACCCACCCTCACTCCCATGCCCCCTCTCCCATGAAGGGAGAGGGGGCCTTCTCCCTCACCCCATGCCCCTCTCCCATGAAGGGAGAGGGGGCTAAGCTAGCCCCTCCACCCTTACTCTGAACCCTTACGTGCAGCCGCGCAGCCGCCGAGTTATGAATTGCCCACTACTATCTTGATTGCAGCCCACCGCTAATCGGCAGCGCAGCGCCAGCTCCCGAGGCCGTTCTTACTCTGACGGCGATTTCTTCGGCAGCAAGGTCGTCGGCGTTCCATGCGCCGAGGGGAATGAGCCTGATATCGTTCTCTCTGGCGACTGTATTTATTTGTGCAGGGATGTCATAGAGAGTGTTTATGCCGTCGGCTGGGAAGCTGGCAGGGAGCCAGTAAATCGTTTTACAACCCGCTTTGATTAGCGTATGGAGAGCTTCGGCGGTCGTCGGGCGCTGGCGCAACCAGCCTGTTGCCACTCGCGTCTCGTCGAAGCCTATCTTGAGCAGAGCTTGTCTCACTCTGTCCTGGAAATGCGCTTCTTGCTTTTGCCTCTCCACTGCTGATTCGGCTCTGGGCATATGGCCCCGACCTACCAACAAGAGTCCTGTATCTACGACATCGGTATTTACCTGCGGCAGGGCTTCCAGCACCCTGCGCACGTATATCTGTGCGAGGAGGCTCGAATCCCACAGAGGGCCGGCGTATTTGATCTGCACCCCGTAGTCCTGGGGACGGATCCCTTCCAGGAGATCGCCTGTAAGAACGGGGTCCGGCGGGTCGGTAACACGGGCGTGTACGACGATAATCTGCCTGGCGCCCTCCTCAATGGAGTGGGCAACTGCTTGTACGAGGGTAGGCTCGTCGCTGTAGAAGGCTGCCTGCACACGGTGGCTGTTATCGAGCCTTGACTGAACCTTTTCAGCAAGCTGAAGATAGTAATCTCTGTAAGGGCTTGAGCCAATGGCGCTGTATTTGCCTTTGAGGTCGCGCATGTAAAAGGGCCTGAGGAGAATCGGAGGCGCGTCTTTCGGGTCGTCAGCGAGCTCGATACGCCTGGCGGCGCTCGTAACCGTATATTCTGGAGGCTCGCCGGGCGCTAGCTGTATAACAGCAGTGTAGCTATTGTGTACGTCGCGCCCTTCGAGGGTATGTTTGTTTTTATCCTGTGATAGGACCGAGAATGTGGTGATCGTGTAGCCAAGTGTGAATGAGAGGATGAGGAGGACCAGTGCGTTGGTGAGGCCAATCTCTGCGTCCTCAACTATCGTTCCTGATGCAACAACTCCTCCGGCGGCGAGCAAAGACGAGAGTGCAAGCATTATAGAAAAGCTGGTTTGTTGCTTGCGCTGAGACATGAGCACAAGGGCCAGCAGGCCGCCGCTTGCCAGTCCCATGAAGACAATCAACCCGATGCTGATGTTCAAAATAGGAGGCAAAGTTTATCTCCAGGCGAGGCAAACAGCCCGATGCTGTTTCGCACATTATAGCATACCAGGGATTAGGGCAGGACAATTGCATCTAAATCGAAGGGGAGATGTATCGCCCTGGGGATTCAGGGCTAACGATTGGGGATCGCCGGGTCCCCTGCTCTTGATCTCTTGTATGCTATAATGCCAACTATGCGCTCACGCATCTCTTTTTCACCCTCTTTGCCCCCGCCGATTGGTGTTAGCGGGCTGCCGAAGCTCAACTATTATCTACCTATGGTGGCTACTTTGCTGGCTACGATAGTAGTCTTCTTGATGGTTGCGGCGCTTACACTTGTCGCGCTGGGGAATGCAGCCGCGCAGCTGGGCCAATTTGGTTCTGCTCAGGGTTCGGTGGCGCTTGGGGGTTTTTGCGGTATCCTGGGCCTGGTAGGAATGGTATCTACTCTTTACTTTTTCCTGGCTATGATTAAGGGAGTGCGTGATTTAGTCACTCCTGTCTATTACACACGAGGCGAGGTGGTTGACAAGAAGACGGTAGGTGGACGGAAGAGCGGCAACTGGCTGCGCGTCGTACCGCGCTATACAGGGGCCGATAAAGAGGCGGCCTCAGCGGTGAGCGATGAGCAGCAAGTCACCTCGGTGGACCGCTCTCACATAGTGCAGCCTCGCTTCTCCTCAAGCTACGACCGCACAAAGGCTAGCGGTAGCGCCAGCAGATGGGGGTCGTATCTGGGCACATCGCGTATATTGCGCGACTCCGGCCCAGCAGCCGCTAAAGGGAGCAGACGAAAAAACGACCGTATAGACCGGATAGCGGCTCAGTCGTTTGGCTCTGAAGCATTTGAGGGCACCGCCGAGCCCCGTGTTGTCTTCAGGATAGAGCCTGTCTCCTTCGAAATCCTCGAGCCGGGAGAAGAGGTGCTGATTGCTCATTCGCGCTACCTGCAACATGTATTTTATGTTGCTCACCTCAAAGATGGCGACTGGGAGAGCTTTCCCAACAAGGCTCTTATTTAGGAGCGGCGACTTTGGCGATAGCCGTCTCTACTCGTGAGAGGGTTTCGGCTTTTCCAAGGACTTCTATGCACTCGAAGAGGGGCGGGGATACGGCGCTGCCGGTGACTGCTACGCGCAGTATCATAAAGAGGTCGCCGGCTTTCATACCCAGGTCGGCGGCTAGCTGGCGCATGCCCCCTTCCCATGCTTCGTGCGTCCAGGGTTCAGGCAAGGCCTCGAGCATAAAGCGCATCTGCACGAGGGCCTCTTTTGCCCCTTCGGGTGTGCCCTTCCTGGGCACCAACGTGGCGGCATCGTAGTCGTTGGGTGGGCCGAAGAGGAAGTATGTCAGCTCCATGAACTCGCCCAGGCGGGTCAGGCGATCTTTGATTACCGGTACTACTCTCCGGGTACGCTCAGGATCGATCCCTTCAGGGAGATAGGGCTGCAACCGCTCGTATAGCTCGTCATCGCTGAGCATACGGATATACTTGCCGTTGATGTTGGTCAGCTTCACCAGGTCGAATATAGGGCCGCTGGTGGTGATTCGCTCGAAGGTAAACTCCCGCTGTATGTCATCAAATGTAAATATCTCAGGGTTTTCGGCATCCCCCGGACCTTTGGGCATGGACCAGCCCATCAGCGCGAGGAAGTTAATCATCGCCTCCGGCAGGTAGCCCTCTTCTCGGTACCATTTGATGGAGGTGTGATTCTTGCGCTTGGATATCTTGGAGCGGTCCGAGTTGCGCAGCAGTGGCATATGCGCGAATTTGGGGAGCTCCCAGCCGAAATAGCCGAAAAGCAGCACATGAATAGGGGTGCTGCTGATCCACTCCTCAGCGCGCACCACGTGGCTGATCTTCATAAAGTGGTCGTCTACCACCACAGCAAGGTGATAGGTGGGCAGGCCGTCGGACTTGAGGAGTATAGGGTCGTTGAGCAGGCGGTTCTCGAAGGTGATCTCGCCGCGTATGAGATCGTTGAAGCTGGTTGTGCCTTCATCAGGCGTTATCATCCGCACAACGTAGGGCATACCTTCGCCCAGGTTGCGCTCGATGTCGGCCTGCGTGAGGCGGCGGCAGGTGCGGTCATAATGGGGCGGCTCTTTGCGTGCTGCCTGCTCTTGATGCATCTGCTCCAGGCGTTGCTTTGTGCAAAAGCAGCGATAGCCATAGCCCAGCTCGATCAGCTTATGGGCGTGCTCGATATAGAGGTCGCGGCGCTGCGTCTGCACGTAAGGGCCGTAGTCACCCCCCAGGCCGGGGCCTTCGTCGGGCGTCAACCCCAGCCATTGCAGGCTTTGTATAATCTCGCCGACCGAGCTTTCGTTGTAGCGCGTCTGGTCGGTGTCTTCGATGCGCAGGATGAACTTCCCGCCGCGATGGTGGGCAAATGCTTTATCAAAGAGCGACATATATGCGGTGCCTACGTGCGGGTCGCCAGTGGGCGAAGGCGCGATACGTAAGCGAACTTCCTCTGACATGATTTGTCCTTTCTAGTGACTGTATGACTACTGGTGCCCAGCAGGTAGCCATCTCCTGCGGGTGCATCACATTATTATACACCGGAATCGCCCAGCCACTCGGCAATATCTGCTGGCATGTTAGCGGTGGGGCCGCACTTGATAGTGCAATCTGGGAGCGAGTTGAGAAAGGCCTCGCCGTAGCGCTTGGATTGCAGGCGGCGGTCTAACACGGCAACCACTCCCCTGTCGCTCTTGCTCCTGATGAGGCGGCCAAAGCCCTGTTTGAACTTGAGGATGGCCTGCGGCACCGAATACTGGTTAAATGGGTCCTCGAAGCCTTCTGAGCGTGCCGCGAATACCGGGTCTGTGGGCACGGCGAACGGCAGCTTGGCTATCACCAGCACGGAGAGTGCATCGCCCACCACATCTATCCCCTCCCAGAAAGAGGATGTGCCCAGCAGCACTGTGCGCGGGTTGCTCTTGAAACGCTCCAGCAACTGTTTGCGCGAGCCATCAATGTTATGCCCCAGCACCATAATGCCAGCCTCCTCTAGAGGGCGCTGGATAGTCCTGTAGGTGGCGCGCACCGCGCTGTGCGATGTGAATAGCACCAAAGCCCGGCCCTCCGAGGCTTTACATAACTCGATAAGCGCCTTCTCCATGTGACGCTGGTAGCCGGGTGCGCCCGGTTCGGGCACATCGGTGGGGAGGTAGACCATCGCCGACTTCTTGTAGTCGAAAGGCGCTGATAGTTGCAGGTCTTCTCCGGTGTGCAGTCCCAGCCGCTCGCGTATATAGGAGAAATCGTTGTCGGTTGAGAGGGTAGCCGAGGTGAGCACCACAGTGCGCTTCGCCGAGAAGAGATACCTGTCGAGCAGGTCGCCCACATGCAGGGGCGCGCACCGCACCGTGATTTCGCCGCCCGCCATGCGGGCCTCAAGCCAGTAGACCGCGCCTTCGTTGGGGTTGGTCATGGCGGCGTTCAAATTCTCTCGCGTTTTATGCACATTGACACAGTGATTACGCATCTCAATTAGAAGGTCGGAATAGGCGGGGATCTCTACACCGTCGGCCACGCGGGGCATGGTGTCCCAATCTACATCACCCAACAAGGTGCTGATACGCTGCAAACTCTCCTCTACTAACTTCATTTGCAGCCCGAGGTTGTCCCATACCACTTCTACCTGGCCCCAGGTATCGTGCCGCCGCACATCTGTCGTTATACGCTGGCGCAGGTCGTAGCCCTTCTGCTCCTCCCTGGTCACATCGAGCATCGTGGCAAGGGTGGCGTAAAGCTCTGAGGCGGACTCTCGTGCCCGGTCTATAGTTGGCCTCAGCCTGGCTATGACATCGTCAATTGAAACAAGCAATTGGCGGCTCACACCCGGTTTTGCTTTTTTAGGATCGCCTATCTTAGCGAGCTCGTAGGCGAGCGCGCCGCGCAACAGGCCGAGGAAGTCGTCAGAGCGCCCTCTCGCCACGAGTGACCCTGGCGCGGTGCTGATCTCATCAAGCAGCTTCATCAAATAAGAGCGGTCCACCGAGAAGCCGAGAGCGTCGGTGGCTTCCTCTTCGAGATTGTGCGCCTCATCAATAATGAGGTGATCGTAGTCAGGGAGGAGGCCGCCACCCATCGCCAGATCAGAGAGGAGAAGGGCGTGGTTCACCACGAGTATATGTGCGCCGTTTGCTTGCTGGCGCGCCCTGTCGAAGAAACAAAGCCCCTTCTGTTTCACGCGGCACTCGTAGAGGGGGCAGCCCTCCTCGCTGACGCATATGTGCTTCCAGACATCGTTCTCCTGATTGAGGAGGAGCAGCTCGTTGCGGTCTCCGCTGGCGGTTTCTGGCATCCATATGAGAACCTTCACCATCACCCGTAGCTGCTCCACAGAGGCGGGCGGTGTGCGCCTGAACTGGTACCAGCGACGCAAGCAGAGGTAGTTGCCTTTGCCTTTGAGCAGCGCTGATCGGAAAGTGGGTAGACGGGGCGACCTGGAGTTTTTGGGTTTCGAGCTGCCTTTGCCTGCTGAGCCTTCCAACACTTTATGCAGCAGAGGCAGGTCTTTGGTGAAAAGCTGGTCTTGCAGGTTGATGGTATTGGTAGATACCACTACCCGCTCGCCTGTACGGACGGCGTAAAGAATGGCGGGTAGGAGATAGCCGACGCTCTTGCCTGTGCCTGTGCCCGCCTCCACTATCAAGTGATGGCCCTTGTTGAAGGCGCTGGCTACCGCCTGAGCCATCTCCACCTGCTGGGGACGGTATTCGTACTGCGTGAATGCCTCGGACATCGCTCCGCCAGGCTTCAGGATTGTCTCTATTTCTGTATGGTCTACCGGGTACTTGCCTTCGTAGCCTGTGCCTTCGGGTGTATAGTCGTGGCCTTCCTCGGGCTGGCGCAGCAGCCCCACGTCGAGTTCGGCTTCCGTCAGCCCTTTGGAGGCAAGCTGTGACCGTATCGAGGAACCGAGGCCGGAGGAGAATATCTCGCGGGCTTTTTCATGCTCCACCTCCTGGAAAAGGAGGCGCAGAGGCCATTCGCTGCGCGCAGTGGAGCGGCCTATGTCGCTCAGGACTTCCAGGGGAATCTCTTCAATACGCTCGCGTAGTGCCATGAACACCTGCATGGTTAGCTCTGCGTCGCCGAGAGCGCGATGCACCTTCAGCTTCTGGGGGTCTACGCCCAGCTTTTGGGCGATTGCTCGCAGGTTGTAGACGGCGGCTTCGGGCACAAGGAGCGTGGCTAACTCGAACGTGTCCCACTGCACATTGGGGAGCTTGATACCTCCATGAGCCAGCATCGCCATGTCCAGTTCTACCGACTGCCCGATGATTGGAGAGTCGCCCACGAAGCGTGTGAGGCCAGGAGCCACCTGCTTTATCTGCGGTGCGCGAGCCACCTCGTCCCATGTAATGCCTGTAAGTTGGCTCACCTTGTAAGGGATCTGCTGAGAAGGGCGCACAAAGCTCTCCCAACGGTCAACTATATGACCGTCACGGAACTTAACTGCCCCTATTTCGATTACCTCGTCTTTGCCGGGCTGCATACCTGTGGCTTCGAGGTCAAGCGCGATGTAGGTGCGAGTCAGTACCCTCTCTCCCTCTCAACAAGGTTCCTCAGCGGTTCTCCATGTAAGTAGCGCCTGAGATTGTCGCAGAAAAGGTCGGTGACGCGTCTGCTGTAGTAGGGGTTTGTGCCGGAGACGTGGGGAGTGATCAGCACATCAGGCATATCCCAGAGGGGGCTGCTCTCCGGCAGCGGCTCCTCGGCAAAAACATCGAGGGCCGCGCCGCCTATTTCACCCTCTTGCAGCGCCTTTATAAGCGCAGCTTCATCCACCAGCACGCCCCGGCTGATATTGACGAGCACCGCCTCCTTCTTCATCGCCTTGAGTTGCTCTTTGCCGATCAAACCCTGAGTTCTAGGCGTACTTGGAGCAGCCAACACCACGTAGTCGCTTTGAGACAGAACGGAGTTCAGGTCCGCATTGGGGTAGAAGCGGTCTACGGTTCCATCACCAGGCTGCTGCGCTTTGATGGAGGCGCGCACCACTAACGGCTTCATCCCCAGGGCTTTGCACAAGAGGGCTGTTCGCCTCGCGATAGGACCGTATCCAACGAGGGTTACGGTCTTTCCCTGCGCCTCGCCTGCGGTGTAGCGCTGCCAGTTGTGATGCTCCTGGTTGTGTACAGCTTCGTTGAACCCTCGGCTGAAGAAGAGGATCATCGCCAGGATATGCTCGGAGATAGGCACCTCATGGATACCGCTGGCGGTGGTAAGCTTAACATCAGGCCGTTGCGCCAGCAAGCCATCGCGCAGCACATGGTCGGACCCGGCGCTGGCTAGCTGCACCCACTCCAGCTCAGGGGTCTGGCGTATCCACTCCCTGGGGAGGCCCATGCCGAAGATGATCTCTGCTCGCGAAAGAGCCTCACGGAGGGTGGCGTCATCTAGCTTGCGCCAGTCGTCAGGGTTATCAGATTTGGCTTGCGCGCTCCTGGCGTTGTTGAGCGCGATGATCTCCAAACGGCTATCTACGGCTCTTATCTGGTCCAGGTATTCAGGTAAGAGAAAATAGTTTACGAGAACGCTGACAATGTGAGGGGCAGAAGTTTGACCTCCAGCACCCTCCGAGGAGTGGTAATCATTTGTGTAGGGGTGGCCTGCCATTACGGAGGTGGCTGCCTTTCTAGCTCTATGCGCAGGGATGCAATAGCTGCCGGCTCATGATAAGGAGCTACTGCGTACGCGGCCTATTCTACACCAAAAGACGAGGTATATGCAACGTGGTGGAGCGACGTAAGAGTTCAGAGTTGGGGAGGGGCTAGCCTGGCCCCCTCGCCCTTCATGGGAGAGGGGCATGGGGTGAGGGTGCGTTGGGGGTGAGGGTGCGTTGGGGGTGAGGGTGCGTTGGGGGTGAGGGTACGCCTCGGCAGCTACTCCTTGAAGATTGCTACACCCCTATTCTTCTGAAAATAGGCTCTCAGCAGCCTACTTTCATTTCTGGTGGGGGCCCGCAAGGTCATGGCTTACTCTGAACACTTACGGAGCAACGCCTACGCACTCATCGGTACTCGTTGCTACGTGTCCAGCTCATTTTTTGTGTAGAGATAAGGCGTTTGGATCGACTCGTAGCTGAACAGCTCGTCGCCCTTGAAAAAGCGAGGTACTTCGACGGAGGCGGTTTCTACAGAGTCGGAGGCGTGTATCAGGTTGGCTTGAATGCTCATTCCCAGATCACCGCGTATAGTGCCGGGGTCTGCTTCCCACGACTTGGTTACGCCGCAAAGCCTTCGAACCGTTTCCACGCACTTTACCCCTTCCCAGCAGAGGGCGATCACGGGAGCTAGCATCATAAACTTCTTGATTTCTCCGAAGAATGCGAGATAGCTCAGGTGAGCGTAATGTTCATCGAGCAGGGCATCGTCTAACTGCATCATCTTCATGCCCACCAGCTTCAAACCTTTACGCTCGAAGCGGCTAATGATTTCTCCAAGTAGCCCACGCTGCAAAGCGTCAGGCTTCAGCAGCACCAGTGTTCTTTCCATACTTGTCTCCTGGGCATTAGTTTTCGGTATAGTCGGCGCGAATTATAACATAGGAGGAGTGCAGTGCCCAGCGAAAGAGCTACAAACTTTCAACCTGGCAGCCTGTGTGGTAAGCTGAGTTATAGCGTTAGCGTGATTTCTACATGTGAAGGCTTACTTTCGGAGCGTTATAGTGAATTTACGTTTAGCCCTGGCACAGATGCGCTGTGAAAAAGGCGCCTGGGAAGGCAACCTTGCGCAGGTCGAACTGCTCATGTCAGATGCCAGCGCCGCCGAGTGTGATGTTATCGTATTCCCGGAGATGGGGCTGTCAGGTTACTGCCACCCTGAGTGGTATCCAGAGGCTGTAGAGCCACTGGACTCTACTCGTGTGCAGCGTTTTGTGGAATTGACAGGGCGCTACAGCATTGCTGCGTCAGGGGGCTTTATTGAGGCTAATCCTGATGGTAAGCCCTTTATTACCCAACTGCTGGCGCAGAACGGACAAGCAGTGGGAGTGTATCGCAAGGTGAATGTTGTGGAGGAAGAGGCAGAGCTTTTCTCACCTGGCAGTGTGACTCCTGCTTTCACGCTGCCTCTGCCAAGCGGCGATCTGCCGTGCGCGCTCGCTGTGTGCGCCGACAGCGATAGACCCGACCTTTTCAGAGCCTTTGCGGAGAAGGGCGCTCGCGTGGTTTTCCACTCATCTGCTCCTGGGCTTTATGGTCGCCGCACCGATGCGGACTCGTGGAGGGAGGGCTATGAATGGTACAGGGCGTATTTGGCTGAACGGCTACCTGGCTATGCTCGTGATAATAAGCTCTTTATAGCAGTTGCCACCCAGACAGGTGCAACCTCCGACGAAGATTTCCCCGGCGGCTCGTTCGTCTTTGCGCCCGACGGTAGCTGCATAGCTTCGACGGATGGCCCCGGTGAGGTTTTGCTGCTTTGCGATCTGGGTGTCGGTGGGTGAGGCCGGGGTGGAGAAGCATGCACGAAGGCGCTTGCTATTCCGCAGTATACTCTGGAAAGAACCAGTAGCGAGCGCTGCTTTGTGGGTTTTGCAGGTACCAGCGTAGCGGGTCGCCCAGGCTGGGTGAAGACAAATAGCTGGGAAGCTCTGCTGGGGAGACGAAGCTGAGTT
>JADEYI010002301.1_pt1 | contig 10103 bp, 9 predicted proteins | sample 8542331 | NCBI WGS metagenome assembly JADEYI01 (sample SAMN16510988, study PRJNA670497) | mine drainage metagenome | isolation source: biofilm near Copperflume 1 | place: Germany: Marsberg coppermine Kilianstollen | collected 2018-02
TGAAGCCGCATATTTCGGCCACGTATCCGCTCGAACGAGCCGCCGACGCGCTGTACGACATGCTGAATCGAAAAGTGTTGGGCAAAGCGGTACTCGTCCCGTAACGGTCAGAGGTTTTCCTTGAAGGGATGTGGTTACTGACCCTCAGAACTCCAACTCACCCGCCACTTGCTCTATAAACTCCGGCGTGATGTCGCGCTGGTTGATGATGCCGTACCAGCGTTCATCGGCCAGCGTGCGCGCGCGCAAGGTCTCTAAAGCTTGAACGACATCTTCGCGAGTTAGATGATTGGCGCGGGGGCTATGCGGCAGGTCCAGGCGATCCATGATAGCCACGATTTCACCTGGATTGTTATCTTGCAAGCGACTCATCAACTGGATGCCCAGGCCCACCAGCCAGCCATGCACGAAGGTACGGCGCGCCAGGTACTCGACGTTGTAGGCAAAGAAGTGTTCGGGGCCCTCTTCAGCGCGATAGTGGCCCAGGGGGATACAGATATCGTTGATTTCAAGGTAACATTCCACGATTGCACGTATGCCGTCATCAGATAGGGCGCGAATATCGCTGGCCGACTCGTCAAGGCGCTGCACTAAAGCTCGCGCGCGTTCAACGGCGGCGTGTACGTAGCCGCGTGGCTCCTGGCCCGCGGTATGAGCAAGCTGCCAGTCGAACGAGGCGGTGTGAATGGAGAGGATGTCGCCGCAACCGGCGATGTTCAATGCCGGTGGCGCTGCGCGGATCAGATCGTAATCGATCAGCACGAGTTCTGGCGTCACTTCGCCGATGTATTCGACCTTGCCCCGGTTGCGCACGCCTACCGCCTGTGTGACGTAGGCGTTGGTCGAGACGATGGTAGGGATATTGACCAGGGGGATGCCGCGTTTCCAGGCGATATACTTGCCCATGTCCATCGATTGGCCACCACCTACAGCGACAACGGTATCGCACGGCGGCGTGTTCGCTTCGAGGGCAATGGCGTTCTCAAGGTCCATATCCGGCACGTCGATAACGTGCGCGGGTGGCTTGCCGATGCGCTGGCTGACCACGTTCCAGGGTATGGACATGGTGGCAACGACGTAGCGACCGAATTGCGCGCCAACGTCGTTGGCGATACCGCGCCCAAATTCCAGGCGTTTGACGTTAGCATGAGGTAGGTGTTCGAGGATTGACATGGATATTTTTCTCCTTTACGAAACAGCGTTGAGCGCGTCGATCATAGTCTGGCAGAGTTGTTCGCCGGCTTCGGGGGCGACTTGAGTGGCTTCGCACTCGTAGCCGCCTTCGGTGTAGACTTCGGGCGTGGGAACGTAGCTGATAAAGCCGTTTGCCAGGCCGATTACAAGCGTGGTAGCAAAAGGCGAGCGTTGGCGGGCTTGAATGCCGTACTCGCAAAACAATTCTGCTGGTTCTGAGACGAGGCCAATGCTGACATGATCGCCCCGGATGCCAAAGGCGGTGATTTCGGCTGGTATACATGGCTGCTGTGTGCGTTCGCGGGCGTAGAGACGATAATGCGCTACGTTGAGGCGCATTTCGATATCCCAGACGCTTCGGGCATCGCCTTCACGGGTGAAACGCGCGTGCTCGTGTTGCAAGAAGTCAATATAGGCGCGTTGTTGGTCAGGCGCGGCGGCGGGATTGAGCGGCAATTCGACACGGCGCGTGCCTGTAGTGATGCGAGCGTCGCTATGCGTCGGCGTACCCAGCGCGACTTTCAAGGCTTCCGCGCCAAGCATGACGCCCAGGCGCTGCGCATCTTCATGGGTGCCGGGATGCACAATGGTGTTCATATCGCCCTGCGCGCCGTTGGCGAAAAGCGCGACGGTGCCGGGGCCGAGATGCTCTTCCAGAAAATTGACGGTATAGCCAACGTAATCGGCGGAGATTTCGAGGTTGGGGCCAAGCACCACCGGGTGACAGGCATAGCTGAGCAGCACGGCCAGCGGCTTGCCGGTCTGCGCGTCGTCTACGCGCAACACGCCCACTTCGCGGTCGTAGATGCCGCCGGGGTTCCTGCCCAGGAAGGGCAGGCCGCGCAGCGTGCCATCGGGCAACTTTTCGCGGCGGTTGATGTTGATGTAGCTCTCCCCTTTGCCAGCGCCGATACGCGCCGGGCGCATACGCCGCGCCGCCATCGCTACCGCGCTGCCGATCAGGCGAGGCAGCAGGCGGAAATACTCTTCATCGGCCTGGCCCGGCACGATTTCGACGGGCGGGAAAGGGTGGACAATGGGACCTGAGTGCGTGTGCGTGCAGGCCAGTATGAGATGTTCGGGGGCAATACCCGCCTTTCGCCGCACTTCGCCGCGCACCATCGCTAGCTCCTCGTCGCCCAGCGCGATCAAGTCGGTGGTTACGATAGCGACGATACTATGCCCATCGCTCAACACCAGGGCGCGGGCGTACAGGTCGTCATGCACGTCGCGCGCCGTTTCGGTGCGACCCTCGGCCACGAAATAGCCGGACAACGGCACCCCGATGGGCGGCGTAATTACCACACGCGCCGCGCCTGCCTGTAACATTGCCATAGTAAAGCTCCTCTACTCTAGCCGGATGTTAAAAGAAAGTCTTCGATGCCCTTCTTGCCGATCTCCACAAGCGCGCCGCGCAACACGCCCTCGCCATATTCACTGCCGGGGTTGATGCACAGGGTGCGCCCAATCCGTACATTGCCCTTTGACTCATGCACGTGGCCGTGCAGGGCCAGCATGGGCTGGTAGCGTTTGAGAATGTTTGACACAGCCGTGCTGCCGACGGGCGCTTGCTGCACGCCGCCGGGAATGACGATGGGCTTGAGGTTGCCGTCGAGTTTGGGGGCGCGGTCGATGCTCGTATTGTAGGGCGGCACGTGGATATTGTAGATGGCCTTCGACGGGTTTTTGACCTGCCGCGCCAGTTTGTCGAGCCGGGCTTCCAGTTGCTCTTCGGATTCTTCGCGCGGGCTATGCCAGGGTGTGATGTTGGTAGTTCCGCAGGAGATCATTTCCCACTCGCCACGCAAGAGAACCACGCGCTCTTCAGGGTTGACGACAAGGCCGCCGCGACTCAGGATGGCGTCGATTGCCAGCGGATCGTCGTTGCCGGGGGAAATGTAGCACTCGACTCCGCTGCCTTGCAGGCGTTCTCCGGCTAAATCCATCCAACGGGTGATCGATTCGCAGGCCAGTTTGACGAACAGTTCCTCGACGTGCTGCTGGTCGGAATTGAGCAGTTCGATTTCCTCGCGTGACAGGACAGCGGGGTAGTAGCCAGCGTCGCGCAGTTGCTTCTGCGCCTGGGGAAAGTCGGACTCAGCGACGCTCTGTTCCTCGCCTTGCCGGCGAAAGGTATAGTTGCCGTTGGCAGCGCGTTGAATGGGCATAATCAGCTTGCCCGTGATATCTCCGCCAAGCACGAGCGCGTCTGCTTTATAGAATTTGGCGGCGTTGATGAACTTGCGAAAACACACATCTGACCCGTGAAGGTCGGTGGCGAAAAAGATACGCATACAAAATCTCTCCTGACAGGTATGGGTAGCCGGGTTGCTTCGCGACCCGGCTACCCATACCTGTTGTAATTGGCCTACTCAGGTGGAATCTCGTTGAAGGCTTGCGAGATATCCAGCTTGCGTACATTCCGGCTCACGGCGCGTGAGATGAAGTAGAACACAATCGGGATAATCAGACCCAACGAGCTGAAGAACACTCCTTTCAGGAAGATGGGATCAAGAATGTTCGGACTGCCGCCAAAAGGAGGCGAACTGAAGGCGATGTAGCATAGCACCCCGTTGACGATCAGCGAGAGCGCGCCCCAGATGGATACGGCTGGAATGCCGCCGAGACGGGCGCGCACGATGGGCGGCGATTTCTCGAAGATGTCGGGCCGCCGGAAGGGGAAGATGATGGCCGTGAAGGACATAATCACACCCACCAGCGCGCTGAATGCCGCCAGGCCGAGCAGGTTGCCAAAGAAGGTCGTCTTGATGGTAATGAAGGTGAACAGCTCGATTATCACCGCCACGACGATGGTAGCGATGACGGGCGAGTGCAGTCGATCATTCACATCGGCCAGCTTGCCTGGCAACACGCGGTCAAACGACCAGGCGAACAGGTTGCGCGTGCCGATCAGTACCGCCGGGGGCTGAATCCAGAAGATGGCGGCCAGAAAGGTCAGCGCGATAATCATGTGAATCACCGGGTTGGTGGTCACGAATAAGCCCAGAGCAGGCATAACCGCCGGAAAGGGCAGGTTGGTATTGGGAAACGCCAGGCCATTCGTGGCAAGCGCGCCGATGAAGTTCTGCCCGTAATAGTGGTAAATGGCGATCATGCCCAGGCTGAAACCAATCGCGCCGAAGATCAGGGCGGAGAGCATGGCACGGAACACCGACGAGGAAGCTTGCTTGATCTCGCCGCTGAAGTAACCGGAGTTCTGGAAGCCATTGTAACTCTGGAAAGCGTAGATGACTGCCGAGAAGGTATTCAGGAAGATCGCGCTCGGCAATATCTGGTAGCCTGTTTTTGTTGCGGCAGCCAGGACCGCCTGGTACGCGCCACTGCCCTGGACGGCATTGAAGTTCGTGACGAAGTCGCTATGTGGCAGCGCGAAGAGCAGGATGATCCAGAAAATGGTGCCAACACCAATGAAGGCGAACAGGCCGAACATGATCTGACGCACGCGACGCAGGCCGAGCAAGAAGACGCCCAGCAGCAGCAGCGTAACAAGAGTGCCAATCGTGACCGCGCCAAATCCGGTGGTATCCGCGCTGAATTGAGCCAGACCATTCAGGCCGAGGGTATAGAACACGGGTGGCAGGAACCACGTTGCCATCAGCAGGCTGTTCAGGCCAGCGCTGGCGAGCAGGATAAAGGACACGAAGAAGTTGACGCCAAAACCAATCGAGGGATGCAGGATGCGACTGGCCCACACATAGTCACCGCCCGAACGCGGCATAGCCGCCGTAAACAGAGCGTATACCATGCCCAGAGTCAGCATGGCGGGGGCGGAGAAGATGAAGGCCAGGGGCATGTTCGCGGCTGGATAGGCGGCAGCGCCCGTCGCAAACGCTGATACCTGCGTAAGGCCCAGGGGCACATTCAGGATAGCAAACACCATGATGAAGGTATCGAACCAGGATAATTCACGCACCAGGCCGGTCGCCTGGCGAACAAAGACCGACGCACTCGGAGAGGCGCCTTCGGCTGATCTTGCCATACTACCTCCAGAATCTGTGGAATGAAGTGGCGCGGCTCATCGCGACCACTTGGTGTGTCAGAGCGAGGGGCCGCGAGAGCGGCGAAGCCCCGCCCGTACCCTATTTAGTGTGCCAGGGCGGGAGCCAGCCCCGCCCTGGTAGCCCTGGCATCTCCCTCCTTTCTTTATGCATCACACTCAAGCGCGAGTTGTTCGGAGAACGCGCGTGTGATGGCGCGTTGGGTTATCACGCTGGCAGGAAAATGTTCTGCTTCCGCGTATTCACGCAGGGAAAGCAGCGCCTGCGTAAAGTCCTGGCGCGGAATACCCAGATCGCGCAGCCGCCAGGGACAGCCAGAGCGTTGAAGCGTTGCGGGTGGAACCTGTTCAAACATCGATCACCTGCCTTGCATCCAGTGCCGTATCACCAGTTATAAGAGCCGCCGCGCCCCACAATGCGCTTTCATCGCCTAATTCCGCCGGGACAATACGCACCAGCGACCCCAGCGGCGCGATAACACGCGCCGAAAACACCTGGCGCGCTCGTCGCAAAAGCATCCCGTCCGGGTGGATGACACCGCCTCCCAGCACGATCACTTCCGGGTCATAGGCAGTCGCGACTGCCGCCAGCCCGATGCCCAAATACAGAGCCGCCGTTTCGAGAATGCGCGACGCGACACCGTCGCCTCTATGCGCCGCGTCGATGACATGCTCGGATGTGAGCAGGGCCGGCTCATCGCGAAAACGCGCTAAAAGGCTTTCATCGCCATGCACAACCGCTTGTCGAGCGCGGGCGGCGATGGCGGAACCGGATGCCAGGCTCTCGAAGCAGCCCATATTGCCACAGGCGCAGGGCGGACCACCGGCGTCGAGCGTTATATGTCCCACTTCCCCCGCGCAGCCATGCGAGCCGCGATAGATACGCCCGTTGACGATGATACCCGCGCCAATGCCGGTCGAGATGGTCAGGTATACCGCGTTTTGAGCGCTGCGCGCCCCACCCCGGCGCGCCTCGCCCAACGCCGCGCACCGGGCATCATCCTCGATCTTGATAGACACGCCCAGTTCTTTAGACAATGCGGCAGCTAATGGCACATCGCGCCATGCCAGGTTGGGCGAGAAGATCACCACGCCGCGCGCGCTATCCAGAGGGCCTGGCACACTGCACCCGATACCTGTCAGTCTTTCCGTGGCAATGCCGATTTCTTGTGCCAGTTCCCGTAGAAGTGATGCTGCGCGAGCAATAACATCCGCCGCGCCGCGTAACGCCTGCGTCTCGATGCGCCGACGAACAACCAGTTCGCCGCTATCATCGATGATACACGCCAGCATTTTGGTGCCGCCGATATCTAACGCGCCTGTGTAGCTGGAATGGCCCATCTCTTACATGCCTCCTGCAGGCCACACGGCCTTCAGCACTGCTTGCGCCCGTTCAATTGTGCGTACAAGTGGATGGGCCAGTAACGAACGTAGAGCCAGGTCGCGATTCTCTTCAACGATGGCGCGGGTGGCCAACTCTTCGTATAGGGCTAATGAATACAGCAGGGTTCGTAATTCCAGGGGCAGCAGATATTCAGGCACTGGCAGGGGACGCGCGCCCCGGCTATCTAGCGTGCATGGGACTTCGATGACGGTATCTGCTGGCAGCCAGGGGATCAGGTTGTTGTTGGCAACGCTCACAATCCAGGTCGAGGCATGATCGTTAATGAGCGCGTCCAGAACGGGAACGACTATGGCGCTATACCAGACGGCTCCGCGTTTCGCTACTGCCTCCGACGCCCCGCTATTCCCGATTTCGCCCAAATGTTCGTAGCGCGATATCAATTCCTGTTCGAGGGCTTGCAACTGGCGGGCGCGTGGCGTTTTGCCCTGCTGTTGGGCCAGGATGCGCTCTGGGTAGAGATAATAACGAACATATGGAAGGGGAATAGCGCGGCTGGCGCGCATGTACGCTGCATCGACTCCCAGGTGCGTCGTCATGCGGTCGATGCGCTCCAGCACGAGGTCCATCAAATTCTGTTCGGCATCGCACAGGGAGACGACCCAGCCCAGGTGATTCATGCCAAGGTAGCCAATGTCGATGGCTGAACGCGGCTTCTCTACTAATTTTGCCAGTTCGTTGCCCAGTGTGATTGGCGAATCGCACAGGCTGATGATATTGCTATGGGCATAGCGCATCGCGGCGTACTGGACAATGCTGGCGGGATTGGTGAGATTGAGCACTACCGCGTTGGGAGCGACTTCGCTCACGATGCGCAAAGCGGCGTTGACGACGGGAATGGTGCGCAGGGCATTGGCAAAACCGCCCGGCCCGACGGTCTCTTCTCCCGGCAAGCCAAGCGCCTGGGGAAAGGTTTCATCGTGCGCTCGCGCCTCCAGACCGCCCACGCGCACCTGGTTGAGGACATAATCGACGCGCCATAAAGCAGTTCGCAAATCCGTGGAGGCCTCGATGGTGATGTCCGGCTGCGCTCCCTGCGCCATGCGTTGGCATACCGCCCGAACCTGCGCCAGCTTGCGCGCCGAGCGGCCCAGCAGGATAAGGCGCAATGCTGGCCTATCCGGGGCTTGTCCTGTCCAATCCAGCAGAGCTTGCACGAGCGCGGGTGTGGCAACACTACTTCCACCCAGAACCGCAAGCGAAATGCGCGCCATGTTTACCTCCTACAAGCTTTCACGGATGCTTCTAATCAATTCTATCAATCAACGCGGTTGGGAAAACTCTACAGATAGAATGCGCGAATAGCGGCGGCGACTCGTTCGATTTCGTCGTCGCGCAATTCAGGGAATATTGGTAGTGAAAGAATCTGGCCTACAAGCGAACGGGCTACCGGGATGCTGCTAGAGCGCAAGGGTTGATCTCGGTACGCGCCCTGGTCGGGAACGAGAACGGGATAGATGACCTGGCTGCCGATACCCCGCCGCGCCAGGTACGCGAATAGTTCATCGCGGCGCGGGGCCAGGATAGTATATAGATAATAGGAGTGCGTGCGTTCAGGCGCGGCGTAGGGTCTAATGACGGGTAGATCAGCCAGCAGTTCGTCGTAACGGGCGGCGATTTGCTGGCGACGAGCCAGCCAGCCTCGCAGGTAGGGTAATTTGACTCGTAGAATGGCGGCCTGTATCTCATCCATGCGCTTTTGATAGCCGATCATTTCGTGATAATGCTTGACTTTTTGACCCATGTAACGCAACTGGCGCGCGCGATCATTCAGTTCGGCATCGCTGGTAACAATCGCGCCCGCGTCACCCAGCGCGCCGAAGGTTTTTTTGGGATAGAAGGAGAAGCAGCCCAGGTCGCCAAATGAGCCGACGAGCGCGCCCTGGTAATATGCTCCATGCGCGTGCGCTACGTCTTCGATGACGCGCAGTCCGTGTTTGCGAGCGATGTCCATAATGGGCCGCATATCGCATGGCTGCCCGTACATATGCACGGGGATGATGGCGCGAGTGCGTCCGGTAATGGCGGCTTCCAACAGATCAGGGTTCATGTTATAGGTATCCGGCAGCACATCGACAAAGACGGGGAGCGCGCCCTGGTAGGTGATAGCAAAAACGGTGGCAATGTAGGTGTTAGGGACGGTGATTACTTCATCGCCCGCCCCAATTCCACACGCCGCCAGCGCTAATTGCAGCGCATCGGTGCCGTTGCTGACGCCGATAGCGTAGGGCGTGCCACAGAATGCCGCGTATTCCTGTTCAAAAGCGACCAGTTCGGGGCCAAGCACGTAGCTGCCGCCGGGCAATACACGCTCGATAGCTGCCCGCACCTCGTCTCCGATATGCTCAAACTGGCGCGTAAGGTCCTCCGCCAGGATAGGCGAAAGCGAGGTCGTCGAGGTATCTATTACGGTGTTTGTATGCAATGCTTCGCTCATTGCTTCCCCTTTTTAATGAGAGTACGCTGTCAATTAACTGTTGAATATCATCAATAACGCCGTCTTGTGACGCGGAAGTCGAAATTTTCGCCCCGGTGATAGTCTTGTGAGAAGAGTACCGGTCTGCCATCTTTGGTGACGTTTACCTGTTCCATGTAGAGCCAGGCGGTGTGCGCGGGTACGCCGATCTCCGCGCAGAGCTGCGGGGAGAGCGTCGCGGCGCGTATCCTGGCCCGGCTGCTGACTATTTGCACCTGCCAGCGTTCGTCGAACAGGTTGATGAGCGAACCTGACCAATCTTGCTCCTGCAACAGGCCAGAGATAAAGGCACGCGGGAATATATCGACGGAATAAATCAATGGTTCGTCGCGCGAGATGCGCACGCGCTCTAGCTGCACAACGGTCTGGCCCTCGTCCAGTTGCAATGCGCGGCGTACCTGGGGAGTCGGCGACTCTTCACGCGCTCGCAGCACGCGGTTGGCAACTGTATAGCCCATATCCGCCATCAGGTCGGTCACGCTCTGCCACTGCGTAATAGGTTTGTGGATAACCGCCTCGCGCGACAGCACAAAATAGCCTTTGCCGTGCCGGCAATCGAGCAAACCCTCCTGCACCAGGCCCTTGAGGGCCTCGCGTATCGTGGCGCGGCTGACGCTGAAACGTTCCGCCAGTTCAAACTCTGAAGGAAGACTACTACCTGCCGTATACTGCTCGTCTCGCAGCAGGTTAATGAGCAGATCGTGCAACTGCTGCACGATGGATTGCCTCGCTATCGTCGCCTTATCCATACTTCTCTATCCTCATATTGTTGTTAGATGTCTGACATCTGACATCTGTTGTCTTATGAGATAGTGTACTGGTGAGATCGTATGTTGTCAAGAGGAAAACTACATACATAGAAAACTGGCAGGTAGCTGTGCCTCCTGCCAGTTTTCTATGTATGTAAGTGGAAAGCGTGTTTTCGATTTTCTTGATATATGGCCCCTCCTACACAGGCACAAACTTTGAACTTAGCAGGACATCGATCTCTTGATTTTTGAGCGTGATGCTCG
>JADEYI010002302.1_pt1 | contig 10098 bp, 12 predicted proteins | sample 8542331 | NCBI WGS metagenome assembly JADEYI01 (sample SAMN16510988, study PRJNA670497) | mine drainage metagenome | isolation source: biofilm near Copperflume 1 | place: Germany: Marsberg coppermine Kilianstollen | collected 2018-02
CTGGCAACATCCATTTGTACAAGGAGTATTTAGCTCCGAATGAAGGCCAGCACATCGTCGCGTTTCTGATTCATCAACGCGGGTGTTTTCGCTTCGAGGTTCATGCGCAGCAGGGGTTCGGTGTTAGAGGGGCGCACGTTGAACCACCAGTCGCCGGAATCGATAGTGATGCCGTCGAGATGATCGACGGATTGCGCCGAAGCGCCGAAGTGTTCTTCAAGGGCCTTCAGCTTGCTCTGTACGTCCTTGACTTTGGTGTTGATCTCTCCGCTTCTCACCCATGTGTCGAGCGGTTTGAGTAGTTCGGAGAGCGGTTTGCCCTCGACGGAGACGAGTTCCAGCGTGATGAGGAGGGCGATCAGGCCGGAGTCGGCGAACCAGTTGTCGCGGAAATAGAAGTGGCCGGAGTGTTCGCCGCCGTAAATGGCATTGAGGCGGCGCATCTCGGCTTTAATATACGAATGCCCCACCCGCGTGCGGATGGCATGGCCTCCCATTTTTTCAACCAGTTCGGGAACGCTTTTGGAGACGATCAGGTTATACAGGATGGTGGAGCCGGGGTGTTTGCGCAGCAGGCTCTGCGACACTGCTGCTGTCACCATCGAGCCATCCACTACATGTCCATGCTCATCGACGGGGAACATGCGGTCGGCGTCGCCATCGAAGGCCGCGCCGAGGTCAGCGCCAACTTCGAGCACCTTTTTTTGTAAATCTTCCATGTTCTCAGGTTCGATGGGACTGGCGGGATGATGGGGGAAGTTGCCGTCGAGTTCGAAATACAGTGGAACCAGCTCGCAGGGTAGATGTTTGAAGACACGCGGCATAATCATGCCGGCCATGCCGTTGCCGGCATCGATCACCACTGTAAGCGGCTTGATTTTGCTTACGTCGATGAATGACAGGGCGTGCGAGATGAACGCATCCGCTACATCGCGCTGGATGACCTGGCCCTTGCTGGTAGGCTCTGGAAACTCGCCGCGTATGGCGATGTCTCGGATTTCTCCCAGTCCTGTTTGCAGGCTGACGGGAGCGGCCTGGGCGCGACAGAACTTCACGCCGTTATACTGTTTTGGATTGTGCGAGGCGGTAATCATAACGCCGGCCGGGTAATTGAATTTGCCCACCGCGAAGTAGAGTTCGTCGGTGGTAGTCATGCCCAGTTCGACGGCATTGACGCCCTGGTCGGTGATACCGCGCAGTATGGCTGCTGCCAACGCGGGAGATGAGACGCGCATGTCGCGTCCAACGGCGATTTCTGGCGCCTGTAAATGCAGGGCGGCTGCCCGTCCGATGCGATAGGCGATTTCGTCGGTGAGATCTTTGCCGTAAATCCCGCGAATATCGTATGCTGAAAAAATAGCGGGATCGATATTGATATGTGAAGTACTCAAGAATTACTGTTCCCTTCTTTTTATTTCGAGCAGTACCCAGGGTTCGCCTGAGCTGCGTGGATCGTAGATCGGGCCGACTTCGACAAAGTTGGCTTTGGCGAAAGCGCGGCGCGCCGGTTGATTGGCGAGCGCGGTTTCCGCGTAGATACGCGCCAGTTTGACGGTGCCGAACAGGTATGCCACAAGCGCGCGTATGGCTTCGGGGCCATAGCCGCGACCCCAGCGCGATTTGTCGCCCAGTCCCAGGCCGACCTCAGCCTGGGAGACGCGGTAATCGAGGTTGAAATAGGTGATGGTGCCGATGGGGATGTGTTGTTCATCCTCGATGATGTACCAGAATTGCCTGCCGTTGCCGCGCACGTAGTTGCGTTCAAAAATGGGCAGAAATTCGGCCAGTGTCTGTGAGTATGGACGATGAGGGTCGTACCGCCATACCTCGTCGTCTCTTTCCCAGGTAAAGACGTATTGCGCATCGCGCACGGTTGGCGGGCGCAGGTAGACGCGCTCGCCACGCAACATGTCGCGTGTATCCCGGCGTTGTGTCCCGGTCATAACAATCCCAACTCCCGCGCAAAACTCGTGCCAGCCGCGAGCGGTTCGACTCCGAAGGCGTGTGTGAGCGTTTGCCCAAGGTCGGCAAAGGTGGGGCGCACTCCCAGGTTGACACCTGCTCGCACAGGCCCGCCATAGGCCAGCAGAGGCACCATCTCGCGCGTGTGGTCGCTGCCATGATAGGTCGGGTCTACGCCGTGATCGGCGGTGAAGAAGATGGCGTCGCCCGCCAGCATCACCTCGCGCACCTCCGAGAACCATGTGTCTACGTCGCGCAGCGCCTGCGCGTACCCCTGACTGTCACGGCGATGGCCCCACAGCATGTCGAATTCGACCAGGTTAACAAAAAGCAGTCCCTCGAAGTCGCGCTCAAGCCAGCGCAGCGTGGCGGCCATGCTGCCGGCATTGGTCTCGGTATGATCGCGCTGCGTCAAGCCGCGACCTGAGAACAGGTCTTCGATCTTGCCAATGCCAATCACCTCTTTGCCACTGGCTTTCAGAACGTCCAGCATGGTGGTTCCCAGCGGGGCGAGCGAGAAGTCGCGGCGGTGTTCGGTGCGTTTGAAGTTCCCAGGTGTGCCGGTGAAGGGACGCGCGATAACGCGGCCAACCGCGTTGTCTCCGGTAAGCATCTCCCTGGCGATGCGGCACATGTGATACAGTTCTTCGAGCGGAATAACATCCTGGTGCGCGGCAACTTGAAAGACGCTGTCCGCCGAGGTATACAGGATAGGCTTGCCTGTGCGCACATGCTCTTCGCCAAGTTCTTTGATGATCTCGGTGCCGGATGCCGGTTTGTTGCCGAGAACCTTGCGCCCGATGGCCTGCTCGAAGTGCTGGACAACCTCCCTGGGGAAACCACGTGGGTAGGTTGGCAAGGGTTTTTGCAACACCACGCCGGCCATTTCCCAGTGACCTGTTGTGCTATCTTTGCCCGCGCCCGACTCGGCCATGCGCCCGAATGAGCCTCGCGCATGTTCGTTGGGCGGCGTCCCCATGATGGGGGTGATGTTGCCCAGGCCAATGCTGCCCAGGTTTGGCAGGCGCAGGCCGCCGACGGCCTGCGCGCAATGCTCAAGCGAACTTGCTCCTTCATCGCCGTAGCTTTGCGCGTCAGGATTCGCGCCCGCGCCTACGCCATCCAGTACTACCAGAATGGCTCGTCGAATTTTGCTCATTGTGATATTCCTATCTGTTCCAGCGTTGCATGTGCTGGCAATGCTTCTCCAAGTAACGGTAGCGCATAGTCGTAAAATGCCCGTGTGACCATCGTTTTGGCGCTGTTCAGGTAGCTATCGGGCATCAAGCGTTGCACGTTTGCTACCTCGCTGAGGGCTACCAGACCGGTTGCGCAATGATAGGCTGGCTCGCTGTGGCGTAGTAATGTCACCATTTTATCATGTTCGCCGTCAAGCAGGGCCTGCACACCCATCTTTCCTACCAGGTAGGCCTCGTCGCGGTCGGTGATCGAGATACAATTCGAGGCCATGCGCTGTAAATCGCCCGGTTTCTCAAAACGCGCCCGCAGCTTTAGTTCCCTCGTTACTAATTCTACCAGTTGTTGAGCCGCGCCGCTCAAAAGTGGATGCTGGAAGGCATCAAGTCCCACCTGTCCAGCCGCGCCGAGCGCCTGTCCCTGTTCATCGCGCACCGATTCAGCCGTTACAATTATAACGTATCCGACCCTGCGATATGTTTCTTCGACCTGTTGCAAGAATCGCTGCTGGTTAAAGGGCTGTTCGGGGATGAGCAGGATATGCGGCGCGTCGTCCTCGTTACGCTTCCCAAGCGCGGCTGACGCGGTCAACCAGCCAGCGTCGCGTCCCATCGTCTCGATAACCTTGACGGGATAGTGCCAGGGGATCGATTTAGTGTTCATGGTCGAATCGATGGTGGCCAGGGCAATAAAACGCGCGGCGCTGCCATAGCCGGGGCAGTGATCGGTCCGGGGCAGATCGTTATCGATGGTTTTCGGTACGCTGATGGCTCGCAGGTCGTAACCCATATGCGACGCTGCTTCCGCTATACGATGAGTCGTGTCGGCTGAATCGTTGCCGCCGATATAGAGCAGCATATGAATATCATAACGACGCAGTATCTCAATAACTCGCGCGGGGTCTTCGTCTTGCAGCTTGTAGCGGCACGAACCGAGCGCCGCCGAAGGAGTATGTAAGAGGCGCGGCCACAGGTCAGCGGGTTGGCGCCGCAGGTCAATGAGTTCTTCGCGTAGCAGCCCTTGCACGCCGTACTTCATGCCGTAAATACCGTCAATACGCCCATCCTGCATGGCGCGATTGACGGCTCCGACCAGGCTGGCATTGATGACGGCGGTTGCGCCGCCGGATTGCCCGATGACCAGGTTGTTATGTGATGCCATGTATTTGTTACCAATCGGATAGAATAGTTGCTTCTTATCTTATCACCATTATATCAATACTGAGGGGAAGCGTCGAGGTGATTGCTTTGATAACAGGACAGACCTGGGCGGATCAGGTCGTCAGTTTTCAACAGGTTCGTGGTATATAGGCCGCCTGACAGCCCACTACGAGCGAGAAAGGAACGTATACCCCATGCCCGCGTATACTGGACGGATTGTGATTGCCGGTGTTGCCGAGTCGGATTATGGGCGCGTTCCCAACATGACCGAGATGCAGTTGCACGCGCAGGCTTTGATGCGCGCGCTGGAAGATAGCGGGTTGCGCAAAGAGGAGATTGATGGCGTTTTTTGCAGCTCGCAGATGATGGGGATGCCGACGGTTATGCTGTGCGAATACTTGCGCATATTTCCGCGTTATAGTGACAGCACTTCTATTGGCGGTTCCTCGTTTGAGGCGCACCTGAACCATGCTGTGGCTGCTATTCGCGCGGGTAAGTGTGAAGTCGCGCTCATTAGTTCAGGAATGCGCGGCATCTTTCTGATTATCGAGGCGGTGCGGCAGTTGCGCACGGCAGTGGAGGGTTGTTATCGTCGCAGGCGACAACCATACTGGGAAAATAAGGGCTTATTTGAGTACGAAAAAGTGAATTTGCCAGCGTTCATGTGTTGGATGTAATAGATGAAATTAGTGTTTTTCTTCCTGCCTGTCAAAACGAGGCGTTCGCTATGTCCACACTGCATATCTCACTTTTCGGCAAATTTTGTGCCAGGCGCGATGGGCAGCTTCTAGAAGGTTTTGATGCGCGTAAAGTGCAGGAGTTATTTTGCTATTTGCTCCTGCACCGGGATCATGCTTTGTCTCGCGAGACACTGGCCAGCGTGTTGTGGCCGGAAACGACGACGGCTCTTTCCAAAAAGAGCTTGCGGCAGGTGTTGTGGCAACTACAATCCGCGCTGGGTTCGCAGAGCGCGGCCATATCTGATCGCCTGTTAGTACTTGACGCGGAATGGATTCAATTGAATGCGCAGGCTGACCTGTGGCTGGATGTTGCCTCGCTCGAGTATGCCTCCAACGTGATACAGAAAATCTCTGGCGCCGAACTTGATGCACAGCGAGCGTTGATGCTTCAACAGGCCGTTCAACTATACCAGGGGCCATTGCTCGAGGGTTGGTACAACGATTGGTGTATCCTGGAGCGCGAGCGACTGCAGACGATGTACCTGGCGATGCTGGACAAGTTGATGGGGTATTGCGAAGTTCACCGCGATTTTGAGATCGGCCTGCAATATGGGATGCGTATCTTGTGTTATGACCGGGCGCGCGAACGCACACATCGCTGCCTCATGCGCCTGCACTACCTCAGCGGCGACCGGGCAGCGGCCTTACGCCAGTTCGATCAGTGTTCAGCCGCGTTAGAGGATGAACTGGGTGTTGGGCCATCCAGACATACCGTTGCGCTCTATGAGCAAATCCAGGCCGATCAACTGACGGAAACGGAGTTTGGTGGAACACTTCACCAGGCGAATGCAACGCTCGAAGCAGCATCTCCCCTGCTGATCGAGGTGCTGGGCCGTTTAGAACACCTCCAGGGCGCGTTAACCGAGCTGCAAATGCAGCTACAACAGACCATGAAAACGGTGGAACAGATTGTGGCAAGTAGCCAGCTTTCGACGTTAGGCTATGCCACGAAGTAGAAGACGCGAAAATGACGCGCAAGAGACACCGGCAAGACGCAAACTTGTATCACCACGCAGACAATCAGAAGACGATGCCATAGACACCAGCATGTTACAGTTGAATTGCGCCTGAGATGATCCAGTCGAGGCACACGAAACCTGGACTCAGGATCAATGAAATGGTAGGGGCGATCATGGATATAGTAGAGCCTGGTACACAGTCGTTCATAGTGAAAATCTGGGTCGAGGAGAGCGGTGAAGATACGAGCCGGGGAGTATGGCATGGTCATATCACACATGTCTCCAGCCACCAACGCCGCTATCTGAAAGACATGAACGAGATACAGGATTTCATTGCCCCCTACCTGGAAGAAATGGGCGTCAAAGTCGGCAAGCGCTGGCGGCTGCGGGGATGGCTTCAACAACTGAAAGGACGAGGTTGAGTGTTCACTAACCTATGAGCGCCGGCAATAGCGAAACGTTTAGGTGGCTTATTGGGAGTCACCTCGAAAGCACAAAGGTTTATCATCACTACTAAAGTAGAAGATGGACCTCACATTTCATTCAGAAGGAGAATTACAATGACTATCAAAGAACCACCAGCACTACACCCTGGTGGACCCGGTGCAAAATCACTCACTGTACAAGGTAGTTTTGAAACCGACCTTGAGCCAGCCCTGTCTGGCTTTATTAGCGCCAACATCCACGACGAAGTCGAGCCGTATTCGAGGTATGTCAGCATCATCGAAGCCAACGACAACTGGTATGTTACCGCAAACTGGACTTTGAACGGCACCGTTCGCAAGATGATCTGTGGCAAATGGTGCGTCAGACTTTTCCTCGACTCCCTGGGTCCAGATAATCTCGATCTTGAGTTGACAAATGACGAGGGTCTGATACCTCTTGATCCTTGCGGTAATGGTGAGTATACTGCCCACTTCAATGTTAAGCCGGGTACAGTGAGGGCAGAACACTGTGGAACCCCATTTCAGCCCGTCTTGTCCGTGAGCTACCTGACGAATTGCAAGGTCAGGTTCCCATCGGAAGCAGCAGAGATGGCTGCGCCTGCGTATATGAGGTACCAGGCGGGACCTATTGCAGGTATCGTCAGATTCCCGATCACGCAGTTTATAACGGAAGAGGTAGAAGTCTAAAGCGTTGTTCACCTCGTTCGTTTGCATCCGCCGCTCTGCACTAAGGAGTCGTCTGGGATTAACCATTCCAACCTGAGAAGTCCGAACTGACGCTGGGGCCTCCTTCACGAAGTGCCAATTGCCAACGTTATTTCCCTACGACTCCTAAGCATAGCGGCGGGCGCAGCCCACCTGGAGTGTTCGAGTACAATCTGGTTCTTCCTAAACGAACTTTGCATATAAGAGCCTGATCTGTTTCAATCTTCGTCGATGTGTACCGAAGTTGGAAGAGGTAAATCAATGGCAAAGAAGCATTCTTCAATCGATAGTGCGGTAGCACCGCCAGAGACCGATGATTTGCAGATCATCAATGGTATTGGTCCGGCAGTTGAGCACCGGCTTCACGGCGTCGGCATCTTCACCTTTGCACAACTCGCGTCCCTCGCACCCGCCGATATAGCCGCATCCGTTGCTGACCTGACCGGATTAACAGCCGAGCGCATTATCCGGCAAAACTGGATTGGCCAGGCGCGCCACCTGGCAGCAGTATCTGGCTCCTCCGAAACGCATGAAAAATCGGCGCTGGTTCCTTATGATGTTCCCGCAAGCGAGGAGGTATCTACTGCTCCATCATTACCAGCGCGTGGTTTGGTCGGAACGCTCTCTATACAGGCAATGGAAATAGTAGGCAGTAGCTCGATTGGCTCGCACAGGCTGCTCCACTATGACGAACCTTTTGATATTCGTCTCACGCTCGATCTGTCAGGGTTGGTGGTACCAGAAGATGCGCGACTCAAGTATAAAGTCTCCATTTACGGGAAGAACCGTGTCAGCCGCTCGGGTCAGTTTGCGTGGGAAAGCGAAGGCATCTTCACACCTGCTGATACGGTCACAATCGAACTGGAAAATAATATCCTGCCGGAAGGTACGTTTCAGCTTGCGGCGAGCGTTATCCTGGCGCTGCCGGATATGAAGCTTACGCCTAAAGCTGGTTCTATGGCCCTGATCGACGGTGGCCTGGTTCAGGTCTATTAAAGTTCAAGAAACGACCTGTGCTTATGCACTATTGGGTACCGGGAAGTTCTGCCAGGGATGATTTGACCTCGATGTAGCGGGCCAGGATGAAGATGAGATCGGAGAGGCGATTGAGGTAGCGCACGACTTCGCCATTCTGGATGACGCCGTCGTGTAGTAATTTGACCGCCATGCGTTCGGCGCGGCGAATTATGGTACGGGCGAGGTCAAGCGCGGCCCCATCGAGCGAGTCGCCGGGGATGATAAATTTGTTGGGAATCTCTACTTCTTCTTTGAGGGCGTTTTCGACCTGTTCCAGTCGCTGCACGTGCTCAATGGTCATGCGCAGGCCCATTTTTTCGTAGTTTTCGGGCGGTGTAGCCAGTTCGCCCATTAAAAGATACAACTCTTGCTGTACCTGGTAGATGATTTGTTTGACATCGGCATCGGTCGCCATAGCGCGCGCCAGTCCTAACGCGGAGGTTGCTTCGTCAACCGTGCCGAATGTGTCGGGGCGCGCGTCATACTTGGGAACGCGCTGCTTGCCCAGCAGCCCGGTGTAGCCGGTATCGCCTGTGCCTGTTGTTACTTTTGCCATGAAAAATATCCTCCATAAGTAGCGACACGCTTTGCGGATGAGTTGGACGGGACACCCACAAGGGGTGTCGCTACTGGTTAGTGTGGTAGCGGTAGGCTTTGCTGACGCGCCGCCAGTCCAATTCTTTGCCGCGCACCGGGCGTTCCTCGTTCAGTGGTTCCAGGTGTTTTGAGGAGAGGAAACGCCGCCTCAGGTTCGACAGGTCGATCTGCTCGTCGGGTGGGAAGAAGGCGCGGTAGAGTAAAGCGGCTTCGGCCAAAGTGAGTATGCCATCTCCGGCGGATGGCTCGCGCACGATACTGATGGGGCGCGTGTCTTTACTTGATCTGCCTGGCAGGCTCAAGTTCCACCACTCGTCGCCGCTGGCCTGGCTCATGGAACCCATGTCGGATAGAAAGCCCAGCACGATTTCCGGGTTGCGCTGGATATGCGAGCGCAGGGTATGGAGAGCCGTTTCCAGCACGGAATGTATCTCTGCATCCAGTTCGTGCTGGCCTGTTTCGATCTTCTCTACCGATTTCCAGCCGACACGCAGGCTTGGCACGGGGTGCGTGTGCAGGTTGGGACGCAATTCATCACGGTTGGCGCGCAGCAGAACGCTGTGGATCAGCGAGACGGATGTGCCTTGCTCAGTGCTGCCCCACACGTAGACCTGTTGTTCTTGCCAGCCTGCTTTCAACTGGAATAAGGCGGCTTCGTTCGGCCACATGAGTACTGCTTCGATGGTACGATCAACGGCGTCCGTGACCGATTCCGAGCCTAAAACCAGCCGCATAGGCGGTCCCCAGGGACTATCGCGCAATAATACCCATAAAGACCAATCACGAATAGCAAATATTACCACTCCCGCCGTTACAATCAGGCGGCGCGGTGTGGCATCGCGAGGTGGCTGTGCTGCAATAGTGGTTTTCGAACCAGAGACCGGTGAGTTCATAAATATTGACTCTCGCTTCCACGTCTGATTTGTGAAGTTATATGGATTGTACCTATTCTAGCGCAAGTTCGCAAGACCATGGCAAGCAATATGGTCCGGCAAGTACAGAGAATTAAAAAGGCATCTCGCAAGAGATGCCCTTTGTATATAAACTGTCGCTTTATGCTTAGTGGATAAAGATGAGTCTGAGTCCCCCGGCAAAAGCGGCAGTGAAAATGACTGCCATGAGTTGAAGTAAACGCATTTTAACCAGTTCCGCGTGGGTGTCAATGGCGATGGCCTGCGCGCCGCTGGATTGTCGAACATATTTCTGGTTCTGCATAGCTTTTTTCCTTTGATACTTAGTGAGTACCAATGTTGTGTGTACCTACACTATACTATACGAAGGCACACGTCCTCTGGTTGCATATTCATACTATACA
>JADEYI010002303.1_pt1 | contig 10098 bp, 8 predicted proteins | sample 8542331 | NCBI WGS metagenome assembly JADEYI01 (sample SAMN16510988, study PRJNA670497) | mine drainage metagenome | isolation source: biofilm near Copperflume 1 | place: Germany: Marsberg coppermine Kilianstollen | collected 2018-02
ACGAGGATGGACGCGGCGAGTTGCTCAACGGGCGCCTGGATTATGACAACGCGGATAATGTCGCCCGATTCTTGCTCGCCTCTGGGTTGGGCGTGCCAAGGTATGATCCTCGCACGCTCGCGAAAGGGCTACGGCTGCTTCCTGGCGATCCCGCCGCGCGTATGGCTCCCTCCGCTGAGGGGCACGACACCCATGTGGTTGAGGCCAAAGGCGCGCGGGTCTATCTGGCGCGGACGGCGGAGGGAGCGGCACGCGCATGGCAAGCCGACCGTGCCACGGTCTATACCTACCTGCACGCGGGGCATACGAATCTCGCCTTGCATGCGATGCTGCGCAAGGCCGTTGATCTGGCCATGAGCACGGACGCGCTCCCCCCCGCTTTCCTCGATATGACGGATAGGGCGGCGCTCCATCTGCTGCGCGGCGTAGCGGAGGGCGGAGTGGCGCGGCTCGTTGAGCGTGTCTGCCAGGGCCAGCCGTATGCCTGCGTGTGGGAGGCCGAGTTGCCGCGAGAAGTGCCAGACCACACTCCCTGGCGCCGCCACCCTGAGTGGCGCGTGCGCCGAGCGCTGGAGGCCCACCTGGCCGCGGAGGCGGCGCTCGCGCCGCATGAAGTCATCGTCGAGGCCATCACCTCATCCGCGCGGCGCGCCCTGCCGCCGATTGCCCCGCCGAGCCACCCTGGCGCCCTGGTCTGGGATGAGGTGCCCAGCGATGCCCAGCGGATCCTCCATGTCTTCGCGCCAGCCGAGATCGCGCGAGACTACACGCGGCGTCTGCGCATGGCGGCTGAGCGCCACTTCACGCGGTTGGGCGCCCTTCCCCGCGCCGATGTCGGCTAAAGACCGATATCAGCTAAAGACCGATATCAGCTAAAGACCGATATCAGCTAACGCATCATGGCGCTCACTCCCCTGGTTTTGGCATGGTGAAGGGTGGCGCCGGCAGCCGATGCAGAAACGCGGCGCTGCGCCGCAGGCGCTCCGCCACGTCAGGCGGCACCGAGCGACCGCCTAGGGGCGTTGGGTGAATGCCCGGCCCGTGGTAGTCCGATCCGCCCGTGGGAATCAACCCATATTCGCTCGCGAGATCCGTGAGCCGCTCCACAGTCCCCTCATCGTAGGGACCATAATAGCATTCCAACCCTTGCAGGCCACCGATCACCAACTCCGGCAAGACCTGCTCCTCCAAGCCGCTAATCTTGGCTGGATGCGCCAGCACCGAGATGCCGCGGGCGCTACGAATCAGGCGCACCGCATTCGCGGGCGAGAGCTTAAAGCGCGGCACATAGCCCGGCTGGCCAGGGCTGAGGTAGCGGTCGAACGCCTCCTGTATGCTCGTGGCATACCCCTGCTCGATCAGCGCCTGCGCAACATGCGGTCGGCCAACGGAGCCATGCGCCAGCGCGCGCACCCGTTCCCACTGAATATCTAGCCCCTCGGCGCGCAGCCGCTCGACCATCCGCTCCCCCCGCCGCTCGCGCGCGTCACGCAGGAAGCGCAGATGCGCCTGAAAATCTGGGCGCTCCCACTCGATGTAATAGCCGAGCACGTGGGCCTCGCCGCTACGATTCGGCAGTTCCGTGTTGACCTCGATGCCAGGGATGACCGTGACGCCAAGCCGCTTGCCCGCACTCTGCGCCTGGGCGATACCCTCGGTCGAATCGTGATCGGTGAGCGCGATCAGGTCCAGACCAACCTCATGCGCCAGCCGCACCAGCTCGGTCGGCGTCGAGAGGCCATCCGACGCGGTGGAGTGCGTGTGCAGGTCAATGCTGGTCGGCTCGGGCGGTGTGCTGCTGCTCATTTGGCGTAGTCCACAACGCGCGTCTCACGGACGACGCAGACTCTGATCTGGCCAGGATAATCCATATTTTCCTCGATCTTGCGGGCCACATCATTCGCGAGTTGTGATGCGGCCACCTCATCCACTTCCTCTGGCTTGACGATGATACGCACTTCGCGCCCCGCCTGGATGGCAAAGGACTTCTCCACGCCTTTGAACGAATTCGCGATGCTCTCCAGCGCTTCCAGCCGCTTGATGTAGAGGTCAATCGTCTCGCGCCGCGCACCCGGCCGCGCCGCCGAGATGGCATCCGCCGCCTGCACGATAGCCGCTTCGAGCGATTGCGGCTCCGTCTCGGTCGCGTGGTGGGCGACGATGGCATGAATGACCTTTGGCGAACGGTTGAAACGGCGAGCGATCTCGCCGCTAATCAAGTGATGCGGTCCCTCGACCTCCTGGTCAATCGCCTTGCCCAGGTCATGCAACAACCCCGCCATCTTGCAAACATTCACGTCGGCCCCCAACTCCGCGGCGATGGTGGCCGCGAGAACGGAGACCTCGATGGAGTGGTTGAGGACGTTCTGGCCATAGCTCGTGCGGAAGTGCAGCCGCCCCAAGAGCTTCACCAGCTCAAGCGGAACATTCGTGATGTTCGCTTCCATGCAGGCGCGTTCGCCCTCTTCCAGGACGACCTGTTCCACCTCCTGCTGGGCTTTGGCCACCATCTCCTCGATGCGCGCGGGGTGGATGCGCCCATCGAGAATCAGTTTCGTCAGGGCGATGCGCGCGATCTCGCGCCGCACGGGATCGAAGGCCGAAAGGATGACGGAATCGGGCGTATCATCAATGACGAGATCCACTCCGGTGGCACTCTCAAGCGCGCGGATGTTGCGCCCCTCGCGGCCAATGATGCGCCCCTTCATCTCATCGTTGGGGAGGGGGACCACCGAGATGGTGATATCAGAGACCTGATCTGAAGCACACCGCTGGATGGCCAGCGTGATGATCTCACGCGCTTTCGCCTCGGCCTCCTCGCGGGCGCGCGTCTCGATCTCGCGCGCCAGCAGCGTGGCTTGGCGGCGCGCGACATCCTCGGCGGCGTGGATCAACTCGGCGCGCGCATCCTCGATGCTCATACCCGCGACACGTTCCAACTCGGTCATCCGCTGCTGGCGGAGCGTCTCGATGGAGGCGCGTTGCCGCTCCAGTTCCTCGCCACGTTGGGCTAGCCCCCGCTCTTGGCGCTCCAGACCTTCGATCTTGCGTTCGAGTGCTTCCTCCTTCTGCTGAAGCCGCGACTCCTGCTGTTTCAGTTCCTGCCGCCGTTCGCGCGCTTCCGTCTCAAGCGCGGCGCGCACTCTCGCGGCCTCAACAGTGTTCTCGCGGAGTGCGTCGCGCTGCTGCTCCTGGAGCTCCAAGAGCCGCGCTTCAGCTTTCTCCCGCGTTTGGCGGATGTGCTCCTCAAAGCGGAGCTGCGATTCCTGGCGGCCATCTCTTCGTCCGAAAAAGTATCCGCCAACCGCCGCCGCGATGGCCAAGACGATCACGATGATCGTAACGGGATTCACGTATGGGTACCTCCATGAGGCTCTATGGTTGGTGTGGGGAGGCAAAGCGCATGCGGCGCCGTGCTCATCCGCACACACAAGTCTATTCAACGGACCGGCTGTTTACATCACTATATAGAGTGGAGTATCACAGTGTCAAGCGGCCTGCGACGAGGCCGTCAGCGCGATGCGCTGGAACCCGATGCGCTGGAACCCGATGCGCTGGAACCCGATGCGCTGGAACGGCTGGAGCGCCAACGGTGGGTTGCTAGCTGCGCGCATGGTATACTGCATGCGCCTGACGCGCGGCGAGACGCGCAAGCGAGAGGAGATCCACAGCATGTCACCACCGCCATCGGGAGCATCCCAGTCCCCCGCGCCCAGCCCAGCACAACTCACCTGGCTCAAGAGCCTTATCCGCGCCGTCCCCGATTATCCCCAGCCCGGCATTCTCTTCCGTGATATCACGCCGCTGCTCCAGAACGCGACGGCCCTGCGTCTGGTGATAGATCTGCTGGCGGCGCGCTACCGCGCGGCTCAAATTGATTACGTGGTCGGCATCGAGTCGCGCGGCTTCATCTTTGGCACACCGCTCGCCTACCTGCTCGACACCGGCTTTGTCCCGGTGCGCAAGCAAGGAAAGCTCCCCGCGAAGACCATCTCGCTCGCCTATGATCTGGAGTATGGCTCCAACACGCTGGAGATGCATCGCGATGCCGTACGCCCAGGCCAGCGCGTGCTGATCATTGATGACCTGCTGGCGACCGGCGGCACGACGGCGGCCACCGTGCGGCTGGTGGAGAGCCTGGGCGCGCATGTGGTCGCGCTGGCCTTCCTGATCGAACTGGAGGCCCTAGAAGGGCGGCAACGCCTGCCTGGCCGCGAGGTCTTCGCGCTGCTCACCTTCTGAACGGGCGATCTGATGGGCCAGCGCGGTTCCTCGCCGCGCTGGCAAGCATACGAGCCAGGCCTGCTTCAGCGCATGCCTCAGCCCACCGCATGACGCGGGCACCCAGCATGAGGAGGGCACATGGCGATCTTGGTGCATCCCGCGCGCGCCACCCGCGATTGGCTTCCCGCGGGCGTGGGCCGTGGCGAGCGGATGTATCACGTGCTCTCTGACATCATCGGCCCACACGGCAGCCAGGAACTGCGCCTGTTCGTCGCGCGGTGCGGCATACAGCGGCGCTGGGTGCAGTTCCCCGGCAGTTACCGCGAGCACTATGACGCGCCCCCCCACGCCGCGGAATGCCTCCTGCGTCATGGTGCCCGGTTGGCGAGCAACCGCGAGATTGGGACGCTGCTCCGCGCCAAGCGCAACGCCGATCGCGGCGCCGATCGCTAGGCGCTGCCGGTCCGCGCCAGCGCCTCCACTCGGTCGGAGAAGTGGCACGCGGCGTAGTGGCCCTGGCCAGTCTTATCCACGAGCGGCGGCTCCACCTCCGAGCAAATCGGCTGCGCGAGCGGGCAGCGCGTGTGGAAGCGACAGCCGCTCGGCACATTGACGGGGCTGGGCAGGTCGCCACGCAGGATGATGCGTTTGCGCTGCTTCTCGACCCGCGGATTGGGAATAGGAATAGCGGAGAGCAGCGAGACGGTGTAGGGGTGCAGGGGCATCTGATAGATGCCATTGCGGTCCGAGATCTCCATGATCTTGCCCAAATACATGACGGCGATGCGGGGCGAGACGTGCCGGACCACGCTGAGATCGTGGGAGATGAACAGATAGGTGAGGCCCATCTGTTCTTGCAGGCGCTGCATCAGGTTGATGATCTGTGCTCGAATCGAAACATCGAGGGCGCTCACTGGCTCATCGGCGATGATAAAATCTGGCTCCGTGCTGATCGCGCGGGCGATGGCGATGCGCTGGCGCTGACCGCCGCTGAACTCGTGGGGATAGCGGTCAATGAACCGCGGATTCAATCCCACCTTGGTCAGGAGGTCCTCCGTTCGCTGGCGTATTTCTCGCCGATTACCCGTCCGGTGGATAAACATCGGCTCGGCGATCAAGCTGCCAACGGTGAAGCGCGGGTTGAGCGAGGCATAGGGATCTTGGAAGATCATCTGCACGCGACGGCGCACCCCGCGCAACTGCGAGCTTTCAAGCGTGGCCAGATCCTCGTTCTCGAAATACATGTGCCCGCTCGTCGGCCGATAGAGACGCACGATGCAGCGCCCAATCGTGGATTTACCTGAGCCACTCTCCCCCACCAATCCAAGCGTCTGCCCACGTGGGATGGAAAGCGAGACACCATCCACCGCGCGCACAGCGCCGATCCTGCGCTGGATGATGATGCCCTGCGTGATGGGAAAGTGCATCACGAGATCTTCGACGCGAAGCAGCGCATCCGTCGTGCTGGGCGCTGGTGCCGCCGCGGGTACCGCCATAGAATTATCCCCTCTCCCGAAGTGGAGTCTGTCACCATCCGCCATCACTACCGCCCAGACCCCGGGTCTCTTGGCAGGTCTATCACTGAGGGACGCTGCCTATTCTGCCCGTGCTCTCGCGCACAGGGATGAAGCCCCGTGCCGCCGCGCGCGCCAGATCCACCGGGTCCGTCACATCCACCCAGCAGGCGCTGCGATGGTTCGGGCCGACCAAGACCTCAGGCGGATAGGTCTTGCACTTGGGCAGCACGAACGGGCACCGTGGCTGGAATGGGCAGCCCTCAATAGGATGCAACTGATCCGGCGGGCTGCCGGGGATGGTCTGGAGCGTGCCGATGGTCGGCTCATCGAGATGCGGGATGGAGCCGAGCAGGCCCAGCGTATACGGATGCCTGGGGTTAGCGAACAACTCATCCGTCGGCGCCGATTCAGCGATATAGCCAGCATACATGACGTTAATGCGGTCGGTGATGCCCGCGACCACGCCCAGGTCATGGGTAATGAGAATGACCGACGTATTCAGATCACGCCGCAGTCGCCCAATCAACTCCAGGATCTGCGCCTGGACCGTCACATCCAACGCGGTCGTCGGCTCGTCGGCGATCAAGAGCTTGGGGTTGGCGGCGATGGCGATGGCGATCATCACGCGCTGGCGCATCCCGCCGCTGAACTGGTGCGGATACCCCCTCAGACGCCGCGCCGCGTCGGGAATGCCCACCGCCTCCAGCAGCTCGCGCGCGCGGTTGCGCGCCTGCGAGCGCCGCAGCCCCAAGTGCAACTGGAGTGGCTCGATCAACTGGCGTTCGATCGTGAGGACGGGATTCAGGCTCGTCATCGGATCCTGGAAGATCATCGCGATATCGCCGCCCCGCACCTTGCGCATCTGCGATTCCGGCAACTCCAGCAGATCCTTCCCTTCGAAGAGAATCTCTCCATCGGGAATCTCGGCGGGCGGCGTCGGCAACAGGCGCATCACGGCGAGTGAGGTGACGCTCTTACCTGAGCCACTCTCCCCGACGATGCCGAGCGCCTCGCCCTCATCCACATGAAAGGAGACACCCTCCACCGCGTGGATGGGACCTTCGCGTGTCTTAAACTGGACCTTGAGATTTTTGACTTCAAGCAGCTTGGCCAACGGCGCCACCTCTCATGCCATCCACTATCCAACGTCTCTTGACCTAGCGCTGCGTCATGTACGGATCCAGCGCGTCGCGCAGCCCATCGCCCATGAGATTGAAGCTCAACACCGTGAACAGAATAGCAAATCCTGGCAGGTAGAGCAGCAGCGGCAGGGTGGTGATGTACGACCGCGAGTCATCCAGCATGGTGCCCCAACTAGAGGTCGGCGGCCGGATGCCATAGTTGAAGAAGCTGAGGACCGACTCAGTGATGATGGCATCACCGACGACGAGCGTCGCCGCGACGATGATCGGGCCAGCGGCATTCGGCAGAATGTGGCGCAGAATCAGGCGGATGTCGCCCGCTCCGAGCGTTCTAGCCGCTAGCAGAAATTCTCGCTCTTTCAGCGAGAGAAACTCACCGCGCACGATACGCGCGACGACTGGCCATTCAAAGAAGGCGATCAAAATGACGATGCTGAAGATACTGCCATCGGAGAACGCGACCGAGAGCACGAGCAGCACGAGCAGCAGCGGCACCGAGAGGAACGCATCGGTCACCCGCATCATCGCCGTATCCACCCAGCCACCATAGAAGCCAGCTAACGCCCCGACGCTCACCCCAATCACAATGGCGACCAACGCCGTGGCGACCCCGACCAGCAGTGAGACGCGCCCACCGAAGAGCAGGCGCGCCAACTCATCTCGCCCCACCTCATCCGTGCCGAGCGGATGGCCCGGGATCGGCCCGCTTAAAATGAGGAACGGGTTGGTGTCCGTCGCCGGATCGAATGTCGCCGTCTGCCGCGTGATGATAGGAGCGAGGATGGCGAGGAGCGCGATCACCACGATGATGAGGAAGCCCGCCACCGAGACGCGGTTGCGCACAAAGCGCTCAACAATGATGCGGAACTGACTCTTGCGCTTGCGTGCGAGTTCCGGCGTCAGCTCGATCGTGTCGAGCGGCGCGAGCGTTGGCTCGGGTGCGATTGTGTCCATAGCGTGAAGCCCCTTTCAGGTCTACCAATCGCCTATGAGTAGCGGATGCGCGGATCAATCACGGCGTACAGCACATCGGCCACCAAGTTGAAGAGGATGACACTCGCCGATCCCATGACCAAGAAGGCCAGCAGGACCGGATAATCAGGAAGGTCCAGCGATTGGAAGAAGAGGCTGCCTAACCCAGGCCAGGCAAACACATTTTCCGTGATGACCGCGCCACCCGCGATGCCACCGAAGCTGAGGGCGACGACCGTCACCAGAGGAATCAAGGCATTGCGCAGCGCATGACGAAAGAAGACCGTCCGCGCGCCCAGCCCTTTCGCGCGCGCGGTGCGGATGTAATCCTGCTTGATGACATCCAGCATACTCGAACGCAGGTAACGGCTCCACGCGGCGATGAAGAGCAGCGAGAGCACGATCGTAGGTAAGACGAGGTGGACCGCGCGATCCTCGAATAACTCCAGCGAGGTAAAGCCAGTGGTGTCATTCGCCGCGATACCATAGACCGGCAAGATCCGGAGTTGCACGCCGAAAAACTCTTGCAGAATCAAGGCGAACCAAAAGAGCGGCATTGAGATGCCAGCATATGCCCCGATCGTTATCATGTAATCCGTGATCGAATACTGCCTCACCGCCGCCAGCACACCGAGGATGATGGCGATGATCAGCGCGAACGTCAGCGCCATGAGGAACAGTTCCAGGGTCGCGCTAATGCGGTCGCCGATGACATTTCCGACCGGCCGCGAATTCACCAGCGAATAGCCGAAGTCGCCCCGCACCGCTGACCCAAGCCAGATAGCGTATTGTAGTGGAAGCGGTTTATCCAGCCCCAGGCGCCTGGCGATATTGGCACGCGCCTCCGGCGTCAAGCGCGGATTATTCGCGCCGATTGTCGCCGCTGGCCCGCCAGGGATGGCATGGAGCAGCGCGAAGAAGGCGACCGACATGATCAGCAGCATGAGGACGGCCTGCAACAGGCGTCGAATGACGTAGCGTCTCATTGGTGAGCCTCGCACCCTTCTCCTCGTGGTGGCCGGTGCCCTGCCCCACGTGATCACTCACTCGTGTGGCGCCGCCCGTGATCGGCGCACGCACTCCGACGAACCGCTCTACGCCTCCACCGTTCACGTGGGGCCTGGGCCAATTGCGCTTGTGTTCTTGTGAGATTTCTAGTAAGCGATGATTGATTGTGAGGAGGTTGTGCGCAAGAATAGCACATTCTCCTGAGCAGAGGCAAGAGTGGACTTCTTTACCTGATGTGATAGAGCATCGCGCGCGTACGTCTCCAGGGGCATCTCCATAGGGGAATGGCAGGTGGCCATGAAAGCTCCAGAGGAACGCCCGCGAGAGTGCATCGTGCAACCCACCACCCTCTAGGGGTTCCGCGGTGATCGAGGAACCCTGTCTGGCGGCCCAGTGGGCCGCCAGACAGGCACACGACCGACAAGCAGCATCAGCCGTGCCAGGGTGTTCGCGGCGCTAGGCCGTCACGTACCAATCCCAGATGTTCCACAGTTCCGCAGCACCAAGCGCCGACGGATTGTAGTTCTGGAGCCGGTTGACGTGGACGGCGATGTTCGCGGCGGTATAGAGGTACATCACCGCTACGTCGTCGAGCACATTCTTATGGATCGTCTGGAACGCCGTCTTACGGATGGCGAGGTCGGCTGTGCCCTGCTGCGTGGCCTCGGCGGCATCCACCGCGGAGTTGCAGTAGCGCATGTAGTTGGAGCCGCCCACGTCCGGGGTCTGGTTGCACATGAAGAAGGTGTGGTCATCGGGGTCGTAGCCAAGGGTGTTGGCGAACTCACCGATGTCGAAGTTGCCGCTGTGCAGGATGCCTGTCGCCTGCGTGCCAAAGAACACCGGCGCGGCATAGTTCTTCAGCACGATGCTGATGCCGATCTTCTTCCACGCGGCCTGGGCCAGCAACTGCGTCGCCTTGCGGCTGGTCTTGTTGGTGGTCGCATAGACCAGCTCGAGCTTCTGCCCGTTCTTATGACGGAACCCATCCGTTCCCATCGTCCAGCCATCCTGGTCAAGGATCTGGCCGGCCTTCGTCGTGTCCTGCTGATAGCAGGTCAGATTTGGCTCATGGACCACGGTGCCAGCACTGCCGTCGCAGGTAGGCTTCGCGGCGCCGTTGTAGAGCTGGGTGATGAGGATATTGGGGTCAAAACTCATCGTCAGCGCCTGGCGGATCGCCTTATCTTGCAGGAGCGAGGTCCGCACGCACCCTGCCACGCCCACCTTGGTGC
>JADEYI010002304.1_pt1 | contig 10086 bp, 7 predicted proteins | sample 8542331 | NCBI WGS metagenome assembly JADEYI01 (sample SAMN16510988, study PRJNA670497) | mine drainage metagenome | isolation source: biofilm near Copperflume 1 | place: Germany: Marsberg coppermine Kilianstollen | collected 2018-02
TTATGATAAGGCATAGCAAGCACAAGGAGGCACCACATGTTTGAGTTCCAACAAGCTGTAGGGTGTAGGGGGGCCAGGAGTTGACACTATGGATGTTGCACAATCACCTTGATACGATTACCGCCGGTCGGCAGTGTATCTCTCCTAAACCAGGGAACCCACCATGGAACCCGTATATCTACCGCCGCAACCCCTTCCTGCTTTAAAAGTAGCGCAGAAGCAGCCTTTTGACCTTTCCCACGTATCAGGGCCACAAGCTCTTGCTTTTTAAAGGTATTGAATTGAAAGAGCCAGATTCCTTGTACTTTGAGCCACAACACGATAATTCCTCTTTGAGCACCTACTACTACCTGTGTAAAAACAGTTTTTATACTGCCGATCAGAGCATAGCTTGCTCCAAGAAAGTTCGCTGCATGTATCCTGTACAAATTGTCCGCCAGTAACACAGCTCCAGCTTTGTCATAAACATAGCCACTACATGTGGTAGTTACTGCGACGGCCACTTTCTTCGCGCTCTCATTTACGCCAGGACTGGCGATCACCTTAGGTGTACAAACTATTGATTGTGCTGGCAGTGCTTCATTTGCATGAACCTTTTTCAAAACTGCCGTCTGTGCTTCTGCTGTCGCTAATGTCACTAATGTTGGTGTCGCATGCTCAATATCACTTGCTGTCACAACAGAATATGTTTGGGGAGCTTGGCCACCTGTAAATGCTCCAGAACTTTGTGCTGTGACTGCGTTATCATTAATCGAGCATGAGCTTAGTGCAGCAATATTCCCACTTGTTCCAACAAGCAGTGCGTGGGCATTCGCAGTAGCTTCTCCGAAGGATGTAGGCGGGTTTGCCGCTTCCAGGATGACAGGCTCATCCGTCACAAGCACGATACCATTGCTGGTTGTGCAACGTGTGCCTGCCTGAATAGTTTTCTGCATGCTCGCACCATTATAAAATGCCAGCGTCCCCTTTGCTTGCTTCCCACTCGTATGAGCAGTACCAGTCGCTTCCACTGTGTGGGATTGGGGTAACGAGGTAGAAGAAACCCCATGGCCATACACCTGATATTGAGTAGGATCAGGCTTTCCTCCCACCGCGAAAAGCTGGTCGCTTTCGGCGAGAAATTTACTTTGTGGGGTTATCGTCACAGTAGCCAAATACGGTGCCAACGAGACATCTGCCATACCACCTGCTAGCAACATAAGCACTACGACAAGGAGAAGAGTAGTTATGCGCCGTGAGAAATGATTGACCATATGTGAGTGTCTCCTGGAAGCACTGCTCCTGGTAGGCAAGGGAGAAACCTCCTTGCTAGCCATTTCCAAGGCCCTGGCAAACGCGGAAACGCTGCTGAAGCGCCGCCTTGGATTCATAGAAAGAGCCTTCATCACCACTTGCCCAACCGCTGCTGGCACATTCGGAGCTACCTGGCACAACGAAAGCGGTGCCTCATACCTCTTCTTATACCTGATCTCCTCTTTTGTACCTGTAAAGGGGAGAGTACCTGCTAATAATTCATAACAAACAGATGCCAGCGCATATTGATCGCTCGCCCGGCAAGGGCGACCATCCAGTTGCTCAGGGGACGCATAAAGAACAGTGCCAGCTCTCTTATTTGTATTTGAGTCGTCTTCATCTTGCATATCAAGCGCGATACCAAAGTCGCTCAGCAGAAGCTTATTGTTCGACCCAATCAGGATATTTTCTGGCTTCACATCGCGATGAATAATTCCATGATTATGGGCATACTGTAGAGCCAGCGCAACTTGCTTAATGTAGGAAACAGCGACATCGAGTGGTAGAGTATGACCTTCCGGCACTTGTTGGCGCAAAGAACCATTAGGAGCGTAATCCATGACTAAGAAAGGGTTTCTATTCTCAACAGCAAAATCGAGAACTCTGACAATATGTGGGTGTTCTAAATTAGCTATGGTTCTTGCTTCTTGCAGGAACAATTTCGCCTTTTGAGGGTCCATCGGGTTACGCAGAACCTTCACAGCGGATTCAGTACCAATATAAATATGTCGGCCTAAGTAGACTTTCGCAAATCCACCATCCCCCAATGTATGAACCAATTCATATCGGCCAATCTGCCTATGAGAGTTTCCAGCCGCTCCTCTATTGTGTCCAATCATGCTTAACACCCATCCTTCAGCCCTGGAAAAGATATTCCCGGCAATGTCTACTTCATTTGTTTTTAGTTGGTTCACCTCTCAGCAAGAAGCACTACCTGGAAAGCACGACTCTGCTACTACACAATATCCACGTTAATGAATGGATGACAAATAAGACGTATCGCTCCCATTACATCACATTATACCATAAGTAATCACCGTGTTTCATCTTATTTCACATGCTATGTATCCGTATTTAGCTCAAATTATTTTCTTTGCCGTTTAACTACAAAAACTTACTCTTTATTATGCATATTATTGTTCTACTATCTTCATGAAATCTCTAATAATGGTCAGATTGTATTGCTTTCCAGTTACGTCCCGAACAGATATTCTTATTTAGAGGAGGCGATAGATTTTTTTGTACGCGCTCTTAGCAAAACTGCGTGTCAACACACAATTTTTCGTAGATTACAAATCAAAGTGAGAAAATGCATCGACGAATACGTATATTTAGTAATTGAATACATTGCACTACTTAAAAGAGTGTGATACAATCTCGCACATCAAGAAAGTGTAGCGATTTCAACATCACAAGGAGTTAGTAAGATGGATGAATTGCGCGACAAGCTCTTGCACAATAGTGGTGGAGGGCTGACAGATGAGGATAAAGATTTTTATGTCAGCATTAGCAAAGCAGCAGAACTATCAAAGCTCTCAGTCAGTCAGATACGCTACTTTGAAGCCCTCTGCAATGAAAAAAGTTTCACTTTTGGTAGAAGGGAAGGTCCAAATAACCGCAACCGCGTCTATACAAAGCGTGATGTCAAACTGTTGCAACGCGTCTATCAGTGCAATAATAGCAAGCTTGCGGATATTGTCCAATTCATCATAGAGCATCAACAAGCGATTCTCGAAAGTTTAGATCATATTACTCTCCCTCAACTTCTTAAACACGAGCAACAGATTGCAGGCTATAATATCCTCATTTCTGGATTAGTAACCATCCTTCTCTCCCTGTGGCAAGAAGTAATCACGTCAACGCACACAACTCTCAAAGGGGTTATCTTTGGTCCACAAAAGGATGAGTGGAAAACTTCATTTCAAGCAACCATAGAAGGGCGCGGGTATATTGATCTTGCGGACACCCTGGTAACCTACGTCACGAATACGGAAAAAGAGCAGAGTGGTGATCTCACACTTTTTTTCTCTCATCAATCCTTGTACCTCCCATTTTCAGAAGAGGTGGATTTTGATACAAAGTTGTTTTGTGATGAGGAAGCTCCATTCGCAATTACACTGCTATGGGAACGCCCATTTCAAAAAATACCTGCACACCCTGCTCAAAGCATGCTTCTTCTTGATGAAGAGAAGCAAACGCTTTCATATATGCTTATGCATAGTCTGAAGCGGGTGCTGGAAAAGGCAACTTTGCTATCCGATACCCCTATCTCTATCTATGCAAGAGCAAACGTAGGGGCAGCAGCAGTTTCTCAGGGTCTCTCCTTGCTCCTTCGTCATTGCATACAACCGTACTTCCCAGATTGTTACTCCTACGTCGCGAGACTAAGGAAAGACAATCGAGTAGAGGTCATAGAGGAATGTGGTGACATTAACGCAGGCTACACCCATAGACTGCTAGATCAATCTGGTATCATAAATACCCGCAAAACGCCCTGGTGGATCGAATTCGTCAAACAACAGGTCAGCATTGCGCTTGATCACGATGTAGCTAACCGTCCAGATAGCAGAGAAGAACAGGGATCCGTTGTATGTCTTCCCCTCATACGACAAGGGGCTCTGCTAGGTGCCTTTGGAATAGAAAATCCGTATACTGATCAAGATCAACACTGCCTGGCAACTAGAGATGATATTGGTGGTCCAGCACGGCTGCGCTACTTGATCTGTATAGCTGAGATAGCAGCACACTACCTGGATCAACTGGAAGCATCCAATGAGAGGGCAGAGCGTTCACGCCAGGCTTATACCAGATATGAAACAATAGCATGGTATTGGAATATTTATCAGCAAGGAGGAATCAACTATACAAACACAGTAGAAAGCATCCTCGATTGGATGCTTGAGATACAGCTTCCCAAGACAGAAGATATTTATGTCGCGATCGTCGACATCTTCAGGGAAAATGAACTAGCAAGGCAACATAAAGGTTTCGATATTATCGTAGACCTGGTGCAAAATACAAAAAAAAGGATTCAACAAGCCATCCAAGGTGATCAAGTGGCGCTGGCACTCCAAAGGGAAAAACACCTCAAGCTTTTCGATACCCCCGTTGCAGACCATTTAGTCCTCGTTGCTACTGGAACAAAGATGCCATACTTTCTTGTCTTCTTGGAAAGAATCAGGCGTTTTTGGCGCAATCCGCCCGATACATACACCTGGAACGAGGAAGAGCTACTCGACATTTCATTGCAAGTGGGCGTTTGTACATTTTCCCAATTAGCTGCGCTTGAAAAAGGAGAATCTTCAGAACTGATGAAACATCATTTGTGGGAATTATATCATCGTATGATAAAATCTTCAGATCGGGTTTTTGAGTATACCGGTGCAGTTGATACCAACAGGTAAGAAATTGTAGGTTTACAGTGGAAGTAGCATTTGTAGTTTGGGCCTTTGCGGCATTTGCCTTATTCGCGTGCGGTATTCGTGATATACAAGGAATAAGGCTATCACTTCAATGGTTGCGGCTGGAAGAAAAAGGACATCATTTTGATTTTGAAGAAGCTCCTTTTATCATTCTTCTTCTTCCGGTACTACGTGAACAGAAACTCATATCAGAAACACTCCAGGCCCTGGCCCGCTTGAAGTATCCTCATGCACGCTTACGCATTTTTGTGATTACCACCGAGAAAGAAATAGCTCAACGTAAGCAAGCAAGAGCTAACTTAGCTTCACTGGCTAAAGATATTACCTCCCGGCAATGCTCCCCATCTTTTTTAGCTAAGAAGTATTTGGGTGTGCTACCAGAAGATACACTCAGAAAGATGCTAACTTTAGCCTGGGATAAGGGCAATGAAGCAGAAGTTCATGCATTTCTCCTGGCGTTTTTCGATATCTTTCCTACAACCATGGATATCGTTAACAACGATATGAAAAAACTGAACAAACCAGAAGAGGCCCCTCTGTTCATTCATCTCCATTATCCAGAGACATATGGGTATATGAATCAGCAGTTAGCATATGCTTTGCAGCAACTTCCATCTCATTGCACTATTCCAGAGAGTAGTAAAACGCGTGCTTATCTGGCTATTTATAATGCCGACTCCCGGCCTCATGCTGACTCATTGCTCTCTGTCGTCAATTTGTGTAGAAACTTCAGTATGCAACACACCTCCTTTCCACCCGCTATCCAACAATCGGCAGTATTTCTTGAGAATATAGGCGAGTTAGGATCAAATATGGCCGGTTTGCTCTTACAAGCCGCAGCAGTACTTCAAACAAGATGGGTGCTCGCACATGAAATTCCACGGCTCCATCGCCAAAGTCGTAGTGCTCTCCAATTTCAAGCCGGCAAGCTCTCGCCTCTCCCAAGGCTTTTCGGCTCCGAATTCGCGCTCTGTGTTGGTCATGGCTTCTTCTTACGCTACGACCTCGCGGAAAGCCTTAACCTCTTTTCTATAAGTACCATCTGCGATGATTTGCTTTGGAGCTTACGCCTTTGTATCGAACACCTACCCGTCCTTCCGCTCCCACTATTAGAATCCGCGGAAAGCCCCACCACACTCAAATCATTGCTTATCCAGAAGAAAAGCTGGTTTCTCGGTTACACCGAGTTCCTCCGCTATCGGCTGGTTGTTCGCAAAGCAAAAACACATGATGCACTTACTATTGACCTCATCACTTTCCATGGCATCCTGCGAGCAATGAAGTGGCTTCTGCTCTCGCCAACCCTATTCGTAGCATTCGGGCTTCCAATAATCTTGCATTCGTGGCCATTATTCCTGATTACCGTCGTAGGATATGCTATCTACGGATTTCGCAGCTACTGGATTATTCTTACACACCTTGAAACACTCAGAAGGAGGAGCGGTGGCAACTGGAATTTTCATTCATCTTCTTTCATACAAAAAATATCCCTTACGCTCTTCAGTCTACCTGCGTTCTTAATCGAAAGCGTCGGGCTTTGGTGGTGTCTTCTTCACCGTTTCTGCTGGGCCATAACGCACCAAACCCCCTCCAAACAGAAAACGGAACGTTAACGAGTGTTTCTCCTACCGCAACACAACTTGTTGCATGCTCAAAACCAGAGATTGTCACACTTTGACATATCTCTTTTCCTATGAAGGACAGACACTATGATGCCAAAACTTGCCTTGATCGGATGCGGAAAACATATGCAGAAAACTCTCGCCCCATACTTACTACAGTTGGAAGGATACGAAGTTGAAGTTTGCGTTGATTCAGACGAAGCCTCAGTAAAACGGGTAATGCAGATGAGCCATGCAAAAACATGGGCCTACCATATAGAAGACATTGATCTGCCGAGCATCGATGCTGCTATAATCGCCGTACCTGCCAATGAAGCCTACAAAGTAACGCGCTACCTTCTTCAGCATGATATCGCTTGTTTTGTAGAAAAACCTCCCGCGAGCACTACCCAGGAAATCAATGGCTTACTACAAATTGCTCAGGCGCGAAATACATATGTACAGGTTGGCTTTAACTTCCGTTATACAGAAGCGATGCATGAACTCTATTCCTGCATCACAACGTATACGGTTACGCCATGTATTGCGCACATTGAATTTAGAAGCAAACACCCCTCAGGAGCAGAATGGGGCAGAATAGATCCAGTAGAAGCCTGGATGTACCACAATGGTGTTCACGCATTGGACTTACTACAATGGACATTAGGCCCTGCCCAACAGGTACAGGCAAAAATACTACGAACTGATGACGGAAAATTTATCATTGTTGCACTGATGAAGCATCTTAATGGTTCCCTCTCTACCATAAAAATGGGCAATATAACTGACAAATTCGATGTGCGTATGGAGGTCTTTACCTCCAATGCTGATCAATTTTATGTGCCTCATTTGGGAGAGGTTGTCTTGTTGCAACGCCATGGTAAGGTCGCAGGAGAAGTATTGTATCGCACCGCTAATTTAGATAACGGCTGGGGCAGGTCCGGCTACGGCCCAGAGCTAAAACATTTCTTGCAAAACTATCAGCACCCTGAACATGGTTCACCTTCACTTCTAGATGCCCTTAGAGCATCACAGTTGTGCGATACAATACTGCTCAGCGTACAAACAGAAACATCCCATGAAGTAGTATCTGCCCTTAATCAAACATCCATAGAGCAGATAGGGCAACTACACGAGCCAATGGCCACTTACTAAAGAATTTGAGGCTCTGGAAAGCCGTTCCATTTTGAGCATTAATGCCAGACCTGATATACTGTCCAGTAAGAGCGAACAAACCTGCTGCTGTTAACTATAGCGAGAGGCAAGCAATGACACGTTACTTTGAAGATTTTCATGTCGGCGATACCTTTGACCTGGGCAGCACTTCGGCAACGCAGGAAGAGATCATCGCCTTCGCCCGACAATTTGACCCGCAACCGTTTCACACTGACCCGGAGCAGGCAAAGCACTCAGCCTTTGGCACGCTCGTAGCTAGCGGCTGGCATACCGTCTCCCTCTTTATGCGCCTACTGGTCGATGGAGTCATTAATGAAACCATTAGCATGGGCTCTCCCGGTGTAGACGAGGTACGTTGGATACGTCCCGTTCATCCAGACGAAATACTGCACGGACGCTTCATAGTTATAGAGAGCAAAACATCCAAGAGCAGGGCGAACCTTGGTATCATCCGCTCCAAGTGCGAATTGCTGAATCCTGCGGACGAAGTGGTCATGAGCCTGGTAGGTACACACTTCTTTGGCCGACGACCAATGCAGTAGTTGGCGGTGGGCATTAGTGAACCCTTCCATGCTACGAAAGCAAACGCGGCGTTGGTTCCGCATCCTTTGGCGCATCCGCGCTATCCGTGGTAATCTCCTCTACCTTTGCAAAGGCGTCATCTTTCGCCTTCTGGAACTCTTTAGGATGGGTGACACGCCATTCAAACCAGATTGCAACCAGCAAAGCTTGCAGCACTCCGGCGACCGGTGAAGCAAACAAGGCTCCCACGATCCCAAAGAGTTCGGCTCCGGCGATCAGCGCGGCAATAGAAACAACAGGGTGCAGACCAATAGCCTTCCCCACGATGCGCGGCCCCAATACATCACCCTCGATCACATGCACGACCACGAAATAGACCAACACGATAAGCGCGAAAATCCATCCCTTGGTGAGAGCGAGCAGGATACAGATCGCACCAGAAACGAGCGTTCCCAGCACTGGAATAAATTCTAAGATGAACGCCAGTACTCCCAGTAACAAGGCAAACGGCACGCCAATAAGCTGCATGCCAACCCCAACCAGGACACCAATTAAACCACACAGAAACAATTGACCACGAATATAGCCACCCACAACGCGCTGCAACGTATCCAGCAGAAATTTCATGCGCCCTTGCTGCTGCTGTGGCATGTTCCGCCGTAGCCAGTCAGAAATACGCGAGCCATCAGCGAGCAGATAGATACTGAGCACAGCCACCAGTACAACATCCAGCACAGCACCAACCAGACCCGTCAATAGCGGTACGACGCTCACCGCGAAGCCTTCAATGCTTGCGACAACCTGCGCACGGGCCGCGTCGATCTGACTTTGCGAGATGCCAAATGATCGCAATGTCTGTTCCAGCGGCGTAAGCTGACCACTTTTACTCGGTGTCAGCAAAAACTGTACATAGGCTGAAAGTGAGGTCACCTGCACGATCGCCGTGCTCACAATCAGATAAAGCAGCGCACTGATAGCACCCAGAACGATGAGGTACACAATGAGGATAGCGAGAAATCGAGGCATGCCGCGCTCTAAAAACTTCACGGCAGGTGCGAGCGCGTAAGCGAGCACCGCGGCAACCGTAAGTAGAAGCAAGGTTTGAATGATGTGTCCAGCAGCCCAGAGAATGAGGAGCGCAACTCCCGTCCAGGCGAGAATAGCTAACGGAAGTCCAACACGCCGCATCCATTTAGCGATAACTGCTGTAGCGTCAACGTCTCGGTTCGTGCGCGGACGAATGTTTGCAGACATTTTTGTGCTCCCCTGTCATCAACACGATAGAATATCAAATGATCTCTACTGTTAACACGTTGCCAAACAAAAAAAGGAGCACTTTTGCAGTGAATTCTCTTCTCTCTTGCTTCTATCACACATACTTTGCGACCAGTTTTAATAAACCGTCGAGGCTGAATGGCTTCTCCAAGAAATCATCCGCTCCTGCTTCTTTTGCCATCGCTTTCACCTTGTCTTGCGCTGAAAGCAGGATAATAGGTAGATGTTTCGTGGTTTGCTGACTCTTGAGGTGCCGACAAATCTCCCGGCCATCCATTCCACCCAACCGAACGTCAAGCAAGAGGAGCGCAGGCAGAGGGCTATTGATCTGGCGTACCTCTACTCCTCGCGACATGATTTCCACTTCGTAGTCTTCAAATTCCAGCATCAGTTGCATTGCCTCACTCATTGCCAGATCATCTTCGGCAACAACGATTCGCTGCTTCACGGGTGTCCTCCCTTTCTCATATGGTACACCGTGTCCGATGTCGATGGGAAAGACGGAATGGTAAAAGAAAACGTTGAGCCTTCTCCAGGCCTACTTTCCACCTGCATCGTTCCTCCTTGCATTTTGACAATCTCAGCCGCAATATAGAGTCCCAGTCCCAGTCCTGCGATATGTTCCTGCTCTGGACTGCTCACGCGGAAAAAACGCTCGAAGACGCGTTCCTGCTTTTCCTGCACAATACCTATCCCTTCATCCCGCACGCTTACCGTGACAAGCTCTTCGCGCACTGATGCGCTGACCCAGACCGTCTTGGCGAGGGGAGAATACTTGATCGCATTGGACAGCAGAT
>JADEYI010002305.1_pt1 | contig 10077 bp, 9 predicted proteins | sample 8542331 | NCBI WGS metagenome assembly JADEYI01 (sample SAMN16510988, study PRJNA670497) | mine drainage metagenome | isolation source: biofilm near Copperflume 1 | place: Germany: Marsberg coppermine Kilianstollen | collected 2018-02
TATCTCCCTTTTCATGATGCCCCCTATATCGTTACGGCTAATGCCGCGTACCGCATGTCTATTCTGCGTTCACTCCAGGGGTTTGATGCGGAGTTTCAATCAGGCGGGGATGTAGACCTGGCCTGGCGAGTCCAGGCGGCAGGCTTTACGATCGTCACTACTCCGGACGCCATTGTCTATCACACAGATCGAGAAACCGTCAGGGGCTATTTCAAGCAGTACTTTACCTATGCAGTCTGGCACGTGCTCCTTTTCAAGAACCATCGTCATAACCCGGGGTTTTTCGCGAATACCTATCCTTTTTCAGGTTTGAGTGGGCTGTTGTTTTCCGTGATGCCTGCAATGCTTGTTCGAAAGTTGTTTGGCAAGCCTCGTCGAGTAAAGAAGCGCGATTTGTATATCGAGTTCGTGAAATACGTGGCTATTATCTGCGGCAATCTCTACGGAGCCATTAAATTTCGCATTCCCTACTTCTAACAAAGAAAATGTCCTTTAGCACGGATAGTGAATGAGGTCTGGACCTGGGAGGTCAGAGCTGAGCGAACAGGTTCACCTAATTTTTAGGAGTTCTTACAAACGTTGCTGATCGGCCCCGGATTCTATTGCTAAGAACGGAGAGAAAATAGTGAAAAGGACCGCAGGTATTAAGCAGTGGTAGTACGCAGCCGAAAAGAGTGAGCGCTAAAAGGTCCTGCTTTTTTCCTGTGTAATCGTTCCAAAGAGTGCAGTTGCGAATGGATTTGAAAGGGAGATAAATATACAGGAGTGCTGAAAGGAAAACGAGCGCGATATTGATAGGGTTTCTGATAACGAGTACCAGCAAAATGAGGCTGATGAGAGGCGCTCCAAAAGCCCATTTCAGGGTAGTACCGTATCGCTTGAGGACAAGCCACTTAAAGAACCAGCCTCCTAACTTCTTCTCATTACTGCGCCTCTTCTCCCTCGCATAATAGCGATAAAGATTCATTTCACCATGAAACCACCTGCTTGCTTGGCGAACAGCAGAGGGAAAAGTTGGGGCGTATTGCGTATAGTCTATTTCGTGTAACAATGTGATGGGTATTTCTCTAAAGGCGGCTCGATATCCAAATTCTAAGTCCTCCGCAAGGGTGCGAGTATCAAGGAGACCTGCTTTATTGAGTACATCTGCTCGAATAAAAAGCCCATGACCTGTACAGTGAGGAAGAGAAGTGACGGGTCGTTTTTGCTGGAAGCTCCGTTGATATTCTCGAAATATGGGAATATTGCCGCAGAGCTCCCATTTTGTTTGAAACAAAGCTCCAATCTGTTGAATTGACCCTATGCGCGTATAGTTCTCCAGGTAAATTGAGGGTTGCTGGTAGATGGGATCTCTACCATAAAGTATGATCTTGATCACTTCGATCTCTGGCCGAGAATCTACATCGTAAATGCCGAAGTACGTTGTCTGGGAATCCGCTCTGTCCTGTGAAGCGAGAATTTGCTCTATGGCCCAATTCAGTTGATGTGCTTTAAATCCCTCCGTTTCAGGATAATGGAGATGCGAAAATTTATATCTCTCCGCCATTTGCTTGAGGGCTGCAATGGTGTCGCTATTGCTCCCCTCTTTTTCAGTAGTGACATAATAAATGAGCACGTTCGGGAACTGGGCCAGTTTGTCGAAGTACTCAACGCTTGCTTTTATCACCGACGCCTCTTGATACACCGGTATGAGGATATAAATCCTATTCATCGGTGTATCTTTGGGTATGAAGTGCTGCTTCTTCTGGCTTATCCAGTTGAGAGAAGATGAGAGCTTCATAAACTGCCAGAAGCTGATGGAAAGATGCACTCCAATGAGCGCGTAGAAGAACCAATCAACAAGATTCATGCTCTTTTTTCACCGTAGGTAATCTTCAAGCCGCCGCTTCTGTAGAATACAAATCAAGAAATGCCACGATACGTTCGTGCAGAGGTCGTTCGTCGAGAAACGCAAGGTCTGCAAGATGTTTTTGTCTGCACGAGCAGTCTAACGAGTTGACGATGGAGAGATCTCGTGTCATATTGAAGGTTTTTAAAGCATCCAGAATGACAGGCGTACAAATTGGGCAATTCTGAGGATAAACTGTATCGCTGTCTTTCCCATCGACATCCAGGCATGCTACTCGCGCTCGGGCAAGGCTCTCGCTCCCCACTTCGTTAAGAACATCAATAGTAGTCCAGAGAGAAGGGGGCGCATACATTCCCCGTTTTGCCAGCTCTGCAACAACAGTATAGGGAGCGATACGTGTAGGGCAGATGGATACGTCCTCGTACCCAAGAGCGGCAACATACTGAATGGATTGAACCGTTTCCGTAATGGCTTCTCTTTCAGTAAGAAATGCTGGTTTGATCATCAAGTAGACCTTGGCGGTGTAGCCATTCTCCCACAGGCGATGAGATGCTCGCTCGAACTGTTCCTTCGTACACGTTGTGTTGATGCAGACGTTTCTGATAAAGTCATCGCCTGATTGCAATCCCATGCCAACGATCAAACGCTTCTCGCCCAGGTATTCTTTCGCTTCGGCAATTGCCTGTGGGGTAACAAATTGGGGCAGTGACTCAACCATGATACCTTCACAACGGGAACGTGCGATTGCCTGATAGATTGCCTGGCGGGCCGCAGGTGGAATTTCTCGATTAGCGAACCAGTTTCCACTGTTATACACACTGATGAGCTGGTAAGAGTCAATCGATCCGGTTGCAAACGCTGCGTAAAACTGCCGGAGAAAATCATCGGGAGTAAAATTGAGATTGAGTCCATAGTATGCCTCGTTTGGTATGGGGCACATTGTGCAAGTTGCTGCGGTACAACCTCTCGCGGCAAGAATGATCTTTTTCCGTTTATACGTTCTCCCTCCTTCATAAAACTCGTAGTCCATGAAAGAAAAAGGTTGGTCCAACTTTCCTATCTGGATGCGGTTCCGACGGATTCCTAGCGCGATTTTACTCAAACCCTGACGAAGGTAACTATTCGGGTATGTTTGTTGCGTAATCATAAGTCTATAACTCCGAACTTCTTGTTTTCTCTTTAAAGGCGTCTTCTTGGTGCTGCTGCTCGGTGCATAAATGGCATGTGCATCTCAATGCATGTGTTTATCGTTTCTTCTCAACGGGATAACATGAGAAACTGTTGAAGAGGAAAATGGCGGGAAGGAGGTGTTGATGTACCCGACTTTCTGAATGATAAAAGCTTTGTGGGGTGCCTGAGAATATAACTCGTTTGTTTTGATAAAAACCGCATACAAGTTTGCGTATATCTGCAACACCATACCTTAACAGCCACGATTTCTTGAACGCATTTCTCCTGCAATGATCCTTTGTTCTCTCCTCCCTTCTATTCCAATAAATCTCAAAACGTGTCAGCATATATTTCTGTGATATGATCTTATGTAACAAGCTCGTATTCAGACTTTGAATTTTTATAGATTGTATCAGAAAAGACGAACGAGTACAAGAGAAAGTTTCCAAATTCAGCAACTTTGATGTAAGGTGACAAGAGCTTTTTTTATTTTATCTTAAAATTATACGAATAGACCAGGGAAGATTTTACAGAAAAAGCGAGAATTCAAGCGTCTCATGGAGTTTATGAGCCATAAGTTGAGGAGCTTTATTGAAAGGGCCACCTGTTTTGCCTCGTTGTTTCTAAATTAACTTGAAAATTGGATCTTATTCCTTTCACAGCACGTTCGAATTGCCATGAGTTCTCGATCATCCGTTAAAGCAACCAGGTTGTTTCTCTGAAAAGAAAAAGGAATAGCTTTAGTGGTAATTGAGTGCTATCAGCCGCATCTTTGATATAATACAACTGGCTACCTACTCAACCTGGTAAGAGATGCCTGGAAAAGGGAATAAAAAATGCAGTATTGGCAAACGCTATTTGAGTATTATTTAAAACAAGGCTTTCCCGAAGCGCTACTACGATTTGTCTGCATTAATCCATATGAGGCGTACCAAATTTGCAATTTTATAGAAAGAATAAACCCTCGCACTTTACTTGAGGTTGGTACATTCATTGGGCTGAGTACAGGTGTACTGGCGCTAGCAAGTCCTTCGGAAAGTATTTTAGTCTGCCTGGATCCCAATCTTCCTGTGAATGTTCTCTCGCAGAGATTTCACTACTCCGAAAGCCGGGGATCTCTCTGGTTTGTGCGAAAGATGTTGGAGCATTTTGAAAAATGCCAGAAGACAATCCTGCTGGAAGGTTCCCTTGCTCCGCTGTCTGCTGACTACAGAAACCGCTTGATTGCGCTTGGTGGAAACCCCGAAAGTATTGCTGGTATCGGCGAGCGTATGGGGGAGTTTGCCCCTTATGATCTGGTGTTTGTTGATGGTGATCACCATGAAGAGTCGGTCTATGCAGACCTCTCGTTGGTGAGCCGTTCTATTGCTGAAGATGCGCTTATCATTCTGCACGACCTGAGTGGATATTGGGGGATACATGTCTTCACCGGGATAAGCAGGTTTCTTCAGGAGCACTGCGAGTTTGCACTTCACGTTCAAGAGAATCTGGGATTTCTCTACAGGCGTTCTCATCGTATCTCAACCTTGATAAAGGAACTCTACTGAAAGCCCTACAACAGCTAAGAGTTCAGCCAGAAAAAGCTGCGATGATAGGAGACACTGAAGCTGATATCCTTGCAGGCAGGGAAGCTTCAGTAATGACCATCGGTGTTTCCTACGGCTTTCATGGCCCTCGTATTGCAAGGAGCAAACCTGACTTTATTGTCGAGGACATCGCGGATGTAATTCCTATCCTTTTAACGGAAGATATGCCAACAAACAGGTGATTTTGGGATATCTACTGTCAACATCACTGTCAATTGGCACCCAGGGAAGTTTGGGTGAGGGATAAACGCCTACCATAGGCGCGTTGGGGGGGATGGTAGATACCGAAGCATGAAAGATTACAACATGTTCATGCAACGCCTGCCTGATTGACACTGGTTGAGCTTTTCCGTATACTTGCTCAAAAGCTTTATGGGAAGCTCTTTTATTTTATTTGCAACCTGGGGATCAGCCAGAGAAGGCGTGAAACCGGGGAAAGGGGTTCAGAATGTTGCCGTCAGGCGAAGATAAACCCACCCCCATGACAACTTCGGATGCGGGCCGCAAGGGGGGAAACGTGGTCCGCGAAAAGTATGGCGAAGATTACTATCGTATCATCGGGAAGAAAGGTGGCACGAGGCTCAAGGAAAAGCGCGGCGCGGAGTATTACCGCGATATTGCCCGTAAAGGTGGCACGGCCAATATGGCTAAATATGGACCGCAACATTTCTCCGAAATGGGCAAAAAGGGCGGTAAAACCACCAGAGAACGACAGGGTCCTGAATTCTATAGCCGCATTGGCAAACTGGGCGGTTCCGCCCGGCGCAAGAAGATCGATTAGGCAAGAAGAAGGAGCGGGGCTGGTCGCCGCAGGCGACCAGCCCCGCTCCTTCTTACCGTAAAACAGATCAGCTTGCTAGCATCGCGAGCAATTCTTCGGCGTCGGGCAGGAAACGACGCGCCGGGAGAACCTGGTGCGCCAGCCCCAGGCTGAACGCTTCGCGCGCGTTGATCGTTTCGCCTGTGAGCATCAGGCGCATGGTGGCATTGGAACCGATGAGAGCGGGGAAATAGGCGGCGGCAACCGGTGGCAGGACGCCCAGGGTGATTTCTGGTAGACCAAAGGTGGCGTCTTCGTGGGCGATGATGGTATCGCAGAGCGCTGCCAGCTCGCAGCCGCCGCCAAGGGCGTAGCCTTTGACCAGCGCGACGGTAGGCACCTTTTGCGCGCGCGCCTCTTCAAACGCCGCGCAGTTGTCGTACACTGCTCGCAGCATCTCTTTCTCGCGCCCGTCAAGATGATCTTTGACATCCACGCCCGCGCTGAATGCTCGTTCGCCCGCGCCCATCACAACGACCAGGCGCGGCTTCTGCCTGGCGGCGTCACGCAGAGCATCGCTCAGTTGGTCAAGCATCTCAATGGAGAGTATATTGAGCGGTGGCCGGTCTAGTACCAGCCACACGATATTGTTCTGCCGCCGAACACGAATGTGTGACATATCACCTGCTACAACAATTCGAGAATTTTGTTTACCTCATATTTTCGCCACCGCAGTATATCATTAAATTCGCTTTATTTGTAAACAGCAATCCGGGAGAGAAGAAAAGGCTGCTTGCCCGCAGCAAGCAGCCTTTTCTTCTCTCTCCGATTTTAAATGCCCATAATTACGAAGATATAGCGGCGTGTCTCGCCGGGCAAGCAGTTCAGCCAGTTAGCTCCGCAGTTGTTGACGGCATATTGCACGGTGCCGGAGCCGCCGTTGTAGGCGGCGAGAGCTTTAGCGTAGTCTCCACCGTAGCTGCTATTATACCTTGCCATCAATTGCGCCGCGCCACGCAGGGCTTGAACGGGGTCCCAGGGATTAATTCCGAGGCCGGCAGCGGTGCTCGGCAAAAACTGAGCGATGCCCACTGCGCCAGCCGGCGAAACTGCGCCGGGGTTGAAGCCGCTTTCCTGGTTGATCTGTCGCACGAAATAGACGGGTGAGATACCGGCGGCTGTAGCGTCCTGCTGCGCGAGTGCGATGTACTGGCTCTTCGGGAGATTCATGGTAGGCAGCGATGTAGTTGTAGTGTCCTGGGCGGTGCTTGCCGGCTGCTGTTTCTGTTGTGCAGGAGCCATATGCGCGGCAAATGCCAGGTTGGTAGCTTCCTGGCGTATCCAGTTTCCGACAGCCGATAGGCCTGGGAAACTGCCCTGCCCGGCTGCCAGTGGAGAGAGACTAAAGAGGGTGTATCCAAGCACGCCCAGCATGATGCCACAAACGATGCCCAGACGCAGGCGCGGGTTCATCTTGAGCCGGCTGCTGGCATCTAGTTTACTGGTTTTGACACGCTTCTTGCCGCCGGGAATAAACACCATGCGTCCGGTCGTACTCGGCGTCATGGTTGACTGGAGCGCGGTTAGTAGCGAAAGGGCGTCTAACTCTGGTTGCGTATTCTTTTCGGGGTTATCTGCGCGTAATGGAGCCGTATCGTCAATTTCGTCTTGAAACGACGGGAACGAGCGGAATTGCTGCATACGTACCTCATCTATGGTTGCATAAAATACGGAACTGATTTGTCTTCTCTATTTGCCGAGTCTACATCAATAGACCGAACCTCGTCAATTTTTCGGGCAAAATGCGGCAAAAAATAGCATGAATGTCCCAGATTTTTCAAAAACTCAACCTTGATATCTAATGAAATGGTTTGATACGGGCGACGAAGCAGTTGCTTTTTCCCTTCCCTGCTGGTAAAGTGGATGCACCAGATAGAGAGGGATAGAGCAGCGCATGATCGAACCGATTGCCACGAGGGAGAAACTGGCCCCGTTCATCAAATGGGCAGGCGGGAAAGAACAGGAGCTAAAGCATATCCTGCCGCTTGTTCCGCCCTTTGAAAAGTATTATGAGCCGTTTGTGGGCGGTGGCGCGGTTTTCTTCTCGGTGCAGGCGCGGCGGGCCTACATCAATGATAGGTCACCCGAACTGGTCAACCTGTATCGCGTGATTGCCCGGCAGGATGACGATTTCTTTCGAGCGCTGGATACGCTGGCCAAGGGCTGGCAAGAGATAAGTCACCTGGTAGACACGCACGCGGCGGATGTGTTGTCGCTCTATAAGGGCAGCTTGCTAGAAAGTGGGTACGCGCCGGATAGGGAACTGTTGTTGCTGGCCTTCGTCAAGCAGCACCAGGCGCGATTCGAGGGATTGTTCGACGACTTTCTGCCACAGGAAGGCCAGCATTTCCTGCGCGAGCTAGCGAGAAATCTGGCAGGCAAAACCCGGCGCATGAAGATGCTGGAGTACAGGAAGGGCAATTTGCCGGGCGCGGATATTCTCGCCAATCTGGAAAGCGCGTTGAAAAGCGCATTTTATATGCACCTGCGTCACCTCTACAATCGCGCGCCAGAACTGGCAGTATCGCCCGGTCGCGCTGCCGCCATCTTCTTTTTCGTGCGCGAGAATGCCTATGCGTCCATGTTTCGCTATAACAAGCGCGGTGAGTTCAATGTACCATATGGGGGCATTTCGTATAATCGCAAGAATGTTGCCCGCAAAATAGCCTACATGCGCTCCCCGGACTTGTACCTGCATTTGCAAAACGCTGTAATCGAGCAGATGGATTTCGAGCAGTTTTTGCTGCATTACTCACCGCAAGCGGGCGATTTCATCTTTTTAGACCCGCCTTACGACAGCGAATTTAGCACGTACGCTCGCAACACGTTTAATATAAGCGATCAACAACGCCTGGCGCGCTATCTGTTGCAAGAGTGCCGCGCCAGGTTCATGCTGGTTATTAAGCGCACGCAGGCTATTTACGACATGTATGAGCAGTCCGGCATACACATGAGAAGCTTTGACAAAAAGTACATGGTCAGCTTCCAGGATCGCAATAACCGGGTGGCCGAGCATTTGATCATCACGAATTACCCTGTCCAGTGGCGCAACTATGATATACTTCCAGTAAACAACAGAGCCACGGAAAGGGCCAACCCATGATTACCCTGATCGAAATAGACGGCTTCAAAACATTCAAAGACTTCAAAGTAGAACTCGCCCCTTTCCAGGTCATCGTCGGCCCAAACGGCTCCGGCAAAAGCAACCTGTTCGACGCGCTACATTTGTTGTCCCGGTTAGCTGAATTAGACCTGCGTTCAGCTTTTCAAGATTTGCGTGGTGATCCTAATGAACTATTTACTATGGGAACCCATGAGAATCGAATAAGGTTTGCAGTCGAAATGTTGGTTGACCACAAGGTGCGAGATCGGCTGGGAATAGAAGTAGAATTGAAAGACACTCGTCTTCGTTACGAATTAGAGATTACTAAATATATCAGCGAGAACGGCCTCGAAGGATTACGGATTACTAACGAAGCATTGAAAACCATAGCTGCTGAACAAGATCATTGGGCTAATAAATATAAAGCTCATTCGCTAGCAGAAAATTCACGGAATTTAATCAATACAATATCAATCCCTCCCGCTGCTACTCGTAATATAAATGACCTTGAAGCTTCGATGACGCCAACAATCAGGTTATACAGTGATGATGGCGAGAAGCCCGTAAGACATATTGTGGCGGAAAGAGCTGAGGGAACCGTGCTGAGTAGTATAACTAACACTGAATATCAACATGCATTTGCTGCTCGCGAAGAATTACGCTCATGGAGGTTTTTACATTTAAATCCAGAGGTACTACGCCAATCTAGTTCAACTCAGGCCACTCGTTTCCTCTCACCCGAAGGAAAAAATTTACCAACAACACTGGCCCGTATGCAGGCCGAAGATAAGTTTGCACTGACTGACGTTTCGCGGGATATGGCGAATCTCGTTCGTGGGATTTTCAAAATCAGTGTGGAACACGACAAAGCGAGTGATAAATATGTTATTTACGCTGAAACCTCAGACCAGCGAACGTTTTCAGCGCAGGTACTCTCTGATGGAACACTTCGCCTACTCGCTCTGGCAACTCTCAGAAATGACCCACAGTTTCACGGTACGCTTTGCCTGGAAGAACCGGAAAATGGCGTTCATCCCCAGCGTTTAAAAAATTTGGCACACTTGCTACGAAAGATGGCAACAAATTTCAATGATTCAGATGAGGTGGATGAGCCTTTGAGACAAGTATTGATTACAACCCATTCTCCTACTTTTATCAGCTTACCAGAAGTCATAGACTCACTCCTTTTTGCATATACAATGACAAGGGTAGAACCACTTGAAAGCGGTGATCCGACCTTAGAAATCACCTGCATGACGCCCGTTGTTACGCCCGGCACACAAACACAGTTTCGTATGGACATACAGAGGGATGAAACTATGGAAGTTTATACGCTTGATGAGGTCTTGCGCTATTTAGATAGCGAAGACCTCGATAAAGCGCGCAAGCAATTGCGCGAAGCCCGTACCACTCTTAATGAATTGTAGGTAGTAAAATAGATGAGATTAGCCCTGGCGCTTTATGGTGAAGGAAGCACAGATGACCGCTTTCTAACATTGATAATTCAGCGAACCTCCAGAAAAATACTGGCAGAGCGAAGAAAAAGCAA
>JADEYI010002306.1_pt1 | contig 10074 bp, 7 predicted proteins | sample 8542331 | NCBI WGS metagenome assembly JADEYI01 (sample SAMN16510988, study PRJNA670497) | mine drainage metagenome | isolation source: biofilm near Copperflume 1 | place: Germany: Marsberg coppermine Kilianstollen | collected 2018-02
GATAAGTATATAAATGAAGGGTCTTAGGAAGCAGGGATCTTGGAGAAAAGAGCTTTCCTACCTAAGACCCTTGAAGAATTGCGCCGTTGTAACTGGGGAAGCAGGCTTTAGTAAGTTTTACTGCGTACGCATCATGCGTGCGACATGTGCAGCGATCGTTCGATCTTCCTCTGCTGGAAGGGTGTAGACCGCCACGCCGGATTCTTGAGAATTGATGCGCCGTGCGTGGTGCTGCGGATTGGTGTTGCGATGCGGGTCGATCGCAATACCAAAAACATCCAGTCCGGCGCAGATTTGAACACGAGTGAGTGCGTCATGTTCGCCGATACCGCCAGTGAAGACAAGAGCATCCACGCCACCCATCAGGGCGACAAAACCTCCGATTGCTTTCCTGGCGCTCAAGACGAACGACTCAATGGCGAGCGCAGCCTCCAGGTTGTCGCTGGCGGCAGCATCTCGCAGCACTCGCATGTCGTTGGAGAGGCCGGAAAGCGCGAGCAGCCCGGAATGCTTGTTCAGCAATTCCTCGATGGCGCCTGTTGGATCGGAAGAACCGCTCGCATGCGTGCGCAACAAATAAAAGATCAACCCGGGGTCGAGATCGCCCGACCGAGTTCCCATGAGAATGCCGCCGCACGGTGTCAGGCCCATCGTGGTATCGATGGATTTTCCGTCGCGCACTGCGGTGATGCTGGCCCCGTTCCCAAGATGGGCGATGATCAGTCGCGCTGGGACCTTGGCCGGTGGACCGAGGTCGGGAACTTGCCCGTCTTCAAACTGTTGAAGGATCGATTCGCATGAGAGGCCGTGAAAGCCATAGCGTCGGACACCTTGTTGGCGGATTTCCTTTGCCAGCGGATAAGTCGATGCCACCGTGGGCATGGTTTGGTGAAAGACAGTGTCAAAACATGCATAATTATCCGCACCGGGGAAGTGATGGATTGCCTCGTGAATGATTTCGAGCGCAATCGGCTCATGCAACGGCGCGAAGGATATAGCTTTCTCAATCTGCGCCAATACTGCAGGCGTGATGCGCTGGTGCCTGGTAAGTGTCGGGCCGGAGTGGACCACGCGATGGCCAATGGCCAACGATCGCGGTATTCCCGCTTGATCGAGAGTCGCTGCAATCTTTCGGACGGCATCGCGGAACGAACCTGGTTCTTGCGGCGAAGGTCCAGGCGTTTGTTGTCGCTGGCCTGTGTCCTTCCTCGCATGAAACTCAAACTGCGCTTTGGGGGTTCCAATCCCGCTGGCCTCTCCTTCGCAAATCGGAGTGAGCTGGCCGTCGGCCATATAGACAGAAAATTTGATGGATGAGGAACCGCCGTTGAAGACGAGAATAGGCAACTGTGGCGCCACAAAAGATCCCCCTCTGGCCATTTCCGAATCGCATTCCGCGGCGTCTCGCAGAGTACATGTCCAGCCGCGGAGTTCATTGCGAGACATCCGCGCTGCTACCGCATATTGTTTCCAGGAGATCGGCTTTGGATGTCGGCTCGTTCAGGTCGCCTATTCGGAGAGATCGAACTGACCCGACACCAAGATTGCTAGTGTGGTGTCCCAAAACTTCGCGACATAAAGTTACGCTGTATTGCGGAGCGGAGATGGTTGAAACCGCAGGTCCCTCCACTTCGCTGCGCTCCGGTCGGGATGACAAACTTATGCAAGGTACTTAAGGGACATCACACTAGAAAGCTTCGCATCGGGTGCTCACGCACGGACAAACTCCACATCGATGGTGATCTTGACCTCATCTCCGACCATCACTCCACCTGTTTCCAAAGCTGCATTCCATATCAGACCGAAGTCCTTGCGAGAAAGAGTGGTCGTTGCGGAGGCTCCCATTCGTTGTTTCCCCCAGGGATCTTTTATTTCCGCCGTGGGGCCTTCAACGTCGAGCGTGATTTCGCGGGTCACGCCGTGGATCGTCAGATCGCCTGTCACCTTACCTCCACCGGGCTGTGGCGCGATCTTCTTGCTGTGAAAGGTCAACGTCGGGAACTTTTCAACATCCAGAAAGTCGGCGCTTTTTAGATGAGTATCGCGCTGGGCGTCGCGGGTGTTGATGGAGGCGGCATCGATCGTCGCGTCCAGGGAGGAACTTGCGGGATTCTCCGGATCGAATTTTATCGTGCCGGAAACCTTTGTGAATTCGCCGCGCACATTCGACAACATCATATGACGGACGCTGAAATGAACGGAAGAATGGGTCGGGTCAATCTGGTACGTTGCCTGGGACATGGTGTAGGGCTCCTTCTCTATTTATCTCTGAAACACTTCTCTATTTATCTCTGAAACATTTGATGCCAATTGGCGATGGTGGCGAACTTTCTTGCAGGCTCTGCGACGCCGGTTTGGAGTCCAGATGTTTCGGCGGCATGGGCAGGATCAGTATAGGACTCAGTGAATGCCATTCGCACTCCCATGAGGCAATTCACTTTCGATACGGCCCAGTGTGAAGACCTCGATTTCGAGGAAAGCCGCACCGGCGCAATGAGCATCAAAGACGATGAGCGGACCTGCGCAATGCGTTTCGCGCGGCCACGGCGGATTGCGCTTCTCAGTGACGAAAAATATTCGAGGCCGGGATTTCGAGGTTGTGCGACAACATTCGGGTAGGGGGATATCCGCTCCTGCACGCCAAGTGGTGTAGTCTGCCGAGGATATGTTGATATCAGGGGAGATCGTCGCATGAGCGCTTCAGAAGATGCACCTGGCATAAAATCAGCCGCTACAGTCGAGGAGTTGGTTGCGGCAACCAAGGACACGAGCGTCCGCGGAATTGCCGTCCGTGGCGACCTTGCCAACGCACCCTCTATCCGTCTTTCTCCCGGACAGTCTCTGCACGGTGAAGGCTACGGGGCCAGGATCACTTTTGCTGCTAAGACCGATGGTCTTCAGCTTTCTTTGGACAACCGGGTTCACAATATTCGCCTCGACGGCTCCCCGGAGAAGCGTGCGATCTTCAATGACACTACCGTTGCGAGTTTGGGGCGGATTGAATTGCGCGGTGTGACGACGACCGGCCGCGTTCAAATCCTCGCGCGCGATAAGGTACGGGCTGGCCATGTCGAGGTGAACGGCCTCGACATCATCGCAGCCGACGCACGCGGGGAGAGCGAGCGGCCGCAAGGCTATGGCGTTTATGTCCTGCAGGGCGCATTCACCCTATGGAACATGCAGTCCGACGACAACGTCGTCATCAGCGCGGATCTCGCCGGTCTCTCGGCTGGCCGCAACGGCGCACCAGTTCTGGGCAGCGGCATCTTCGTAAGCGGCGCTGGCGACAAGGGCGGCCGGCTTGTCGTGAAGCGCCTGGAGACCGAAGCGGTCTACAGCGATGGCAAGATCGCTCCCGGCACGCCGGACCAGATCACCGGCGGTGTCTTCACGGTCTATGGCGCCCATGTCGATCTGGTGAGGAATCGCGGGCCGGTCGTGACTTATGGCGTCAACGATATGGTGCTCGACAATTGGGGTGTCGTCGATCGCTGGATCGCCGAAGAGAAGATCACCTCTTACGGTCCGAGCGGCATCGGCTTTGTGAACTTCGGGACCGTGAACGAGCTGAAAGTGAATGCGCCGATCGAAACCTTCGGTCAGGGCGCGCGCGGCTTCAATGTTTACACCGGCACGGTAAACCTTGCCGAGTTCGACCGCGTGACCACCCACGCGGATGGGGCCGTCGGCATTCAGATCAGCCAGCCGATCGGCCGGCTCGTCGTGCGTCGCGGTATCGAGACGTTTGGGGGCACTGGCCCGTCGCTGGTCAAGGGAGTCGTCATTAGCCTCTCCGCCATCGGCCTGAGCATCAAGCCGGGCGGCTCGGCACGCGAGATCGAGATCAGCGGCGGCATCAAGACCAACGGCGCGGGCGTTGCTCCAATTGAGCAGTATGGCGCGGTCGAAACCTTCCGGGTCAGTGGAGGCTTCGTTGCAGCCGGTGGCGGCTTCGACAAAATCTAATGATTCAGCACGGTTCGGGCAAGCTGCCTTCGCATTCCGATGGCGGATCACGTTGATCGACAGGAACAACTATCAATCGTTCCAGCCGCTGCTGTACCAAGCAGTCGATTCAGCGCGTTGCCCGTCGATGAGAGTCGGGGTAGCATTTTGGAGCGTCTGCGGACGAAGAAGATGATCCGCATTCTCCTGCTCAGTAGAGTTGTTGTATAGGCTCTCGTTGCGTGGCAGGATGAATGGATACTTCCATATCCTGACCAAGGTCCACATTGGCGCACCGCCTAATCTTGGAGGGTCAGATGCAAGGACAGAGGATTCAGATGTTGTCGTGTTTCGCGGCTGTCGCAGGCGACGCAGGCAGGAATTCTTAGCGATGAAGCCGGTTAATGTTATAACCGTCCCAGATATGTGGAAGCGAGGCCAACTCTTTACGATGGCTTTGACCTTGGCTAACTCATCAGTTGGCGACATGCATAGTAAATTCAGGAGAAGCGCATAAATGTCGCGCTCGTCGGCAGCGCGGACGATCGGGATCGAGACTGGAGACGGAGCTTCTCCGATGAGGCCATACGCCGACAGAGGACTGAGCGCAATCCGGGAAAAGTTGGTTTCCGTCCTGGCGCTACGCATTTAATACTGTTTTCGCTCTGCACATGGACACTGAAAAACTTGGCGACAACCATCTCACCGCTTTTGTCGCCGGAGACGATGCGGGCGCAAAGAATACCGTGTTCGAGGAGGCTGCGATGACGACGAAGGTTTTCGATACTGGCGTGCATGAATTGCGTCGCAACTGGGGATGGCTGCTTGCGCTGGGGGCCTTATTGGTCTTTCTTGGCGCAATCGCCCTGGTGGACTCAGTTGCTGTTTCCGTAATATCCATGATCTTTTTCGGCTGGGTGCTGGTGGTCGCTGGCATCGTCCAGGCGGTGCAGGCATTCCGCCATCGGAAGGGCAGCCACTTCTTCCCGCATGTGCTGAATGCGGTGTTTTCGTTCATCGTCGGGCTCATGCTGTTGCGAAACTCTTTGGCGGGTTTGCTCGTGATAACGCTGCTTCTGGCCGTGTACTTCATCGTTTCCGGGATTTTCCGTATTGTCGCCGCTGCGACCATCCGTGTCCCGGGTTCCGGCTGGACACTCGCGAATGGGATCATCAGCCTGGTCCTGGGAATCCTGGTTTGGGCACACTGGCCGGTGGGGGCACTCTGGATTATCGGCTTGTTTATTGGCATCAATTTAATTGCCACTGGATGCTCGCAGGTGATGCTGGCCTTCTCGGTCCGACGGCTTGCCATAGAGCCTGTCTGACGCTGGTCGTAATGGACTCAATCCATCGCTCATCCCGCAAAACAAGGACTCGATCGTTTACTGTACTTGCCCCAGTGAAAATACCAGTCGGGTCGTCTTGCGTCGATCTCTCGCCAGGCATCTTTCACGGGTCAAAGTCCTCAAAGGTGGATTGGCGGGCTGGAAGGCGAAGGGGTATCCGGTCGAGCCATACACAAAGCTCTTCCATCTACATACGGAAGCTTGATTATTTGTTGGGTTGCTCGGCGGACGTAGGAACTTCAAGCGATCGCGAAGCAGCCCGATCCGTGTCGATCGCCAGAAGTGCCACCCTCCCAGGAACATCGCGCAGACATTGAGTATTGGACGTCACGCAGGCGACGGAATTGGCGACCACTTCCAGTCGCGGACCTCAGGCATGTCCTCCCCATACTCGGAGACATAGAGCCGATGGCGCTCCATCGTCTCGCTGTGCCGCTGCTCCGTTTCCGCCACTTGCGAAGCGAGTCGCGGAACATTGCGAACAGCGTCCAGCGCAAGAGTATACCGATCGAGTTCGTTGAGGACCGTCATGTCGAACGGGGTGGTGGTTGTTCCTTTTTCCTTAAAGCCGTGGACATGAAAGTTGTCATGATTGGTGCGCTTGTAAGTGAGCTTGTGAACAATGGTCGGATAGCCGTGGAAGGCGAAAATGACCGGCTGCGTCTTGGTGAAGATGCGGTCGAAATCCTCATCGTTGATGCCGTGCGGGTGCTCGCGTTGCGGCTCCAGGGTGAAAAGATCGACGACATTGACGAACCGAATCTTCAGGTCGGGGGCCCAGTCCCGTAGCACGGTGACTGCGCCGAGCGCTTCCATGGTGGGAACATCGCCCGCACATGCGATTACGACGTCAGGTTCCGTGCCTGCCGTTTTGTCCTCATTGCCGGCCCAGTCCCAGATGCCCAGCCCGGCGATCGTATGGCGGACGGCCGCTTCAATCTCTAGATATACCGGTGCCGGCTGTTTGCCTGCGATGATGAGGTTGATGTAGTTCCGGCTGCGCAGGCAGTGGTCGGCCACCGAGAGCAGCGTGTTGGCGTCGGGCGGAAGATAGATGCGGACGGTTTCCGAATGTTTGTTGGCGACGTGGTCGATGAAGCCGGGATCCTGATGCGAGAAACCGTTGTGGTCCTGGCGCCACACGTGCGAGGAGAGCAAATAATTCAGCGATGCGATCGGCTTGCGCCACGGCAGACGCTGGCATTCCTGCAACCATTTGGCGTGCTGGTTGAACATCGAATCGACAATGTGGATGAAGGCTTCATAACATGAGAAGAAGCCGTGGCGTCCGGTAAGGAGGTATCCTTCCAGCCAGCCTTCGCATAGATTTTCCGACAAGACTTCCATGACGCGGCCCGTGACGGAAAGATTTTCATCGACATTCTCGTATTCGGCGTCCCAACGTTTTCCGCTCGCCTGATAAATGGCCTGGAGCCGGTTTGAGGCAGTTTCGTCCGGGCCGAAGACGCGGAAATTGCGCGTTGCCAGATTGTTCTTCATCACGTCTCGCAGCAGGTCCCCGAGAACAGTCGTTGCGCTGACTTCCTCAGCGTTGGTGCAGGCGACCGCGTATTGACGGAAATCTGGCCTCACCAGGGGCTGGAGAAGTTGACCGCCGTTTGTGTGCCGGTTCATCCCCATGCGGAGGCGGCCCTTGGGAGCGATATCGGCCAATTCCGATCGAATCGTGCCGCGCTCGTCGAAAAGCTCCTCGGGCCGGTACGAGCGGAGCCATTCCTCCAGGAGCTTCCGATGTTCCGGATTGGTCCTGACCTCTTCGAGAGGAACCTGATGCGCCCGCCAGGTGCCCTCGATCTGTTTGCCGTCCACCACCTTCGGACCGGTCCAACCCTTCGGCGAACGGAGAATCAACATGGGCCAGGTTGGCCGGGTGGGATCGTTGCCGTCACGCGCTTTCTTTTGAATATTGCGGATCTCTTCATGTATGGTGTCGAGTACGGACGCCATTCCCCGATGCATTGTGTCGGGATCGTCCCCTTCAAGGAAGTACGGTTTATAGCCGTAGCCATGGAAGAGCGCCTCAAGCTCGTCTTTCGGAATGCGGGCAAGCACGGTTGGATTGGCTATCTTGAAGCCGTTCAAGTGAAGGATGGGAAGAACGGCCCCGTCCGTGATGGGATTGAGAAACTTGTTGGAATGCCAAGAGGTAGCGAGAGTGCCGGTCTCGGCTTCTCCATCGCCAACGACGCAGGAAACGATAAGGTCCGGATTGTCGAACGCCGCTCCGAACGCGTGGACGATCGAGTACCCCAGCTCACCGCCTTCATTGATGGATCCGGGGACATTCGGAGCGTCATGGCTCGGGATGCCGGATGGCCAGGAAAACTGGCGGAAGAAACTCTTCAATCCATGCCGATCGCGTTCAATGTCGGGATAGATTTCCGTGTAGCTTCCCTCAAGATAGGTGTTGGCGAGGATGCCGGGCGCTCCATGACCGGGACCGATCACGTACATCATGTTCGCCTGATGCATGCGGATGAGACGGTTCAGATGGACGTAGATAAAATTCAGACCGGGCGTGGTGCCGAAGTGTCCGAGCAGGCGCGGCTTGATGTCCTCAACGGTCAAGGGACGTTCAAGCAGAGGATTGTCCCTCAGATAAATCTGGCCGACGGAAAGATAGTTGGCGGCACGCCAGTAGGCGTCGATCTTGCGGAGTTCTTCGTTCGATAGCGTATTGGCCATACAGCTCCAGGGTCCTTTCGATCTTCAAAACGCAATGAGAAGCTGCTTGTATCCAGGGTAGTTGGATGCAGGTTGGTTTGCCCGCAAGAGCGATGTTGAGTTTATGCAAAAAAAAATCAGCGTACTGTTCCAGTACTCCGACCGCATGAAGGGATGGGTACTCGAGCGAGATGCGGTGTCCCCGAGCCTCCCCTGAGCGAGCCGTCAGGCGAGTCGAACGGGTCTCGATTTTGAGACCGGGGATTTCCCAGTAATTACATACGCGATCGCGCGATCAGAGGCCGGCTTGTGTTCTCCCGGTTCCAGCACGGAACGGGCCGATTCGCGACGAGCATACTCGCCGGAATGCGATAAAAACAGCGTTCGTCGCGCGGGCAGCCCGGGCTTATTTCGGCGTCTGGCTTGGAAGAAAAATCGAAAAACACGTACCGCTTTTTCCTGACCTCGCGCTGCTTCGCATTCGGATGGACCCGCCCAGCCGGTTTACGATCCCATTTGTCACCCACAGTCCAAGCCCGGTTCCTTGTTCTCCCTTGGTGGTAAAGAACGCCTCAAAAATGCGGGCGGTATTGCGCGCGGGAATCCCCATCCCGGTATCGGCTATGTGTATGCGAACGCCCTTGATCTTCGGGTTTTTCCAATGAAACGATTTGCGCACGCGGATGGCGATCTTCCCGCCTGGAGGGACAGCGTCCATTGCATTCACCAGCAGAGTTGAAAAGACCTGACGGATCTCGCCGGGATAGCTGTGGATTGTTTCGTGCGGCAGATACTGCGTGGTAACGGTAATCTTTTTCGCTTTGAGCCGCTTGTCGTAGAGATTCAAAACGCTTTCGACCGTCTCCTCCACATTCACTACCATGGGATGAATGGCGTCCCTGTAAAAACTTAAAGATTGGCGCGTCAAGTGTGTCACTCGGCCAAGTTCCTCGATGGCCATCCGCGCATATTCCCTTTCCTGCAAGTCCAGCTTCGGAGATTGTCCCAGCAACGTCACCAGGTTCGTCACGGCCTGGAGAGGATTGTTGATTTCATGCGCCAGCGTCGCAGCCAGCCGTCCCGAGGCGGCCAGCTTTTCCGACTTGATCAAGGCCGCTTCAGCGAGCTTTTTGCCGGTAACGTCGCGTGCGATTTTCGATGCACCCACGATCTGGCCGTGCGCATCGAAGATGGGCGAAATCGTCAGGGAGACATCCAATAATCTTCCGTCTTTTCGGCGACGGACAGATTCGTAATGTTCGATGTGTTCCCCCCGACGAATGCGTTCCAGGATGGCGGGCTCCTCATCGATCCGATCGGAGGTATGAGCAGTGTGACAGAGTGGCCAATAGCTTCCTGCTCTGTATATCCAAAGAGCCTTTCCGCTCCGCGATTCCAGGTTTCGATGATTCCATTCAGGTCTTTCCCAACAATGGCATCGTCTGAGCATTCAACAATGGCTGCCAATCTCGCCATGGCCTGCTCCGCAAGTTTGCGCTCGCTGATGTCCACGAATGTGGTGATAGCGCCGGTAATCTCTCCTTCCGCGTTCCTGAGCGCGGAGAAATTCACCAGCACGGGAATGCGGGAGCCGTCCGGCCGTTCGATGGATACTTCGACGTTCCATGCCGGTACGCCGGTACGCAGGACTTCAATGATTGGGCTTTGCTCGTGGGGCAGCCGCTCCCCACTGGGGAGCCAGAGACTTGCCGAGCCGCAGTGTTTCTCGACCCCGCACGTCGGCTCTCGTCCCCAAAGCTCGATGGCGCGACGGTTGTAATTTTGAATCACTGCGTTGCGGTCGCATACGAACACGGCCACGGGCGCGGAGGTGAACAAGGCCCGGAAACGCTCCTCGCTGGCGCGAAGTCCTTCCTCGGCCCGCTTGCGCTCGGTGATGTCTTCGATCGACAGAAGGAGCGTTGGCGGTGCGTCGCCGATCGAAGGAAGGATTCGCGCATTCAACACCATCCTTCTGCGGCCGATGCTCTCGAAGTCGTGTTCCACCTCGAAGTCCGTTACCGCCTCTTTTTTCGATAAGACCCGCTCCAGCAGCTTGCGCAGTGTGGGGATGTTCCACTGACCATTGCCAACG
>JADEYI010002307.1_pt1 | contig 10073 bp, 6 predicted proteins | sample 8542331 | NCBI WGS metagenome assembly JADEYI01 (sample SAMN16510988, study PRJNA670497) | mine drainage metagenome | isolation source: biofilm near Copperflume 1 | place: Germany: Marsberg coppermine Kilianstollen | collected 2018-02
CATTTGCCTCGTGCATAATCTCAAACATCTCATTCATGAGCCTTTGGATTGACGGATCAAAGTGATGAATCTTCTTTGCCTTTCGCCGTAGTATGGGATTTTCTGTCGTGATTATTTTATGATTTGCCATACCTTCTGTTTCCTACTTGCCCATTACATCTTTGACCAGATGGGATATAATTTCTTTATATCGTATCACATTGAGCGTCATTATGCTAGATAGTATTACGGCTTATATCGAGCAATACAGGCTTTTTCCTGAGCAAGGTACCATTATTGTCGCTGTCTCAGGGGGGGCCGATTCGCTGTGCCTGCTACACATCTTGCAGCGGCTCTGTGGCACGGCGGACAAACTCTATCCCCAAGTGCATCTCCACGTCGCCCACCTCAACCACCAGTTGCGCGGTGCGGCCAGCGACCAGGATGCCGCTTATGTTGCACAACTGGCCCACACCTGGGGACTACCCATCACTATCGAAGCGATAGATGTACCCGCGCTGGCACGCGAGGAACGGCAATCGCTGGAAGAGGCCGCTCGTACCGCCCGCTATCGCTTTCTACGCCAGGTGGCACATGGTCAGCCTATTGCGGTCGCCCATCATGCCGATGACCAGGTCGAAACCCTGCTGCTCCACTGGTTGCGCGGTGGTGGTCTGGCAAGCATGGTCGGCATGACCGCCATGTCACCACGCCAGCACGATATCATCCGCCCTTTACTGGCAAGTAGCCATGCCGAAACCGTGGCCTATTGCCAGCAACACAAGCTGGTGCCGCTGGAAGATGCTAGCAATACTGATACGCGCTTCCTGCGCAATCGCATCCGTCACGAACTCCTTCCCTTATTGACATCCATGAATCCCGGCATCCGTGCCACGCTGCTGCGCAACGCCGAGGTTATAGGCGTCGATGTCGCCTGGATCGAGCAGCAGGTTGACCAGGCGTGGACAACGGTAGTAGCCTCACAGCAAGAAGATGCCATCACCCTGCATACCCCAGCTCTGCTAGCACTGCCACTCAGCCTGCAAAGGCACCTGTTACGTCGCGTCACCGCCCACTTATGTGCCGGACAATCCCCGCTCGAACTGCGCCATTATCACCTGATTGAACGTTTCATCCAGCAGCACCAATCCGCTCACGCGACAACGCTCGACCTCCCAGGGCATTTACGCCTTACCGCCAATTTAAATACGCTACGCTTTGATCGTCTTATTGAGAAAGGACCACAATTTACGGTCTTTTCCGCACTGGATGAAGCGGTCATCCTACCTATCCCTGGGCGTATCAGCGTAGCGGGAACGCCCTGGATTGCCGCGGCGGAGTTTGTTGCGGGGCCGCGATTGCAAGAGGCGCGGCTGGCCCTGGCACGCCAGGATTGGCCGGAAGTGTGGCGCATCCTTCCCTCGACTCGTTATACTGTCTATATTGATGGAGAGCACGTCGGCTCTTTTCTACAGGTACGCACAAGGCGGCCTGGTGATCGTATACGCCCTTTGGGCATGGAGCACGAAAAGAAAGTGCAAGATGTACTGGTCAACCAGCATATCCCCCGCACTGATCGTGCCACCATTCCCCTCTTTTTCTCACCGTCCCATTGTCTCTGGGTTGCCAGCCTACACATTGACGACCGAGTACGCCTGACCCCCCAGACACAACACATCTTGCACTTATCTATCACCGTAGAAAATCACTGAGGTAAACATGCACGAAGATATCACAGAAATCCTGATTTCTGAAGAAGAAATCCTGAACAAAGTAGCCGAACTGGGCAAACAAATCACTGAAGATTATCGCGGCAAATACCTGCTCTTGCTTGGCACATTGAAAGGTGCCGTTCCCTTTATTGCCGATTTAGCACGCGCCATCAAGTTACCACTAGAAATTGACTACATGGCCATCTCCAGCTATGGCAATAGCACCCAATCCAGTGGCGTGGTACGCATCCTCAAGGATTTGGAAGGGCCACTTGACCAGAAACACGTCCTGATCGTCGAAGATATCGTTGATAGCGGCCTCACCCTGCACTACCTGATGGAAGTGTTGCGCCAACGCCGCCCTCTAAGCTTGCGTGTCTGCACATTACTGGATAAAGGGCGTGAGCGTGTTAAAGCCGCCAAACTGGACTACATGGGCTTCCGCATCCCCGACCGCTTCGTGGTTGGCTACGGCCTCGACTACGCGCAACGCTATCGCAACCTACCCTACGTCGGCATCCTGAAACCCACCATTTACGAAGAAGAGACCGAGAGCCCCCAAACCCTGCACCGCAGTCCGGCGGAGTAGGGAATTGCGTACTGCTCAACGGGATAAACGCGTACTCCTGCACTCCCCATAACAGCTTTTTTTGTTTATAATGCAAAACGAGCACTTTCTGAAAAAATCTTATGAGAAGTGGAGGCAGAAATGCATATTTTCCAATATCAACCGGACATTTTAACGCGGTACCCGCAGATCGTTGGTGGAGCTATCCTGGCACGGAATGTGACGAACGGCCCAACCCCGGCACGTTTGCAGGCTCTCTACCAGGCCGAACAGCAACAGGTCTTGCAACGCATTGGCAGCACTCCCTTGAGCCAGATCGAGTCCCTGGCGGCCTGGCGGCGTGCTTTTCGTGGTTTTGGGGTGGATCCGACTCAATACCGTAGTGCCTCTGAAGCCCTTTTGCGCCGCTTGACCAAAAAAGGGTCTATTCCGAGCATCAATCTGCTGGTCGATCTCGGCAATCTCGTGAGCATCCGCTATGGATTGCCAGTGGCGGTGTTTGAAAGACGTGGCTTGCAGGGGACAGTAACGGTGCATTTTGCCGATGGATCAGAACGCTACAGCGAGCTGGGCGAAAGCGATGTGGATCACCCGGAACCAGGCGAAGTGGTGTTCTCTGATGAAACCAGGCTGGTGATCGCACGCCGCTGGTGCTGGCGACAAAGCGAACCAAGTGCTGCTGTCGCGCAGACGCGAGAGTGCCTCATTACGATCGAAGCGCACCATGCCACAGGCCGCCATGACATAGAGGCCGCACTGCACGACCTGCTTGCCTTGCTGAAGGAATATGCCGGGGGAACCTTTACCTCGGCCATCCTGGATGCACACCACCCAGCATTGATTGACTCACTTTAGAAGGCAGCTTGGCATCAACAATAAATGGTGAGCGTGGCTTCCTGCACCAACCACGCTCACCAATACCTGGACGTATTTCGCGAGCACTAATAAAGCAAAAAACCTGGTACTCATATGAGAAACTATAGTAGCTTGATACATAACCTGATATACTAATGGGGAAAAAGAGATGGGCTAAGTACAAGCAGGAGAGACATTCCAATGAAGGTCACAGTTCGCAATCTGGGTGTCCTTAAAGATGATGCAACTATTGATATCAAACCTCTTACTATTTTTATTGGGCCGAACAACTCAGGAAAAACCTGGTTAGCTTATGCTTTAGCAGGTATTTTTGGCCCTTATGGTGCGAGAGAATATGCACGTGCTTATGCTGAGAAACAGGTACCTACTATCTATGAATCATTAAATGAAGCTATTGAACGAGTTTTAGCAAAAGGAAGCGCAACAATTGATCTCCATCAGTTTGCGGATGACTATGCTGAGCAATACTTTAATAATGTCGCCAAATTCGCCCAAAACTGGATGAGCAGATTTTTAAGTACTCAATTTGCCCGTTTTGATGATATGGATATCTCGTTGAGCCTGGAAGAAACCAAAGCACACTTTCTCAAGCAAGTTTCTCAATATTCTCAACGTAGTAACATTGCTATCGGCCCAAAAGGAGCGTTGCTCACCATACAGAAAAAATCAGGGGAAGACAAACTTTATGTCTTCACATCCAGTGAGTCGCAGGATACTGAAGAGCAAGAGACACCAATAGGTGAGATCATTCCTGTAGAAGTGGTCAGAGAGCGTATAGTCAACTTTGTATCAACCGTACTTCGTCGCTCTCTCTATCCACAGGTACGCATTTTTCCTACTGAGAGAACTACACTTGTTGCATTCCGTTTCGGCAGAAGGATAACTAGTAGAGAGCAGCCTAAGCTCAATGAAAGAGTGATAGAAGCACTAGAGTTACTAACAGAAGAGTTAGATACGAGACCTCTCATCGAACACAATACTATCAGAGAGGCCATTTGGCCCGTAGGCTCTTTTCTAAGTATGCTTAGTCATCTCTTTAATATTAGTCTCAAAGAGAAGCAGGAGAGAGAAAAGAACTCTCAGAATGATCCTCTAGTAAACAAGTATATTCAACTTGCTGAAACGTTGGAAAAACAGATTCTAGAAGGAAGGATAGACTTTTCTACTCCTGAACCGGATCCAAGAAGAGAAGTTCTCTTTCAACCTGCACAGCATGTGAACTTAGAAATTCCTATTTCCTCTTCAATGGCAAAGGAGCTTTCACCATTAGTGCTCTACCTGCGGTACCTGGCGAAACCAGATGAACTGCTTATCATAGATGAACCTGAGATGAACCTGCATCCCGCAGCCCAGGCAGAAATCATTGAGTTTCTAGCCATGGTCGTGAATGCTGGACTCAACGTTCTAATCACAACCCATAGTCCCTACATTACTGACCATCTTACTAATCTGATTAAGGCTGAGCAAAGTGAAAATCAGAACAGTATTAGCAACGAATTTTACTTAAAGAGCTCAGATGCCTTCATCGCTAAAGACAAAGTCTCTGTCTACGGCGTTAGTGAGGGCAAAGTAAAAAATGTCCTGGATGATGACGGTATGATCAATTGGAACACGTTTGGCGATGTCTCAGAACATATTTCAAATATTTTTTTTAAATTGTAGTTCGGCATAATCCTTCGTAGTAAGACAATATAAAAGAACCAATATCAACATTCACACAACAGAAAGCAGAGATAGAGCAATGGTATCGGTCGGTGTCATCGGTAGCGGAGCCTGGGGAACAACACTCGCCTTCCTCCTGGCAAATAAAGGCATCGCCACCACGCTGTGGGAACATCGACCCGCACGGGCCATAGCCATGCAGCAACAACGCGAAAACATCCTCTTCCTACCGGGGATACGCTTTCCCGCGCTCTTACAAGTCACACCCACCATTGCGGAAGCAGTCCAGGGCCAGGACATGCTGCTCCTCGTCACACCATCGCAGCGCATGCGCGAAAATGTACGCCTGCTCGCCCCCTATCTCGGCCAAGACACCTTGCTGGTCACAGCCAGCAAAGGCATCGAGATCAGTAGCCTCAAGCGCATGAGCGAGGTCATCGCGGAAGAACTTCCCCACGCGCAACAGCGTATCGCCGTCCTCAGCGGCCCCAATATCTCGCGCGAGGTGGCCGAAAAGAAACCCACCGCTGCCGTCGTCGCCGCCTACGAGATAGATGTTGCCACCCGCGCCCGTACCCTGCTCACCACCACCAGCTTTCGCGTCTACACCGCCAGTGATATGGTCGGCATCGAACTGGCTGGAGCATTGAAAAATATTATCGCCATCGGGGCCGGCTTTAACGACGGCATGGGCTTTGGCGACAACGCCAAAGCCGCCTTCATCACCCGCGGTCTGGCGGAAATCGCTCGCCTGGGCATTGCTGCCGGAGCGCACCCCCTCACCTTCTCCGGCCTGGCCGGCATGGGCGACCTCATCGCCACCTGCGCCAGCCCGTTGAGTCGCAACCATCAACTGGGCCGACGGCTAGCCGCAGGGGAAAAGCTGGACGACATCCTCGCCTCGACGCACAGCGTCGCCGAAGGTGTCTACACCACCAAAGCCGCGCTGCAACTCGCCACTCGTTATAGTGTAGAGATGCCCATCACCCGGCAGCTCGGCATGATTCTTTTCGAGGGCCTCGACCCCCGCAAAGCCGTCCCACAACTCATGATGCGCGACCCCAAAGACGAATTGGAAGGGATCATCGACACATAGTACAAAGGTAGCAAGGAAAGGCTCTATCGTGACACAAAACGCCCAACAGTCGTTGTCTGGTAAGGCAGCACGCCACAACCAACGACTGTTCTCCGATTATTTTCTCGAACATATCCTGCCGAAGGAGGCACCCTGGCAATACGACTGGCACCTGGCAGAAATCCAGGCCGAATCTATCTTGCGCCAACTCCAGCAACTGTTCACGCAATTTACACCCAATGCCAAAAATGAAGCACAGACCGAGGAAGACTGGATTCGGCCCGTGCTACGCGCCCTTGGACATAGCTTTGAGGTGCAGGTTCCACTGAAAGTCTCGGATGGCACACAACGACCAGATTATTTCTTCTACCAGGATGAAGCCGCCCGACTTGCCAATAAACAGAAAAGAGTCCTTAGCGAGGAGGATTTACGCCAGGGAGCTTTTGCCGTTGGCGATGCCAAGGCCTGGGAATTGCCGCTCGACCGCACAGTGGCGAGCAGCAGCAAAAGCAGCGACTCATTCTCCAACAAAAACCCATCGTACCAAATTTTCTTCTATATGCTCCATAGTGGTCTGCCGTGGGGCATCCTCACCAACGGTCGGCACTGGCGACTGTATCATACGCGTACCGCGCACAAACTGGATATTTTCTACGAGATCGACTTGCCAGCCTTGTTAGAGGCCAATGACGTGAGAAGCTTCACGTATTTCTACGCGTTTTTTCGCCGCCAGGCCTTTGAGGCAGGACAACTTACCCTGGAGCGCATCCTGACCGCCAGCACCGACTATGCTCAGGGCGTGAGCAACAGCCTGCGTCAACAGGTCTATGACGCGCTCCGCTTCGTGGCCCAGGGCTTCCTGAACTATCCAGGCAATAAACTGCCAGCGACGGCGGAAACCTATAAGCAGATCTACGACAACTCCCTCATCTTGCTCTATCGACTGCTTTTCATCCTCTACGCCGAGGCACGCGACCTCTTGCCCTTGCAAGAAAATCGGATCTATGCTCGCAAATACAGCCTCTATGCCATCAAGCACGATGCCATCGACGACTTACAAGAAGGGCTAGTTTTCCCCAGCACAAGCACCTACTGGACGCGTCTCAAAGACCTCTTCCGCGCTATCAACGAGGGTAGCTCAGACTTGAGAATCACAACGTTTAATGGCGGTCTCTTTGATCCGGCACGGCACAGCTTCCTGGAACAGTACACGGTCGGTGATGTAAGCCTCTGCCAGGCCATTGATAAATTGTCTCGTGTCAATGGCAGGTTTGTAGACTACCGCGACCTGGCCGAACGGCACCTGGGCACCATCTACGAGGGCCTCTTGGAATATACCCTGCAAGTCGCCACGGAACCAATGGTGGAACTGCGCTCAACCAGCAAGATTGTCTCCGCCCTGGGTGTCGCGAAGAAGGATATCGCTGTCACCTTCCGCGCCGGCGAAACCTATCTGGTGACAGACCTCGGCGAGCGCAAGCTCACCGGCAGCTATTACACACCCGACTATATCGTCAAATACATGGTTGACGAGGCCGTCCGACCCGCCTTAGACGCTGCTGTGTACGTGGCCCAAAGCGACGCCGAGCGCGTGCAAGCGGTCTTGTCTGTCAACGTTCTCGACCCCTCCATGGGTAGTGGTCACTTTCCCGTTGAGGTCACGGAATATATCGCCCGTTACCTCGTGGAGCTAGGCGTGCAGCCGGAGGAGGTCGGCGAAAGCATCGAGAAAGGTGAAGCGGAACTGTCCTATTGGAAGAGGCGTGTCGCCCAACAATGCATCTATGGCGTGGACCTCAACCCGCTGGCCGTCGAACTCGCCAAGCTCTCGCTCTGGCTCACGACCGCCGCCAAAGACCGCCCTTTGAGCTTTCTCGACCACCATCTCCGCCCCGGCAACGCCCTCGTTGGCTCCTGGTTGAACCAGGTGGCCGTCGATCAACATCCCTCCGCCAAACAGGCGCGACAACATATCCAACAAACGGCAGTGCGTGCGCAAGAGGCCGGACAATTGTCCATGTTGGCCGATGAAGAGTTTCTGCATAGCATGAGTTCCGCCCTGGCCTCCATCACCGCCATTGAGCATAGCCCCGGCATCACCCTCAAAGACGTGAAAGAGCAAGAAGCTGCCTACGAGGAACTGCGCCAACGTTTCAGCGAAAAGTACCGCTCGCTCGCCAACCTGGGCGTCGCTATCTACTACGACCTCACCATCGGCGCAGACCTCTGGCGACCACTGGCGAACGCGGCCCTGGGCAAAACCAACGGACACCAGTCACTACCAGAGTTCGCGACATGGCTACAAGAGGCCAACGCTCTCGCCAGTAAGCGACGCTTCTTCCACTGGGAACTCGAATTTCCCGATATCTTCTTTGATCACTCCGGCCAACCCCGCGGCGATAAAGCGGGCTTCGATGTCGTCATCGGCAACCCGCCCTACGTGCGCCAGGAACAACTCGGCCCCGACAAACCCTTCTACCGCACCCACTACGATGTCTATCACGGCGTCGCCGATCTCTTCGTCTACTTCTTTGCCCAGGGCCTACACCTCCTCCGCACAGACGGTCGCCTGGCATATATCAGCAGCAATACATGGCTGTACGCCAATTATGGAACGCCTTTACGTGAGTATCTACGTACCAATACATCTGTAGAGACAGTCATTGACATGGGCAATACCTACGTCTTCGCCGATGCACCTGATCTCAGTCCAGCCATCCAGGTAGTATGCAAGTCGATACCATCAGAAGAGCATATGGCAAAAGCGGCAGTTTTCGTCAAGGGGGAGCGTATCACCGCCTTTCGTGAGCAGTTGCCAGATAAGCTTTTTCCACTTTCTATCCACGATCAACTCGATACAGGTTGGAGATTGACTAACAACGTATCGCGTGCGCTTTTAAACAAACTAATGGCAACAGGTAAGCCTCTAGGAGAGTTTGTGCAAGGCCAAATGTACCGTGGTGTGCTGACAGGACTGAACGAGGCGTTTATCATCGACCAGGCTACCAGGGACAGGCTGGTGAAAGACGATCCCTCGTGTGCTGCAATTATCAAACCGGTGCTCCGTGGCGAAGACTTACGCCCATGGTATCAAGAAAATGAAGGTCGCTGGTTGATCTTTACTCGACGTGGTATAGACATTAACGCTTATCCAGCTATTTTATCCTATCTTCAACAATTCCGGGAACAGTTAGAGCCACGCCCAGGTAACTGGAATGATAAACATACATGGACTGGGCGTAAACCAGGGCCATATCAATGGTATGAGATTCAGGATTCTGTCGATTACTATGATGCATTTGAACAAACGAAAATTTTCTGGCCTGACATTACCAGAAAACCTCGTTTTAGTTGGGGAGAACCTGGCGTATATATCGGTAACACAGGCTATTGTATTCCAATAAATTCACTGGATTTACTAGGTATTATGGCTTCTCGTGTACACTGGTATACCCTTTCACAAATATCTCAGCCACTCGGTGAACGTGCAGGTACACTTATCTACCGATTGATCAAGCAATACATGGAACGTTTACCCATCCCACCCCTGACCGATACCCAACGTGAAACAATAGCCACCCTGTCCCAGCAACTGACCGACGTGGCCCGGCAACGTTACGAGGTGCGGCGCAAAACGACGTATCGCATCCAGGGCGATTTGGGTACTGCTCAAGGCAAGCTCAATCAACGGCTGACGGCGTGGTGGGAACTGTCCTTTAAGGAGCTGCGCGACGAACTGCTGAAAGTCTTCAAGCGCGACATTCCCCTCAAAGAGCGCGACGATTGGGAGACCTTCTTGCGCGAGCGCACCGCCGAGATTGGCACACTAACAGACGAGCTTGTTCGTCTGGAAACCGCCCTGAACGCGGAGGTCTATAGTGCATTTAGCCTGTCCAATGAGGAGGTTACGTTGATTGAACGAGAGACGAAATATAAGTATGGGGAGTGGTGAAAGCTATATTGCTCCACAAAGTGAATGGGGATGCGTTCCATTTTTTGGCACAAGGGAAAGAAGGTAGTGCTGTGGCGTAGGGACAACACCCTGCCTGGGGGCTTACACGGGCAGGTTTTTTGGGAAAGAGGCGGGAACCTCTCGGTCGTGTGTAGGGACAGGGGGACGCGGGGATGTGGATGTGGGGGCCTTGTGCCCAATACATCTCACTGAAGCCACGCCCTGCCGCCCCAGGGTACCCGCAAGGGG
>JADEYI010002308.1_pt1 | contig 10070 bp, 10 predicted proteins | sample 8542331 | NCBI WGS metagenome assembly JADEYI01 (sample SAMN16510988, study PRJNA670497) | mine drainage metagenome | isolation source: biofilm near Copperflume 1 | place: Germany: Marsberg coppermine Kilianstollen | collected 2018-02
GCATTTCTCCTCTGAAGTTCCGAGGGAAAGGGACTTTTTCTACAGCCTCAACGTTCGAGCTCAGGGGCGCCGCTCAGCACGCCACTGAGCAAAGCAATGTTGCCTATCGCGGCGTCCCCTGCGGCGAGATGTTCTCTCGACGAGACGGGCCACTTGGTTGACATTGGCTCGATCTGCGAACAGCTGTCAACGCGGTCCACATCACCTGCGTTCGAGTCCATTACGGCGTAGCGTTGAGAGCTGTTCGCCTCAAGAGCGTGCTCTTGTGCGACAGCTCTCAACGCTACGCTGTCATCTCGGGCGCTTGTGCCGCGCACCGGGCTATCCCTTTTCGTGCCCATCGCTTCCATCAGCACCGTGGCGCGTCTCGTCGACGGGAACGATTATATGGATACGAAAACTGTCCAGATAGCATGGTCTGCGCCCGGAAATGGGACGTCAACGGCCCCTGAGATCAATGCGTTAGGTTGTGTTAGCGCAAGTCGGCAGTGGGATATCCGGCAAAAATTGGGACAAGACACTGATTCGCCAGCGGATGCGGATTCGGGGGCGGACAAGGCGACAAAGCCGCGCCCGGGGTGAACGAGCGGCGCGGCAGCGGGCTACTCGCCCTTGCGCAGGTCGTGCCGCACGGCGTAGACGGGAGCCTCGACGCGGGAGGAGAGGCTGAGCTTGGCGGGATGTTGCGCTCGCGCGGGGTGTGCTGGGCCATGAGCGAGCCCGCGGCGTCGGGCTTGGGGTCGAGCAGGCGCATGGTGCCGGCGAGCGCGGCGACGCGCACCATGGTGGGGATTCAGTCGATGATATGGTTGACGGGCGCCTTCTCCATCGTCCATTCGCCGCCTCGGAACGCCTACGGCTGCTTCGGCGTCTCGTATTCGGCTTCCTTCTGGAACGGTTCCCAGACGGTTTCGTACCCGACAAACCCCTTTTCGTTCGGCGGCATCTGGCGCGTCGTCAAGAAACGCGTATGGCCGTCAGGAACCTTGGTGGGGATGGGCTTGTTCTCTTCGCTCATAGGTCACCTCTTTTGCGTGAAGTCAGGAAACAGGTCTCATGAGTGACGGATCGATCTCCGCGCCCGCAATGATCGCCTGGCCCGCTCTCGTCTCCTCATGCGTTGCGTCGCGCACAGTCAATATCTCGAGCGTAAAGACGACCTCTCTGCCGCAAAGCGGATTGTTGCCATCGACAGTCAGCGTCTTGTCGTCGATTCGCGTTACGAGAAAGCTGCGCGTCTGCCCTTTGTCGTTCTCCATCAGTATGGAGGTGCCGATTTGCCGATATTCCCCTGGAACGTTCTCGATCTGATCGGTAAAAACCAGCGACTCGTCTCTGGAGCCGAAGATCTGATTGCCATCGATCGGCACCTCGATGACGTCGCCGGCGGACCTGCCCTCGAGCTCCTTGTGGACGAAAGGCGCCAGGATCTCATTGTGTCCGTGAACATAGCTCAACGGGAATTCGACCCTGGTAAGAACATGCCCCGACTTCCTGTCGGTCACCTTGTAGGTCAGCTCGACGAACTTGCCGTCGAGGATGCGTTCAGAAGATGGATGCACCGAAAATCCTCGCCTTTCCGTCCTCGTAGCCGAGGACGAGCCTGCCAAGCCATTCGCCTTCCTTCCTGGTGCTGCGCTGCCGGTAGAGAACCGTCACGTGTTCGCCCCGGCGGATGATGCCGAGATAGTCGGTGTCCTCGGCCAGATTCCTGGCCAGTTCGCTGTTGGCGAACTGGTGGCCCGCCACCACTTGATCGATCGCAAGCGCCAGAGCACTGGAGAAATTCCTGGCGAATTCTCCGTATTTGCCCTCGTTGGAATTTTTCACGAGGTCGCGCCACAGGGGATCGGCGATCGCCCGTATCTCCTCGTCGCTCTTTTCGACTATGTTCACGCGCGCTTGCGCCGCGACAGCGCTACTCGCTTTCCCCAACGAGGTGATAGCAGGGCGCCTTCTCCATGGTGTATTCACCGGTATTCGGGTCGCGACGCGAAACCGTCAGCACGTGCCAGTTTTCGTCGTCCACCTTCATGGCGTCGCCCCGGTAGTAGTAGCCCGGCCAACGGGTCTCCTTGCGGAACAGCGTGTGCTGCGTGACGCACTCTGCAGCGCGATGGCGGTGCTTCAATTCCCACGCACGCAGCAACTCGTGAGCGTCCTTCGCGGCCAGGCTCTCGAGATCTTCCTCCATGACCTTGAGCTTCTTGAGGCAGATATTCAGGAGTTTCTCGTTGGTCATGTAGCCGACGGTATAGCCGCCGCAATACTCGTCCATGAGCTTCTGCAGGCGGTCGAGGCCCTGCTGGGGATTGATGTAGTGCGGGTTTACAGTGCCCGCCACGACCGCATTGTGGTAGATCCTGTAATGCTCCAGGGGCTTGTAGATCTCCTTCCCGCGGCGCTCGATCTGCTCCTCGGATACGACGATGCCTTCCCCCTTTCCGTCGTCGATGTACTTGCAGGCGGCTTTCGCGGCCAGACGGCCTTCGGTGAACGAGCCGGATGAGAAGGCGTGCGGCGTGCCGCCGACCGCATCACCGGCGCCGAACAGGCCTTCGATCGTCGTCATGCGGTTGTAGCCCCAGAAATACTCGGGCGGGGAAACGTCCTCGGGACCCGAGCACCAGGCACCCGACCCGGTCGCGTGGGAGCCCATCACATAGGGCTCGGACGTGGTCAGCTCGGGATTCTCGTTCTTGGGATCCACGTCGGTGGCGGCCCACAGAACCGCCTGGCCAACGGTCATGCCAAGGAAGTTTTCCCAGCCGACCTCTTCCAGGTGAGGGTCCTGGAAGGCGCGCATGGTCACCATGTGTATGGGGCCGCGGCCGGCATTTACTTCGCTGATGATGCAATGGTTGCGCAAGCAGGTCGGGATGGGCCGATGGGTCAGGTGCGAAGCCTCCGGATCGAGATACTCCTTACCGACCATTTTCTGCAACGCGGGGAACCACTTGGATTCGTACTCTTCGCCCAGGGCGTTTTGCGTATAGGTCTTGAGGTGCAGGAAGTAGGCCCCGACCGGGCCATAACCGTCCTTGAATCGCGCCAGCACGATGCGATTTTCCATCTGCGTCATCTTGGCGCCGGCGTCGATCATGAGCCCGTAGGCGGACGCGGACGACCAGGGCGCATACCAGGTGCGGCCGGCACCTTCACCGGTTGAACGCGGCTTGAAGATGTTGGAGGCGCCGCCCGCGCCGCAGATCACGGTCTTCGACTTGAAGACGTGGTAGTTGCCTGTGCGGACGTTGAAGCCGACGGCACCGGCAACCCGGTTCTCCTTGCTTTCGTCCATCAGCAGGTGGGTGACGCAGATGCGGTTGAAGACCTTGTCCGCCGATTTCTTGGCGGCCTCGGCCACGATGGGCTTGTAGGACTCGCCGTGAATCATGATCTGCCATCGCCCTTCGCGCAGATAGCGCCCGGTCTTCGGGTCCTTCATGATGGGCAGGCCCCACTCTTCGAACTGATGCACGCTGGAGTCGACGTGACGGGCCATGTCGAACAGCAGGTCTTCCCGCACCATCCCCATCAGGTCGATTCGAGCGTAGCGGACATGGTCCTCGGGGTTATTTTCGCCCCAGCGGGTGCCCATGTAGCAGTTGATGGCGTACAGGCCCTGGGCGACCGCGCCGGAGCGATCGATATTGGCCTTCTCGGCAATGATGATCTTCTTGTCCTGACCCCAGAATCTCGCCTCCCAGGCGGCACCCGTGCCGCCAAGACCCGCACCGACGACCAGAATGTCGATGCCGTCTTCGATGATCGTTTCGTAGGCCATTAGTAATACACACCCTTCTTCATGTTGAGACCGGCGGCCTGAAGCGTATGCAAGCCGCCGTCATCCATGCGAATGAATTTCGGCTCGTCGTACAACAGCTGGCTGTCGCGCATTTCTTTGCTGGGTGCGGGAACATTCCTGAGCTGGGGGATCGCCGTTCCCCAGGGCTTGGTCGTAATGGGCGACAGGAAGTTCTTTTCCGTGCCGTTGCGGAACTTGATCCTCCAGGCGATCGTGCCCTTGCGTTCGTCGCGGTCGACGCGAACGCTGTGACCGAGCGGTGCGAAATCGGCATATCCGCGCACATCGATCGCATGCTGCGGGCAAGCCTTGACGCAGGAGTAGCACTCCCAGCACATGTTCGGCTCGATGTTGTAGGCGCGCCGATACGTTTTGTCGATGTGCATGATGTCCGAGGGACAGATGTCGACGCAGTGTCCGCATCCGTCGCACCTCGTCATGTAGACGAAGGTAGGCATACTGTTTCCTAGTAGTGGCGGGGTGCTTCGCGCTTGATGCCGAGTCCCATGTCCATCGGCGCGTTGCGCAACAGTTCCATGGAGTGTCTTTGCTGTTGTTCGGGGTCGTCACGGGTCTGCGTCGGCAAGTTCTCGGCTGTGCCGTCGGCCTTGGTTACTCTCTTCTCGAACGCGGCCGCGGGCTTGAAGAACATGTGCGCGAACTTCGACCACGGCACGCCCGCGAACAGCACGGTCGTGGCGAAAATGTAGAGACCGAACAGGATGCCGACCCCGCCGCCCGCCGCGGCCCAGATCAGGCCGAGCGTGGCGCTGGCGAGCAGCGACAGGATGAACAAGTCCGCCTTCACTACGCGGAACGGGGAATGGCCCTCGGCGGCGACGTCGACGCGGATGAAGAACCAGAACCAGTAGCCGCCGGCGCAAACCATCAGTCCGCCGAGCCACCAGAGCTTGGCCCAGATCGCGCCCGCCGCGGGATCGAACACCATCACGGCGGTGCACAGGCAGTAGAGCACGAAGCCATACATGCCCAGCAGGTGCGCAATCCGCCGGCGCGGGTTGCAGAACTCGCCCGAGGCGAGCACGTCGACCACGGCGGTCTGCACCGCGATCGACGCCAGCTCGCCGCCGCCGACGCTCTTTGCGCCTTTGCTCTTCGAATTACGCCAGTTCTGGAAGAAGTACTTGGCGCTGCCCTTGTGCACGACATCGAACAAGGTGCCCGCCGCGACCAGGATGATCATGACGACGACATACCACTGCATCACCGCAGGCGATATGGACGCCGAAAGCACGGCGAACGGATTGCTTGTGAACATCTATTTGCTCCTCCCGGGTTCGGCGAAGATTCTAAGCGTCGGCCGCGGACGTTCGTCTCAGAGTTCGCTATGCGCCTATAGAGTCGCCAAATGCTCGCGCCCGAGCTCGCGCAACTCGAAACGCATCGTCGCCAGATCGCCCAGCGCCCAGGTCGCGGGCGCGGCGAGGCCGGCCACCGTCCCGGGATTGACCAGCCAGGTGCGGCCGCCTTTCACGTTCGCGATCTCGCGCGCCTCGGCCTTGTGCGAATGTCCGCAGCACACCAAATCCCATTCGCCGGTGCAGGCCATGGCGTAGCCGTAGTCGTCGTAGTGCACGACGAAGATCCTCCGGCCGGCGAGCTCGATGCGCGCGTCAGCGCCATGGTAGCGCAGCTGACCGCGGCTCTTCGCCATCTGGAAGTGCAGCGCCTGTGTATCACCGACGTTGTTGCCGTGGATCAAATGTATCGGCAGGCCATGGGCCAGCGCCGGCTTGACTGTCTGCGCCCCGATCAGGTCGCCGCAATGGATCACCGCCTGCGCGCCCGCGGCCTTCGCCTCGCGCACGGCCTGCGCCAGCGCGTCGGCGCGGTCGTGGCTGTCCGAAATGATGCCTAGCTTCACGCCGCGACCTTCACTTACCGCGTGCGGGGGAGCTCGCGTAGAGCTGCATCTCGCTGCGGTCGGCCCAGCTCTTTTCGTCCAGCATCCCGGCGGGCAGGGCATAGCGCTCGGCGCTCGGCACCGCGGCCTGCTCGACGATGCGCTCGACGTCGGCGTAGGCGAGCTTGCGCAGCAGGCCGTCGCCGCTGGTGGAGCGCGCGAGCATGAACTTGTCGTACACGCGGTAGACGTAGACGTTGGCCGGGCGCGGCGCGCGCTTGGCGTCGTATACGGTGAGCACGTAGCGCGTGTCGGGCTTGAAGCTGCTCTTGTCCATCTTCGGTCCTCGCTCGGGTGGCGCGCATGTTAACTCATAAGGAGGGTGTGGCTACCCGTCTTATGGGCGAATCAGATTATCTCGTTGGCAGCCCCGCCAACGCGTGCGGACAATGGGGCCTTCCGCCGACGGATGATTCGAATTGAGCGCCTCTGTGCCCACCGAGGTCAAGACCACCACCTGCTACATGTGCGCCTGCCGCTGCGGCATCCGGGTGCACCTGCGCGACGGCGAAGTACGCTACATCGAGGGCAACCCCGAGCACCCGATCAACCGCGGCGTGATCTGCGCCAAGGGCTCGAGCGGGATCATGAAGCAGGTCTCGCCTGCGCGCCTCACGCGCCCGCTGAAGCGCAAGCAGGGCAGCGAAAGAGGGGCAGGGGAATTCGAAGCGATCTCGTGGGACGAGGCATTCGATATTCTCGAAAAACGCCTTGCGAAAATCAGATCCACAGATCCGAAGAAATTCGCCCTGTTCACCGGGCGCGACCAGATGCAGGCGCTGACCGGCCTGTTCGCGCGCCAGTTCGGCACGCCGAACTACGCCGCGCACGGCGGCTTCTGCTCGGTCAACATGGCCGCGGGCATGATCTACACCATCGGCGGCTCGTTCTGGGAGTTCGGCGGGCCGGACCTCGAGCGCGCGAAGCTGTTCGTCATGCTCGGCACCGCCGAGGACCATCATTCAAACCCGCTCAAGATCGCGCTCTCGGAGTTCAAGCGCCGCGGTGGGCGCTTCGTCTCGATCAACCCGGTGCGCACCGGCTACTCGGCGATCGCCGACGAGTGGGTGCCGATCCGGCCCGGCACCGACGGCGCGCTGCTGCTCGCCCTGGTCAACGAGCTGATCGCGCAGGGCCTGTACGACCGCGAGTTCGTCGCGCGCTACACCAACGGCGGACAGCTGGTGGTGTCCGACCCGGCCTCGCCGCACTTCGGGCTGCTCGCGACCGACGAGGACGCCGACCCGATCAACCCGCTCTACCCTCAGAACCAGCTCTGGTGGGACCGGCACTCGAACGGGCCGTGCCTGACCCACACTCCGGACACCGACCCCTATCTGTTCGGCGAGTTCACCCTGCCCGAGGGCACGCACGTGCGGCCCGCGTTCCAGCTGCTCGCCGAGCGCGTCGCCGAGACCACCCCCGAGTGGGCCGAGGGCATCACCGGGATTCCGGCCGCGACCATCCGCCGTCTGGCGCACGAGATGGGCGTCACCGCGCGCGACGAGAAGATCGAGCTGCCGATCGCGTGGACCGACTGCTGGGGCAAGGAGCACCAGAGCGTGACCGGCAACCCCGTGGCGTTCCATGCCATGCGCGGGCTGGCGGCGCATTCGAACGGCTTTCACACGGTGCGTACGCTCGCGATCCTGATGAGCCTGCTCGGCACCATCGATCGCCCGGGCGGGTTCCGCCACAAGGCGCCGTTCCCGCGCGCGATCCCGCCCTCGGCCAAGACGCCAACCGGGCCCGAGGGCGTGCGGCCGGGCAAGCCGCTCGCCGGCCTCGCGCTCGGCTGGCCGGGCTCGCCCGAGGACCTGTTCGTCGACGAAGACGGCGAGCCGGTGCGCATCGACAAGGGCTTCTCCTGGGAGCACCCGCTGTCGGTGCACGGGCTGATGCACAACGTGATCACCAACGCCTGGCGCGGCGACCCTTACCCGATCGACACCCTGCTCGTCTTCATGGCCAACATGGCCTGGAACTCGACCATGAACACGGTCGAGGTGCGCAAGATGCTCAACGACCGGGGCGCGGACGGCGAGTACAAGATTCCGTTCATCGCAGTGTGCGACGCGTTCCAGTCGGAGATGACCGCGTTCGCCGACCTGGTGCTGCCCGACACCACCTACCTCGAGCGCCACGACGTGATGTCGATGCTCGATCGCCCGATCTCCGAGTTCGACGGCCCGGCCGACTCGGTGCGCGTGCCGGTCGTGCCGCCCCTCGGAGAATGCAAGCCGTTTCAGGAGGTCCTGATCGAGCTTGGCAGTCGTTTGGGTCTCCCTGCGTTCACTAATAAGGATAATTCCAGGAAGTACAGGGACTACCCCGATTTCATCGTGCGCCACGAAACGGAGCCCGGTTCGGGGATCGGCTTTCTCGCCGGCTGGCGCGGCCAGGACGGAACCAAGTCGATGCTGGGCGAGCCGAACCCGAAGCAGTGGGACAGGTACGCCGAGAACAACTGCGTGTTCCACCACCGGTTGCCGCACTCCTACCAGTACATGCGCAACTGGAACCGCGGCTACATGGAGTGGGCGCAGAGGATGCGCATCCGGCGCTGGGGCGATCCGGTGATCATCCACCTCTACTCGGAGGTGCTGCAGCGCTTTCGGCTCGCGGCCGGGGGCAAGTGGCCCGGCCGCCAGCCGCCCGAGCGCCTGCGCGAGCGGGTGCAGAAGTATTTCGACCCGCTGCCGTTCTACTACGCACCGCTCGAGGCGCAGGTCACCGACCAGGAGAAGTACCCGCTCGCCGCGATCACCCAGCGGCCGATGGCGATGTACCACTCCTGGGACTCGCAGAACGCCTGGCTGCGCCAGATCCACGGACATAATTACCTGTTCGTCAATCCGCGCACCGCGCGCGCGGCGGGGATCGAGGACGGCGGCTGGATGTGGGTCGAATCGCGCTGGGGCAAGGTGCGCTGCCTGTGCCGCGAGAGCGAGGCGGTCGAGCCCGGCACGGTGTGGACCTGGAACGCGATCGGCAAGCAGCCCGGCGCCTGGAACCTCGCCCCCGACGCCAACGAGGCGACCAAGGGCTTCCTGCTCAACCACCTGATCAGCGACGAGTTGCCGCTCGAAGGCGGCCGCACGTCGAACTCGGACCCGATCACCGGCCAAGCCGGCTGGTACGACGTGAGGGTGCGGATTTACCCGGCTGAGGAGGCCGGGGTTTGGCCTCAATTCGACACCCTCAAAGCGTTTCCGGGAATCCGGGCCGCCCCGCGCAAGTGGCTCGCCTACGTCGCGGGCAAAAGGATCGAACGATGACGCAGCTCGCGCTGGTGATCGATCTCAACGTCTGCGTCGGCTGCCACGCCTGCGTGACCAGCTGCAAGCAGTGGAACACCTCGGGCGAGGCGGGCTACCTGTCGGACGACAACCCCTACGGCGCGGATCCGACCGGGACCTTCTTCAACCGGGTGCAGACCTTCGAGGTGGGCGAGTTCCCGAACACCGAGACGGTGCACTTCCCGAAGTCGTGCCTGCACTGCGAGGACCCGCCCTGCGTGCCGGTGTGCCCGACCGGGGCCTCGTACAAGCGCGCCGAGGACGGCATCGTGCTGGTCGACTACGACAAGTGCATCGGCTGCAAGTACTGCTCCTGGGCCTGCCCCTACGGCGCGCGCGAGATCGACGCGCACCAGAAGGTGATGAAGAAGTGCACCCTGTGCGTCGACCGCATCTACGACCAGGCGCTGCCGGAGAGCGAAAGGAAGCCCGCCTGCGTGCTCGCCTGCCCGACCAGCGCGCGGATATTTGGTGATGTGCACGACCCCGACTCCGCGGCTTCGAAGGCGATCCGCGAGCACGGCGGCTACGCGCTGATGCCCGAGTGGGGCACGCAGCCGGCGAACCACTACCTGCCGCGGCGGCGCACCGAGATCCGCATCCACCCCGACGAGCTCGAGCGGCACGACAACCCGCTCAAGGTCGACGGTCTGCTGCCGCGGCCTTCGAGCAAGGACCCGGCGCTCGACGACGTCACGAGCTGGTAGCCGTGCGGCCCGCCCTGTCCGTGATCCTGCTCACCACGCTCATCGGCGCGGGCCAGGGACTTTTTCTTGCGCTTGTCACGGTCGAGATCTTCTTTGCCGCAAGCAAGGGATTTTTCGTTGTCGGCGCAGCGCTGTCCCTTGCGCTGCTCGCCGCGGGCCTGACGGCTTCCTTCTTCCACCTCGGCCATCCGGAGCGCGCCTGGCGCTCGGCCGCGAAGTGGCGCACCTCGTGGCTGTCGCGCGAAGTGATCGTTCTGCCCGCGTTCATGGCCGCGGTGTCCGCCTGGGGCGTCGCGCACGGGCTCGGCTGGCCGACGCTCGCGCTCGCCGCC
>JADEYI010002309.1_pt1 | contig 10066 bp, 5 predicted proteins | sample 8542331 | NCBI WGS metagenome assembly JADEYI01 (sample SAMN16510988, study PRJNA670497) | mine drainage metagenome | isolation source: biofilm near Copperflume 1 | place: Germany: Marsberg coppermine Kilianstollen | collected 2018-02
AGTATTATATGCTCAACAGGATGGTGTTTGCATGGGGCAAGTGACCTATTTCTGCTTGGTGACCTCCAAATAGATGAGCAGGGACATGGCGCCGAGGAGTACGCCCGGTGAGCCGTTGGCGCGGGGGCATTGTCGAAGGAGATACCCAGCAAACCAGCGTCGCTGGCAACTTGTATCGACATACGTAGGAAAGGTGGTTGCACCCACGGCTTCTGCCAGTGCCACAAAGCAGTGCTGTGTTGGTCCAACCCATTGCCCACCAAGGTCGAGCAGCGTGCCCTCGCTAGCAGAGGTGGTGTAGGTACGTCCACCGACGCGGTTCCGGGCCTCTAATACGATTACGTCAAGGCCGGAGGCGGGGCGGTGAGGGAACTGGCGGCGGTGAGGTCGGCACCGATGATGACGGTGTAGGTGTGATGGTGGGTGGTGTGAGGAAAGGGTGTTGAAGAGTTCATTGAATGGTGTTCCTTTAGTAAGGGAATTTATTATGAGGCATTTCTTCTGCCGCTATAGTAGAAGAAATGCCTCATAATAAATTCCACCCCTGTCTTTATCGTGTAAAGAAATAGACATCAATTTCCACTGATCTTTGTGCCGTGTTAAGCGCGTATAAGGGTACGTAATATGAGGAGCGATCAAACGCGTGGAAGCCATTCTGACCAAGACTACCCAGGATGCTATATATTTTTTGAGCTACATTTTGTGCTTGGGTTATTGAACTTGTATCAGGTGCCCCCCCATAGACAATCGCAAGTCCCACACTCTTACCTCGAAGAATTGAGGCACTCATGATTTGCTGTTTGACATCATTGTCTTGAGAGCTACCACTAAGAAAAGCACTAACATTGCTCACGTTAATGGTGAATTTCTTATAGCTGAAGTCAAGCCGCTCTGGCTTCACATTGGGTGGAACGCATTGCCATGATACGATGACAGGAGAAGCGGGAGTCTTATCACTGGCTCGCAGCGCGTTAAAGGTAAAGGACCCATTCTGGCAAGGAATAGCAGAGATAGTCAGTATGACTGATTGGCCGGGCGATAGCGTGCCATTGGTCATACTATATTTTATGGCATTACTGATATCGCTACTCACTGCCCAGGTGATGTTCCCTTCTGATGTTTTCGACTCGCTAATGGTAAGGGTACATTGAGGTGCAGACGTTCCTCCTGTGCAATTCGACGTGTTGGAATTGGCATCTAAAGTAGTAGGGTTGACGGTCAGCGTTGGCGGTAACACTGGCGCGAGTTTAATACCAGCAGTGTTTGCTACGAGAAAGAGTACAGCAAGAGCCAGTAGTAGATCGGCAAAAAGCCAGCCGCTTAATAAGACAGTATCACGTACACGAGGCATAACTACACCTTCCTCCGCGACTAATTATGACCATTCTGTGATGTTTGTACGGTGTCAAGCACATCCCTCAGTTGTTGACTGGCCCTTTGAATGGCAATGGCTGATGACTTGAGTGTATTCCCGCTACCCTCCATAATCTGGGCAGCATTTTCATAATGTTGGGTGATATGAGAAAGATCGACCGCGGTTGCCATTCCAGGGTTTGATACCATTGCCGCTTGAAGCCGCATCATCTCGTCCATGCTCACCGCCATGCTACGCAAAGAGATTGCTCCAATATTCATCTCGCTCAGCGCATTTTTTAGGCTAACAGTTGCATCGGACTGGAGAACGGCCAGTTGTCCCTGCTTATCGTGTTCATCCTGCATATGTTGTAAGAAGGTACTATGCTGTCCCACAAGGTTGCCCTGCTCCGTACCGAGTACAGCGAATTTCTCAACTGCCAATGTTAGTGTGTCAAGCGTATCAGATAACTCAGCCGTCATCTTATGTTGTCTGGTTACCAGGTCGCCAATACCCTTCGCATTAGTCTCTAGGAGTCCAACGGATTTTTGTACTGATTCAAGCAAGAGTGCCTGCTGTTTTGACATAGTATCAACTGGTGTAACCAGGCTATTGATGCTATTAATAAGTCCAGTATTGGTTGTCTTGAGAGCGTTCGCCGCCACCTGAATTTCCGAGGCTGTCTTTACGACGCCGTTAGTAAGCGAACCCAATTGGAGCAGGTATTCTTTTCCGGCTTGTACCTGCTTCGTCATTTCCTGTACAATGCCATCGAGCTGAGCTTTGGTTTGCTTCGTCGAGATAGTAAACTGTTCTGTGACTTCCCGTGCGACCCTCTCAAAACGAGTTGAGGTATCCTGCGCTACCTTATCAATTCGAGTCGTGGTATCCTGTGCCAATTTATCTAACCGGTCGGTAGCTTGCTGGGTCATCGTATTCACTTGACCCATCATGTACTGTACAGTAGTATCCAGATTCCTCGCTACATGCTCAAGGTTGTTCTCAGCAGTAAGTTGAGGACGAGCATGGAGGCTGAGAACCGCACCCGTTATGGCATGATTGAGATTAGCACGTAGCCGTTGTGCATCCTGATCTTTTTGCGCCACGCTTGTACTCGACAAAATATAGGCAAAGAAGGTTAAAAGCAAGATAATGGCAAGAATCACAACATCCGCGATAGCAATATTGCTGAGAGTAAGGAAAGCGGGCAAGGTACCGCCAAAACGCTGCTGCCAGAGATACAAAAACGGTTGAGAATAAAGATCGAGCTTCTTTTGCTGGATGGCCGTGCTTATTAGCTCATTGTATTTGTCTGTTGCCTGTGAAATGCTCAACCACGTCACAATGATCGGCAAAAAGATGAAGGTATTGCGTATAGTTTCCAGCCATGTGACAGTTCTATCTATGCCGTTTTTCTGAGCATTGTTGCGATAGCGTTCCACAATGCTATCTGGGGCAACCATGGAATGAACATCCGCATAGGCCCATGCACTCGTATTCGCGTTATGTTGCACCGCCTCGCTAAGAAGGTTCAGGCGCGCAGAGCCGCCAGAATCACTAGTTTTTACTTGATCAGCCAATTCTTGCAAAACATCCGCAACAGATTTTGTTTGAATCATTTATCTATTCCCTTTCTTTTTATTCTTTGGATTATTCTTTGGGCCTTTGTCAATAACAAACTCGATGCCACTTTGTGTTGAGGAAGGTTGTCCTGGTATACTGTCCGATGAGCCAAGTCCCAAAGGTCTCTCTTGTTTCCAAGGCTGCTTTGGTGCTTGTTCTACTAATGACGAGCTATTATATACTGGTAAAGAACCTGATGAAATGCGTCCAGGATTCTGATATGGTTGTCCGCTTCCAGGCTGTGCCTGTATCCTTGCATTTCTAATGCATGCCTGTTGGTATGATGATGGTTGTAGATTGAGCTGCTCTATAGTGATGCTAATTGCGTCTATCTTCTTGGCAAGATCGAAAGGAACTAGTGAAGTTTTTGCAGCGTCCTGGCAATATTGTGCAAACGCACGAGAAGCATTAATTTCAGCTAGCTCCCTTTCTGTTATTTGTTCAGGATGGGACTCGCTAATGATTGTTCCGTGTAGTGTCCATGCCTCTGCAATAAGGTCTACTTTCCGACTTCTCAAGGCATCGTCCAGTTTCTTTTTGGCTGAGCGATAACCTGCGGGATCGGACTTAAATAGAAAGCGTGCATACCATGGAGCAGATTTGGAGTCATTTGCAGGTACAGGAGATGAAGGTTGAGGTTGTGCTGCTAATGTAGCAATACCATTTTCTACTCCTTCACCCGCTTCGAGTTTATCTGGCAGCTGAAGTCCTTTTAGATAGTCATGCCATTGTTCTAAGGCTTCATAGGAAAGTCCACATTGCGTTAAAAGTACATCAAGCCTCTTCCACTTTTGAATGTCGAGTACATTGATGTTACACAACAATGTATCTAAGAACACCTGTCTAAAGTATTTTTGCCCCTCGTGTATGTTGCTTTGTACAAACGATTCTTGTGTGTTACTCAACACTAAAGAAAGTGAAGGAACCAATACCAATTCATGTTGGTGTCGCTGATATAGCTCTGCTCCCTGTTCTGCTATGATATACAGTAGCTGAACTAAGTTATTTTGTATTTTTGGCACTGCTTGCATTTGTTTTATAATGACATCCAGATCACCGCCTTTGTTTGCGCAAGAGACAAACGCCTTTGCTAGTTTCGTGATAAAATCCGTGTTACCAGGAAGTCTAAGATTGAAAAGAGCTATGGCCAGAAATTTGAGCCTCTCTGGTGTTGCAGCAGGAGAAGTGAAATAGTTATCAATTGTCATCCACCATTGAATACGATTTTGGATATCAGTATCCAAGAGTGAAATTTGATATTTTTGAGTCAAGAATGCTAAGAAGCCCTTTGCTTGTACTTGTTCAAGTGAATCCTCATTGATTTCACTCACATAGGTACCAACGTACTCTTTGAGGATGGGCAACTGCGGATAGAGCAAGAGATATGCCCCTCCATAAAGTTCCAAGAAATTAATCTGCTCATGTGGTGTCAAAAAGGCGGCTTGCAGAAGTCTTTCGACTATTTGATAGGAAAGTGGTGACTGTGACTGTGGTGGTTGCAACCAGGTAAAGAGCAAGTTCATTTTTTCCAATGCAAGTTCATTACGTCCACTTGTAGCAAGTGCATTTGCTTGCTGTGCCAATTTAGAAAAAAGAGCCATAATCGTTGCTGACTGATAAAAGTAAGGGAAGTAACGTGACGATGAGCCATATTCCCTGAAAAAATCCCGACTTTCTTCTACTGAGAGTTGGGCAGATGAAAGGAGGGTTTCGAGAAATCTGGGATCTGCCTCCGAGGTAAACAATGTTAATAATAGTTTGAACTTATCAGGATAGCCTGAATTTACGAGTTGGATGTACCATTGAACAACCTTATCTGCCAAGAGAGGGGTTTGTAGGTACATTTTAAGGTAGGTCTTGCCATAACGAGCCAGGATAGCAGCACGTTCGATTGGTTCTAATGATGTAATAGTTACCAATTGTAAAATCATGGTGCCATCACGAAGAGTATCAAGCAACACGACAAGACGCGCCAACTTTTGTGGAAGGGGAAGGAGTTTTTGATAGATGGCTATCATAGCTCTCATTTGATCGGGTGTAGAGAGGTAGTGCGGCCCATCATTGATAAAGAATTCGTTCAATTCCTCTGGTGTCGGGTAAACTCGTTCAAGTATATTCTCCAAATTTGCCTGACTGGTGTTCGATGTAAGCAAGAGATCAACGAGCTTTTTCTTTCTCGAATAGCCATACTTTACTAATATATCGAAAAGCTCAAGCCCATCTCTCTGGCTGTTAGCCAGAAGAGTGCCAAGAAATGTTTCAACAAGGTTCAAGTACGTCTCTGTACCTGCGTGGCGGTTGAAAGTTAATGCGATTACAAGATTTTTCGCATCAGACCAAAGATGCGCATTGCGAATAATTTGAGCTAGAAGATTCTCAATAAGGGCTGCAAATTGCGACTTTACAGGATAGTTGTTTTCAATTAACCTGATGGCAAAAGAGGTGGCGATTGTAAAGTTCGTTTCTTGCAAAAGTTGTGCTAGAAGATTATTGATCTCCGTCGAGTAGTTCTGCGCAAGGCTCTGTGCGATCTGTGGAGTCAGTGAAGCGTCTTGGATGAGTTTTTCAACTACCATGACGTTCCATTGTCCGTGTCGTTGGCGCAAATTCAGCTTGAGGAATTCACCTAAGTAGCTCCATGGGATAATAAGTAGGGGGCGTATAGCGTTATCATATTCTGGCCCTGTTGGAAAAATATGATCCCACTTCTTAAGGAGCCAAGAAAATATTTCCCATTGTGTCTTCAGGAAAGCAACTGGATTTCCTTTCGGATGTTCAACGATCTGGTCGAACAACTCCTTCCAAATCTTAGGAGAGTTTGCTTGTAACAAACAACAATCCATCAAAGTGAGAAGCGTGACAACTGCTTCGACTTCGGTTTTCTTCTGCCTCTCTGCACCAACACTTCTCATCGTCTCGATAGTATTAGGAATGGCACGTTTGGCAAGAAAAAAGAGTGCTTGTGCAAGCGTTACCTGATTTTTCTTCGTTGATGCGTTAGGTCTGTCTCCTCTATCCTTTTGCCTTGATCCTCGAAGAGAAGTATTGCTGGTTTGAACTGATGCCGATGCGTTATCTTCACTCATACCATTTATTGTATATCGTTGTCCAGATGAAAGAGCCGCATCATACTCTCTTTGCGCCTGATTACGTAACTCACGAAGGCAAGGTTGTAGTTGATTATCACTCCACTGCCGCTTTTCTTTCGCTAGGTCAATAATGCTCTTACGACTCTTACACAGTCGATCAATGCGTAAGTAAGGATTAGCGAGATCATTAATAATATCCACTTCTCCTATATTGCCCTTATTTACAATCTCGTTATAGTACATACGCAAGAATGTATCGACATCTAATGCCTGGCTCTTCTCTGCAAGTTCGAGGAGATCTTCCTCGAGATCACGAGTATTATTTGTAATCAAACACTCGGTAGCATAAGCTGCAAAATCAGCCGCTAGTGATTTGGGTGTTATTTGTGGATGACCTTGGAGAGGGGAGTACTCTCCGGTATAACAGTTAACAGCGAGATTCTCGCGATAAAATTGTGGTGAGAAAACCTGGGCATTCTCACCTTTACCTGGCGTAGGAATCCAGCTCGTACCAACGATTTCCGTTGAAGCTTTGGTGACATCAGGTTCATAGGTACTGAAGGTGAGACCAGCTACGAGTTGGCGTGGTAACCAATTGGCCAAACCAGCAATGAGGAATGCAATCATTGACAAATTATCGGCAGGAGCAGCAATGTAAAGTGGAGATCTATTTTTACGGGTCAAATACGCCTCAATGACAAAGGGTAAGTACTGCCGCACTTTCACAAAATTCGGCAAGAAACTATCTATATGGCTTTGAAGTGACTTTAGAGGGATGGGATCAAGCTTATTGTTTCGTCGGTCCTGATCCTTATCATTCGTTTTCCATATGTCGGAACCCCAGAGGCAGATAGCATTGGCGGCAGAAAAAAAGTTCGAGAGGTCTCCCAGTGCAATGACATGGACGAAGAAATTCCCCAAGCGGCCAACCCCATCCTCGCCTGAATAGTTCTTATGCACAAGTATATATTCCTTATCGGTACGGATAAGTGCGAGACAGACAGGAGCCATATCTGGAGTAATTGCAAATCGATCAGTTCCAGGTGGCAAGACGTAGCGCATATAGCGATCCATGCTTTGTACGCGTTCACTATAGATTTCGGTGAGGCCGGGGGAAGCAGCACGTATACGAAAGCCCGCGTGTACGGTACTTAATCCCACATCAGACCATGTGTACCAGAGTTGTTCAGCAGAACTATTATCCATGGTACTCATTCTATCTTCCCTCTCTCATCTTTCTGTACTCCCATTCATCTGTGCTATGCATAGCAGATATCATACAACACGAAGGATATCTAGCTGATGTAAAATCCACAGGACTGGGTCAAGGCAACGACAAGGATCGATGGCAGGATAGGTTCCATTCTTATCTGGGGCATACCCTGTTGCTGATGTTGCAAAGAACTTCACCTTTGAGAAATTCAGCGTTGATTGAAGCAATGTACGTTCTCCGTACTCATTCAAGAGTTCTCTGACCTCTTTATCTACGGCATCTAAGTCTTGAAGGTTGAGTGTACCGTTATAAATGGGTTTTTTCAGAAAGTTGTATTGTTGTTGTATCGCCGTTAATTGTTTGAGTAAGTCTGACTTCGTGATAGTTATAGCGATAGGCGTTGATGAGAGACGAGTACCTGAGTCATATCCTCGGTAGTTTTCGACAAGGCTCATTACAGAGTTCAAAACAGATGAAGATGTTCGTCCTGTTGCGGCCTTCTTTTGAAGAAAAGCTGGCAACAAGTTATATATTTGGGGCATACTAGTTGGGTCAGCAATAAAGATGATGGCAGTCGCCTTAAACACATGTCGACTAAATTGGACCATTCTTTCTTGGATAGCTAGATCTTCTCCGGACACATCATACAGAATCAGATTAATGCGTCTAGAAGGATACTCAGGAGATGGACTTATACGCAACTCATAGATAAGAGGTTTTCTGTTTGTCTCAGTAGCCTGTGGTGTAAGTTCAAGTAATTTCTTGTCCTCGAATAAAGGTTTAAGCACTTCCTGTATATATTCTTTCTCTACGTCTTGTGTCATACAAGCGAAACGTGCATATCTATCGGCCCTCTGAAGCTCTCCTTGTTGTATTTGATGGATAAGAGCGGCAATGAAATGACTTTTCCCAGAAAACGTATCTCCCACAATAGCGATATTAACATTATCAACAAGCTCTATGTTTGAAGGAAGAAGGTAGCCACAATTATTACACTTTCTACGTCCTAATTCCAAGACAAGATCTCCAGCGATCGGTTCGGGGTTAATGCGAGCAAGATGTTGTTTCACCCCTCCCTTGGGAGCATATTTGAGCACCTTGTGCGTTTTTGTCGTAGAGTCAATAAATGTAGATACAATATCGCAATCGCCGGGATAGAAATCTTTGTTACAGTTAGGGCATGTACGCTTAATGTACACTTTATCCATGATACTCATATGTATCTACCTCTTACTTTCTTTACAAGGCTCTGTCTGCCGTTTCGTCTTCTTCTCGTCGCTACTAAATAAGCCATCCTACAAGGATTATTGTATATTCCAGATCATTTGAGGACTGGCTGCTTCCGCACTGGATGTCGATTCATCCCCATCTGAAAATCTCCATGTTTTTTCTTGATCCCAAATATCAAGAATAGCCGCAAAGCCTCTTACATAGACGTGACCTCCCTTGCCAATGGCGAAAGAATGGCTATCATGGAGGACATTGTTGTTTTTTCGTCTGACCTGGATATAATGTGGATCGCGTAAAATTTGCACCTTAGGGCGATCGGGCCAGGTGTCGCTTCTCCATGCAAGCAAAGCAATCTGAATCAATTCGCTTGTCGGCCATTGCCAGGTTACAGTTGCATAGTTAGTGTCCCCACGTACTTCCACCTGGAGGGTCATATTGGTCAAGTCTTGCTCTCTGATAAAACGCATCGTTGCACGCTTCAGCTTAAATGTCAAATTAGTATCGATCTCCTGTCCGGAGGTTTTCTGAATTGATTGTGCCAGTTTGATGGCAGGCTCATACTCTCGCTTCTCTAACAGGTCTTCTAGTGCCTTGGTAAGCATAGCCTTGTCGATACGCTGCTGCTCGGCTGGTGAGAAGCCGAAAAAGCGTTGCGCCAGCACGGGATCGTATACTTCGCGGATAAGTTTATCATCATCCAAGCGAATACCGGTCTTCGCCGCTTCATACATTGCAAGGTATCGTTGAGCAGCGGCAACAATCTCTCGTTGCTCGCCTGTCACACTTTTACAGGCATTCAGGAGTGAGTGGTCATATGCATCAACAATTTTCTGGGCATTCTTTGGGAATGAGAGCAACGCGTGGCGGAATGCTTCTAATGCATGAGCACGTTTTTTCGCCAGTGCTATACGCTCCTGTTCACTTGGTGAAATAACAAAGAAGCCCCGCACAACAGGCTTTTGCAGTTCCCCATCCAGGACGATGAGAGCATCATCGTCATCTTTGTCGAAGGTGTTCACAAACAGGCGGGCGATGGCAAGCCGTTCGCGCTCTTCTTGCGAGAGAGAGGTATTAGCATTGAGTATAGGAACGTAGGTTGCCACAATTTGCCTGGGATACCTGCTTGCCAGGGCAGTACGGAAGTTGAGCAGTGCCACTTTTTGTTGTTGAGCCAGCGTGATACGTTGCTTCTCCTGGTCAGATAAGAGAAAAAACGAGCGGTGTATGGATTGCTGTAAAGCACTGTCCGCAGCTATGAGTCGATCATCGTCATCAGATTGGAAGGCCTCGGTGAGCATATGAGCAAGAGCAAATTGTTCGTGTTCTGTGGCTGTCACTTGTGGACTATTGTCCAGGACTGAGTCATATGCTGTGACTAATCGCCAGGGACTTCTGCTGATTAAAGCGATACTGAAACGTTCGAGTGCCTCTTTGTGCCTTCGTATCAGCGTGGCACGCTGCTCCTGGGGCCGCGTGCAAATGAAAAAATTGCGATATTGAATATTTCTTGTTTAGACTAACGACCACCTACCAGAACTCGACGGGAAGTTCCGTGAA
>JADEYI010002310.1_pt1 | contig 10066 bp, 10 predicted proteins | sample 8542331 | NCBI WGS metagenome assembly JADEYI01 (sample SAMN16510988, study PRJNA670497) | mine drainage metagenome | isolation source: biofilm near Copperflume 1 | place: Germany: Marsberg coppermine Kilianstollen | collected 2018-02
ACCTGTCCCTGGCCGCCACCCTGCTCAACGTCCACGCCGGCGGCTTCGTCAGCGACGAAATCATCGCCCTCGTCGCAGGCATGCTCGGAGAGTCCGACTCGGTGCGAGACGCCAACATCGAAGACATCAGCGCGCTCGAGGAAGGTGAACAGACCGATGCACTGGAACTCCTCTTCGGGCAAGGCCGGCAGCTCGACGACGCCAATGCGATGTTCATCGCCGCAATCCGGTGGGCCCGATCCAGTCCCGCCATCGTCGGCGGCGTCGTCCAAGGCATCCGCGACAGCTGGGCGCGGCTCACCCTCGGTGCCGTCGTCGAGCTGTCCGGATCGGGTATTGCCGAGCTCCAAAGCCTCGTGCCCGAAGTCCGCGATGACACGACTTTGCCTCCTGACGTCGTCGCAGCTGCCCGCATCGAACTCGAAGGCTGACCGTGGGCACCAGCGGTTCCTATGGGGGCAGCAACAGCCAGGCGTGGCGCGACGTCCGCGACCTCTGGGGGGACTTCACCCCAGACCCGGCGCCAGCCAACCCGCCTCCCTCCAGTCCCCCCGGGACACCGCCGTCTGATCCGCCGCCGGACAGCGCCGCAGGTCTGCTCGGAGCGGCACTCGCTAACGCGCTGCTCGGCCGGCGCATACCCAACACGCCCGCGAGCAGCGTCTCGCTGGCCTCGATTAGGCCGCAGCGCGGCGCGGGCGGTGGGGGCGGCGGCGGCGCGGGAGGAGGCGGCGGCACGTCAAGCAGCGGTGGAGGGGGTACGGGTGCGCGACGCAACACTCTGACCCTCGCCGCCCGTGGCGGCGCCGCCATCGGCGCCGCCCAGGCCTACCGAGACCGCGACCAGGCGGCGCTGTCGGAGTTTGGCGTCTCCCTCGCCGAACTCGACGCCATGACCCCCCGCCAGCGCTGCGCCGCCATCCTCGACGCCGTCCTCGGAGAAGCCGCCCATCCCGACGAACAGGCGATCCGCACTGCCGCGATCGAAGAGGTCAAGAAGATCCTCAACGACCAGGCCGCGGCGCCCAACGCGCTCGAATCGATCCGCAGCTTCATCGGGAACCTAGCCGTGCAGATCGGGTTGGTCGAACTGCGCAAGAGCATCCAAACCGGCTCGACGTCGCGGACCGACGCGCCCCGCAAAGAACGGGGCCTCAAGCAGTGGGTGGCCTCGAAGATCCGCAGCATCGATCTTGGTCAATACGGAACCGTGCCGACAGTCCGGCTACACCAAGTCGCGTTCGACATGGCTCGCAACGCCCTACGACTGATGGCGGCGCGATGACTTTCGACGGCTACTACGTCATCGGTGCAGCCGCAAGCACGGTTGCACTGGCCGTGGCCCGGGCGCAGGCGCTGAGCTGGCCCGCCTCGCCCGGCGCCACCGACACCATCACCACTGACCTCGGGTGGGACGCCAACTCCATCGCACACTGTCCGCCCGAAGCCGTCGACCTGCTGCGCATCGCCGGCTCGGCCTACCTCGCTGACCGGCTCACCCGGCGCGGCACCGGCTTCACCCGCGAGCTCGGCATTACCGTCGCTCTGCGCAACCCCGGCCGTTGGACCAGCGCCAGCACCGAAGCCCTGTGCGACCTGCTGCGTTGGCTCACTGGAGACGACTGGACCATCGAGTTTGTCGCGGACACCACTCCCGCTCCACCAGCCTCGACCGACCCCAGGCCGGCTATCCCTCCCCGCGGCGTCGCGCTGCTGTCCGGCGGCCTGGACTCCTACCTCGGCGCGCTGCATCTGCTCGATAACCCCGATGCCAACGCCGGCAGCTCGTCCGACGACCAAGTCGTCTTCGTCGGACACAAGGATTCCGCCAACGCCGTCCGGCACGCTCAGACCGCCGTCGAGCGCTTCCTCGCCACTGCGATCACTCCCCCGCCGTCCTACAGCCGCTACGCGTTCCGGCAGACCGTCCGCCCACCCGACAGCTCCAGCCGAAGCCGATCCCTGCTGTTCGTCGCGCTCGGCGTGGCTTCCGCCGCAGCGACCGGAGCGACGCGGCTCATCATCCCGGAGAACGGCTACACAAGCCTGAACCTGCCCCTGCACCCCAACCGCGGCGGAGCGCTGTCGACCCGATCGACCCACCCCCTGACCTTCTTCCGGATCAACAAGCTGCTCACCGAACTCCAGATCCCGGTGACGATCGACAACCCCTTCGCCGGCTGCACGAAGGGCGAGGCCATGCGCCTTGTCGCCAACGAAACCCCGCCCGACGGATGGCTCGCCACGGCCGGGCACACCCTGTCCTGCAGCAAGCTCGACGGCGCCAACCTGCGATCAGGCGGCGGGAACGCCAACCTGCACTGCGGGCTCTGCGTACCCTGCCTCGTCCGGCGCGGCACATTCATTGCCGCTGACCAGGCCGACCACACCGTCTACCTGATCAACGAGCTCGCCGGCGCCGCCCGGGACGAACTGATCAGCCGGCGCCAAGACGACATCGACGCCGTGCTCTACGCAACCGCCGAACCCCTGGACGAGAACCTCATCGACAGCGGAAGCTGGCCACCCGGCTACGACCTCGACGCCGCCGCCGACCTCGCCCAGCGGGGACTCGACGAACTCGCAGCGGTCCCCCTGCCGTGACCAATCCGCTGCCCGGGCTGAACGAGCCACGGCCGTTGCCGGCACTTGATGCCCACGCGCACCTCGCACCCGACGTCACCCCCGCCCAAGTGCGCGCACTAGGCCACTGCCACGTCTTCGCCGTCACCCGATCATTCGAGGAGGCAGCGCACGTCCAAAACCATCCCGCCCCCAGTCTCACCTGGGGCCTGGGTGTGCACCCCGGCGTCGCCAGCGCCCGAGACACCTTCGAGCGGAAACGATTCACCGCTCTCCTGCCGAGCTTCGCGCTCGTCGGCGAGATCGGACTGGACCGCCGGGCCGGGCACCACGAGCAGCAGGTCGCCATCCTGCGCAGCATCCTGCAGATGTGCACCGATCAACCCGTGCTTCTCTCCGTACATAGCGCTGGCCAATCCACGGAGGTCCTCGAGTTGCTGGCCGAATTGCCACACCCGGGAACGATCCTGCACTGGTGGAATACCGACGGGCCGACCCTCGATACGGCCATCGCCACCGACGCATACTTCTCCGTCAACGCAGCAATGACCTCGACCGTGCTCGCCCGAATCCCGATCGACCGCGTCCTGACCGAAACCGACTTCCCTGCCCGAGCTACGAGCAGCCGACGCCCCGGGGACACCCGGCGCATTGAGGAAGAGCTCGCCACGCTCCACCAGATGACCGTGACCGAAGTCCGACACCGCGTGTGGGTGAACCTTCGGCGACTCGCGGTGCGCGCGGCTGTGCTGGACCGGCTCGGCGACAGCTTGGCGGACCAGCTTCTGTCGATGTAGCACATCGAAAACCGGTTGCAGACCCGCGCCGGACCGGCAGGATGAGAACGTGAACGGCATGCCAACGACGATCACCCTGTGGAGACCCACCGGGCCGGCCGAGCTCGATCTCGTCGCAGACTCCGGATGGCGAGCCTGGCCACCGCGGCTCCCAGAGCAGCCGATCTTCTACCCGGTGCTCGATCGCGACTATGCGATCAAGATCGCTCGAGACTGGAACGTCCCCCGCGATGGGTCGGGTTTCGTCACCGAGTTCGACGTCGCCGTCTCGTTCCTGGACCGCTACGAGGTACACCAAGTGGGCGGTCGGACCATTCGGGAGTACTGGATACCAGCCGAAGACCTCGACGAGTTCAACGCCAACATCGTGGGCGTGATCCGCGTCGTCGACGAGTTTCGCGCAACCCCAGCCAGCTGACGGACCCGCGCCGCCCAACGTCGCCGGCGGCCCTCGACTCAAGCGATCGCAGCAACCTCCGATCCCCAGTAGCCGGTAGGAGCCGGCTCGAAGGGAAGGCCAGTGGTGTTGTGGTACTTGCGATGCTCATCGGGTTTGCAGTCGCACAGCGGGCCCGCTTTGGCATCCATGAGAACGGCGAGCATCGGGTCGCAGTGCTGCCAGAACCACCGCGACGGAGCTTCCCCGTCGGCGTCACGGCACACCTCCCACGCCCGCCAGAGCGCTTCGAGCCGGGCGATCGCCTCGGCGTGCTGCCACCACTGCGGGCACCAGGTGAGGCTGCCGGCGCCGGCAGCGTCGAGGCGGCGTTCGATGGTCGGGGCGAGCAGGTTGATGAACCAATCCTCGACGCAGCTGTAGACGAAGTCGGGCAGTTTGTCGTCACCGCTCATCGGTCCAGTCCGTTCGTGTGAACCAGCTCGACGGCACGGGCGACGCCCTGCGAGGCAGTAGCCGCGAGATCGGGTGTCTCCCGGGCCTGGGCGAGGACCTGGTTGGGCGGCGTGGACACACCGCGTCCGCCCAACGCAGCGGTCGGGGCGCCGTCGGCGTAGGCCGACCACTGCGACGATCCGGCGGCGTTGTGGGCGTGCTCGGCAACTTCCGCGGCCGCGATGTCCACCGCACCGGCGACAACAGCCGCGGTGGCCACTTCCGCGGCACCGAGCTCGCCGGCCACCTCAGCCGGTTCAGCCGTGGCCGGCGCGGAGGCCGTGCCCTGCTCCTGCTCGGCGGCCGCCACCGCGGCAGGAGCGTTCGCGCGGACGTCGTCGACGTCGATCCCCTCACGCTGGAACACGGTCTCCCACTGCTCGGCGTGGCGGGCGGCGACGGGATCGTCACCGCGGTGCACGTCGGCCGAGGCCCACGCGGCGGCCGCCGACAACGGGTTGTCGTGCAGCCACTGGGACGTGGGCTTCAGACCCCACTGGCGGTGACGCACGGCCAGCTCGGTGCGCTGCTGACGCTCCAGCTGACGCTGGACCGCGGCCTCGTCCTGTTGCGCCTGACGCTGCTGCTCACGGGTCTGCTGCTCGGCCCGCCTGGTTTGCTGATCGGCCTGGCGGGTGCGCTCGCGGGCACGGTGCGCCGCAACTTGCGCACCCGCCTGAGCCGCGGCCAGCGCCGCGGACAGCAGCGCTGACACTTGCCGACCGGCCTCGCCGTGCTGGTTGAGTTCGACTTCTTCATTGCTCACAGCAGTACCCCTTCACTCGTCATGGACGAGGCCAGTCGCTCGTCTCGCAGAATGTGGTCGTTCAGCTCCGCCAAGCGCGCTTCGGCACTCGCGGTCTCGGTTTCGGCGACGCGTTGGTCGCGGCTGTCCTCGCTCTCCCACTTGGCCAGCGACGCGCTGATCTGCTCGGCGTACGGTCCGGCCATCCACGGAGTCGGCCGCCCGAGCGCTGGCCGGTTGCCGCTCGAGAACACCAACGCCCGGCCCCGCGGCAACGCCGCAAGCTCGGCGACGGACATGATCGGCACTCGGCGCAACTGCTCAGCTGTCGAGGTCGACGACGCACCAGAACCCCAGTTGCCGCTGCGGTTGGTGCTGGAGGTCCAGTACCGCTCGTCGCGGTCACCGAGCAGGTCCGACATCGACTTGAGGAACTCGGTCTCGGCGACACCGCCGAGGTAGGCCCTGACGTTGGCCGCGGACCACAGCTTGCGCATCCCGCGCTCGCCCCACACCTCCACGCCCTGAGACCAGGACTGCAGCACGATGACCGTGGGCAGCCCCCGAGAGCCGAAGTGGCTGGCCTTGTCCGGCAGCGTCGTGTCGCGGATCGTGTTCGCGGCCTCGTCGAGAATCGACAGCACCGGATTGGTCAGTCGCTTACCGGGCAGCGTGCGGGCGTAGGCGACAGCGGCCCGATCGATCGCGGCGTTGAGCGCCGTGGTGACGAACGCGGCCGACGCCGGCCCCTCCTGGCTGAGCAGGTAGATCGTGTCCGCGCTCGAACGGACAAACTTCGACGGCTCGAACCGGGGCGTGCGGTAGAACGACGCGCCGGTCGGCGGAGTGATCCAGGCGGCGTAACGCGGGTCGGTGATCACCGAGAGCCAGCTCTGCGCGGTGCCGAGCACACCGTCACGCTGCCGGTCGGGTTTGGCCAGCACTGCCTTGATTTGCGCGGCGGCCGCGGCGAACCCGCGAGAGGTGAGGATCGTGCAGGCTTCGGTGTCCTGCACGTCGGACAGCCACGCGGCCACGTCGAGCAAGGTCTTGCTGCCCAGGGCTGCGGCGAACACGTAATTGACCAGGGTCGCCTTGCCCGTGGGGTGAAAGTACGCGTCGGACTTGGCGTCAGCGTCGACCGTGGTGTCGATGAGGATCTGCACCAGTTCGCGCGCCACGGCCAGGTCGGTGACGTCGGCCAGCGCGTTCCACCAGAACGCCGGGCCGCCGCGACGGTTGCCGGCGCCGACGAGGTCCTGCGGGTCGCACAGCCATACCTGGCCGCGGCCCTCGCGGATCTCGCGTGTCGCGTCATGGGTGTCGGCCTTATTGCTCGAGGTCTTGACCGGGCCGCTGTAGGCGACGATGGCCGGGACGACGTTGCTGGTCGTCTTGCCGACCCGGGGGCCGGCGATCACCACCGCGATGTCCTCCCACGACATCCGTAGCGGGGTGCGGCTCAGCAACGTCTCCACGAGCAGGACGCCGTGCTGGTCTGGGTCGTCGCCGGCGACGCCGGGGCGTAGCCGACGTGAGGATTCTCGGACCTGGCGCGGCGTCAGGCCCACCATCTCCGAAGGTCGCGACAGGTGTCGGGTCGCCCGATCGGCCCGGGTACGGCCCCGAGCCCGGCGGTGACGACCGTGCAGCACTAACACCGCGATGATCGCCACGACCACCAGCTGCAGGCCGTACAGGATGAAAACCGCTCGACCGGGCCAGGCCACTGTGTGCCGGGCCAGGCCAACCACGAGTGCGGTGGGGTTCAATGGCACCGCCTCGCCGCGCTGGTGGGCGATCAACATGATTGGCCACCAGGCCAGCAGGGCGATGCCGACAACGCTCAGCAGGGCAAGCAGGGGCAGGAGCCCGTCGTTGGGCCGCTTCTGTGGTTCGGTCATGGCCGCACCCCGCTCGGGCCGAAACCGGGGAAGTCGGGGGTGCCGTAGCGAACCAGGTTGGCGGCCACCGCCGCCGCTCGGATGCAGCGGCTGCACCGACCGCACCGTGTCGCGCAGGGATCATTGCTGGGTTGACGCCGCCGGGTCAGTTCGTCGAAGGCCGGCTTGTCGATCACTGCGGCGTAGCCGGTGACGATCGCGGTCCAGGCGGCTCCCTCCTCCCTGCGGCCCTCAACGCGACCACGGTCATAGCCAGCGCCGTAGCCGAGCTGGAAACTGGCGCGCAGCGCGGCGTCCCACAGCTCGGCCAGGCGGGCGGCGTCGTTGAGCGCCAGGAGCTCCTGCTCGTGGACGCTGAGGCGGGCGGCCGGGCGAGACATAGTCGCGGCGCTCATGCCGTGCGGCCGCGGTGGTGCCAGCGCTTGTTGGTGTCGTGGACGCCGGCGTTGAGCTCGGCGTCGGTCAGTTTGACGTTGACCGGGACGCCGGGCCGGTTGCCCATCTTGAGCAGCACCTTCCCGCGCCCGGGCGGGGCCGACATGCGACCGGTCGCGGTGTCCAGCGACGGGGGCGCTGACCACGACACGATCTCGGCCCGCTCGACTGCGCTGAACTCGACGACGTTGGCTAGGCGGCTGAACTCGACCTGCGGCAGCCCGAAGCAGCCGATCATGCCGACGCGCTCGACGAAGCCGCGGGCCTTATTGCGCGCCTCTTCGGTGGCCAGCTGGTCCAGGTCGCCCATCGAGTGGGAGATGAACAGCTCCCCCATGCCCTTCTGCCGGTCGGTGCGCAGCAGGTCGTTGATGATGTCGACGATCTCGCCGTCACCGCGCATCGCGCGCCACAGCTCGTCCATCGTCAGGTAGAAGTTCAGGTTCGGGCCCAGGCCGGCGTCAGCCAGGACGTGGGCGGCCTCGGCCGCGGCGAAGCCCTCGTTCCAGGTCGCGGTCAGCACCGCCGCCTCGAGCTCGACGTCGCTGCCGTCGATCGAGGAGATGTCGACGTCCACGGCGGGGGCGTGCACGTCGAAGGACACCGTGGTGTCGCGGGCGAACACGTCGCCGAGCTGGCCTTCGAGTAAGCCGGCCAGCGCGCGGCGAAGTCCGTCGGAGATGGTGCGGAAGTACGGCTCGTCGTCGCCGGCCAAGATGACCATGCGCAGCTCCCGCGGGGCGTTGGTCAGCACCTCGATCAGGTGCCCGACCCTGGGGGTGGTGCCGGCGTTCCAGTGCTCCTCATCGAGCATCCGGATCGCGGCCGACAGCAGGGTCGACTCGTCGCCGTTGACCGAACGGTGCCGCGACAGTGAGATCAGCAGCCGCATCATGGCCAGTTGCCGCCCGTGGACCTTCTGCCGGATCTTGCGGTGCAGGTCGGGCAGGTGCGCGATCCGCGGCAGGATCGCCGCGAGGTCTCCCCCCGAGAGTGGGTTGATCCCGGCCAGGCCGCGGCCCACGGTGATGATCTGTCCACCCATCGCCTTGATCAGGTCGACATAGTCGGGTTTGAGGTCGCCGAGCACCCACGGCTTGTAGCCGCACCACTCCGCGCCGGTCAGCCACCGCCGGCCCAGCGTCGACTTGCCCAGACTGGGCTGGCCAAACAGGAACGCGGATGGAACCCGGATCAGGTTGGCCCGGGTGAAATAGGACAGCGGGTCCCCGCACACCCACGCGCCGGTGCGCATGTGGGTCCCCAGCGGGACGCCAGTCGTTGGCGCTCCCGTGCCGGCCGCGAACGGCCACAGCCCACACACCTGACGCGAGGTGCCGTAGTACTCAATGGGGGCTTCGACGTAACCGACCCGCCCTCCAGCAGCACCCGCGTAGCCCCGGGAGGACAACGTCCGGACGGTCCTCATGCGGGGTTCTCGCACAGCTGGCCGTCGTGCGTGACGGCGGCGGCGTCGAACAGCTCGACCAGGTTGCCGATCGTGCCGGAGTCGGTGACCAGCGGCCGTTGGTCGAGCCACCAGCGAGCGGTGTCGACGCCCTTCGCGATCGCCTCGGCCCTGGCGTAGCCGTCAGGGTCGTGCTCGTCCTGCACGGCCCACTCGTAGAGCTGGCGCATCAGGTCGTGCCGCACGCGGGCGGCGAACGCGACCTGTTTGGCGCTGCCGGCCAGCGGGGCGTACTGCTCGGTGCGGGCCCACTGAGCGGCCACAGCATCCTCTTCCTTGCGCCGGGCAGTGACCCAGCTTTGCCGCTCCAGCTCGCGCCGCTTCTCTCGCGTCGCCTCAAAGCAGTCGCCGCACAGGCCCTTGTCCTGCATGAAGGCGATCCGGCCGCCGCGGCGATCGGCAGGCAATGCAGACAGGTCGATGGTTCCGACGTGGCCGCAACCGAACGTCAGCTCGAACTCCGTTGCGATAGGCATGCGTTTCATCTCCCTTGAATGCGTGGTGCGTTCACTGGGAGATGTGGCGGGCGCGGGCCGGAAAGTGACATCCGACCCGCGCCCGTGTGTTGTTGATATCGACGGCACCGACGGTGCCGTTGGCCTACTCGGTGAGAACTTTGGGCAGCGTCACGTGATCGGGCAACAGCACGCCCAACCCGAGACCGGCCGAGAAAGCTGCCGACTGCTGCCCGTACGCCCGGCGCATCTCCAGCCGCGCGCCGGCGTGCAGGTTGCGCACGGCCTTGATGGCCCTCCGCAGCTGCTCCTCGTCGGTGACGGTGATCGTCGTGATCACCGCGAACCGCTCGACCGACGCGCCGCGGGCCTCGTCGCGGGCATTCGCCTCGGCCTGCATCGTCGAGGACTCGCGCGCCGCAGCCTTCTGACCGTGGTTGGTCGCCACGATGTTGCGTTGTCGGTCGGCCCACTGCGCGGCGCCGGCCGGGTCCAGCGGCCGGTAGTAGATCGTCACCCGTTTGCGCGGCAGGTGCGGGTGCGGCTCGAGCAGACGCTTGAGGACGGTCTCTTTCACCGAGCCGCGGGGCGCGCCTTCCATCACCCACGACACCGAGATCCCGGAGTCATGCTGGTAGCGGTCCCACAGCTCATGGGCCGCGGACGGGCCGACCGATTGCCAGTCGAGCTCGATCTGGCCTTGGGCGTCGTCGAGGTCTGCTGCCTCTTCCGGGTGGAACGCGGCCCACGCGAGCTCAGCGACTTCGGACGGTCGCATCGCTACGGC
>JADEYI010002311.1_pt1 | contig 10066 bp, 5 predicted proteins | sample 8542331 | NCBI WGS metagenome assembly JADEYI01 (sample SAMN16510988, study PRJNA670497) | mine drainage metagenome | isolation source: biofilm near Copperflume 1 | place: Germany: Marsberg coppermine Kilianstollen | collected 2018-02
GCAAGAGCGACAGCTTCCTTCCGCTGGGAAGAGCGCAGGGGCACCCACCAGCGTCTGCTAGAAGAAGGCGCTGGTGCATCTATGCTCCCCCTCCGCGAGTGGATCCCAGCTCCTTCATTCCTCCGCTGCGCCCCACCTTGGCCTGCTCCCCCCTCCGCGGGTGATCCCAGCCGCGCTCGCGCCCCTCTGCGAGCGCGACCGCCGCGCGTTGCTGGAGAGGCCCGCGCCGCCGAGCTAGACAGCGGCCTTAGCCCCAGTGCCCGCTCCGCGCCAGCGCCGTGGGCAACGCTCCTCCCTTCCCACTCCCTCTTCCCTCGCAGGGAAGGGGGCTGGGGGGTTAGGTCCGTAATGTCCATAGCGGCTTCTGCCCCCACCACGCGCTCCATAACACCATTCACAGACCCTGCCCTATTCGGGCGCTCGCGTGGTGCCGTGCCCGTCGCCATGCTATACTAGACGCCGATGGGCTTGCGGAGCGCATCCGCACACGGGCATGGAGCACGTCTCCTAGGGAGTGGCAGCATGGAGAGGAACAGAAGCGGTGCCCGGCGGCGTGGCGCATGGGCGGGCCTCGTGGCGATGCTCTATCTCGCGGCGCTGCTCGGCACGGCGCTGCTCGGCACGCCCACGGCACGGGCGGCCAACGACAACGGTTCATTGAGCATCTTGCTGCCCAAGCCCAACGGCGACGTCGCCGAGGGGCCGGTGGGGGCCTATCTCTCCATCTCCGGCACCGGCACACCCAACGATCAATACCAACTGGGCTATGCCACCAAGGATACCAGTTGCCAGGGCGGCTTCACGCCACTGCCCAGCCCCAACACCACGCAGGCTGGTGGTGACGGCGCGCTCACCGCGACCTTCGCCTGGCCCGCCAACGCCAACGCCGTCGGTACCGAATATAACCTCTGCGCGCAGGATATGACCACAGCGGCCACACCGCCCATCCAAGCCAGTAACCGCTACCGGGTGGATGCCTCGTCCGCGCCTGCGATCTCGACCCAATACGCTGATATCAGCACGCCCACACCTGGCACGGGCGCCATTCCGACGCCCAAAGCGGGGCACTTCTACGTGGGCAATGGCATCCAGATCACGGGAACGAACTTCACGCCAGGCGGTACGCAGATCCTAGTCTACCTCTCCTTTACCGACCAGATCACCCAGAACAGCCTGCAATCCGCGACCCCGCTCCACACAGCGGAGAGCGCGGCGATCCAGTCAGACGCCAACGGGGCCTTCACCGCGACGGTGGTCGCGCCGAACCAGACGGGCACCTATTACCTGGTCGTCGTCTCCAATGACCGAACCGCCGCCTTGCTACCGTCGCTTCAAGCGGAGAAAAAGGTCGTGCTCAGCATCCAGCCCACCCCGACCCCCACTCCGACGCCCACTCCTTCGCCCACCGCGACACCCAAAGGCGCCCCCAAGGGCAATTCCACCACGCCTCCCCCATCCACCACGCCAGGCAAGTATATGCCAGCGGTCGTTGCCCTGAGCGGGCTGAGCATCATCCTCTTGCTCAGCGGCATTCTGTTGCTCGCCTCGACCGTCGCGGGGCCACGCGCGCGCGCACGGCAGCAATAGAGACGAGGTGACACGGATGAGCACCGCGGTAGGCATACTGGCGGGGGCCGTCGGCGCCGTGGGTCTGGCGACGGGCCTGGGGCTGCTGCTGGCCCCAGCGCGTCTGGCCACTGCCGCGCGCCTAAAGCTCGAAGGACCGAGCGCCATCTTCTACGCGCGCACCACGGGCATACGAAATCTGGTGGTGGGCGCGCTGTTCCTCTGGTTCGCCATCACCCTGGGCGCCGCTCGCGCTGAGGCCGCGCCACCGCTGGCCGCGCTCGGTGTCGCCTGGGCCATCGCGCAAGTCTGGGATGCCCTGGCCTTCGCGCGGCTCGCCAGCCGTGCCGCCGCGCTCGGCGCGACACTGCTCGCCACCGCCTCGCTCGCGTGCGCGCTGCTGGCCTGGGCCGCCTGAGCCAGCCAGCGCCGGTCAGACCGTCTTTTCGAGACGGCGCGCGGCCTGGGCGACGACAGCGAGCAATTCATCCATATCAAAGGGCTTGGCCACCACGGGAACATCCAACTGTCGCAGCAACGCGGCGAAGGCGGGCGGCAGCAGTTCGGGTGTCGCGGTCACGATGATATAGGCATGGCGTGAGGCCAGCAGCGGATCGCGCGCCACCGCCTCCAACACGTCCGCGCCATCCACCCGAGGCATCCAATAATCCAACAGCGCCACGAGCGAATAGGGGCTGACGCGCAACACTTCGAGCGCCGCCCGGCCGTCGGGCGCCTCCGCCACCAGGTAGCCGCCCTCTTCCAACGTGCTCGCGATGGCGCCGCGCGTCTCCAGATCATCCTCGACGACCAGCGCCCAGACGCCTGCCCCCGGCGCGGCGGCCCGCTCTGGCAGGGAGGCGGTTTCGGATGAAGGCGGACGTGACGCGGGCATGGTCTCTTGAAGCACGAAAGTCTCCACTCTGCTTTGCGATGGGCAACTCATCTGGGTCATCCCCCTCCCACTGGGCGCATTGCCGTGGGGGTTCATCGGCGGGGACCGCGAGGCGCGCCACCACCGCCGTGTGGCCTACCACGCAAAAGTAGTGCCAGCGCGTCGCTTCTAGGATGGCGGCGTTGCCGAGGCCAGGGGACCAGTGCGTGGCAGGGTGAACCAGAACGTTGAGCCTTTGCCTACCGTGCTGCGCACACCGACCGCGCCGCCGTGGCGCGTGATAATGGTCTGGCAGATATAGAGACCCAGCCCCAGGCCGATGCCCGAGCCGCTTTCCACCTCGATGCCCTGCGCCCGGTGGAACAACTCCCAGATATGCGCCTGCTCATTTCGCGGAATACCTGGCCCCCGATCGCGTACCCAGACGCGCGCGCCCCCCGCGAGCACCTCGAGTCCGACCCACACCGGCTGCTCCTCACGCGAATATTTCAGGGCATTGGTCAGGAAATTGGTCACCACCTGGCCAATACGGTCGGCATCAGCCACCACCGGCACCCGGAGGTCTCTGGGCAGCCGGAGGTGGATCACGTGCTCCGGCTGTGCCATGCGCTGCTCGTCCACCGTCTCGCGCAGAAGAGCGGCCAGATCACACGGCTCCAGGCGCAGCTCCAGTTTGCCCTCTTTGATGCGCGAGACATCCACTAGATCACTGACCAAGCGATTGAGGCGGTCTACCTGGCGCTCGGTGCGGTTGATCAGGCTGGCGTCACGCGGAGCGCCGCTCGGCGCCACGCTGCTGGCAGAGCGACCGAGCAACTGCACGTTGGCCTTGATGACGGTGAGCGGCGTGCGAAGCTCGTGCCCGGCGATGCCCAGGAACTCGCCCATGCGGCGGTTAGCCTCTTCCAGCCCCAGCATCCTCGCCTCGGCCCTTGCCCGTTCACGCAGCAGGCGGTCACGCTCGATGACGAGTGCCATGAGCTTGGCGACGGCGCCTGTCAGCGCCAGTTCCTCTGGTGTGTACTCATGCGCCTGCGCACCATAGTCTATAGCGACCACGCCGATCAGGCGCTCGCCCACGTGCATCGGCGCGAGCGCGGCGATCACCCCGCCAAACGCCGCCTCGCGCCGCGGCGACGGCGTTAGATCCACCAGAACGACCTGGCCCGCCAGCAGGGCCGCCGTATCCTTCTCCGCCAGATAGTCCGCCAGATGCGCCTCACGCAACTCCGCTCGCCACCGCCCTTCCTCGGCGGCGGAGACGCCAGCCACCGTGATGGGACGCACGCCACCGGCACCGGGGTCGAGCGCGACGACCGCCACACGCTCGCAGCCGAGCACACTGCGCGTCAGATCCGCGAGCCGCCGCGCGGCGGCCTCCGAGCGCGCACCGATCTCCCGCTCATCCGGCTCGGCATGCGCTGGCGCCTCGACCAGCACGCCCGCCATCTCCAGCAAGGCGTCGAGCGCCTCCTGCGTGCGGCGCTCTAGCCGTCGGCGCTCGGTCACGTCGCGCAGCACGCAGACGGCGCCTATCACCGTGCCAGCGGCATCGAGGATCGGCGCGCCATTGAGATTGACCTGAATCTCTGGCCGATCCCCCAAGCGATAGATAACATCCACCGCGTTTGCCCCCGTGAGCACCTCCCCCCGCAGGACACGCACATACGGCCACCGCTCTTGCGGGAGCGGCTGGCCCGCCTCGTCGCACACGACGGCGGCATAGCCGCGCTCGCGCAGCGGGCGCCCGTAGCGCGCCGCATCGGCCTCCAGCCCCAGCAGTGTTTGCGCCGCGCCATTGAGGCGTAAGACGCGCCCCTCGCCATCGAAGACCATCACGCCATCAGCCATGGCGCCAAAGATGGCTTCCAACTCCGCGGCGCGTCCCGCGATCTCGCGTTCCAGCCGATGGCGCTCGGTCACGTCGCGCAGCACACCAACCCCGCCGACGATCTCGCCCGCGGGATCGCGCACCGGCCCACCAGTAACGCTTACCCGCACGTCACGCCCATCCTGTGCGCGCAGCGTGATATCTCGCGCGTTCGCTCCCCGCAAGACCTCGCCGCGCAGCGCCCGCCACAGCATCCATTCTTCCTCGAGAAGCGGATGTCCCTCCGCGTCGCGCACCACGATGGGGCGCCCCCTCTCGCTCGGCGCGTGGTCAAGGGCAGCGGGATCCGCGCGTATGCCCAGCAGATCCCGCAGGGCAGCGTTGCTGTGGACGATACGCCCCTCGCTGTCATAGACCGAGACGCCATCGGTCATCGCGTCAATGATGGCTTCGAGCTGGCTGGCGCGTTCGGCGGCGTCGCGCTCCAGCTTCTGCCGCTCGGTCACATCGCGGGCCACCATCACGCCCCCCGCCCCCCGCCCCGCCGCATCCACGAGCGGCGCGCCCGTGCAGTTGATCAGCACATCACGCCCATCCAGCGTGCGGATGAGAACATCCCGCGCGCGCGCGCCCGTGATCACCTCGCCACCTAGCACACGCATCCCCGGCCAGTGCGCTTCCTCCAGCGGCTCCCCTTTGGAGGACCGCGGCCGCAGCGCGCGCGCCTGATCGGCGAGCGTGGTCGGCAAGAGATCCGCGCGCCCGCCCGCGCCAAGGAGCGCGCGCGCCGCCGCGTTATCCCTGAGGATATGCCCCTCATGATCAAAAATGAAGAGCGCGTCAGCGATGGCGTCAAAGACCGCATTCATCTCGCGCACGCGCGCCGCGGATTCGCTGGCCAGCCGGGCCAACTCCAGGTGAGCGTTGACGCGAGCCAGCAACTCACGAGCGGAAAACGGCTTGACCAGATAATCATCGGCGCCAGCCTCCAGGCCCTCGATGGTGGCCTCCTCGCCCGCGCGCGCGGAGAGCAGCAGCACTGGCACGGCACGGGTGCGCGGCTCGTCACGCAACGCCCGTAGCAGTTGAAAGCCATCCATCCGTGGCATCAACACATCCGCCACCACCAGGTCCGGGGGATGCGCACGCGAGGCGGCCAGGGCGGCGGCGCCATCACCCACCGCCGTCACGAGCCAGCGCTGGCCGAGCAGCCGCGCCACATACTCGCGCATGTCGGCATTGTCGTCAGCGAGGAGGATGCGCGCGCGTGGGGCCGGGCGCGCGCCATTCGTCCGGGGAGCGCCCGCGAGCACAGATGAGCGCTCGCTGAGCGTGGGAAGGCCAGATGCGCTGGTGAGCCAACGCTCGGCTTCCTCGACATAGGGAGCGGCACCGAGCGCGGTGGAGGTCAGCGGAGGCGCCGTGTTGCTGTGGGCGGCGGCCACATGAGCGGAGCCGAGCGGAATCCGCACGGTGAACGTGCTGCCCTGGTCGAGCGTGCTGGCCACGCGCACCTCGCCGCCGTGCAGATGGATCAGTTCCCGCACGAGTGCCAGCCCAATGCCCGTGCCCTCATGGGTGCGCGCGCGCGCGCCACGCGCGCGATAGAAGCGCTCGAAGATGTGCGGCAAGTCCGCGGCGGCGATGCCCGTCCCCGTGTCGCGCACCTCCAGCTCGACCGCCGTGCCGACCTGGCGCAGGCGCACGCGGATCTCGCCCTCAAAGGTATGCTTGTAGGCATTGGAGAGCAGGTTGAGGACGACCTTCTCCCACAGGTCTTGGTCAATGGCGACCGGCTGCCCCAGTGGCGGACACTCCACGACCAAGCGCAAGCCCGCACGCTCAATGGCCGAGCGAAATGTGCTCGCCAGTTCAGCGGTCAGCGTGGCCAGATCGGTCGGCTCAGAGGCGGCGGCAAGACGGCCAGCCTCGATGCGCGAGAAATCCAGCAGCGTGTTCACCAGCTTGTACAGGCGCAGGCCATTGCGCCGGGCCATCTCCAGCCGCTCGCGCTGGGTCGGTGAGAGCGTCGCCGCGCCCTCCGCCAGCACCTCCTCCAAAGGCCCCAGCAGCAGGGTAAGCGGCGTGCGGAACTCGTGGCTGACATTGCTGAAGAAGTCGGTCTTGGCGCGATCCAACGCGATCAAGGCCTCGGTGCGTCGGCGCTCCTCTTCATAAGCCCGCGCATTGGTGACGGCGGTCGCCACCTGCCCGGCGACCAGCGAGAAGAAGCCGCGATACTCATCGTCGAGCGCGCGACGGGGGCTGATCCCCGCGACCAGCACACCATGCGCGTGCTCCTGGCCAGGCTGCGCGATGGGCAAGAGCAGCGCCGAATGTGGAGCCGCGCGGTTGCCGCCGACCGCCGAGCCAAAGTGCGCGGCGACATCCGCCACCAGCCTGGGCTGGCCAGTGGCGAGCACCTGGGCCAGCGGCCACTCCGCCGTGTGCTTCTCCTGGTCGGTTAGGATGATGCGCCGGGGGGGCGCGTGCGGCACGAGGCCCGTGCTGCCCGCCAGCGTGGCCTGCCGTGCCTCCGCATCGAGGAGATAGAGCAGGGCAAAGGGGAGATCAGCGGCAGCAGCGGCCAAGGTCGTGGCGGCGATGGCGCAGGCATCCTCAGCGCTCCTGGTATTGGCGGTGGCGGTCGCCAACTCGCGCAGCGCACGCATGCGCCGCTCGCTCAGCACACGCGCGGTGGTTTCGGTGACGGCCGTGAAGATGCCGGCCACGCGGCCCGATTCATCGCGGATGGGGCTATACGAGAAGGTAAAGTAGCATTCCTCGACGTAGCCATTGCGATCCAGCGGCAACAATTGATCATCCGACCAGGTGGCCTCGCCGGTCGTCATGACCCGGTGGAGCATCGGACCGATGGTCTCCCAGATCTCGGGCCAGCAAGCCCGCCCCGCCTGCCCCATAGCGTCTGGATGCTTGGTCGTGCCCAGTATCGGGCGGTAGGCATCGTTATAGAGCATCACCAGTTCAGGCCCCCACCAGATCAGCAGCGGGAAGCGCGAATCCAGACAGATGCGGACCGCGGTGCGCAGACTCTGCGGCCATCGTTCGACCGGCCCAATCGGCGTGGCTGACCAATCTATCGTCCGCATCAGTGCGCCTGTCGCGCCGCCGCCCGCAAGCGCGCTCTCGTCGCCGCTCGCCAGATCGTTGCCGACACCCGCCCCCGAGTGCTCCGGCACACTATCCATGGGATGCCTCTCTGCTCTCTCGCGCCCGTGGCTCGCGCTTGCCCCTCGCTCGCCTCGTGGGAGCGGTCATGCTGCGCGCTCGCGTCAAACGCCGCCTGGTCTGTCAGGGAAATCAGCCCCGCAGCCAGCACATCTCATGCCAGGTACGGAGCGGCCACAACCAAACGCTTGCCCATCCCGACAGCCCAGGCGAGCCAGCGCCTAGGCTGGCCATCGCACGAAGCGCCCCACCCGGCAATACTCGCGGAAGCCGAGGCGCGTGTAGACCGGCGCGCCCAGCGGTGAGGCGCCGAGCACCGCGGCACGATAGCCCAGTGCGCGAGCGGCACGCAACGGCGCGCGCGTCATCGCGGCGCCGATGCCCTGGCGCCGTGCCGACGGCAGCGTCGCGACGGAATAGATGCCCGCGACCCCCGCCCCTAGGAAGAGCGCCGCCGTGGCGACCGGCACACCATCCAGCCGACCCAGAAAACGGCGATAGGCCAGATGAGGCCCAACGCCCAGATGCGTCTCGGCGGCCACCGCCTCACCCGACGGCGATCCCTCCCCGTCACTGGTGGCCCGATGTTGGGTGTCGAGCCAGAGCCGCAGGGTCGGCGGATGGTTCACCTCCTCGATGCTCAGGCCCGCCGGGTCCGAGACCTCCCCAGTGAGAGCGGCGAGGTCCGCCGCCATACCCGGCCCTTCGCCCAGCGCCTCCAAGCCGTGGGCGGCCAGGCGCTCCGCGAGATTGGTGGGCCGCGTCGCGGGCGTGATCCACCAGCCCAGCGGCACGCCGCGCTCGCTGAAGCGTGCCAGCACCTCCGCGACCACCGCATCCACACGCGCGGGTGCCAGCCGCGTGCGCAGCACGGCGTTGGAGTAGGCCGAGCCAGGGATGCCGCTGATGACCCAGGTCAGCGCGGCATCCTGGTAGACCTCCGCCCCGGGTGCCCGCCCCTGGTAGAGGACGTACTCCGCCAGATTCTCTTCAATCGCATGCACCAGTGCGGGCGCGGAGAGCGTGCGAAGAATCACGCGCCTCGCCCTCCTACCGGCCATCGCGCGTCGTGGGCGCGGGCGCCGCGGCGCCGACGCCCGGCGCCGGCATGGTGATGACGTGCTCCGCGGGCAGGGGCAGCGGCACGACCAGGAAGCTCAAGAGCAGCCCCACAGCTCCCGCCATGATCGCCGCGCCAGCCCAGAGATGGATCGTCCAGCCGATGCCGCCGCTGAGCTGGAGCGCCAGGAAGTACAGCGCATAGTAGACCAGCGGCACGACAAAGGCAAAGACCCGCAAGGCCCCTGGGCGCGCCGCCGAAGGACGCAGCCGCGCGAAGAGCACGTCCGCGATGATGCCCGCTCCCACCGCCACCGGAATCAGCGCGAACCGATCATGCTGAAAACTGAGCAGCACGGCGTTGACCGTCAAGACCAGCGTCAGCGCGCCCAACGGCAGGACAAAACGCCGTATCAGGAACAAGAGGATACCCATCAGGATCGCCGTTTGCAGCAGAATGCTGGCGATGCCCAGCGCCTGATCGAGGAACGCGCTCACAACGGGGCGCCCCTGCGCGCTATAAGCGATGCGCCGACCATCAGGCGACCACGCGAGCTGATCCGCGCCACTCTCCATGCCCGCTTCGCGCGTCAGATTGCGTTGATCGCCGCCATCCGCGTTCATGACATAGACAGCGGCCTGGCCATCACGTGAGGAGGCGAAGGCGATGCGCTGGCCATCCGGTGACCAACTCGGCGCCCAGTTCTCGCCCTTGCCAGAGGTCAGACGACGCTCGCCGCTGCCGTCCGCCCGCACCACAGCGATCTGCGCGCCGCCGCTAGCGGCGCTGGTGAAGGCCAGCGCGCGCCCATCAGGCGACCACGCTAGGCCACCAAGATCAGCCGCGGTGGTGGTGAGGCGCCGCGGCTGGCTGCCGTCCGCCCCCACCACAACGATAGCGAACGTGCCGTCGCGCTTGACGGCGAGTGCGAGCGAACGGCCATCAGGCGACCACGCCGGTTGCTCCTCATCCGCGGTGGTGCTATCCAGGCGCCGCTGGTCGCTGCCATCCGCGTTCATCACATAGACGCGCGCCTGGCCATCGTTCATCGCGACGTAAGCGAGGCGGCGTCCATCGGGTGACCATGCCGGCTGCTGGCCGCCGCCCGCGCCCTGTGTCAACTGGATCTGGTGGCTGCCGTCGGCGTTCATCACGAAGAGTTGGCGCGTCGTCCCCTGCATCGCCGCGAAGGCGAGGCGACTGCCATCAGGCGACCATGCCGGCTCTCCCGCGCCCCGCTGGTCGGTAGTCAGGCGCGTTTGGCTCGTGCCATCATTGTTCATCACGTAGAGATCGCCCGCGACGGGCGCGGTGCGGACGTTCGCCGCGGCCCAGGTCGTGAGCAGCGGATGAGCGAACTGCGTAAAGAAGGTGAAGAGCGAAAAGATATAGATCGCGGAGAGCAGCATCGGCAGCGCCAAGCGCCAGGGCAGCACCGGCGCGCTCGACTTGCGGTGCCAGGTGGCGCGCAGGGGGCCACTGACGATGAGCAGCCCACCGGTGGCCAAGAGCAGATGCGTGGGAC
>JADEYI010002312.1_pt1 | contig 10063 bp, 11 predicted proteins | sample 8542331 | NCBI WGS metagenome assembly JADEYI01 (sample SAMN16510988, study PRJNA670497) | mine drainage metagenome | isolation source: biofilm near Copperflume 1 | place: Germany: Marsberg coppermine Kilianstollen | collected 2018-02
GATGGCTTGAGTAACTGGGGAACACGCGTCTTCGAGGTGAGCACGACCATCTAGATTTCAGGGGGTATATGAATGGTGTGTAGGGGCCGATTGATCGGCTCGGCCCGGTGGCCGATCAATCGGCGGTGGGCGCGGTAAACCGGCCCCTACGGTTGCTTGCTGAGCCTCTCACCCTATTGCTGGACGTCGGTTGCGAAACGTGCCCGTTCCATGGTATCTTTGTGGAGTACTTGCATTATGTATGTCACTAATCAGGGGAAAATACTATCGTGGCGGAACTCTATCCAACTGACCGCGCCTCACTGGAACGCGACTGTGACCTGGAATTCTTTATTGCCAGTGGACCAGGCGGTCAACATCGTAATAAGGTTGAGACGGGTGTACGCCTGGTGCATCGTCCAAGCGGCATTATGGTTACAGCTACTGAACGCCGATCGCAACATGCGAACCGCGAGGCTGCATTCGAGCGCATGGAAGCACGACTGCTGGCCCTCCAGCGCGTTGTGCCTCCACGCAGACCAACACAGCCCACCACTGGAAGTCGTATGCGCCGACTGGAAACAAAACGTCATAACAGTCTGCTCAAACAACAAAGATCAAATGCAGCAAGCGACTAAGAGGTATCTATGAGTATGAGATGAGAAAGAAGCTACCGCCGCTTTCTCATCTGGGGCATAAGGAAATAGCCGCCGATCAGGCTTTTTTCTCCTCTTTCAGAAAGCTTTGCATTGACGTGCCACAGACTGAGCATGTTCCCTTCATAGCGTGTCGCCCGTTTTTCATGGTAACTTCATGAGGGTCTTTCATCTCAGTTTTCTTTTTACATTTCACACAATATGCTTCAGACATCGTTCAACTCCCTTTTTTCTTAAAAGACTTTATCTAATGTGTTTTGAGCACGTTAATGCTCATCTCTTTCATATACGAGTAGCAGGGTTACAAAAGATACATTTTGCGGCTCGTATGGGAGAATATTCTCTATTCGCACGCTCAAAGCGGTTATTTCCCTCACTTTCCCTCAAACTTACCCCAGCAAATCGTATGTTCCAGCAGCATAGCGAGCAAGAAACCTGTGCAACATCGACTTGTCCTGGATGTCCTCGAGATGCTCTCTACCTGCCACATCCAGGGAAGTGCTGGCAAATGTCGTTTCGCAGGAAGACAACATCAAAGCGGTCGTGAAAACCTCTTCTTATGCTTTGCGAAATTCCTTGACAGCGATAGATACTTTGCTTACAATGGTACTATCAGCCGCTACTCACTGATTGATTATTCTATTATAGAGTATGACACGATCAACGTCGTCCATTGCGTGAGTAGCTCTTATTTCGCGTAAGGAGATATCTATGCATCTCAAACAGCAGTCGCGACAACGTCTCACATCTTTGAGGTCAGCACCCACGTCCATTTGTCTCATCTTTCTGATGAGCATACTGCTGGTGGCCTGTGGCGGCAGCACTAGTGCCAATCCGACTCCCACCGCAGCCCCCAAAAGTAAGGTCTCTGTCGCCTATGCAGGCTCTCTCGTCAATCTGATGGAGAAGAAAGTTGGCCCCGCATTCACCCAGGCTTCCGGTTACCCCTATGTGGGTGAGGGCAAAGGCTCGAGTGCCCTGGCGAATGAGATTAAAGGCAAACTGAGCTTTCCCGATATATTCATCAGCGCGTCCCCCGCCGTCAACACCACCCTCGAGGGGGCGGCTAATGGTAACTACGTCTCGTGGTATGCGCCCTTTATTCGCAGCTCGTTGGTCATCGGCTATAGTTCTAACAGCAAGTTTGCCGCTGACTTCCAGGCAGTCGCCAGTGGCTCCAAAACATGGTACCAGGTGTTAGAAGAACCAGGTATGCGCATCGGGCGTACAGATCCGGCGTTGGACCCCAAAGGGGTACGCACCATCATTATGACGGAGCTGGCCGAGCAGTACTATCATCAACCTGGTTTATCCACCAAAATTCTAGGTGCTCCCACGAGTACCAGCCAGATTTTTCCCGAAGAGGAGCTGGTGACGCGTCTGACCTCCGGGCAACTTGACGCTGGCTTTTTCTACCTCAACGAAGTGACGGACGCGAATATCCCATTTGTGACGCTGCCAACGCAGATCAATATGGGCGACCCTTCATTAAATAGCACCTACGCCAAAGCCACCTACACCGATCCGAAGACCAAATTGGTTACTAAGGGGTCCGCTATCGTGTATACCATCACTATTCTCAACACGAGCAAGAACAAAGCGGGAGCCATCGCGTTCGTGCAATACATCTTCTCATCGCAAGGAAAGGCGTTCTTCACCAATGACGGATTGTCATTGGTGGTGCCGAAGATTTCAGGAGACGCGACAGCGGTACCGTCATCGATCCAATCATTGTTTACATCATAAAGAGAACCTGGATACGCTCAGCTCAGGGAAAACAATGCACGGCAGCCGGAGGGATTTGCAGGAGGAAGACCTCACCGACTGCCCCTGCGCACGCTCGCCACTGCTGCTGGTGTACGTACACCTCGATGATGCCTGATGCCGGTGTCCCATGAGGATGAAAGTGGAGCCGGTGAGAGGGGCCAAGCCTCTGCACGCGCAGCAGCGTCGCTTGCCACTGAACATGTCCCTCAGGTGTCCACAACGGTGGGCGGCTCTGGTCGGGCCAGCGGTTTACGACAATCTCATCGGCACGGATGCATCCGCTGATCGGGCGGGGCCCTTGTTTCATCTGAGTCGATGGTAGCGGTAGCCAGGCACATTCTCCCTCGTGTTCATGCACGAGGACACCCGCTCCTGCCTTCGCGTACTGTAGCCATTCCAGGCGAATCGCGGTGGAAGGCACGCCTTCCTGTGTAGAGGGAGGAGTTGCGAGTTTTCCGCCGAACAGGTTGTCCTGCCCTACGAGCCGAGCGACGTCAGGTGTGCGCGGAGCGAGAAAGACCTCCTGGACGTTGCCCATCTGCACGACACTTCCCTGATGGAGCACCAGCACTGTGTCTGCTAACTGCTCCACCTCGGCCCGGTCATGTGTGACCAGAATAATAGGCAAGGCAAACTGCTGATGCAGTTGCCGAAGCACCTCGTAGAGCCGCTCACGTACCGGTACGTCGAGAGCGCTGAATGGTTCGTCGAGCACAAGGAGGTGAGGATCGGCTGCCAGCGCGCGAGCTAATGCAACTCGTCGCTGTTGACCACCAGAAAGGGTGTCGGGATAGCGCCGCTCAAGGCTCTCCAGTTCGAGGGCTGCCATTAACTCCGCAATGTGGGCCTCCTGAACCTTCCGCGTCATCTGAGCGGCGTAATCGTGCGTGCGTGTTGGCAAGGCGAAGCGGATCTGTTCTCCCACCGTTTGGTGCGGAAACAGGGCCGAGTGCTGGGGAACATAGCCAATACGCCGCACCTGGGGCGGCAGAAAGATGCGTCGCTGGCTGTCGTACAGAATGCGGCCATCAAGGGCGATCATCCCCTCATCAGGATGCAGCAAACCCGCCAGGCTCCGCAAAGTGAGGCTTTTGCCCGCGCCTGAGATGCCCAGCAGTGCCGTGAAACCCAACTGAATACGCGCCTGAACATCGAGTTGAAACCCCTCGAGGCGGCGCTGCACACGAAGATCGAGCTGTCCACGGCTCTCTGCATCATTTGCAACGGAGCGTGGCGTAGTCTTAGCGTGCCACATGCTGCCTCCGACGCCTTGAACGCTCTTCAAACCACAGGGCCAGTCCCCCTCCTACAATACTCACTGGCAAGACAAATAAGAGCAGTCCCAATGCTGGCTGCACTCCCAGACCACTTAACTGGACATAGACATAGACCGGTAATGTATACGGGTGGTAGGCCATGACGGCGGTCGCCCCGAACTCACCGAGCGCACGTAGCCAACCAAGCAGCAGACCGGCCAGAATTCCCAGGCGCGCTGCCGGTAAGTTGATGCGCCAGAAGATCTGCCAGTCACTCTTGCCCAACGTGGCCGCCACCTCTTCCAGGGCCGGATCTACCGCTTCGAATGCCGAACGGGCGGCGATGATGACGAAAGGGGATGCTACAAAGACCTGGGCCAGCACGATGCCTACAAACGTCGCGTCCAGTTCCAGGCCTGCCGAGGCAAATGGCCCGCCCACCAGTCCATAGGGTCCATAGAGTACCAGGAGCAGGATGCCGCTCACCACCGGAGGAAAGACGAGCGGCAGGTAAATCAGTAAGATGAGTACCTGGCGACCAGGAAAGCTCCTCCGTGCCAGTACGTAGCCGAGCGGAATACCCAGGAGCGCGGTGATCCCCGATGTGACCGTCGCCGTGAGCACCGACGTGATAAGTGCTTCTTGAGCTACCGGGTCTGAGAGTGCGGCACCGCTCTGGGGCCAGGAATAGTAGAAGAAGAAATAGATCACTGGTCCGACCAAATAGACCAGTAAAATACCTGCAAGCACGATCATTAGAGGGTATCCTCCCCTCATGCGCCTCGCTGTCTCCATAGTTTCCTTATCTTCTGCTCATCTGTGCTATGATGAACCATACTTGCTCCCTGGCGGTCTTGACGAATGGGAACAATTCTCTCCCGGAGAGCAGCATGCACTCGTCGAAGGATCGTTACTCAACTACAAAGTATTCAATGGACGGCTATGCCGTATTGTACGTGGAGACGCTTCGCTGTGTCAAGAAGCGATAGTAACATCCACTACAAAGAAGTGATCTATGAAAAGTGCTGGACGTATTCTATGGCGTTGTAGGTAAGAATCGTGGTGGACGACGCACCTTCGTCCGCTGCTCAAAGGCGTAGGCTAGTTTGATAAGCGTTGGCTCGCTGAATGCTCGCCCAATAAAGGTGATGCCAACGGGCAACTCGAAGGCAAAGCCCGCGGGAACGGTGATGGCTGGATACCCGGCTAACGCGGCTGCTTGCGTACTGCCGCCAGTGGCATGATCGCCGTTGACCAGGTCAATGCACCATGATGGGCTGGTGCTGGGCATGACCAGGGCATCTAATTGATGCTTGTCCATGACCGCATCGATGCCCTCCTCCCGTGCGAGACGGCGATTCTCGCTGAGTGCCGCGAGATATACTGGATCAATGAGTGTAGTTGTGTCCTGCGCCTTCAGCATAACCTCCTGGCCAAAATAGGGCAGTTCTTCCCCGGCATGGGCATTGTTGAACTCGATAATATCGGCGAGAGAGTGGACAGGTGTCTCAGTGAGTTCCGCCAGGTAGGTGTTGAGGTCGGCCTTAAACTCGAACTGGAGGACCGTCATTTCCCCCTTTGAATCGGCCATGAGCTGTACCGTAGGGATATCCGCATTGTCGATGATGATTGCGCCCAACTCGCGCATCTGTTCGATGGCTTTTTCCATGATAGCGTTTGCTTTGGGACTGTAATCGAAATAGGCCTTTCTGGCTACACCGATACGTGCGCCGCGCAGACCGTGAGCATCCAAAAACTGCGTATAGTCCGTAAAATAATGGCCAACACTTTCCTGGGTCGCGGAGTCTCGCGGGTCAAAACCAGTGATAGCTCCAAGGAGGGCGGCGGCATCGGCTACGGTGCGAGCGATTGGCCCAACCGTGTCCTGGCTATGGGCGATAGGAATGATGCCCGCCCGGCTGGTGAGCCCCACCGTTGGTTTAATGCCAACGACCGCGTTTGCAGCCGCGGGAGAGATGATTGAGCCGTCCGTCTCTGTTCCCAGCGAAGCCGCCGCCAAATTGGCCGCAATCGCCGTTGCCGAGCCAGAACTGGAGCCAATAGGTGAGCGATCCAACACATAGGGATTGAGGCTTTGTCCACCACGCCCACTCCAACCACTGGACGAAGTGGTTGAGCGAAAATTGGCCCACTCACTGAGATTCGTCTTGCCCAGGATTATAGCTCCTGCTGCGCGTAGCTTATGGGCAACGTAGGCATCACGCGGTGGACGAGAACCCACCAGGGCCAGTGAGCCAGCCGTGGTCTGCATCCCGTCCGCCGTCGCAATATTGTCTTTGAGGAGCAAGGGAATGCCGTGTAAAGGCCCGCTCGGCCCGCGTTCTTGGCGTTCCTGATCGAGTGCCGCGGCTATGTCCAATACCGCTGGATTGATCTCCAGGATGGCCTTGATCGTTGGCCCCTGCTTATCTACGGACTGGATACGCTCGAGGTACATCGTGACAAGTTGGCGTGCCGTCAGTTGGCCACTGCTCATGGCCGCTTGCATTTCAACGATGGTTGCCTCTTCCAAGTTAAATGTGTCTGTGGGTGTCTCTTTCATGCTGAACTTTTCCTTTTTGCTAATGTGACAATATACTATACTATCATCAATTCGCGGGGAAGTTTCACGGTCAAGGCAATCTGGCGATGTTGAAGTGTCCGAAAAAATCGGACACTTCAACATCGCCTTCTCTTGACATAGACAAAGTGAAGGTGCGTGCTGACGCTTGCGGCGTCAGCACGCACCTTCACTTTGTCTATTCACAGCATCTGGAACGGTTAGCGTTCGATGGGAGCACCAATGAGGCTGCCCCATTCGGTCCAGGAACCATCGTAGTTGCGCACCGTGGGATAACCCAGCAGGTAGTTCAGGACAAACCATGTATGGCTGCTGCGCTCACCGATACGGCAGTAAGCAATGACATCTTTATCGGCGGTTACGTTCTTACCACCATAGATTGCGCTCAACTCATCCGCAGGCTTGAAAGTGCCATCGGCTTGTACCGCGGAAGCCCAGGGAATATTGGCGGCTCCAGGGATATGGCCACCGCGCTGGGCCCCTTCTTGTGGCAGATTAGCAGGAGCCAGGAGTTCACCACTGTACTCGCCGGGGGAGCGCACATCAACTAATGTTGTGCCAGCCTGGCCCAACTTGCTTAAGACTTGATCGCGAAATACACGGATAGCCGCGTTCGGTTCGCCCGCGTGATAGCTCCTGGCCGCGTAGGAAGGAACCTCGGTAGTGATCTCGCGTTTGTCGGCAAGCCACTTCACACGCCCACCATCCAGCAGACGTACATCGTTATGCCCGTAGTATTTGAGAATCCACAACGCCCAGGCAGCAAACCAGTTATTGTTATCACCATACAGGACGATAGTCGTATTGTTGTCTACACCGGCACTGCTTAACAGTTGCTCCAACTGTTCTTTGCTGACCGGAGCGCGCACAATCTGGTCTTGCAGTTCTTTTTGCCAGTTCAAGCCCACGGCTCCAGGAATATGTCCTTGATCATAGGCTTTCGTGTCTACATCGACTTCAATGAGGCGCACCTGTGGGTCGCTTAAATGAGCTTCTACCCACTCAGCATCTACCAATACCTCTGGATGTACGTATCCTTTGTTCTCAGCCATGTTTATACCTCTTATTTCTGATAATGTTGAGCGATTAACTCAACAAACTCTTCTATACCAATGATAACTCGATGTGCCGCTTGATTTATTCCCAAAATAGGGATGAATTTTTTCGCCATAAATTTTAGAGATATTCTTTCACAAGCCCTGAATGCTGATAAAACTTCTATAACGCATTTTCTGTGGATGTAGTATACTTCTTGGAACATTGCTTAGTGTCTTTAAACAAGCCCAAATGGAGAAAGAGGATTGAGATGGCAAGAATCTTGGTCATCATCGAAAAAGGCGAAAACTCGTATGGCGCGTATTCTCCTGATGTGCCCGGTTGCGTTGCGGTTGGAGATACGAGAGAAGAAGTAGAGCAACTCATGAAAGAAGCCTTATAAGAACATCTTCAGATGATGCGTGAAGAAAATCTGCCTCTTCCTCAGTCGCAGACCGAGGCGGAATATATAGACATTCCGCTTTCAGCATAAAAAGTCTTGTGCTGGCCCGGTTGAGGTATAGTGCTATACCCTCTTTTACACCCTACATATCTCGTCTCCCTTTATGCTTAAAAAAGCAGCGTGAGAAGATGTATCAACGCGAAGGCGACCTGACGAGGTCGCTTAACGCTCGTTCATCGGTTAGTGGGATCTATCGGTCACTCCAGATGGCGAGAAGCCGGAACTATTATGATGCATTGATAGTACCTCATGCTGCCTGGATTGCAACTGCGGGCGACTGTGCTATACTAGCCACATAATTAATTAGGCACAAATTTACGGGAAAACAGTTATGTCGTTACAACAAGTAAATGCTATGTCTGAACTGAATTCTCCTGAGTCCGTGTATATCCTGGGGGTGCGAGTAGACCGTGTAGGGCAACAGCAGGCACTCGACGCCATAGAGCAGATGATTGTGCGACGGAGAGCAAGCGACAATGCCATGGCGTGCCAACAGGTTGTCACCGTTAATGCTGAATTTGTGATGGCGGCACAACGCAACAAAGATTTTCGTATAGCCATAAACGCCGCGGCTCTGGTGGTGGCGGATGGCATGGGGGTAGTTTTGGCGACGCGCTATTTGCGCCGGGCCGCACCAGAGCGGGTCACGGGTGCTGACATGTTGCCTTTGCTGGCCCAACGCTGTGCTGTTTCTGGCTATCGCCTTTACTTATTGGGCGCGGCGCCAGGCGTAGCGGAAGCGGCGGCGGCACGCTTACGACTGCTCGCGCCAGGAGTGATTATTGCCGGTGCCTATGCTGGAACACCGTCTCAGTATGAGGAAGAGGCTATTATTGAACGCGTGCGTACTGCTGAGGCTGATGTCCTATGTGTCGCATATGGCGCGCCAGCACAGGATTTGTGGATCCGGCGCAATCTGGCGCGGCTCCCCGTGGCTGTCGCCATGGGCGTTGGCGGAGCCTATGATTTTCTGGCGGGACGGCAGCAGCGAGCACCACAGTGGATGCGACGCATGGGCCTGGAATGGTTGTATCGCCTCTATCGAGAGCCGTGGCGTTGGCGGCGCATGCTGGCATTGCCCAAATTCGCGCTGCTGGTCATTGTGAGAGGTCGGAAGGGAATGGCAATGGAACCGCAAGAGGAAGAGATATTATGACGCGTGAAGCATTTAGCACGGCATTTCTCCCTGCACATCTGCGTGCGATCATCGACAGTTTTAGCGGAAAACGTATCCTGGTTATCGGCGATATGGTGGCTGATGAATACCTGATCGGGAAACCAGCACGCATTTCTCGTGAAGCACCCGTCTTGATCCTGGAATATAGTGAAGAGCGCACAGTCCCCGGTGGGGCCACAAATGTAGCCGTAAATACGCGTACCCTGGGCGCGGAAGTATTCCTGTCCGGAGTCGTGGGAGATGATCTGCCAGGTGATCGCTTGCGCCGTGCTATTAGCGAACTCAACATGCACCAGGAAGGGCTCTTTACCGATGCGCGGCGACCCACTTCCACCAAGACACGGATTATGGCGGGCAGCCCACAGATTGTACAGCAGCACATTGTGCGTATCGACCGTGTCGATACTTCCGATGTTGGTGAGCCAGGCAAGAGTATGATGCTTGACTACATCCAGCAAGTGCTGCCCACCATTGATGCGGTGGTGTTATCCGACTATGAAAATGGCGTAATCAGTCCCGATATTATTAACCTCTGCATTCCTATGGCGCGTCAATTGCATAAGATCGTCGTGGTAGATTCGCATGGTTCACTTACGCGTTTCCAGGGTGTTACCGCTCTGACACCAAATCAACCGGAGGCGGAGCTTTCCCTGGGCATAACCATTCACACGCTGGCTGATCTGAACGAGGTTGGGCGACGGCTCCTGGAAAGTTGTCACGCTCAGGGCGTGCTGATTACGCGTGGCTCCGAGGGTATGAGCCTGTTTGAAGTGGATAAACCACCCGTACATCTGCCTGTCTATCCTATCGCCCATGCCAGCGAGATTGTCGATACGAATGGGGCAGGCGATACTGTGGCCGCCACCTTCACTTTGGCATTGACGGCAGGGGCCAGCATGCCTGAAGCTGCCTATATGGCAAACGCGGCGGCGGCCCTGGTCGTGCGCCAATTGGGTTGTGCCAGTAGTACGCCAGAAGAATTGATGAACATAATCAAATGAGCAATCTGTTGAACGATACTCGACATAAAATATATGAGCGCACTGGCCTTGCCGAAGTAGTGCAGCATAGACAACGGGGCGGCGAGCGGGCAATTTTTACCAATGGCTGCTTCGACCTGCTCCACCTGGGACATGTGTATTATCTCCA
>JADEYI010002313.1_pt1 | contig 10062 bp, 12 predicted proteins | sample 8542331 | NCBI WGS metagenome assembly JADEYI01 (sample SAMN16510988, study PRJNA670497) | mine drainage metagenome | isolation source: biofilm near Copperflume 1 | place: Germany: Marsberg coppermine Kilianstollen | collected 2018-02
CGTGAGCAACGATACGCAGAACCGGCCCGTCACGCTGCGCGATCTCGAGGTCCTGCGTGAAGGAGAAACCATCTACACCACGCTCGAACATCAGGCCCTGTGCGCGGCCTGGAAGATCGGCAGCACCAGTGTCGAGAAAATTCGGCAGCGGTTTCAGCAGCATGGGCCGCGTGCAAAGTTCATCCCCATTGCCATGCCCTACCGCTATCCGCTCTACCAGCTCAAATATGAGTGCTGGAGAAACCGGAGCTTGGGTCTAGGCACCGGACTGGTGAGTTGCCCTTTTTCGAGAAGAAAACACCTGAAGAACAACGACTTATGACAGGAGGTGAATGAGTGAAGGTATGTGTCGAGGCGGGAGCGACCCACCCCTGCGGGGTTTCCGCGTCGGCTCCACCGCGCTGGTCGCTCCCGCCCCAGGCACACCAGGTATCGAGAAAATATCTGGCGCAAATACCGGACGCATCTGCGACGGATACAAACCGGACCAGTTCAGCATCGCGCGCTGATCTGTAGCGCATTCTCACGAAATCATCACTTCATCGACAGGAGATATTACATGAGCAAACTGAAACTGGAACACGGCGTCAGCAGGATTCGCCGCGCGAAGCTGCAATCCTCCATCGACCAGACCATCGCCGAGGATATCGAGCTATTGGCGCAATGGTCGAACAACGAAACCAACTATATCGTCAACGAGCTGTTGCGTTTCGCGCTGACTCAGGAAGAGGACTTCCAGAAATACAAGGCGAGCACTGCCGCGAATGCTGCACGGCCTGCGAGCGGCGCAAAACCGTCAACAACGCCCATCAAGCCTGTATCCGAATCCGCTGCGAAGCCGGATGCGTCGGCAGCGGTTCGAGCATAGGAGAGGCATCGACGTATGGGCTTCAGAGTTACTCTTCAAACCATCATTCGTCCGCTGGTCGAGTACCGCATCCTGCTCTCGCTGGGATTGAGCGCGGCCTGCGGCATCGTTCTCAGCAGCATGTTCCCGATCAACACCGCGAACCCCTTGCTTCGCCTGATCGCGCTGGAGCGGCCTCCGGTGTTTCACTCAATCGTCTGGAGCTATGACCTGTTCCTTTATTCGACACCGTTAATTGCCTGCTCCATGATGTTTTCGTTGCTGTACGTCCATCTATATAGGAATGAGCAGGAACTGGTGGCGGGTTCACTTCCTCCGTATCCGAACCCACGGACCCGGACAGACCTGACCCTGATTGTCGGCGAGGTCCATCGCGAACTCGTCCCGGCGCCCAGCGCGTCTCCACGGTGGCTTTCGATTCCAGAGCGCGGCCTCTATACCGGCATCGCATCCTTTGGTTCTATCGGGAGTGGTAAAACCTATGGGTTAATTTTGCCGGCGATGCGCCAGTTGTTTGCGTATAAGGCCAGCGATCCCGCACGGAAACTGTCCGGCATTGTTCTCGAAGTCAAAGGCGATCTCTGCCGCCAGCTTCAGCGCATCCTGGAGTGGTGCGGACGGGAGCATGACTACGTGGAAATCTCGCTCAACGGTGACATCCGTTACAACCCGCTGAACAACTCGCTCGATGCCTATGCCCAGGCGTTCAACATCGCCTCCATCATCACTTCGATATGGGGCAAAGGCAAAGAACCGTTCTGGCAGCAGTCGTACACCGACCTTGTGCGGTATGTGATCCTGCTCCATCGCATCCGCGATGGATACCTGACGATGGTCGATCTCTTCCGCACCGTCATCAGCGCCGGGAAACTCGAAGAGATGTTGACCGAAGTCGGCTCGCGCTTCAGCACCACCAGCTATATCGGTATCGGTGGGGATGCGTATCGGGAACATGAGAGTCTGTTGGCTCCGCTCGGCTTCGAGTGGAACAAGGATGCGGATCTGCATCTAATTGCATGGACCGAGGCGTTGGAGAACCTGCTGACACAAGCGACATCCGCCGAGTTCGATGTGTTCACTCGCAAGCCATATAGACCGGAGCAGCGCGACCGCTTCGAAAGTATCCAGTATTGGTATTGGGAACACTGGAAGTTCTTTCGCTCCGAAGTCAAAACCAGTATCGTCCAGGGCATCGCGGTATTCCTGTCCCTCTTCGAGACCGACCCCGATGTGCGCCGTGTTTTCTGCCCTCCAAAGGACCTTTACGACGGCAAACCATACCCTTCCGATCCGCGCGGTATCGTCCTCACGCCCTTCGACGAGTTGATCGAATCGGGCGCCGTCGTCGGCCTAAACTTTCCCGTAGCCCTGAACCCTGCGCTGGCGAAGACCATCGGCACCATGATGAAGATCGACTACCAGCGAGCCGTGCAACTGCGTATTCCGAAGATAGACAGGCACCCGGAGCGGTACTTCCGTCCTACCGTCTTCATCTGCGATGAGTATCAGAACTTCGCCACGGTCGGCGGCGACAACCCCACTGGCGACGAGCGATTCCTGTCTCTCTCCCGGCAGCCGAAATGCATCCCCATCGTCGCCACACAGAGCATATCGAGTCTCAAGGACGCACTGCCGAACGAAGGCGTCAAGACGCTGTTGCAGGCGTTCCGCACAAAGGTTTTCCTGACAACGTCCGATCCTGAGACCGCCAGGTACGCATCGGAGCTGTGCGGCAAAGCGGATCGCACGTGCATCAGCTACACCGTCTCCGAGTCTTCCACCAATGCCAATGTCGGCTGGCTCAGTGGGCGTACATCATCCAGCAAGGGCTCCGTGTCCGCATCCAAGCAATATCAGAAACACAAGGAACCGCTCTTCGAGGAAAAGGTCTTCTTCGATCTCAAGAATGCGCAGTCCGTGGTCACCGCATTTGACGGCGTGAGTCCACTACCGCCGACCTATTGCTACCTGAAACCCGACTTCCTGCCTGTCACGATGTCATGGTTTGACCAGGAGAGGATTGCATTCGATCCAGAGAGGATATCGGCGTGAGCTTCGATGTCATCATCCCGTTCCTGACGCCGATCGAGCATCTGCTGATGAGTACGATGATCTCCGAGATCATGGTCAATCCCGATGGCTCCGTCTGGATCGAAGATAGAGGCCACATTGTGCTGCAGCCCAACATCCACTTTGCTGACGGAGCGTTGCTGACGGGTCTTGAAGTCATCGCCAATCGTTTCGGCAAGAAGCTCGATGCCGACTCACCCATCATGAACCTGCGCCTGCCGGACGGTAGCCGCGTGGCTGCACTCATCCCTCCGGTAGTCAATCCAAGCCCAATGATGACTATCCGCAAGTTCACCTCGCGCAATTTCACCATCCATGATCTGATCGAGCGGAAGACCCTGACGGAAGTGCAGGCCGAGACTCTTACGGCATATGTCAAACGCGGCGACAACCTGTTGATCTCCGGCGGAACTAGCTCCGGTAAGACGACCCTGACAAATGTGTTGTCCTCGTTTATCCCTGACGGCGACCGCATCTTAATTCTCGAAGATGTCGCCGAACTGCATATCAAGAAGCCACACGTCATCTCCGCCGAGGCCCAGCTTGATACGCACAAGAGCCAGATCAGCTTCGCGGACCTGCTCAAGGCTGCCCTTCGCCACAGGCCGGACCGGATCATTGTCGGCGAAATACGTGGCCTGGAGGCGCGCGTCTTCCTCGATGCTCTGAATACAGGTCATCGCGGTTCGTTGACGACCATTCATGCCAATAACGCCGGAGACGCGCTCCGGCGCCTGGCGCAGCTTGCCATGCGTGGTTCAGGAGGGGGCGTGCCTTTGCACGATGTCGAGGAGGAGTGCGAGAGGTCCATCGACGTGATCGTGCATGTCATGAACGAAGATGGATGGCGCCACATCGCGGAAATCCGTCCGGCGGGATGAGAATCTCCACATCTGCGAGTACAGGGGCGATTTCTCATGATTCGAGAAGAAGAACGGGCAACTTCTGGAGCGGCGACTACCGGGAGTTGGCGCTTGGTGAACACAAGCCCTCTACCAGTACCGATCCTGCCTTTCACTGCGGTCGTGTATACCTTCCGTCCCAGCACCAACACTTCGGCTTCGTCCGAAATGGATGCCGGAGCAGCACTGCGTGCCAGCGCTATCTCAGAATTCGCATCGGGCATTAGATACTGATCGAGAGGAGCCATGGCCCGATAGGGAGCCTTCTCCGGTTGCGCTCGTGCCTGACAGGTTGCGCCGGGTATGACGACCTGAGCAAGGTATGCTCAAGCAGTTGATCTTGAGATTATTCTTCCGCATGGAACGCTCCAGTGACTGCCTACGTAACGCCACCTTCGGGAACTGGAGTTGGCTTCGTGTCGGAAAACAAATGCTGCTTCACACCACTAAACGTCGCGAGATCCAAATATTCGTTAAACCTGTCAAACTTGCCGTCCTTGATACGCATCGTGATGCATATTGGTACGGCAATCTCTGTCCCCGCTGCAGCAGATCCGGTGATGGTACCGTGCTCAGGCATGATGCCCCTATGAAGATACTCGATGCATACCTGCTCTTGGCCGGAGAACATATTCGTCAACTCCATGTGAAGATCCTTTGTGTGGATCCTGCCGGCCATGGCCTTCTCTGCGGCCTTCCGGATCTGCTCAACTCCTCGGAACTGTTCACCAGTCGCCATGAAGGTCCACACGGCATCTTTGTCGACGAGTTGCATGAACCCATCTAGATCGTCACCCAGGTAGATCTTTTTGAACTTTTGGGCGAAGCTTTCAGTCACGGAATTTGGCCCCGTCTTTACTTCAGTGAGGGAATTCATTTCATCTCCTTTTTTGTTCTCTCGGAGCAAACAACTTTGGGTCAATTCCGATTTGTTGAGCCCAATTGGTTGTATCCAACAAGTCCGTTTCTTTGAACCTACGGTTGGTGTGGTTGGTCAGCGAAAACAATAGCTCTCGTCGATGTTAATTGCTTGCTCCTAAAACCTTCTTCAGAGCAGTACGATCATCCAGAGTCTTGATGAGGCAGTCGGCCACATCGGCGCGTGAAATATTGAAACCCAAGCGAGGTAGATGGCCCTCCCGCACGCGATACTTCCCCGTGCAGGGCTTGTCTGTAAGTTGGGGTGGGCGCACGATTGTCCAGTCGAGACCGCTCTCCCGAATTGTCCGCTCCATTCCTTCCGCATCGACAACGAGGTCTGGGAAGAACAGCCGTCCGAATAGGTAAGCGGGTGGCACAATAGCGTCCTTGAACAAGAAAGCCGTTGACACGACCACTACTCGCCGGAGGCCTGCATGCTGCATGGCGGTCGTCACGGAGACGGCAAAAGTCCGTAGAAGATCCGCGTCCTCTTTCGATATCGGCAGGCGCGGACCGAATCCTGACAAAACTGCGTCGTGACCTTCAACAGTCCGTTCAAGCTCGACACTGCTCAGCACGTCCCCTTGTATGACGGTAATACGGCCTTGAAAAGGCTTGAGCCGCTCCGGTGACCGAACAAAAGCCGTCACGGAATGACCGTGCTGAATCGCCTGTCGGACAAGCTCCAGCCCAATCCCACCCGTGGCGCCCAGCACGACGAGCTTCATCGTGCCCTCTCGGAATCGACAATGGCCTCAGGGCGGGTGGACGGCCGAGAGAAGAAGAAGGCCCGACGATCGCGACGGGACGGGCCCAGTACGATACCGCGAGTGCGGCGAGGGTGGCCAACGGCTCCAGTGCCTTGAGACCATCGCCGGAGTTGAGGTGCGAGTAGGAAGCACTGATGATGACGATCGCGAACCCAGCGTAGGCCCATTCTTTAATTCTTGCCAGACCCGGCGCCATGAGAGCGCAGACGCCCAAGAGCTTGGCGACACCGAGAAGATTCGCAAAGTAAGCGGGATAGCCGAGATGAGCGAACCCCTCCATCATGGGTTTCGCGTGAGCGACAGAGAGCCCACCGGTGATTGTCATTATGCCTACGACCCATGCTGTCGTTACCCAAAACAAGAGCTTCTTCGTGTCCATCGTTTCGCCTTCTTTGTGAGCGGAGTGCGACTCATACTGGAAAGACCGAACAGCCGGGAGATTTGTGACAAAACCGCCAACTTTCATGCCTTCGGGCAATAGCAAGACGCGTGCCCTCAATCTTCTCAAGGGCGCTTCATGCTGTACGCGCCGCGATAAATAGTCTGCGGATGCCGTAGATACCGGGGATCATGGGCAGGATAGCTGTGTACATTCCGGGAAAGTAGTAATGCCCTGTCACGCGAAACCAGAAATTCGGCAAGTTCTGCATGAGTTGGCCCCGCCCGACGATGGCTTGAACCGATGCAGCGACTGTTGGCTGCACGTCCGGCTTGAGAAGCGGGAAAATGAAGTGGGAAAACTCCGCGACGCCTGGACCGATGAAGATGAAGCACATAAGAAAGCCTGCCAGCGGGATGCGCTTGAAGAGTCCAAGCGCCGTCAGGGTGTAGAGCACGGGCCCGATGAAGACAAAGATCATAAGGTAAGAGTTAACGGTCCAACTGATGTTGTAGAGGCGGCTCATGGCGGGCGCAAAGCCGGTAAGATATTCCTCAATCAAGTGAACCTGGAGTCCTGCGACAGTGAGCAGAAACGCCGGCAAGACTATCGCTGGCGGTAAAGGGCGTCGGAGATACGTCAGGCTCCACAAAATAAAGGCGGCGCTGCCCGAACCGCCGACGATGATGACCGGGGGCCAACCGATATACCGATAGCCAGCCAGCATTGCGCCGAGCAGAAAGATGGCCGCTATCGCCATGCTGCCAATTTGTATGGATAACCGGGTTTCGCCTAAATGTACTTGCTCCACACGCTATACCTCCTGTATAGCCATGATTATGGCCATCTTGTTTCTGGGCTGTCTGTTGCAAATTGCTCGCTTTTTGCGAAAAGTCAGTTCAAGCCAAAGTCCACGGCACTTTGCAGCCTAAGCAGAAGACCGCACAGGGTCGCGATTTGTGACAGGGCTGCCTAATTTGGAGGGGTTGGCAACCCAGGCAAATGCAAGAGTTTTTCAGGATTGGTCAGAATGTAGATCGCGTGGATACGTCCTTCGCCTGCACCTAGAGTCAAAACGGAGTATGGCTTTCCGTCGAGATAACTGACTACACCATGTTCGCCGTTAATCTCCATCACGCGGCGGGCGAGATTCTTGGGCACGATCTTTTGGAGGCCGCCGAATATCCCGCGGGCTACGTTGTCGGCGCCGTGGATCAGATTGGGCACTGCAATCGCCTTACCTCCACCATCGGAATGAAGTACGACATCATTTGAGAGCAAGGCAACCAGTCCATCCATGTCGCCGCTGCTGGTGGCTTTGAGAAAGCGTTCCAGCAGGTCACTCTTCTCTCGCGGCGATGTCTTGAAGCGCGGGCGCATTGCGCTGACATGCTGTTTAGCGCGGCTAAGAATCTGGCGACAATTGGCTTCACTCTGACTGAGGACAGCGGCAATTTCGGAGTACTCGTACTCGAAGACTTCGCGCAGAAGGAATACCGCCCGTTCAACCGGAGTCAAGCGTTCCAGCATGACAAGAAACGCCATGGAAAGCGATTCATCAACCCGTATGATTTCCAGCGGATCGCTCCCTGGACCCGTAATGATCGGTTCCGGGAGCCACTGGCCCACGTACTCCTCACGTTGAACCCGCGCGGACTGCAGGTGGTTGAGGCATAGGCGGCTAATGATGGTGACAAGGAATGCTCTCGGTGACCGAATCTCTTCGTCGTCGGGGGCTTGCTGCCAGCGGATAAAGGTCTCCTGCAGCATGTCCTCGGCATCGGCCACGCTTCCCAACATACGGTATGCAACAGAGAAGAGCAGGCTCCGGTACTGATCGAATGTTGCCAGTCGGATTGTACCCTTTGGATCGGGGAGCGGCATTTCGACCATCCCATCGCGATCATCTCTATTCTGCAATTATTCCCTTCCTATGCACGCTTGAGATGAACAAGTCCAGCGGTACGGCTGCGCACGTACGAAAATCAGATTTCATATTTTTAGACCGGACAGCCATCTATTTTGTGACAATCCGGCCGATCGGAATTGCGGCACGAGGTTACAGGTAATCCGGAAAGAATCTCAACTGACGACAAGGAATAGCACTCATCGAGAAATCCAAAGGCAAGTTTATTGCCCCGGAACTTCCCAGCCGTTGCTGGTCAGTTGTAAACCAGCGATTTCGGTTGTCTTCGATGCTCCGTTGACCGTCGTTCGGATATCCGAAAACGCCCGCTGCACATCCGGGCGTTGTGCCCAAGTCGCAACATCGTCGATCTTATAGGTATATGTGATCTCGGCCCGTGACGAAGCTCCCCCCTCTATCGGTTCCGTCCATTTGACGATTGCATCGACCCTTTTCTGCCCGTAGCAGAATCCACTGGATCGTCCTGGTGTGCCGGGGATTAGCTGAAAATACCTCTTGCCGTCCTCTGTCAGTTCGTACCGCTTCACAGACTGTGGCGGAGTTGAACCTCGTAGTGGATCGAGCATCCCGTGAATCACCGCTGTCGTCTCGATTACTTGCACCAGGTCGGCCTGTTCCAGAGCCGCCAGTTTTGGTCCGATCCCGTATTGTTCCCTTTGCTCCGACCGTGAAACATCGACGGGGAATTGGTGCCCGATCACTGTGCAGGCTTCGCCATGATCGGCGAGGTACTGATTGAGCGCCTTCGCGAAGTTTGCATCACACGGTTGCGTCGTACTGTTGCATGCAGTAAGGGCAAGTAGACCTGCAATAGAGGCGAGATAGAAATAGCGCATAGGGTGTTCTCCGAATGGTTTGAGATTACGTTGCCAGCCCGCAGATGCCTGCCAAGGCTAAAGGGGAGTTGCGCGCAGGGCGGCGGTCTCCGCCCAGGCCATCTCGACGAAATCCTGCACATTCTTCTCGATGTGGCCGCGCCGCGTGAATATCCCGCTCTTCACGGTAAGCAGACGATCCGAAAGGGGCCGAACTACAACGTTATAACGGCATACGGAGGCAGAGAATTTTGTCATGAGCGAGATTCCGATCCCTTGTGTCACCAGCCAGAGCGCTTCTTCCGGGGAGTAGGCAGGCGGGTCGATAGGCTCTCTCGTGTCACATTCGTTGAACGAACAGCCAAGCGTCGAATCACATCTAAAAGCCTCGTATTCAAATATGTCGAATAGGCAACTCGCAAATCCCGAGATTGCGCCTGGACGAAGGCCCGGACGCGATCGACACCAAGCCAGGCGTGCCGAACAGACTCGCGCGCTTCCTGCAGATAGAGACTGCCGGCTTCCGTCGGCATCATGCCCCTGCTGCGGGAAGAGAAAAAAATGGAGGTGCCAAGTTCATTCTCTACCCCCTGGACCCTCTTCCTAACCGCGGACCTTCCGACGCCAAGGTATTTCCCTGCGGCTTCGAAGGAGCCTTTGTCTGCCACCGCAAGAACGGCAATCTGCTCGTCCATTGTGATCCCGAGCTGACGCATAGCTGATCCATAAACGCAGATGAGGCTATTCGCCGGTCGGTCGTGGGGAATCGCCGCCCTGCTGTTCTCCAGTAGAATCCGTTGCCTAAAACACGCTTTCCTCCGATGATTTTTCCATCCACTCCAAATATTCGTAACAGCTGGTTTAGATCTTCCCGTTTCTATAAGCCCTAGCTAAGACGTTTGTTCTGAACGGCTGTGCTTATCTGCTTAGAACCTCTCCCACAGTGGCGCGTTCGCCCTTCACGCTCTTCCCTGCGAAATACACTGCCGCAATCAACACGCTCGTTAACATGGACAAGTGAATGATCCCTCATCCGCCTACGACGATTTCGGGCGTCTGGCAGCTAGCTGCGTTTTCTCTCCGGTAGATTTTCCGTCGATATAGCCCTGTATTGCGCCACCAATTTGCTTGACGATAACTGAGTCACTCAGTTCGACCACGTCAGGAAGCTCGAGTACGTACCGAAGAAAGGCGAGGCCAATAAGTTGCGTAGCGATCAATGGGGCCACATGTGCGCTACTCTTCGACCCAGTGAGCCGATCAAGTGCCGGTTTCACCTGTTGCGTATAGACGGATATCATCTTGTCTCTGCCCTCGGGATGGGTTACAGAAAGCCGCAATAAGGCCGGAAGATCACCTGCCGCGCCGAGATTCTCCCAGCGATCAAGGAAGGGCCGAATGATCCGCTCG
>JADEYI010002314.1_pt1 | contig 10062 bp, 8 predicted proteins | sample 8542331 | NCBI WGS metagenome assembly JADEYI01 (sample SAMN16510988, study PRJNA670497) | mine drainage metagenome | isolation source: biofilm near Copperflume 1 | place: Germany: Marsberg coppermine Kilianstollen | collected 2018-02
GCGCGCCCCTGATCGCATCAATCCGCTGTTCAGCAGCGCCAACGAGACAGACGCGGATATCTCGTCGCTCGTCTTCAGCGGCCTCGTGCGTCTCGGACCCGACGGCACACCGCAGCCGGGCCTCGCCGAACGCTGGGATGTCACCGGCAACGGCCAGAGCTACGTCTTCCACCTGCGCCAGGGCATTGCCTGGCAGGACGGCGAGCCATTCACCTCCGATGACGTCGTCTTCACGTTCCGCGCCATCGCCGACCCCAACTTCAAGGGCGACCCCGCGCTCGCCCAGCTCATGCAAGGCGTCGTCGTCACCGCCCGCGACCCGCTCACCGTCGAGTTCAAGCTCGAGCAGGCGTACGCGCCGTTCCTCGCCTACCTCACCGTCGGCATTCTGCCGCGCCATCTGCTTGACGGCATGGACGCCAACCAGCTCTTCAACGCGCCGTTCAACACGCATCCCGTCGGCACAGGCCCGTACTCCTTCGATGCGAGCACCACGGCCGGCGTCACCCTCAAGAGCAACAGCACCTACTACCTCGGGCCGCCGAAGATCAGCACCTTCGAGTTCCGCATCTTCGCCGACCAGTCGACGCTCCTCGCGGCGCTTCGCTCGCAGGACATCGATGGCGCACTGCTCGATACCGCCTCCCGGGCCGACCTCGGTGCGCTCCAGTCCAGTGGCCACTACACCCTCCACACCATGGCCGGCAGCGCGTTCGACATCGTCTATCTCGATACGCGGTCGCCCATCTTCAGCGACCCGCATGTCCGCGCCGCGCTCCAGCAGGCGCTCGATATTCAGACGCTCATGACCATGACCGGCACTGGACGCGCGGCGCCGGCCGTCGCGGGCATCCCCGCCGGCTCATGGGCCTATTCGAAGGCCAACGTGCCCTCCTTCGACCCGGGCGCTGCCGCCAGCGCACTCGAGAAGGCCGGCTGGGCGCGCCAGAGCACCGGCGTCCGCAGCAACGGCGGTCAGGCGCTCGCGTTCACCCTGTCAGCGACGAACGACCCCTCGTCCGTCGCAATGGTCAAAGAGATCGCGGGCGAGTGGCGCGCAATCGGTGCCGACGTGACCGTGCAACAGCTGGACGCATCGACGTTCGTCAACGACCAGTTGCTGCCACGCAAATTCCAGGCCGCCCTTGCCATCGTCGATCCCGGCCCCGACCCCGATCCCTACCCCTTCTGGCACAGCAGCCAGATCACGCCGCCCGGCCGCAACCTCGCCAGCTATTCCGACTCGCGCATCGACGACGTGCTAGAGCGCGCTCGCCAGACCACGGACAACCAGCGCCGCAAGGACCTCTACGCGCTCTTCCAGAACTACTTCCTCGCCGACATGCCATCGATCCCTCTGTTCGCTCCGTCATCGATCTACGTGCAATCGACGCGCGTGCGGGGATTCAGCTCATCACTGCTCGTCACGCGGGCGTCGCGCTTCGGCAGCGTCGCCAGTTGGTACATCGACACGCGCATCAAGTGAGCGCGCCGCCGGGCGCTATCATGCACGCATGGAGCGCCGCATCTACTTCGACCACGCCGCGACGACGCCCACCGATCCCCGCGTCATCAGCGCGATGCTGCCCTATCTGACGACCGCCTGGGGTAACGCTTCGAGCATCTACTACGAGGCGCGCGAGGCGCGTAAAGGCCTCGACGACGCCCGTCGCACCGTCGCGGGCGTGCTGGACTGCAAGCCGAACGAGGTGATCTTCACCAGCGGCGGCACCGAGGCCGATAACCTCGCCCTGCGCGGCGTCCTCATGGCGAGCCGAGCCCGCGGCGACCACATCATCACCACCGCGATCGAACATCATGCCGTCCTCCACGCCTGCGAAGCGCTATCGAAGGAAGGCGTCCGCATCACGTATCTCCCGGTCGACGCGTCCGGCTTCGTCGATCTGGATGCTCTGCGTGCGGCGCTCGACGACCGCACGGTGCTCGTCAGCGTCATGTACGCGAACAACGAGGTCGGCACGATCGAGCCCATCGCCGAAGTCGCCCGCATCGTCAAGGCGCACGATTCGCGCATCGCCGTACACACCGACGCCGTGCAGGCGGCCGGCGCCCTCGACCTCGGCGTCGATGCGCTTGGCGTCGACCTGATGTCGATCGCGGCGCACAAGATCTATGGCCCGAAGGGCGTCGGCGCGCTGTTCGTGCGCGGTCGCACACCGTTCGCGCCACAGACGGTGGGTGGTTCACAGGAGCGCAACCGGCGCGCCGGCACCGAGAACGTCGCCGGGGTCGTCGGTCTCGCGACGGCGTTGCGGCTCGCCTACGACGAACGCACGGAGCGCAACGCACGCCTGATCGCGATGCGGGATCGCCTGCTCGAAGAACTACCGACGCGCGTGCCCGGCACCATCATCACCGGCTCGCGCGACGGAGCCCAGCGCCTGCCGAACAGCGCCAGCTTCGCGTTCGAGTACGTCGAGGGCGAAGCGGTGCTGCTGCAGCTCGACCTGCTCGGCCTCGCCGCCAGCAGCGGCTCGGCGTGTACGACCGCATCGCTCGAACCATCGCACGTGCTCGTCGCGATGGGCCTGCCCGAGCGCTACCTGCGCGGCAGCCTGCGCCTGACCCTGGGCCACGAGAACACGATGGCCGACGTCGACTACCTCCTCGATGTCCTGCCACCCGCCGTCGCGAAGATCCGCGCGCTCGCGCCGGCTGCCGGGCGCGCGTAGGCGCCGCGGGCGGGGCTCTCGTACGGGAGGGGTCAGGCAGCACTCGTTGCGACGTCGTTGAACCACCCCATTCAGCCGTTTCATCACAACCTTCGGTCCGGTTGGTGTGACAGGTGGGGTTGCCGGGCGGAGCGTACGCCGGCGATCCGCGTCCACTCCCCAAATTCCTGGCTACGAGATCCATCCGCGCTCCCCGTTCGTAACCATTCATCTACGTTTGTTGGACATTTTGAATGGTGCCCACGCTCGGATGCCGCATTCTAGACCACATGGCGATCGCCCTCCCCGGCCCAACCCGCACCACGCGACCGCGCGCCCGCGCGCGGATGTCGATGCTCCTCGGGAGCGCGAACGCGCCGCTGCTGCTGCTCGGCGGCCTCAAGCTGCTGCTCCATATGGCGACGAACGGCGTCTACGGCTACCACCGCGACGAGCTGTACTATCTCGCCGCCGGCCGGCACCCGGCGTTCGGCTACGTCGACTTCCCGCCGATCACGCCGCTGCTCTCGCGCGTCGACGTCGCGCTCCTCGGCAACTCACCGTGGGCGCTCCGCCTCTTCCCTGCCATCGCCGGCGCTCTTGTCGTCGTACTCGCCGGCATCATCGCACGCGAGCTCGGCGGCGGCCGTGGCGCGCAGATGCTGGCATCGCTCGCCGCCCTCGCCTGTCCGATGCTCCTCGGCGCCAACTGGCTCTTTCAGACCGTCACGTTCGACCAGCTGATGTGGGCGCTGACGCTCCTCTTTGCCATCCGCGCCGTCCGTCGCGAAGATCCGCGGTACTGGCTGCTCGTCGGCGTCGCCATCGGCATCGGTCTCGAGACGAAGCTCACCATCGTCGCACTCGGCGCCGGACTCGCGGCAGCTCTCGCCCTTACGCCGCTGCGACGCCACCTGCGCACGCCGTGGCCCTGGCTCGGCGCCGCCATCGCGCTGGCGATCTTCGCGCCGAACCTCATCTGGCAGGCGACGCACGGCTGGGCGACGCTCGATTACACGCGCAATCACAGCAGCTCCATCCAAAGCGACGGCGGCCCGGTTGCGTTCCTCCTCAATCAAGTGCTGATCGTCGGTCTGCTCGCGCTGCCGCTCTGGCTCTACGGCTGGTACCACCTGCTCCGCGAACGCGATCTCCGTCCCATCGGCGTCGCGGCCATCGTGGCGTTCCTCATCTTCCTGCCGGGCGGCAAGTACTACTATCCCGGCCCGCTGATCCCGATCGTCCTCGCTGCCGGCTGCGTGCGGCTCGAAGCGCTGGTGCGAACACGCGGCTGGCCGCGACGCGCCATGCCGTTTGCGGGCGGTGCCCTCGTACTGAGCGCTGCCGCCATGGCGATCATCCTGATCCCGATCGTCCCCACCTCATCGATGGCCCGCCTGAACCTCGACGGCATCCGCAAGGACTATGCCGATACCGCAGGTTGGCCGCAGCTCGCCCGGCAGGTCGAAGGCGTGGTCCAGGCGCTGCCGGCCGCCGACCGCGCCAACACCGCCATCGTCGCGCTGAACTACGGCGAGGCCGGCGCGCTCGATCGCTACGGCAACGGGCTGCCCCAGGTGATCAGCAGTGAGCTCACGTACTGGTACTGGAAGCCGCGCGACCTCTCGCCGTCGACCATCATCACAATCGGCTACAACCCTTCCGACATGGCGCCGTACTTCAGCTCCTGCACGCAGCTTGCGACAGTCCCCAGCACCGACGGCATCTCGAACGAGGAGGTCGGCAACCCGATCATGCTCTGCCGCGGCCGCATGCTCCCGTTCGACGTCGTCTGGCAACGCCTGAAGAACTTCTCGTGACTGCTCGTCACCGCGCGCCGGCCGGATCGCCCTCCACACCTTGCCGGCGGCGACAGGTTCCGTCGTTCGTACGGTCATTCTGAGCGAAGCGCAGAAGCGGTCCGGCTTCCGGTGCCGCAACGGCTCATCATTCGGCCCTGCAGCGAAGAGTCTGTCCGTATGACGACGGACCGCCCGCACTCCTACGCGCCGGCGAAGTCCGCCTTGATCCGCCGCAGCAGGTCGCGGTCGAGCGCCACGTCGACGCCCGTCATCGCCAGCGCTTCCGCCGTCTGCAGCATCGACTCGTGCGCCGCATCCGTGACCGCCGCCGCCGTGAACTCTGGCGTGTGGTTGAAGATCATCTGTCCCACACCGAATGTCGGGTGGATCGAGGGCACGACCTGGCTGACGTTGCCCATGTCGCTGCTCCCCGTCGAAACGTTCTTCAGGTCAAGGAAGTGGCGGCCCAGCGCCTCGCCGTTGCGCCGGTACGCCTCCGCTAGCGGCGCGTTCGAGCGCAGCGGCTCGTACTCCGTGTCCTCGTGCCAGTCGATCTCGAGCTCGCACCCCGTCGCCAGCGCGCCCGCCTCGAAGCAGCCCTTCACGCGCTGCTTCAACTCCTGCAGGTACTTCGGCTGCTGCGCGCGGATGTAGAACGTCGCCGCCGCCCGTTCCGGCACGATGTTCGCCGCCGCGCCGCCCTCGGTGATGATGCCGTGCAGGCGCGCATCGCGGCGGATGTGCTGGCGAAGCTGCGCCACCGCCTGGTATGCCGTCACAACCGCATCGAGCGCGTTGACGCCCTGCTCCGGCGCGACGGACGCGTGTACCGCGCGGCCGCGATAGACGACATCTACGTGCGCGACGCCGAGCATCGGCGGGTCGGCGAAGTCGACCGCCATCGGGTGCGCCATCATCGCCACGTCGACGTCCGCGAACGCCCCCGCCCGCACCATCAGCACCTTGCCGCCGTACATCTCCTCCGCCGGTGTGCCGAGGATCATCACGCGCGCGTCCGCGGGCGCGATCGCCGCGATCAGCCCGACGGCCGCTCCGACGCCCGCCGTCGCGATGAGGTTGTGCCCGCAGGCATGCCCGATCTCCGGCAGTGCGTCGTACTCGGCGCAAATCGCGATGGTCGTCGGTCCGTGTCCCCATTCGCCGCGAAACGCCGTCTCGAGCCCGTACGAGCCACGCTCGACGTGCCCGAAGCCGTGCGCTTCCAAAAACGGGATCAGCTGCGCGACGGCGTGCTGCTCCTTGTGCGCAAGCTCCGGATGCTCATGGATCTCGCGCGAAATCTCGATGAGCTCACCACTGACGTCGCGCACCGCCTGCCGCGCGCGCTGCTTCGAGACCTCGATCGAGCTGACCACCATAAGGGCGCCTCCGTGGCGGAGATTCTACAGCCGTGACGCCGGGCGCGACAGCCGCGAGCTATAGCCGCAGCCGCAATCGTGTGTCAGCGTGACTTCGCCCGGTGCGCACGAATTGTCGCACGGGAAGGCACGGCAGGAGGTGCAGCGATGGCGATGGCAGAACGTCGGGCGCAGATCATCTGGCAGGGCGACCTGCGTGGCGGATCCGGGCAGCTCGAAGTGGCGAGCGGGGCCTTTCCGGCGCAGACGATGACGTTTGCCGCTCGTTCGGAAGGCGCGGACGGCAAGACGAGTCCCGAAGAATTGATCGCCGCCGCGCACGCAACCTGCTACGCGATGGCGTTCTCGAACGCACTCGCGACAGACGGCGGCGCCGCGCCGGAGCGGCTCGAAGTTTCGGCCGTCTGCGCGCTCGACCGCGTCGAAGGCGGCCTCAAGATCACGACGATGAACCTCACTGTGCGGGGCAAGGTGCCGGGCATGGATGACGCACGCTTCAAGGAGCTGGCGAGTACCGCCGAGCAGCGCTGCCCCGTCTCGAATGCCCTCCGTAACAACGTCCGGATCAGCCTCGACGCCGCGCTGACGTGACCGTACACGCACCAGCACAATCCCGCATCGAAACGACGTACTGTGCCGCCATCACGCTTTGGAGGAACGCGTGCAGATCACCCGGAACGAAGTCAACACCGCCGCCGGACCGAGCGACTGGTTCACCGGCGACGTCTATATCGATGCCGTCGCGACGCCGTCCGGCCCCTCGCGACTCAGCGCGAGCAGCGTGCGCTTCACTCCCGGCGCCCGCACCGCATGGCACGCGCACCCGAACGGCCAAACCATCTTTGTCACGGAAGGCATCGGCCGCGTCCAGCGGCGCGGCGGTCGCGTCGAAATGATCTGCCCCGGCGATCGCGTGTTCTTCGAGCCCGGCGAGGACCACTGGCACGGCGCAGCGCCGACGCGCTTCATGACGCACCTCGCGATGTTCGATGTTGGCAATGACGGCAGTAGCGCTACCTGGGGCTTGCACGTCACCGACGAGGAGTACGCCGCTGCGCCGCTCAACCGCTAACGTTCGCCCCGGGCTGGCGCTGCGAGGCACGCATCGCGCCGTCCACCGCCGCTGTTGAGTGGCAGGCGCACCGTCGACCCTACGCCGAGAGTTCCGCCTCGGCCTCCAGCGGCACGATCATATTGGCGTGAGCGCTGCTGATCAGGATGAACGGCGCCCTCTCCGGGATCGCGTCCGCCGCGCCATCGAGGGCGCGCACCGTCACGTCGGTCAGCATCAGGTAGCGCTCGCTGCCGGCGGCGTTGCGGAGGTAGTCGCTCAGGCGCACGCCCGGCGCGTGGTGGAACTTCCCCTCGACGATCCCCGCGGGCGTGAAGATGCGGATGACGGTCGCCTGGCGGTCTGCGTAGTCGGGCCGGCTGGTCGGCGCCTGGGTGTCGTTCATGCGCGGCTCTCCCTTCTGACCAGATCATCGGCAAGTCCGGCAGCGATGAGATGCGAGACATCGTTCAATTGCAGCAGGGTCGACCCTGATTCCCGGACTTCGATGACCGTCCGGGCCGCCAGCGTCTGCCGCAGCCGGCGGAAGTTCGCGACCGGCAGCCCCAGCGCGGCGCACAGCGCCATCAGGATGACGAAATTGTGGCTGACGGCGACGACCGAGCCGTCGGGGTGCGCCGCCCGCATGCGTTCGACGGCACCCCATGCACGCGCCTGCACCTCGGCCAGCGTCTCGCCGCCCGGCATCCGCGCATCGGCGATGCCAGGCGCATTCGCATCAGGCGGGCCGCCCCCGAGCCAGGCGGCGAGGAAGTCGGGGTAGCGTTCACGGAGCTCGGACCCCGTCAGGTGCTCCATCTCGCCGACATCCATCTCGATCAGTGCCTGCTCGATCGTCACTGGCACGTCCGTCGCGGCGGCGATGCGCCCGGCCGTCTCGGACGCGCGCGTGAGCGGACTGCTGTAGATCGCATCGGGTGCGGAGGTGAACGAAGCCGCCACCGCTTCCGCCTGCAGCCGGCCGCGCTCGTTCAGCGGGACATCCGCTCGTCCGAGCGTGAGCCGGTCGCGATTGTGGTCGGTCTCGCCGTGGCGGATGAGCACGAGGCGCATTATCCGGCGAACCTTCCGCGCGTACGCCAGGCCTCGCGCGCCGGCGACCGCTGCACGAGCACCAGCTTCGTGCGATGAATCCGTGACGGCGCCGGCAGCCCGAGCGCGGCGATCACTTGCTCCGGCCGGCCTGCCCCCTGGTTGTCGGAGCGTAGCCGCAGATGCAGCGTGACCTCGCCGTCGGACGCCATCGCTGGCTCGGGCACGTCGATGCGGTCGACGAGCGGCCGGATATCGTATGAGCGCACCTCGTCTTCGCGCTTGTGCTCCCACGGCACGCTCGTGGCCGCGAGGAAGCGCTCCGCCGCCGCCGCCGCGTCATTCCGAGCGACGCCGGGCACATCGACGTCATACTCCGCGAACCGCACGTCCGCCTGCACCGCCGGCAGCGCCAGCCCGATCGCCTCCGCCGATACCACGCTGACGCCGCCCGGCAGCTGCTTCGCTGTCTCCGCGAGGAAGTGCTTCGGCGTCACGTGCTCGCTGAGGAAGACGTCCATCAGCTCGCCTTCGCTCGTCGTGCCGACGGGCAGCGGCGCGGCGAGCGAGATCTGCGCGTGCGGCGTGAAGCCTTCGGAGTAGGCAATCGGCAGTCCGGCGCGCCGCAGCGCCCGCTCCCAGAACCGCATCAGGTCGAGGTGCGTGATGTACTTCATCTCTTCGCCGCGCGTGAACGTGATGCGGAGTCGCTGGACTTTCATGGATAACTCTCAGCTGTCAGCTCGCCGCCGTCAGCGCTCATCTTGGTGCTGTCTGCGAATACGTGCGCCGCAGGCGACGGAAACGCACTGGCAAACACGCGGCCATGCTCTTCCCACGTCTCCGCTTCCGGCCTCCCGCGTCCCGCTTCCCGTTTCCTACGTCAGCTTCGTCACCACGACCGATTCGATCTTCACGCCCTTCAGCTCCGAGACCGCGATCCGGTAGCCATCGAGCGTGACCGTCTCGCCCTCGCGCGGGATGTGGCCGAGCTGCTCAAGCACGTAGCCGGCGATCGTCTCGTAGTCGCCCTCCGGCAGGTCGAGGCCCAGCTCTTCCCGCACGTCGTACACGCTCATGCCCCCGTCAATGCGCGTCGTCTTCTCGTCGAGCGCGAGGAACTCTTCGTCGCCCGTCGCCAGCTCGTCCGCCACGCGCCCGACCATCTCTTCGAGCAGCAGCTCGACCGTGACGATCCCTGCGACGCCGCCGTATTCGTCGACCACGATCGCCATCTGCTGCTGCTCCGACTGCATCTCCCAGAACAGCGCGCTCACCAGCTTCGTCTCCGGGACGAAGAGCGCGGGCCGGATCATCGGCGCGATCGGCGAATCGTCGATCACCTGGTGCTCGGCGAGCGCGCGTAGCACGTCCTTGATGTTGATCGTCCCGACGATGTTGTCGACGGAATCATCGTAGACCGGAAATCGCGAGTGCGGCGCCTTGTCGAAGGTCTCGTAGAACTCGCGCACCGTCTCGTCCTTCTCCAGCCAGACGATCTCCGTGCGGGGGACCATGATCTCTCTCGCCCGCCGGTCATGGAAGTGAAAGACGCGGTCGAGCAGTTCCGCTTCCTCCTCGCCCACCGTCCCCTCTTCTGCGCTGATATCGATCAGCATGCGCAGCTCCGCCTCGGACACCGTGTGCCGCTCTTCGGCGCTCGAAAAGAAGTTCGGGATGATCGCGAGTGTCGCCGTCAGTGGCCGCATGATGCGTGCGAATAGCTCGACAGGCACCGCCACGAGCAGGGCAATGCGGTCCGCAGCGCGCGACGCGATGAGCTTCGGCGTGTACTCGCCGAACTCCGCTGAGATCAGCGGGATGGCGGCGAGGCTCACCAGGTAGCCCCAGTTCCCGAACCAGCGCACCGCCAGTACCGTGCCCGCCGTCGAAGCGAGAAATACCGAGACGTTCTGCAGGATGACCACGAGCCCGAAGAACACATCCTGCTGGTCTTTCAGCCGCTCGACCGCAGCCGCACGCTGACTGCCCTTCTCGGCCGTCGCATGAATCCGGATGCGGTTCGACGCGACCACCGCGATTTCGATCGCGTTCACGGCCGCATACCCGACGAGGCCGCCGACGAAGAGCGCGACGGCGAGAGG
>JADEYI010002315.1_pt1 | contig 10059 bp, 10 predicted proteins | sample 8542331 | NCBI WGS metagenome assembly JADEYI01 (sample SAMN16510988, study PRJNA670497) | mine drainage metagenome | isolation source: biofilm near Copperflume 1 | place: Germany: Marsberg coppermine Kilianstollen | collected 2018-02
CCTAGAATATTTTCGTCGCTTGCCTGGTTACAACTCGTTGCGCATCACGTGGGTGCTGGTGAATTGGTGGAACGTAACTCAAGATGACTGGCATTATGGACGCCCACGTACCTTTCAAATCGATGCGCGGGTAGGCCACAACGATGATGCGACTGCGAGCCACTTCATCGCTATGAACCTCAACCGCCATATCATCATCATTGAGTTTCCAGGCGGAGACCCCACCAGGGCCAAAGACTATATGGGGCCGACTCTGTTCGGAGACGGTCAGGACTTAACCCCTGTGACACTCAGTTTTAAGGACGTAAACGGAGATGGGAAACTGGATATGATCGTGCATATCCAGGATCAAACCTTTGTGTTTCTCAATGACGGAACGCAGTTCCGGCCACTGAAGCCAGGAGAACACATCACCTTTTAGCGCGAACACGGACATTGTCAGGGGAAAGAGGATATTCCCCCTGAAAGCATGGAGGAAGCAGCCATGGATGAGTATTTACAGCAGGAGATCACAGGGCTACTTGAACACCTGGATGCGCAGGCCGACACAACGATACCCCTACCTGACGAGAACCGACAGGGAACCGAAGTGATTGATGTGTTCATTGTTCGCCGCCAGGTGAAGGAAGCAGATCCGCCCACGGTCGAGAGCACACTCAGTGATACTTCTGATGAGCAAGAGACCCAGACAGCACCCACAGAGCAGGAGACGGCCCAGCTGCCCTTCCCACCGCTTCTACGTAAAGCGCGCCGCGACGCGCTTCCGTTCGTCATCGGTGCGTTCTGTCTTCTCCTTGCAGTTGCATTAGGTACCGTGACCTTCCTTAACATGTTCGCACCGTCGGCAACCGTAACCATTATCCCGATCTCGACACGAATCACGATGACCAGGACGGTGACCACAGTTTCAAGCAATGCGAACGCTGCGCAGCAACAGGTACCGGGTAGGCTACTTGATACGATCACGCTCAGTCAGGCGAAGACTGTGCCAGCAACGGGAACGGGCCACCAGCAGGCACAAGCGGCGCATGGATTTATCACCTTTTACAATGCCTTGCCCGCTCCTCAGACGATACCAGCAGGAGAACTGTTGACAGGAGCAGACGGAGTAGGGGTAGTGACCCTTCAGGATGCGGTGATCCCCGCCGGAACGCTGGCAACCAATGGACGAGTCACCGTACCTGCTCAGGCGGTCAATGCTGGACCGCAAGGCAATATTGCCGCCAATGACATGTACGGGAAATGTTGCCGCGACAATGTGTTTGTGAGCAACGGCCCCTTTCGCGGAGGCCAGGACGCCCGATTATACCAGATGGTCACACAGCAGAATATTAACAGCGCGGTATCCAGCATCAAGGCAAGCTTAGATCAGAGCGTCCAGGCCGCCTTGAGTCAGCAAGTGCAACCCAATGAGACCTTAGTCACCCCTGTTCCCTGTACCTCTATTGTGATCCCCGACCATAAGGCAGGAGAGGAAGCAAGCCATGTCCAGGTAACGGTAAGTGAGACCTGTAGAGGTGAGGTCTACGATACCAAGGCGCTGCACGATCTGCTGATGCAGACCATGACCCAACAAGCAACCGGTCAATTAGGAGACGGCTATGGGTTGGTCGGAGATATACAGGCGAGTGTCACCAAAGCAACACTGAACTCACACCAGGGAACAGCAACCCTTCAGGTCAAGGTCATCAGTACATGGACATACCAGTTTAGCCAGGCGCAGCAAGCACAGATCAAACTCGCTCTCCGTGGCGAGAGCAAGGAAGAGGCGACCACACTGTTGCTACATATGCCAGGAGTACAAACCGTGTCGATCAGCACCAGGAATAGCGATGCCATCCCAACGGATGTGCAGCATATTCACCTGAACTTTGTGATCCTCACGTAGAGGAGCAGGTACAGATAGCAGCAGCGTCAGCCCCTCGCCCCCACGCGTGTAGGGAGCCGCTCGCGCGGCCTTTGTAGCTGTCGCCGCCCGCACAGAACAGCGTGGCGGCTTGGCGTCTCCACCTTTCCGGCGTCTGGAAGAGCGCAAGCGCCGAGAAGAGCGAGGGTTCTGCATTGATGAACGCGCTTCGCTGGCGTTCCCATACCCAACCCCTACAGGAGAAACCACTGTCTCTTGAAACACGCGATCCGGCCGCGAAACGACATCAAACGAATTTTTACGGGAGAATGTAAGCACAGGGGGAGATGTCAAAAATACAGAGCCGTTATGTACCGGGTCTTTCACTCCGCATCACAGCGATGGCAACGATACATAGAGATTATATATAAAATTAGAAAGTCTGTACATGCACTTATGCTATAATCGAAAGCAGTGAGGTAGAACCTACTTTCAGCATAGCGAGGAGTGCAACACATGTCAGATGAGAAGAAAGAAGCCATTCAGCAACAAGAACACCTATCGTCGGATGTCAAAGCGTTTTGTGCATTATTTGCACGTATCATGATGCGCTGTTTGAGAGAGAAAAATCCACGTGTTAGAGGATTACTCTCCCTCCCATCTGCATCAGAGAGACGAGAAACAGGAGGAACCCATGATGCAGCCTGATCGTTCTGAACCTCCAAAACGGGCCGCGATCTACACCAGGAGTTACCAGCTCAAGCATTTAGGTGGTATGAACTCAATCCAGGCGCAGATTGATCTCTGCAAAGCCTACTGTGCTAAGCATGGTTACATGCTTTCAGAAGATCAGATTTACTATGAGGCTATCGGTCTGGCGACTGAAGATACAGAAAAACACTGAGCGAAAAAGAATAAGATTGCGAACGCTCTCTATGGACGGGGCACAGACAGTGCGGAGAGAGCGGCAAACGTGTAAGAGAGGAAAGACCCATGATACAGCCGGATCATTCGGACAACTCCGCCATTATCGTGGTTGGCTACGTGCGCATCTCGAGCGAGATGCAAAAAGACAACTATAGCATAGAAGCGCAAAAGCGGGCCATCAGAGAAGCGGCGAAGTTCCGTGGCCTCCCGGAGCCGACCTTTTTTGAGGACGACGAGCGGAGCGCACGCGGGGAGCAAATCGCCAAGCGCCCCGAGTTTAAGCGGCTCCTCGATTATGTGCAAGCCAATCCGGGGAAGGTGATCGTGTTCGTCCATACACTCGATCGCTGGTCACGCAACGTGATGGTCACCTTACAGAGTTTTCGTATCCTCTCGCTCTCCCGTACCGCGTTCATCTCGTTATCCGAGCATATCGACTACTCGACACCCGAGGGGATGCTCCAGTTAACTATCCTGGCAGCGCTCGCGGCCTACTTTTCAGATATGTTGGCAAAACATACCAGCAAAGGAAAAAGCGAGCGGGTGGCGCAAGGACTGTATAATGGCGATATTCCCTTCGGGTTTCGTTCGACCGGCCCGAAAGCACCGCCTGAGTTTGACCCCGAAGAGTACCCAGGCTTGCGCTTGCTTGGCGAGCTGCGCATGAAAGGGGTCGAAGCCGATAAAATCGCTGATGCCTTGAATGAAGCAGGCTATCGCACCGGCAGTAAGCGCTTTGGCGCCAGACTCTTCAACAAAGACACGGTGATCGCCATGCTGCGCAACGAGTTTTATGCGGCGTATGCCCCGGGTGATGACAGGGGAACTGTCAAGTACAAAGAGCAGCGCTTCCGGGGGCTGCATCCGGCGGCGTTTACCTATGATGAGTGGCAAAAGATACGTGCGATGACCCAAGCCATGCACCATGCCAGCACGCGTACAGAACAGGTCAAGCACGTGTATCAATTCGCGGGCTATATCTCCTGTATTCATTGCGGTTTGAAGTTGCGCTGTGATACGGGCAATACGCCCGACAACCGGCGGCAATACTATCGGGATGCGGCCAAAGCGCGTCGTCTTCCCTGTCCTGCTGGCGGCAACTTGATGGTGCGCATCGACCTGGTGGACGAGCAGTTTGGCGACCTGCTCAAAAGTTTGAAGCTGCCTGAGAATTGGCGTGAGGTCATCCGCCGTGATATGGTGGCCCAGGCTCTCGTCGCAGGGGTCACACCTGAAACCGTGGAGCGGGAGAAAGAGCGCCTCAAATTGAAGAAGTCGCGCACGATCAAGCTCTACAAGGAGGGGTACATTGACGAAGAGGAATTTCAAGGCGAGATGGCAGCCGCCGAGCTGGCGCTCAAGCAGCTGAATGCCCCGGAAGTAGACGGCGTGACCTATGGTGAGGTGATCGAGGCAGGGGAGCATCTCCCGGGCATGGCGGCCTTGTGGGATGTGGCAACAGTTGAAGAACGCTACGAGATGGTGACGATTGTCCTGGAGCCAGGCGGGTTATACTATGACCTGGAAAACAAGATCATCGCCGCAATAAAACCCCGTCCAGCATTTCTTCCTGTCTTACGGATGCTGAACGGGGTCATGGAGTTTGACGAGACCAGAGGTCTGCTGGTGACAGAACACTGGTGCGAGCGGAACCGACGGGATTCGAACCCGCGATCTTCTGCGTGACAGGCAGACATGTTAGGCCACTACACCACGGCTCCTCGTTGCTTCAACACGCGTCTATTGGCTGGTTGCAGATAGGATGATACCAGAGATTGGGGCTACTGTCAAGTCTTCGGCGCTACCAATTTTTGCGGAAATCACGTTTCTTCTTCGTAGGAGCCTTTCCCCCGCGGCTATTTCGTATTTTTTCCGGTTCTCTATAATGAAAGTGGAACAACACTTTTATATTACTGCTTTACGCGCTCCATGGGCGCATGGAGCGTTGTCTTATCCTTGCCGGAGCCAGTATGATTGAAACGAACATTCAGCAACAACACGATCATGTTTCTAAACAGCCATCTCTTCATGAGCCTGGGTTGATAGTAGAAGCGAATACGACGGTGACATGCCCTATTTGCGACGCCGTTTACGCGCCATCTCCACAACAGATACCATTCTTGCATAATACCCGGGGAGCATTGGAAGCGGCATTTATGAGCGTGTGCCATTTCTGCTTTCGATGCAGGCGCGCGGCCTGCCCGCAATGCTGGGATGATGTGCATGGCGTTTGCGGCGCGTGCGTGCAGGAGGCGCGCCTGCCATTTCGTACCGCAGCGACCCCCCTTGATAATCTGACCTTCCCTCCGGCTCCCCAACACCCTTCTCAGCAGTCACACCAGCAGCCGGTCGCTTCCCTTTTTGCCCCAATACAGAATGGCCGCTTTTCCATGAAAACAGCAGCCCGCACAGAGCCAGACACCGGCACAGACCCTACCGTCCAACCCCTTGTCGCGCAAGCCAGCACGCCCGCTACCCCTGTAAGAGGAAACGAGCAAAATAATACCCCCGCCGCCATTGCCGCCGCCATCCCCATAAAAACACCCCGACTCGAAGCCTCGCAAGTCACGCGCCGGCAAGAGAAAAAGCCGCGTATCGCCGCTACAGAAGCAAAAAAAACGAGTCGCCTGGAGCGTGTGTTTACCTGGAGCGTGCTGGTGATAGTCCTGGTACTCGTCGTAGTGATCGCGCTGGCAGAGGTCATTCCGGCGGTTAATGCCCTGATCGCGCGTGGCACGCATATTGACATTCAGGCCGAAATCGCCTATCTTGTCTCTATAGTGCGGCAACTCTTCAAAAGATAGCAGGGAATGAGTGAGGAACATCGTGGGACGTGAAATACTGCTCGATGGCTATAATATCATTAAACGCGATCCATCGTTTCAAAGCGCGCGCCAGAGAGGCCTTGAGGCCGCCCGTCATGCCCTCATTATTCAACTCATCAACCGCTATCGCCATACTCCCCACCGCGTAACCGTTGTCTTTGACGGCGATGCCCCTCAAGAGCAGACCACCCATCAACAGCGTATACGCATCATCTTCTCCCGCGCGGGAGAAAGCGCCGACAGCGTTATTGCGCGTGTAGCGGCCCAGGCGCGAGCGGAAGGACGCGACGTAGAAATGTTTAGCGATGACATGGAAGTTCAACACTCCGTCAAAAGCGTCGGCGGGAAAGCGCAAAGCGCCGCATATCTTACCTCGCAACTCAACACGCCACCGAAACATCTCAAACGCCTTGCCGAACATCGCAGGATCGTGCGCCAGCAATACGGGCTTGACCCCATACGTGGCAAAGACGACGAGTAGTTTTTACTTCTGAGCGCCCGAAGGAAATTCTGCCAGTTCGCCCTCACTCCTCTCAGGAAGCGGGCTATCAGCATTGGGCAGGGACGCAGTCATATGCTCTACTGGCAAAGACGCCACTTTATGTTCATGAGACGCCCTGCCAAAACGCGCGCGAATGACCCACGTAAAACCTTCCAGGAAAATCGCGCGTGACATTTTCGATTTGCCCACACGCCGATCCTTGAAAATAATGGGGGTTTCCACAATCTTGAAATTGCGTTTATACACCCGATAGGCCAGTTCTACCTGGAAAGCATACCCCTGTGATTCGATGGTATCCAGATCGATGCTTTCCAGCACATCGCGCCGGTAACAGCGAAAGCCGGCCGTGCAATCGTGGATCGGAATACCGAGCATGAAACGCGCAAAGATATTACCGCCGCCGCTAATAAAGCGCCGCAAGGGCGACCAGTTAGGCGTACCCCCGCCATCAACATAGCGCGAACCAATGACCAGGTCAGCCGACTCGATAGCGGTCAGGAAATCTGGGAGGTAGCAGGGATCGTGCGAGAAATCAGCGTCCATCTCAAATGCGGCATCGTATTGATGCTCAACAGCGTATTTGAACCCGGCGATGTACGCCGTACCGAGACCCAGCTTGCCTGCGCGGTGCATAACATACACCTGCCGGTTCTCCGCGGAAATCTCATCGGCCAGTCGGCCAGTCCCGTCCGGTGAACTATCATCCACGATCAATATATCCGAAGCGGGCGCATACGTAGATATCTGATCAAGCAGAGGGCGCAAATTATCGTATTCGTTATACGTCGGAATAATGATAAGCGTTTTCATTTGAATGCATCTCCCGAATGTGATGGTGCAGCCGTTTGTAAATCCGGCTGGCTTTCTGGAATAGATGGGCTACTGACACTACTCGCCAGCAACGACTGTTCTTCGCTCTGCTGCATGAAAATGGGCGTGTGCCGGGTAGCCCTGTACATCAACAAAGCCACGACGCCGAGAGCAAGACCGAACCATAAAGTGCAAAGACGAATAAGCAAAGTTGCCGCTCCTCCAATAGGTGCCGACGAAGTCAGGAGTAAACGAGTAAGTCCTATCATACTACCATCGGCAGTTCCCAGTCCCCCAGGTAGACCAGATGCTGAACCGACCAATGATGATACGCCCATAATAAACATCGATTTGACAAAAAGCTCCAACCCAAACCCCAGACCAAGCCCCGCGAATACAAAATACAATGCCACGCATTCTCCCGCCCACGAAATGATGCCAAGCGTAATCGCAAGCAGCAATGGACGCCATTGCAATAATATATACGAGCTTTCATAAAAGGCGCGTAACCAGAGCGCCGCGCGCGAAATTCCCGGCAAACGCCCGCCAAATGCGAGCAGGGCCAGCGAAAGCCGCCGGTTCTGGATCACCACCAGTCCGCCTGCCACAGCGACCAGCAGCCCGGCCAGCAGCTCCCAACCGTAACGATACAGCGCCAGGCCCGTTGCTGACAGCGCGATCATGGCAATACCATCGGTCAAACGCTCCGCCACAATAATAGGCGAAGTGCGGCTGACGGGTTCTCCCGTTGAACGCTTCAGCAAATAGGACTTCAGCAATTCTCCTACCTTCCCAGGAGTAATCGCCATAGAAAGTCCAGAAATGAAGATCAGCAGACTTTTTCGCCAGTGTATCGTAATTGTAAGGCGTTTCAAGTAATACTGCCATTTCAAAAAACGCCCGAAATAGTTAAAAAGCGTCAGCCCCAGAATAATGGGCAAGAACGCCCATCGAAAATGCGCTAGCGCGGTAATCAATTGGGGAAGATCACCGTAGAGAGCAATAGCAGCCATCACGATTACGGCTAGTGCCAGTGAAAAAATGAGACCTGTACGTAATTTATTGCGAGTAAGCAAAGATAACTGTTCCTTATTGCGGTAAAATATAGAGTACTAAGAGTATCAGCGCTATACACAACACAACGGTTGCTTGAATATGGCGGTCACGCAATAGTACCTCTTCGGGACTCCCGCCTTCCATACGCATATGCACCAGGTACAGGTAGCGGAACATGCCATAGAGAACAAACGGGATGGTAATCATCAGATGATGGTTGCCCGTTGAACTCTGAAACGTGTAGAGGCTGTAAGCCATCAGGGTCGCCGCAGTCACAATAGTAATCAGTTGATCGAGCAAGGGTATGCTATACTCTTTGAGTATCTGGCGATGGCTACTGGCCTCTCCTTGCAGCAGCGCCAGTTCATTTCTCCGCTTGTTCAGGGCGAGAAAGAGGGAGAGCAGGATGGTAACAAGGTACAACCAGGGCGAGATCAGCACTGGAAGCACAACCGCTCCCGCCAGGATACGCAAAACAAAACCACTGGCGATGATAAAGACATCAAGCAGCACAACATGCTTGAGACGCACGCTATACAGCGCCATGAGCAGCAGGTACGTGGCAACCGTCAATGCGAACAACACACTCGCCCCGCCATAGCTTGCAAAGATATCCGGCCGCACTGCAATGGGAATGAAGAAAATCAAAGCGATCAGGCCCGCGCATATCAGCAAGAGAACGCCTGTAGCCACAATAGCCCACGAAGCAGGCAAAGCTCCGCTCGCCAGCGGGCGTTTCGACTTCACCGGGTGCTGCCGGTCATTCTCCAGGTCAAGCAGATCATTGAGCAGGTAGATAATGCTGGAAGCCAGGCAGAACGCAACAAAAGCAATCACAGCTCGCTCGAAGACGGGCAGCGACAATAATCGTTGCGCGAAAACAATCCCAACAAAAAGAGCCAGGTTTTTCACCCACTGGCGGGGTCGCATCGCCCGAAAAAGAGCGAGTATGCGCCCTCCGGCTGGCAAAGGCGGTGCGCTACCCGTATCGGTGGAATGCCTCGTTTGCTGTTGTACCGCTTGTTTCTCTTGCGTTAAGGTAGTTTTTTCCAAGAATACAGCGTCCCTTCGACACGAGAGCAAAAAAAGAACTGGCCGTGCCCAACATTGAGACGAACAGCCATAATAGCAAGTAACACGGGGCCGCAGAGTACCAGGCTTTACACGCCCTTAGTAAATACGGCGTTTCAGATCAGCGATGCGGTGCAGCGTGATGCGGTGCTTATCGGTGCTGATGAAATCTTTCTCCGAGAAATACCCCATCACCTTATTCACACTCTCCCGCGATGCGCCTACCATCGAAGCCAACTCTTGCTGGGTGAGTCGCACCTCGATACGCACACCATCATCGGTTTTGACGCCGTGCGCGTCTGCCAGCTCCAGCAATTTTTTCGCCACACGCCCATATACATCCAGGAAGATCAAATCTTCCACCATAGTATCGGTATTACGCAGTCGTTTGGTGAGCGATTCCAACACCTGAATGGCGATCTTGGGATTTTTCATGATAGCGTGATGAAAGTCGCTGCGCTGCAACGTGTAACATTCAACCTTTTCCAGCGCGATGGCATCGGCTGAACGCGGCAATCCATCCAGCAGCGCGAATTCACCGAAGCACTCGCCCTTGCCAAACACGGCCAGCGAGATTTCCTGTCCATCCGGGCTAATAATGCAAATTTTGACTTTGCCCTCTTTAATCATATAAAGCACCTGGCCCGGATCGTCGCGGTGAAAGATAACCTCCCCCGAACGAAAGGCGCGCCTCTTCGCGGCTGTCATCAACTCATGCATATCCTCTTCGGACAGGTTTGCGAAGAGCGAAACCTGTTTCAGGTAGGTAGTTTCTTTCTCTGCTTCCATTATATTTTCCCCTTAGTGCATTTCCGCTTGACCTCTTCGGGTCTGAGAGGTATACTTTCCTGGCTGGAAGCGGCAGGAATTCCCTTTTTTCTCGACCCGTTTGAGGGTGCTGCAATTAGCAAACTACAGGTGGCAGTCAGCCCGCTTCCGGTTATCTATACTACTGTAATTTTAGCTATCATGCAAGAGTTTCAGGATATTCAGGATAAGGATTGACGCAAAAGGGCGACCGC
>JADEYI010002316.1_pt1 | contig 10057 bp, 7 predicted proteins | sample 8542331 | NCBI WGS metagenome assembly JADEYI01 (sample SAMN16510988, study PRJNA670497) | mine drainage metagenome | isolation source: biofilm near Copperflume 1 | place: Germany: Marsberg coppermine Kilianstollen | collected 2018-02
CACCTTCGACTATTGACGATGGCATCTGGTGAATAGAGTCGCCCTGGGCGCAGGCGAAATAAAATAGAAAGAGGCAAGGACGCGTGTCCTTGCCTCTTTTCTTTGCGCCTCTAAACTTCGTAGGAGACCAGAGACTTAGAACGCGCCCATTTGCGATGTTAAGGTTATCAGGCGCGTCTTCATGCTATCAGATGTAAACATCCTGTTAGCAATTTGACATCATTGCTCACAATCGCTTGTATTGACATACAGTTGTGATATAATCACTGCGGTCTGTGTCACAGGCCCGGCGTCTTTACGCCGTAGAGGAGCGGAGATTTCTTTCTCTATTATGAATGAAAGGAGACTTGTTTTGGTCAAATCAAAATACCTTCTGACGGGTACTGCCCTGGCTGCCCTTCTGGTGCCGGCTCTGTCGGTCTACCAGCCAAAGTCCGCCTCGGCGGTAGATTTTGCTGACCCTGCCTTCCAAAGCGTCTGGAATCGTACCGATAAGCTCGTTGCGAACGGCACGGTCAAGCGCTCGTTCTACTGGGGGCCAATACCTGGCGAGATGAAAAGCGAGGACTACGCCGAAGGACAGGGCGGCAAGAGGGTCGTCCAGTACTTCGATAAGAGCCGCATGGAGATAAACAACCCGAACGGCAACAAAAACGATCCCTTTTACGTTACCAATGGCCTTCTCACCGTCGAGCTTATCTCCGGCAAGATGCAGACAGGCAATAGCCAGTATCAGACCCGCTACGCAGCTAACATACCTCTAGCCTCCGACAACGATGATACCAACGCCCCTACTTACGCTACCTTCACGTTGATCGCCAACTCTCCCCTGGGCGACCACCCGGCAGTTGATCGCACAGGCAAGGTTGTAGACGAGGACGTGACGAAAGCAGGTATCGTTACGCGTGATGCATCGAAAGATAGCTACGGCGTTAAGTACGGCTTCTATAACACCGAGACGAAGCACAACATCGCCGACCAGATGTGGACATTCTTGAACCAATCCGGCCCTGTGCTTGACGCAAGCGGCAAGCAAATCACCGCCAAGCTGTCGGACCCCTGGTTCTACACCACAGGCTATGCGATCTCCGAGCCTTACTGGGCGAATGTGAAGATCGCAGGCAAGCAGGCCGATGTCCTTATCCAGCTATTCCAGCGGCGCGTGGTCACATATGTGCCGAGCGCCCCCGATGGCTTCAAAGTGCAGATGGGCAACATCGGCGCTCACTACTACGACTGGCGCTACAAGAATGCAGGCCAGCAGGCTTATCCCGTTCCTACAGTGCAGCCCGTTACGGTAGCTGCCGGGCAGCTTGGCTCCGCCGACAAGCCTATCCAGATGGCCTTCGTTCCCTCGTCCAACAGCACCAAGGTGCTCGCTAGCGGCGAGCCTCTGGGCCAACTCCTGGGTCAGATCACCGGCTATAACTTCAAGGTTAGCGTGCCTACCTCCTACGCTGCTGTTATCGAAGCAATGGGATCGAATAACGTAGATGTGGCATGGCTCGCGCCCTTCTCATATGCCCTCGCCAGCCAGAAGTATGGCGCTCAGGTAATCCTCTCCACGGTTCGCAAAGGCTCCTTGACTTACCCATCGGTCTTTATCACGGGCGACCCCAGCGTAAAGACGGTAGCCGATTTCAAGGGCAAAAAGTTCGCCTTTGTTGACCCTGCTTCCTCTTCCGGCTATCTTTATCCGGTTGCCTACTTGAAGAACCTCGGCCTGGTCACAGGCAGCCCACCGAATACCGAGGCCTTCTTCGGCAACGGCAACGTGGTTTTCGCCGGCGGCCACGACAAGGTAGTTACTGCCGTGTATAACGGCCAGGTATCGGGCGGCGCTGTCTTCGGCGGCTCTCTTGACCCGGTAACGGGAAGCCCAACCGATGCTCGCTCCCTCGTCGCTAAGACACTGCCCGACGTTTACCAGAAGGTGCGTATTATCGGCGAGACGCAGCAGATACCCAACGACACAGTTTCAGTGCGCAAGGGTCTAGCCCCAGAGATGGACAAGCAGATCCAGGATGGCCTGCTGGTGCTCGCGAGCACACCCCAGGGCAAGAAACTGCTTGCTGACCTCTACCAGATTGATAATCTGGCGCCTGTGAACGACTCGTTCTACAATCCGTTGCGACAGGTGGCCGAGGACGCAGGCATCACAGACTTCGGCAGCCTCTTTCCTACCCCAGCGCCCCAGCCCACAGCCGCCGCCACACCTTCAACTACTCCCTAACTGTGGCGTAAGTGCGCTAGCAGCACGGCATAGATTACGATAAACAAAGCAATAACTCCGCCTGGGGCGGAGTTATTGCTTTGTTTACGAGAATAAAAGACCCCTACTTGCGGGAATGGTCCTTCCGCAGCCGGATACTTCGCGCTACGGCCTCAGGCAACAAGCGCCTGCCGCCCCCAGCGAAGAACTGCTAGAGTATCTCTCCATCCGAGTTGCCAAGCAAATGCCTGCGGACAAGCGGCACCGGCGGGTAGCCGAGGGCTAACACCCTGTCATGAAAGTTTTTCAGGTTGAAGTCGGCACCCTCTTTTGTCTTCATATCTTCGCGCAAGCGCAGCAGCATTAGCTTGCCGAGCGTGTAGTTGAGATAGCCAGGGTCGAAGGTGCCCCTCATCGCTTCCTTCTGGGCCGGTAACTCCTCCATGAAGGCGTTCTCCATGAAGAAGTGTACGGCCTCTTCCAGGGTCATTCGCCCCGTATGCATCATGATCGAAACAACATAGCGGCAGTTGCGCAGTAAAGCCTCGCTCAATTGTGCGAAGCGCAAAAGATAGCTCTCGCTCCTGTAGCCTTCCTCTACCATCATCTGTTCGCAATAGTGCGCCCAGCCCTCAACGAACGAGTATGAGCCAAAAGCCTTGCGTACAGGCGACATGACATTGGCCGCGTGCAGAAAATGTACGTAGTGGCCGGGATACGCCTCATGTACGGAGACATCACGCAGCGTGGCGTAGTTGAAGCGCCTCAACCACTCCTCTTTTTGCTCAGGAGTCCAATCCTTCTCAATGGGTGTCACGTAATAATAAGCTTCGGTAGCCTTCTCCTCAAAAGGGCCGGGAGAGTCCATGAAGGCGAAGCCCCAGCGCAGGAACTCCGGCGTTTCTTGCACTTTGCAGCGCACGTCTGAAGGGACCGAGACAATATCCTTGTCAATGAGGTACTGTCTTATCTCATCGAGCATTGCTGCCGTTTCGGAGATAAGGCTGTCTTCGGTGGGGTGGTCGTTGGCTGCGCTCTCTGCTACCTCGCGGACATCCCTGGAAGGGTCAATCAGCCGGGCAGTTTCAATGAAGGCTTGTTTGTTCGCTTCGAGGTTGGCGCGGCCTACCTCAAGCACACGCTCCAGCGGCATATCTACCATCTCGTTGACAGCGAGCATCCGTGAGAACATTTCCGCACCGATGGCGAACTCCTCTTTGGCGTTCGCAAGTTGGTCCTTGAGAAATTGTACATAACCGTCCAGGGCTTCAACAGCCTTATCGTTCGCCTGGTGAAACTCGGCCATGAGTTGAGGGTTGTCAACGCCTGCAAGCGTTTCGGGCAGATTCTTCCTCATATAATCCGCTTGCCCGCCGCACATCTGAATCGAAATCTCCAGATGGGGCCGTGAGAGAGGAGGCTCCAGCAGCGCGATACCTTGTTCTATCAGCTTGGGGATGCCTCGCTCCATCTCGATTAGCTTACGCAGCCGCTCTTCAATTGGCGCATAGTTGCGCTTGATATAGCTCGTGACATCAGCGAACCAGGAAATCGTCATTGGGTCATAGCTTTGTTTGCGCTGTTCGGCAATATCGAAAAGCTGTGAAGCTAACCCTTGCCCAAGCAGGCTGTAATCAAGCTGCATATCAGGCTCAAAGTTGCTCGGATCGATAGCTTTCATCTCAGCCAACGCTTGATTAAGCTCCTCTATCCGGCGCTGGACTGCCTCCTTCGACAGGTCGGGCGTCCTACCATCGTATTCGTGCAGCCCGAAGTTTGACGCCATCGGCGGCATAAACTCGAACATCAGTGTTAGCTGCCTGTCGGCAAACTCGGTGAACTTCTGCGCATGACCAAGCCCGTAGATACTTGACATAAAAGCCTCCTGCTGGTACTATATGCAAAATATGATTGCTGGTGCTCTCGTATAACATTGCAGTATACCACCGTGCGGGAGTTGGGCAAAGTTGGAGGTGAACGCGTGAAAAGAAACTATCTAGAAGGAGGGTACAATGGTTAAGCGGATATTCTTTACTGTGGCGGCGATAGGACTGCTCCTTGTTGGTTATCTTTTGGGTTCGACTTCGTCGGCTATTACACTCGCGGGGTCGGTGGCGCAGCAACAGACTGACTGCCAGACGTTCAAGGAGACAGGGAAGGCGGTCTGTGGGCGCTTTCTAAAGTACTGGCAAGAGCATGGCGGGCTTGCACAGCAGGGTTTCCCGATCAGCGGTGAGTTCCAGGAGAAGTCGGATCTGAATGGGCAGACATATACAGTGCAATACTTCGAGCGTGCCGTCTTTGAGTACCACCCTGAGAACCAGCCGCCTTACGATGTGCTGCTCTCCCAGCTTGGTACTTTTGAGTTCAAGCGCAAGTATCCTAACGGCGCTCCTGGCCCGCAGGCCACGCCTCCCGCGCAGTCTTCGCCTACCGCAACCGCTTCAGGTGCAACACCTACTGCGCCACCCGCCTCCAACCCTGTAACAGGAGGGGTGGGCGATGTGCTTACGCGCGCCGGGCTTGCATTTACTGTCACAAGAGTAGACAGGGGCACTCGGCGGCTCGACGTAATTTACCAGATTCGCAATACTACCACGTCGGCAATTACGTTGAAGCTGGCCGATGCTGACCAGCAGCTGATAACAAGTACAGGCCCACAACCGTCGTCCCAGCCGGACAGAGTAATCAACATCACCCTGCAACCCGGCCAGACCTTTGATGGGGCGACAGGTTTCAATGGCGTAAGCCAGAATGTCACCTTCAAGACCCTGATCTACCGGGTGGATAACCTTCCGAGGCTTGGAAGCGTGCAAGTAGACCTTAACCAGTAACGAGCAATGAGGGCTGAGGAATGAGGACCGAGTGCTTAGGCATGAGAGTTAGCAGCCAGTGGCACTCAGCCCTCAGCTCTCGCTACGCGGTCAACCCACTTGCCACGTGACTTGATGATGTCTATGAGGCGGTTGACAGCATCATCTGTTGGCACACCTTTTTCTACGCATTCTTTGCCTACGAATAGGTTCACCTTGCCTGGAGCGCCACCCATGTAGCCGAAGTCGGCGTCGGCAAGCTCCCCCAGGCCGTTCACGATACAGCCCATTACGGCGATCTTCACTCCGCGCAAGTGGCCCGTAGACGCCTTTATGCGCTCGGTGGTCTCTTGCAGGTCAAAGAGTGTGCGCCCACAGGATGGACAGGCGACGAACTCGGCCTTGACCGAGCGCGAGCCTGCGGCCTGTAAAATATTGAAGGCAAGGGTCACCCGGTCCTCGGTAGTGCCGTCGCCGCTGACCTCGATGCTGTTGCCTATACCGTCGCAGAGGAGCGAACCGATGGCTATAGATGGCTCCAGCAGCCAGCTATCAGAATGCACGCTCTCAGCGCCTTCCGGTTCGTGAGCAAAGTCTTCCAGATGCAATGGGTATTTGCGCCCAATCTCTGTGAGCCGCGTTGACAGAAGCCTGTATGCCCTAACCAGATATGAGGGCACAGGGTCATCAGCCGAGATAGAGAGGATCAGACCTCTGTGCCCAAGCGCGTGGGCGTCTGCCGCCACTGCCAGCAGGCGTCCTACTACAGGGAAAGTGGCATTACCTTCGGCTAATTCATCCAGCAATTCCTTGCTCGGACGCTTTTCCCTGGCGCGCAGCCACAGTGAGACGCGAGCTTCAACAGCGGCTTTCACCAGCGCCTCAAAGGATTTATCATGCTCCCAAATTGTCGAACTGCCGGTATCAACCTCAATCTCGATAGCTCCTACACCCGCCAGTTGGGGAGCCAGCTTCGCGTCGAGTGCGCCTGCCAGGTCGCTGCCCACGTCTACGATCAGGCCAAGAGCTGATTTGCCCGCGCTCGGATCCTCTTCATCGCCGCGCCGCCGTAACTCCTCCGTTAGAGGTGTTATCGCCTCTAATCCAGTGAGGGGCACACGAATCAAATCGGGACGTATGGCATTACTACCTTTGCGCTTTGCGAGGCCCGCCACCGCCGCAAAGAGGTCGCCATCTGGCCAGGCGCTGCTGTCGCCCACCGAGGCGACGACGGCCACAGGCTGCATTCCACCTACCTTCACCGCGCCTGATGCTACCTCGTAGGTGGGCCTCGGCATGTAGTGATAAGGGTCGCGCAGGTCGGGCAGGCTCTGACCTGTAGCTCTGCTGCTTTCCGCGCCCAGCATCGCATTGTAGGGGTTGACGAGAGAGAAAGCGATAGGCACCTCTTCTTCGGGTTCCTCGGTCAGCGACACGCGCACCGTATCTCCGAGGCCGTCGTCGAGAAGCGCGCCTATGCCTGTGGCCGACTTGATGCGGCCATCCTCAGCATTGCCCGCCTCAGTCACGCCCAGGTGCAGAGGGTAGTTCCAGCCAAGCGCGTCGAGCCGCGACACCAACAGGCGATAAGCGGCGATCATCACTTTGGGGTTGCTCGCCTTCATCGAGAAGATAAGATCGTGATAGTCGTACTTGCGGCATATAGCGGCAAACTCTATCGCCGACTCCACCATTCCTTCCGGTGTGTCGCCGAAGCGGTTCATAATGCGATCTGAGAGAGAGCCGTGATTGGTGCCTATACGCATCGAGACGCCCCGCTCCTGGCAACGCAGCACCACTGGGCGAAACTTCTCCTCGATACGTGTAAGCTCCTCTTGATACTCAGCATCGGTATAGTCGCGTATTTTGAAGCGTTTCTCGTCGGCGAAGTTACCGGGGTTGATACGCACCTTATCCGCGTAGAGGGCCGCCTCCATAGCTGCTGCCGGACTAAAGTGGATGTCAGCCACGAGGGGCACATCCAGCCCAATTGCAAGCAGGCGGCGCTTCACTTCGCCAAGTGCGCGAGCATCCTGCGACGTTGGGGTGGTAATCCTCACTATCTCGCAGCCTACCTCTACCAGGCGTACCGTCTGGGCGAGCGTTGCCTCAACATCCTGGGTGCTGGTAGTGGTCATAGACTGCACACGGATCGGGTTATTACCGCCAACTCCAACCTTGCCCACCATCACCTCACGCGTGGGTCGCCGCTTATATGCGTATGTATTCTCTGTGTAGGGGTGGTGTGGAGTATCCGCCGCCGATTGCAGGATTACAGGCTCGGTTCTCGCTTCAATAGTGCTCAACTCTAGTTACCTCACGCCTTTATCGAATGTTGTTATGTTGTGCTGTGATATATGTCGCTCATGGTAATACGTGTAACTCAGCTTTGCAGCATCTGCAAAGCCCTCTACTCCCCAGCTTCATTTTCAACTCTGCACTCAGGGCAGATACCGAAGAAAGCAAAGTGGTGGAGATTTGTGCTGAAGCCATAGCGCCTCAACAGACTCTCGCGAAGGGGCTGGAGAAAGCCGTCCTCGACCTCGATGCGCATGTTACAATGCTCACAAATAAGGTGGTGGTGTGGCTGACTTACTAATTCATACTCCAACCTGCCGCTGCCGAGGTCAGTGGTGACGACCAGGCCCAGCGCGCTCAATAGCTCCAGAGTTCGGTAGACGGTCGTCTTGTTGGTGGAAGGGTGCCGCCTTTTTACTTCTTCAAGAATCTTCTCAACGGTGAGGTGCCCACCACGCGAGGCGAGCACCTCGACCACCATCAGGCGTCGTGGGGTCAGCCTATGGCCTCGCGACCGCAGTTCGTGGTCCATCTCAACTGTAGTGGCTTCTAAAAGCGGATGTTTCATGGCTAGCTCTATCTAATTATACCAGATAGCCGTGCTACTCCTCCCTATGTCGCATGTAGCCTGACAGCAAGCCCTCTATCTCAGCCAGGGTAGGAAGCGCGGGGATCGCGCCCCTCCTGGTGGTGGTAAGTGCGCCTGCCGCGTTAGCGAAGCGGACGGCCTCTCTTATCAGAGCTTCGGCTAAAGGTGCGCTCAGGGCAGGATGCAATTTGAAAAGCAGCGCCGAGAGGAAGGCGTCGCCCGCGCCTGTAGTGTCTATGGCATCTACAGCAAAGCCGGGTATGTGGCCGCTCGCCTCCGGTGTGAAGTAGGTGCACCCAGAAGGCCCATGAGTAGCCACAAGCAAGCGCAGATTGCTGTGCCAGAGCCGCCTTGCACCCCACTCCAGGTTGGCTGAGCCGCTCAGGAACTCCAGTTCTTCCTGGCTCACCTTGATCACATTGGCGTGAGGCCAGCCAATCATTATTCCTTCGCGGGCGGCTTGGGGCGAGGGCCAGAGGTTGAGGCGCAGATTTGGGTCATAAGAAATAAATAGAGCGTGCGCAGAGGCGGCCTGGACCGCACGAAGCGTCGCATCCCTGCTCGGCTGCGCGCCGAGGGTGATCGAGCCGAAGTGGAAGATTTCAGCCGAAGCGATATAATCTTCGTTCACCTCGCAGGGCGCGAAGAGCATGTCTGCGCCCGGATTCCGATAGAAGATAAAGTCTCGTTCACCGTCGGCTCGCAGAGAGACGAAGGCAAGTGTGGTGCGCGCATCCTTAGAGAATAGCAGGTGGGCAGTATCAACAGCATTTGAGGCAAGCGTCTCTCTCAGAAACTCGCCGAAGTCGTCGTTACCTACCTTGCCGATAAAGCCGCTCGATAACCCGAGGCGTGCAAGACCAACAGCTACATTGGCGGGCGCGCCGCCTGCGGCCTTGTGAAAGGCAGGTGCCTCGATGAGCGTCACCCCCGCCAGGGTCGAAACAAAATCAATGAGCATCTCGCCACAGGCGATCACAGCAGGCATCGTATCACCTCAAATTATCGCATAGGATATAGCATGTAATATGTAGCTGATAATGCAATTACTAATTGATGATTCCGCTACGAAATATGCCGGACATGTATAATTACACAAGAGCTTGAGATTCCAGGACTTTTCGTGAAGTTCTATAAATATGCCAGATAAACATGTCGCAGGCCCACTTGTGCTCGCAGGCTCCGGTGAATTCCTGCCGGTAATGGATAGTGTTGATCGTGAAGCGCTGTGCGCCGTTGCTAGTAATGGCAAAAGCATAGCAATTGTGCCCACAGCGTCCGGTCTCGAGAACCCGGAATGGTGGGTAGATCTAGGTGTGCGCCACTTTCAGGCGTTGGCTGCGCAACCCTATGGCGTTCGCGCCTATACGCGTGAAGACGCCGACAACGCCCGTTTCGTGCAGGAGATAGAAGCAGCCGACTTCATTTATTACTCAGGTGGGAAACCGCGCCACGTGGTTGAGACACTCAAAGGGAGTAAGCTGTGGGACGCTACTCTGAACAGACACGCACAGGGCGCAGCCCTCGCCGGCTGTAGCGCGGGCATAATGATGCTCGGTAGCTGCACCTACGATCCTTATGCATTGCACGCCGGTAAGCCCTTCACTCTGATACCGGCGCTAGGCTTCCTCAACCTGTTCATCATACCTCATTTCGACAATGATTGGATGTTTGCTGCGCGTACACGCGAAGAGTTCCGCAAGCTCATTCCAAATGCCCTAACAGTGCTGGGAATCGATGAAAACACAGCGTTGCTACACTTGAACGACAAATGGAGTGTATGGGGCGCGGGAGGCGTAACTCTCTGGCTGAAAGATGGAGAAACGATGCGCTACCATTCGGGTGATTGTGGTATTCCTCTGCCTTCCGACGAACGACACTTACGCCATGCAGAAACTTGACACAGTAGCGCCTGCTTGGGTATAATAGGCGCTGAACGGTGGGGTGTCGTCTAACGGTAGGACAGCTGATTCTGGATCAGTAAGTTGAGGTTCGAATCCTTGCACCCCAGCCAGAAGAATAAAGAAGGGTCGTGCCAGCATCGGGACGGCCCTTCTTTATTGCCTGTAATCTAACCAGATGGTTGTGTACTAAAGCGTTACCTCAGAGGAGTAGTCAGGCAGTTAGGGAAGAAAGTGTTGGCAT
>JADEYI010002317.1_pt1 | contig 10057 bp, 17 predicted proteins | sample 8542331 | NCBI WGS metagenome assembly JADEYI01 (sample SAMN16510988, study PRJNA670497) | mine drainage metagenome | isolation source: biofilm near Copperflume 1 | place: Germany: Marsberg coppermine Kilianstollen | collected 2018-02
ATCTGCTTCACCACATGATAAACCGTACTGTGCCACAACGTCACCTTACCACAAATAGTCTCAGCAGATTGCAATCTACGCATAGCACTGCGTCCCGTGCGCATGGCTGCGCGTCAGCAGCTGGCTGAGTGACAAAGCGCACGGAGTGTGACTGACCCACGACTCACCTTGAGCGCAGCTGCGCAGATGTCGCGGTCGGTGGAGGACAGCTCAAATTCGTTGGTGATCTCGTCTGCAATCTCCTCCGGCGTGTCCTCGTCAGCATCGTACGCAAAGTCTATCGTGCGCCTGTGCCTGCAGCACGCGCAGCCCAGCTCGGATATCATCTAGAGGCGTTCAAGGACATCGTCCTATGCCTGATTGTGACACATGATGACATCCACTACAACAAGCCCCTAAATAGCCCCTACCAAGACGTCTCCTAGACCAATCTCTCCTTGGTCTTGCTCTGAAGCCCAACTCGCCCTTTGTTCGCGTCTTGGCAACCAATTGAAGACAGTGCAGTCATAGCATGACCGCCCAGGCACGCATGGCATGTGAAGCCCGCAATACATGACAAAGGCTGCCACTGCCAAGAAGTGCACCCTCTGGCAGACAGTGCGATGGGGCAGATGCAGATGTGCAGATGATACCTGTGGTGAGGGGCTTCCTCGGAATGCGGCTCCTCTTCCTCCCCCTGCGAATCATCGCCCACATACTCCATGTTCAGGCGGAAATGCAGCCGCCCCTCCTTCACGCGCCCCGAGAACTGGAAGTCATAGTCCTCCCCCCGCACTGTGCCCACCTGCACAAGAACTCATACAGATCAGAGGCTGCCGTGGAGGCTGGCAGGGAATAGAAATTACCCCAGGTGCAATCTGCGCAGGTGGGCCCTGGCATCCGGGAAAGGACCTGCCTACGTTGCCACAAACAAGAATACCTGCCTGTCTACTCCTCCCAGCTGCATTGTACATTATCCCCTGGGGCTTGCCAATAATGCAGACCAAGGACTCTAGATCTCCAAGAGAACTTGCAGAGCAGCGTGACAGAGCCAGCAGGCATGCAGCGCAGCGAATAATTCTCTCTGGGGTCTGAGAGCAGACAGGGATGGGGCATTGAGCAAGCGGAAGTGGCATGGCAGGCAATCTCCATAATTCTCCAGAGGCAAAGCAGTGCCCCCACCTCGCAGGCCTCCTCGCCTTCGGAGCTGGCCCCCCCGTCCTGCTGCTGGTGATTGGCCCCCCGGTGGTGCCCGCCCCCCCCCTCCGGCTCCAGCTGCAGCAGCCCGCTCGGCCGCCGCGCCTGCTCCGGTGGCGGTAGCTTGGGCTTTGCAAAGAAGGGGTCCTCCAGCAGCTCCATCGCCGTCGGACGGGCGCCGGCCGGGTCCAGGCACCTGATTAGCAATGGAGCGCCTGATCATGACCCCTTCCACCACCTCGGTCTGCAAGGGAGCAGTTTACAGTACATCCAAGCATGCATGGGAGGGCAAACCCCGGTCCACAAGAGCAAACCTCCAGGCGAGGGTTGTTACCACTGGGCGTTCTGCAGCTTCTGACATGTGAGACCCAGACACCCTCCAGCCCCATCGAAATGGCAAGTAGTGTCGTGGGGGCCGCACCTGTGGATGAAGCCGCGCGCTTCAAGGTCCTGCACGTTCTCAAGGAGGCCGGGCCACGAGTGGGCGTTATCGCGGTCCAGGCGCTGCTTGGTGGTCAGCTCCAGCACGCACAGCCCAAATGCAAAGATGTCAATGCTGCGCGTGTACTGGTTCTCCAGGTGGTCCTCCGGCAGTACAGCTGCGCAGCAGCATCAGTAAGTATCAGTCACCGCTGGCACATGGCAGAGGTTTGAAATTCTGGTCGGGAAGGTGTCGGAAAGCAGCTATGCATGAGTGCCCCTTCAACAAGGAGGCCATCAAATTGGACAGACGTAAGGTGGGCTGTTCCGGCATTGGTGCTTTCTGCCATCAATAAATTTGTCACAAATAGGTATATCTGATCATGAGGGTCGCTGCATGCGTTTCACCATCAGCAGGTGCCGCACATGTTGCAAGAAATGTGGCTCACCAGGAGAGAAACGCTTGGGCAGCAGCGTTGCCAGGCCCAGATCCCCAATTTTGATCTCCCCGCTGTGTCCATTGATGTAGATCTTATCGCAGCGCAAATCCCCGTGGATGACAGGCGGCTGCTTCAGGTGCAGGTAGTCCAAGCCACTCAGGATCTGGCGGGCCCACTTTCGCACTGCCTTTATTTCCAGGTGTTTATGCCGCCACCGGTAGTCCCTGAGGTTGCCCGACGTGAAGTACTCCGTGATGAGATTGATGCAGTGGTGCTCAAGGTCGTGCCAGCACCTGAAGCACTTTATGATGTTTGGGTGCTCCAGCTGCAGGCCCTTGCTCATCTCTGCCACAATCTTCTCCATCGTCTCCTCATCCAGCTCCATGTTATTAACGTTGGAGTCAATCTTGCTCCAGGCCACGTCTATGCCATGCTTCTCATCAAAGCCCTTGTAGACTGTCTTGAAGCGCCCTGAGCCCACTTTCTGTGCATACCGCGAAAAGCGCCCCGAGGGATCCTGCTCCAGAGCCAGATCATCGTCCTCTTCTTCCCTGCTGGTGGAAGCCTCCCCAGGTCCCCTGTTCCTGAAGCTGCCGTCGTCTGCCATCCCTCCTTTGACACTGCAAATATCAACCAGGCCGCCCCAGCGCCTCGGGAAAAATCATGGAACGTTCCAGGCAAGAATGCTGGGCCTCCCTAGAGTAATCTGCACGCCCAAATTTGACGGCATGTCTCGGATCAAGATGAATTTATCATTTGCAAGATCGCTGCGCCTGGCACGATGCAGCCTATTCTGGCCGGGTTCTTGGCCAACGCCTTTGGAGACAGAGATGTGTTTCCCTGTTATCACCTGCAGCGTCTTGCTTCATTTCTAGAGGAGAACTGTCTGCTTGCCTTTCCCTGCAAATTATGCTGTTGAGAGCTCGCGCCACTTCTTTTCTAGGAGGTGTAGCTCTTGCGGGTGCCGTTGCCTACTTCCAGCTTCGCCAGGACCTCCTGCAGAGCCAGCAGGTCCTGATTGATCAGGTGAGGCTCTTGATAGAACTCTCGCCAGCTGGCGCGGCGTTGGGTGTCAGGCTGGGATTCAGCTTGGCCATCGGGGTGGCGCACACTTTCTCAGCCATGCATGAGAGCCCGGGAGCTGGCTCGGCTACGGTTTGTGCCGCCTTTTTGGCGGGCTCCTGCCACCGCAGGGGCGTCATGCAGCGTTTTCCGTTGGCCTTGCTGTTGTGAAAGGGCTGCGCTACATTGGCTCGACCATTTTGCTTTCAGAACTGCGTGGATGTTCTCGAAGGAGTGTAGACCAAGGGTGGCCGTTGTTTCACACATATCAACTACTTTTGTGAAATCTGTTGTGACTCACTGAAGCCATAATCGACTTCAATTCCTGTTCAATCCATCGTAGGTATCAAAGTTGGACTGTGAGGACCTGCAAAAGCGCGTGACGCAGCTCGAGTCAACAGTTGCAAACTTGAAAAACCAGCAGTGATTCAGAAAGTTTGAAGGTGATCGGCTGCTTCCTTGGCGCCCCCATTTTCGTTTTGCACAATTCTCTGCACTGTTTCTAGAAAACAGATATTTTTCTCGGAGATGCCACGGCATTGCTCCTCCAGCATAGTCAACCCCAAGCTCAGTGAACCAAAATTTGAAACTGAAACGATCAGAGTTGATCATGGATACCATTGTCTTGTGCCATGATGTCAGTGCACCCATGTGACACACTGATGGCATGACAGCTAGTACTTTTTGGAGTGTGCTATCCAGAATCAAGTGCATGTGTGCGCAGAAGCCCTACAGAGATGGCTGACGACGGAGAAGTGTCTGCGCTCGTGTGCGACAATGGATCAGGAATGGTCAAGTCCGGATTTGCCGGTGACGACGCCCCTCGCGCCGTCTTCCCCAGCATTGTGGGACGCCCCAGGCATCAGGTCAGTTACACGATCCAGCCCAACCACCCTTTCTGTGCTGTCATGTCAGGTTCAATCCCAACGTGTGGCCCTTCAGCCTTCACGCATGGATTGTGTACACCAGCAGGATGCGTCCTGCGTGCTTCTGGGTTGGGTAAATGGCAAGAGTATGTGCGGTGTCGAATTGGCATAATGCACAAGGCAGGTGAAGGGCGACCGTGATGCAGTCAATAAGAGCACACTGAAATGATGTTGTGGGGTGCGCGCAGGGTGTGATGGTGGGCATGGGCCAGAAGGACGCCTATGTGGGTGATGAGGCCCAGTCCAAGCGTGGCATCCTCACCCTCAAGTACCCCATTGAGCACGGCATCGTCACCAACTGGTGCGCTTCGGGCTCAGGATGTAGTTTTGTTATTATTTATTATTACCAGTACACGCTTTTCCAGCACTCAGGGCTGGGTGCGTTGCAGCAACCTCTCAATAATTCCTCTTCAACCTTCCCTGTGTTGGCAGTTTCTCCACGAATGGCATGTCAATCCAATAGAGCCCAGGTCATCCCTGTCGCAATGTAGGTTTGCAGGAGTTTAGAAGAGATTTGTCTCCAAGACTCATGACTCCTTGAGACTGTAATCATGAGAATTGTCCAGCCGCCAACAATATGCCTGCCACAATATTCAAGGGGTGTGCAATGCACTCATTCACGGATGCGCACGCTGTGCAACTGGGCATTTGATCTTCATATCAGCTTGGCTAGAGCCTTTGCCATGGGAGACCCTCGGTTGCTCTCTCTGCCGGGGTAGTACAGAGTCAGTGCGGCATTTTACTGGTAAGAGTGTAGCGCATTCCTCTATCCTCTCTGGAGCTCATGCTGGCCTCGGCTGCAGGGACGATATGGAGAAGATCTGGCACCACACCTTCTACAACGAGCTGCGCGTGGCGCCCGAGGAGCACCCGGTGCTGCTGACGGAGGCCCCTCTCAACCCCAAGGCCAACCGCGAGAAGATGACTCAGATCATGTTCGAGACCTTTAACGTGCCCGCCATGTACGTGGCCATCCAGGCTGTGCTGTCCCTGTACGCCTCCGGCCGCACCACCGGCATCGTGCTTGACTCCGGCGACGGCGTCACCCACACCGGTGAGCGCCTACTGCTGACCCCTGCGCTGCAGTCCTGGGCTTACTGCTCTCAGTGCAGCGTCGGTTCTGTTGCGCATATCACCCTGCCTGCAGCGTCTCCTCTGCCAGGGGCCGTGCTCTGTTGCTCACATTGTTGAAGCTTTGGGCGCAAAGTAATCAGCAGGCATGTCACCTCCATCTCGGCTGGTCCCCTTCCGCGTAGACTCCAAGCATGCTATACCATTCGCTAAGGGCATGGCAGAGTGCCCACAGCCTCGCTCGTGTCGGCGGTGGTCATGTGAGGCCGCTCATGGGTCTTCTGCAAAATAGGTGTAGTACAGCATGGGGACATGAACCTTGTAGAAACCTATGCGCTGATTCTTGAGCTTTTCCCCGCAGTGCCCATCTACGAGGGGTACGCGCTGCCGCACGCCATCACCCGCCTGGACCTGGCTGGTCGCGACCTGACGGACCACCTGATGAAGATCCTGACCGAGCGCGGCTACTCTTTTACCACCTCGGCTGAGCGTGAAATCGTGCGCGACATCAAGGAGAAGCTGGCCTACGTGGCCATCGACTACGAGGCTGAGCTGGCCACCTCCGCCTCCTCCTCCACCATCGAGAAGTCCTACGAGCTGCCCGACGGCCAGGTGCACTGACTAGTCCTCATTAGTCACAACATGTCATGGCAGTGAGCTGCCCAACGGCCAGGTGAATTGACCAATCCTCATTAGTCACTACATGTCGTGGCAGTGATGTTTCTTTGCGCACAAGCTCAAGCACGCTTTGGCAACTCAAGGAGCCTATTGAGATCCAGCTGGCTTGCACTTTGGCCCTTGAAGGCTCGACCTGCTGTGTGAGGCTGTATAATTTCCCAGATTCGCTTTGGACGAGATTGGATGTTTTGTCCTGGCTGTGTCAAGAGCCATCCTGGGCCCACAAAGTGCTGCCATGCCAGGTCGTTGCCGTGTCTGACCGCCAGGTGAACTGACCGATTCTCAAGGCTTCAGCAAGGCCTGCCATTTTGGATGGGGATGGCAAGCATGGTCTGTGGCCGATGCCTGTTACGGGGTAGGAGGTCTTGATCTCCTGTTGATGCCTGAATTGGGTTAAGGAAGGCTGAATATGAAGTCGCTGTATTAAAGCGGAGGAATGCGCAACCTGGGTTCCCGCTCTTGAGGTGGAAAGCATGGGTAGTGCATGTGCCGTATGGGAAGCCAGCTTGAAGGCGTGAGAGGCTCTGGGCTGAGGTTTGCGGGCTGTAGCATCAGGACAGATCAGGTGGGGCCTGTGGCTGCCAGATCATGATCTCCATAGATGGTTTGAGGGGCGAGCCCTGGGGTAGCAACAGTGCCTTTATCAAAGCCTGCATGTACGTTGCACTGCAGCAGGCATGCCCAAAGTCCCCGCGTGCTGTCCTGTGCTGTGTGCATCTCCCTCTGCATTCCACCTCCCATGTAATATCCGCTTATCGCGATGCATGGAAGGGGGGTCTGGTTGGTCCAGCTCTTCATCTGACATGAACACACGTCACGTTTTTGCTAGTATTGAGCTAGAACAGGCTCGGGAAAGCATGAGGATATCAGGCGGAAACTGCCAGCATAGTCAATGAGTCCTGATGATTTGAAGAATAATCTCACCGCAGTCCGTACATACGAGCCTTCCAGTGCATGCGCAGTAACGCAGATGTGTGTCAGTATGAGACCGGGTCATGTGCATGCGCGCAGGTGATCACGATCGGCAGCGAGCGCTTCCGCTGCCCCGAGGTGCTGTTCACGCCGTCCATGGTGGGCATGGAGGCGGCCGGCATTGACGAGACCGCCTTCAACTCCATCATGAAGTGCGATGTCGACATCCGCAAGGACCTCTACGGCAACGTCGTCCTCTCTGGAGGTGCAGCAGCCCCCTTCTCTTTTTCTGATGGTGGTGCTTACCCACTCAGTGCGTCCTCGGCACTCGAGGAGCAGTCTGTATTCAGGCTGGCCTGTTCATGCTACAGCATTGCTTGCAGGGGATTGCGCCGCTGCCTGTAGCCTCGTCTCTGCTAGTATGTGGTGTCTGCTGGTGCAATGCTGCATGTTGGGAATGGGTGATAGTCTTTCACGGCATCGCAAGCGTGTTTGGCAGTGCAGTGCTGGCAAAAAAAGCCCAAAGGCTTGTGCATGTCTTTGACCCCGCATGCGCACTTAGGTGATTCCACCCTATCTAAGGATCACCTGAGAAATGGGGCCAAAGAGACATGGCCTGCCCAAATCCCAATCGAGCTGCAAATTCGTGGGCTGGGGAGCTCGAAAGGACAGCAAGTTCACAGAACATGAAGAGTAGAGAACAGGAATTCTTTGAGCAAGCACCTGCGTGCAGACTACTCTAATTCCTTCCAGTCCTGACCAGCGCTGCTACCCCGCAGGCACGACCATGTTCCCGGGCATCGCTGACCGCATGAACAAGGAGATCACTGCGCGCGCACCGTCCTCCATGAAGGTCAAGGTGGTGGCTCCCCCCGAGCGCAAGTACTCCGTCTGGATCGGTGGCTCCATCCTGGCCTCCCTCTCCACCTTCCAGCAGATGGTGCGCGTCTGCAGTCTCTCTGTGTTTCCACCTGAGCGCTTTCTTTGGGAACCTGGAAGAGTGAATCATGCCCGGAATTGTCCTGCTCCCTGGAACTCCGGGGTCGATGACGATGATGTAGCGACGTTCAGCCAACTTCATCACAAGCAAGCAGAAAGCAAGTCCCTTTCATACAGATTATTTGAGATGCGACATATACGACGGAGTTCCACTGAGTCGATTGGCCACGCGGCCGCTGCGGGCGCCACTTGTTGCCTTTGTGATCACTGGGCTTGGTGGAATATATATAATTGACGCCCCTGAGAGTCGGGGTGATGGAGAGAATCAGAAGTGATCAGCATCAGGGTCGATTGGCCTCGTGGCCGCTGCAGGCACTCCTTGTTCTTCTTTTGGGAACCTGGAATGAGTCATTGAGCCATGCCCGGGGTTGCCCTGCGTGCATTTCTGGGTCCTGAGACATTCTGGGGTAAGAAGACTAGTCATTGAGCCATGCCCGGGATTGTCCTGCTTGTGTGTCTGGGTTTTGACACATTCTGGGTAAGAAGACTGCAAGCGTTGTGGCAACCTTGCGGACACTTGTGTAGCATGCGTAATAGGAGAGAATAAAGCATGGTACTGTCGAGTCTCGTGGCGGTGTGGCAATTCTAAATCAGAACAGCACCTGCTGGATCTTGCGGAGTGCCCTGCTGCTGTTGCTGGGTTGTTGGCATTGACGTGGTGCTGTGTTTGTGTGCTGCAGTGGATCGCAAAGAGCGAGTACGACGAGTCTGGCCCCAGCATTGTACACAGGAAGTGCTTCTGAGGTGAGCACTTGGAGCTTCCTGCAGCAAGACAGCATACTTTGCAAAGCTTGCTTCTTACTGACAAGCTGGCAAAAGCAGTATTGTGAGTCAGCAAGCACATTCTGTCAACATCTGGGGCATGTGCCAGCATGTGCCCAGCAAACTGCATCTTCAACCGGTAGTCACTATGCTGCCCGGGGTCCAATCTGGCAACGTTGCTCTGTGCTTGTGGCAGATGGGCATCATGGCATGGATGACAGGCCCAACGGTTTTGGAGGTGCTCTGTGCGCTATATGGAGCTTGCCAGATGGGAGGCAACGAGGGGCCCCGGGGCTGGGTAGTGTGTGCTCTGGCTGAGGTACCATCAGTAGTTTGCTGGCAGCAGCAGTGCCAATGCACCATCATGCACGACTCTGCTGCTTGGCCATTTTTTGGGACAGTAGGAATGCCCAGGGCCTGCATGCTGTAGCGCTAGTGCGCACTGTTGTGAGGGAAACACCAAGAGGTCTCACAGGGATGCTATTATTGTCGCATGTTGTGCATGCATTTGCCATCAGCATGAGAATGTGGCTTCATGTAGCAAGACAGTTTGCATGGGTTGTTTGTAGGGCTCCATCTGGTGGGGGTCGCAGAGTTTTGATCACAATCTGAAACCATTCGTTACAATTCTTGTCATGAAATACAATATGCGTGTTGACAGATCGGTTGATACAACACTGCTTACTCGAAACACTCAAGTTTTGTCACTTTCGTAGCTATCGCGCCTCAAAACAGTCTTCACTGGAAAAAAACAAGCGAAATTTGGATTAAGAGTCTACTGATGCCCTTGCCGCGTCTGGTTCTCCTTACAGGGCCTCTGTCACTATAATACAATGTCATCAACACAAACACTCAGTGACTAGCTCTCAGGTCGGGGACTCTTCAAAACCGTGCCTTGTAACTATAATACATGTGCGTGCTTGCGTTGTGCGTGTCACAGGCCAAGATCATCACAAACATGAGGTCTGGCCACTGGCAGGTTTGGCAGATCTGCTGAAGGCGCTCCAGCAGCTAAAGTCTAGAAGAGCGCTCTCCAAGATGAGACACGCATTCTACCAGCTGCATGCACAAGTACTCACTCATACAGAAGCGTCCGTCCTATTCACACCTTCACCCACTTTGACAATATCGTAGTACCAACTCGGACATATTGCAGAATGCCAGGACGTTGCTGATGGCAACCTACGGTCCAGAGGACTGATTCTGATCCCAAAAAGATAATCTGATGACCGATCTGTACCTGATCTATATCATATCATCACTGATTTGTAGGGGTGCAGTATGGGTTCCAGGGAGCATGGCCCATCACAGCACCTTCACCCAGGGTTGATTTACTGCCACCTCCTCAAAACTGTCAAACTCGCTCCGCACACACTCCCATGGGGCATTGCGTCCGCGCGCCGCCATTGCCTCGGCCCCCCGTATTGTGTATACGGATCGGAACCGCAGAGAGCGCAGTGCAGCCAGACGCCCAAAACTGGACTCCTCCGTTATGACCTGCAGGAAACATGATCGTTACCATGTGGCAAAGAGATTGACATGCGTGATTCAGTGTGGCAAATACTGAGCACCGTGCCCACGGTTGATTGGGTCTTGCTTGGATCTGGCGAG